>Ga0180217_1000238_pt1 | contig 103945 bp, 100 predicted proteins | sample eDN3rd37CBELigOP_FD_128521 | JGI IMG/M metagenome (GOLD analysis project Ga0180217, IMG submission 128521) | Enriched Organic Plus compost microbial communities from Emeryville, California, USA - eDNA 3rd pass 37_C BE-Lig OP (version 2) (version 2) ... | reverse complement strand
GACCTGGCGCAGCTTCGCGACGATCTCTTCGGGCTTATGCTTCTTCTGGGGCATTCAAACGTCCTCTCCAACGGCTCAATAGCCTACTTCAGGGAGGACCACTTTTCAGGGGGCAGACCAGTCGCCCGGCCCCAGGCTCACCACAGGAGTGATTACCCGTCGTTTCATCTTCGCTATAAATCTGTTAGTCATATCATGCGACTGCGACGCCTTCTAACGTGTTCATCAACCCATCGTTAGTGGCCTGATGGCAGGTTCAGGCTTCAGATTTCGAGCACGAGATGAACAAGACCGACCCGCATCAGCGCTATACGCTGGACGCTGTGCGCAAGCTCGACGAGACACAAGTCGACGGCAAGCCGGGATCCAGCCTCAACGACATCGCCCTGCAGGTCGCCTCGCAATATCGCCGCGAGAACATCTCGCCGGTGATGGTGAGCGGCTATCTGCGGCTGGTCGAACTGGCGCTCATCGCCGGCGCGGGCTCCCTGCTCTATCTCCTCTATGTCGGCTCCGCGCCGCACGCGCCCTGGCTCTATCCGATCGCGATCGCGACCGGCTCGCTGCTGGCCATGCTCCTGCTCCAGTTCACCGACAACTACAGGATCGCCGCCCTTCAGAACCCTCTGTCGCGCTTCGGCAAGATCGTGCTGGTCTGGTCGGGCACCTTCGCGATCCTCGCCCTCGTCGGCTTCCTGCTGAAGACGTCGGAGGAATTTTCCCGCATCTGGTTCGGCGGCTGGTACGTCTCGGGCCTCGTCCTCATCCTCGCCCTGCGCGCGGCAACGGCGCGGCTCATACGCCGCGGGGCCCGCGACGGCCGCATGGAACGGCGCGCGGTGATCGTCGGCGGCGGCCAGGCCGCGGAAACGCTGATCCGCTCCATCGAGCAGCAGCCCGACAACGACATCCGCATCTGCGGGATATTCGACGATCGTGACAACCGCCGCTCGCCGCCCATCGTGGCCGGCTATCCGAAGCTCGGAACCATTGCCGAGCTCGTCGACTTCGCCCGCATCGCCCGCATCGACATGCTGATCGTCTCGCTGCCGATCACCGCGGAGCAGCGCGTGCTGTCGCTGCTCAAGAAGCTGTGGGTGCTGCCGGTGGACATAAGGCTGTCGGCGCACACGCAGGAGCTGCATTTCCGCCCGCGCTCCTACTCCTACATCGGCTCGGTGCCGATGCTGGACATATTCGACAAGCCGATTGCCGACTGGGATTCGGTCTCGAAGCGGCTTTTCGACATCTTCTTCAGCCTGATCGGGCTGATCGTCTTCTCGCCCGTCATGATCGCCACCGCGATCGCCATCAAGCTGGACAGCAAGGGACCCATCTTCTTCAAGCAGAAGCGCCACGGCTTCAACAATGAGGAGATCGAAGTCTACAAGTTCCGCTCCATGTATGCGGACCAGTCGGACCCGACGGCGAAGAAGACGGTGACGAAGAACGATCCGCGCGTGACCCGCGTCGGCCGCTTCATCCGCAAGACCTCGATCGACGAGCTGCCGCAGTTCTTCAACTCGCTCATGGGCAGCCTGTCGCTGGTGGGCCCGCGCCCGCATGCGGTCGCCGCCCAGTCGCACAATCTTCTCTATACCGAGGTGGTGGACGGCTATTTCGCCCGGCACCGCGTCAAGCCGGGCGTCACCGGCTGGGCACAGATCAATGGCTGGCGCGGCGAGATGGATACGGACGAGAAGATCCGCATGCGCACCGAATACGACCTCTATTACATCGAGAACTGGTCGCTGATGTTCGACCTGAAGATCCTGCTCCTCACGCCGATCCGGCTGCTGAACACGGAAAACGCCTACTGAGCCGCCACGGCCGCGGCGCTACCGCGTGGTCGAAGACGTCCAGACATAGTCCACCGCGCGGTTGTCCTCGATGAAAAGACCGGCGACGGCAAGCGTCAGGATCGCCACCAGGATCGGGGCCAGCAGGATCGCGGCGCGTTTGGGGTCAAAATCTCGCATGGACGGACGATGACCCGAAAGTTTTAATCGAATCCCAACCGTCGCATTAACCAAACATTCCAAGGCCCGCGCCGCTGAACCAACGGCACTATCGGTCGTCCCCGGAAGATCAGGTCGAATGGCCGCGACGAAGCGAGGCACCTCGCCGCGCAGCCGCTTGTTCTTCGAGGAAAAATGGTCGGAGCGGCGGGATTCGAACCCACGACCCCTTGACCCCCAGTCAAGTGCGCTACCGGGCTGCGCTACGCTCCGAACCGGTGGCAGGCATAGGCGGAAGCTTCTGGCGAAGCAAGCGCTATTTATCGTACCTGATCGAGCAGGCGCTTGCATTCCAGGAGATCGAACAGCGCCTCCTGCAAGAGCGCCCGGTTGTCGCGCGAGAGCTTGCCCTCGCCCGGCTGCACGGGGCCGTCATCGTCGGGGCGGCCGATGCCGAAGAAGCGTCGGCTAGGCTTCGCCCTCGCCTCGCCCACCAGCATCTCGTCACGCGGCGATGCGGTCGCCGGCGCGCGCGCGGCCGCGGCGTCCTGTTCCTCCGCGGCTTCGGCGGCCTTGCGCTTGGCGATGGCCTCGACGGCGGCGAGATCGCCGGCGCCGATCGCCACGATGAACTGCGCGCCGTTCTCCTTGAGCAGCCGCTGCACGCCCTTGATCGTGTAGCCCTGGTCATAGAGCATGTGGCGGATGCCCTTGATCAGCTCGACGTCCTGCGGCCGGTAATAGCGGCGGCCGCCGCCGCGCTTCATCGGCTTGATCTGGTTGAAGCGGGTCTCCCAGAACCGCAGCACGTGCTGCGGCAGGTCGAGCTCTTCCGCGACCTCGCTGATCGTCCTGAATGCATCCGGGCTCTTGTCCATCGCAGCTCACGCCTCAAAGGGACCTTGCGGTCCGAACCGCTTCATGGCTTGCGCGCGTCCGCGGCATCGACGGCATATGGACACGATCTGGCGCAAGCCGATTCGCGATGCCAGTTCAGCGCGTTGTCACGCCGCTTTCAAGGTGAACATTGATGAACGGGGATTTTTCGCGCGTCCGCACGGAGGCGAATACGGACTATTCCGCCGCCTTCAGCTTGGACAGATGCGTGTCGAGGATGCGCTGCTTGAGCACATTCGATGCCTTGAAGGTCATCACGCGCCGCGGCGAGATCGGCACTTCTTCCCCCGTCTTGGGGTTGCGGCCGACGCGCTCATTCTTGGAGCGTACCTGGAAGGTGGCGAAGGAAGAGAGCTTGACGGATTCGCCGCGCACAATCGCGTCGCAAATCTCGTCGAGCACCATTTCCACGAGTTGCGCGGACTCGGTTCGGGAAAGCCCGACCTTCCGATAGACCGCCTCGGCAAGGTCGGCACGCGTCAGTGTCTTTCCTCCCATCCGCCGCTCAACCGTCCCTGTTGAAGAATTCAAATGAAGGCGGGACGTTAGGAAATTGACCGGGACAGGTCAATAACCAACGGCTCGCGGAGCCGAAACTGTTTCCCGGCGCCCGACGCCGGCTTGCCTTTTGCGCGGTTCCGGACGCAAGTCCGCGACGCGCTCCTGCCGGATTTGCCTTACCAGCGAAGCAGCACCGCGCCCCAGGTAAAGCCGCCGCCCATCGCTTCCAGGAGCACTAGGTCGCCTCGCTTGATCCGTCCGTCCGCAACCGCCGACTCCAGCGCCAGCGGCACCGAGGCGGCGGAGGTATTGCCGTGGAGATCGACGGTGATGACGACTTTCTCCGGGGCGATGCCGAGCTTCTTCGCCGAAGCGTCGATGATGCGCTTGTTGGCCTGATGCGGCACGAACCAGTCGAGATCCTCAGCGGTGATGCCGGCGGCGGCGAAAGTGTCCTCGATCACGTCAGTGATCATGCCCACGGCATGCTTGAAGACCTCGCGGCCTTCCATCCTGAGCAGTCCGACGGTTCCGGTGGTGGAAGGCCCGCCGTCCACATAGAGCTTGTCCTTGTGCGTGCCGTCGGAGCGCAGGCTGGAGGCGAGGACGCCGCGGTCGCTTGCCGTGCCGGGCTGTTCCGATGCTTCGAGGACGATCGCACCCGCGCCGTCGCCGAACAGGACGCAGGTGGTGCGATCCTCCCAGTCGAGGATGCGCGAGAAGGTCTCCGAGCCGATGACCAGCACGCGCCGCGCCAGCCCGCCGCGAATGTAGAGGTCGGCGGTGGTGACGGCATAGACGAAGCCGGAGCACACCGCCTGCATGTCGAAGGCGAAGCCGTGGCGCATGCCGAGACGATGCTGGATCTCAACGGCGGTGGCGGGAAAGGTGTTGTTCGGCGTCGAAGTGGCCAGCACGATCAGGTCGATGTCGGCCGGCGTGAGACCCCCGTCATCGAGCGCGGCGCGCGCGGCCGCCTCGCCGAGCGACGCGGTGGTTTCGTCCTCGGATGCGATGTAGCGTTGCCGGATGCCCGTGCGCTGCTGAATCCATTCGTCGGAGGTGTCGAGGCGCTGCTCGAACTCCGCGTTGGGCATGATACGCCTGGGCAGTGCCGCACCCACGCCGCACACGACGGACCTGATCATGAAAATGCCTACTCCCCTGGGGCGGCCGGCGCCGTCGGCACCGCATCGCCCACCATGCCCTGACGGCGAGCGTGGAACATGTCAAGCTCGGTGCGGATCGTATTGAGCAGCCCGCGGCGCACCATGTCGCGCGCCAGCTCGATCGCGGCGGCGAAACCTTCGTCGTCGGCGCCGCCATGGCTCTTCACGACGATGCCGTTGAGGCCCAGAAAGACGCCGCCATTGATCTTGCGCACGTCGAGCTTCTCGCGCAGCCGCTGAAAGGCCGAGCGTGCGAAGAGATAGCCGATGCGTGCCATCAGCGTGCGGCTCATCGCCTCACGCAGATATTCGGCGATCTGCTTGGCGGTGCCCTCGGCGGTCTTCAGGGCGATATTGCCCGAGAACCCCTCCGTCACCACCACGTCGACGGTGCCCTTCGCGATGTCATCACCTTCGACGAAGCCGCGATAGTCCATCGCCTTGAGCGAGGCCTCGCGCAGCATGCGCCCGGCCTCCTTGACCTCCTCCTGGCCCTTGATCTCCTCGACGCCGACATTGAGCAGGCCGACGGTCGGGCGATCGATCTGGAAGATGGCGTGCGCCATGGCCGCGCCGAGGATGGAGAAATCCACCAGTTGCTGCGCATCCGCGCCGATGGTGGCGCCGACATCCAGCACCACGCATTCGCTTTTCATCGTCGGCCAGAGCGCTGCGATGGCGGGACGCTCGATATTGGCCATTGTGCGCAGGCAGAAGGTCGACATGGCCATCAAAGCGCCGGTGTTGCCGGCCGAGACGCAGGCGTCGGCCTCACCGTTCTTCACCGCCTCGATCGCCTTCCACATGGAAGACTTCCAGCGGCCGGCGCGCAGGGCCTGGCTCGGCTTGTCGTCCATGCGCACGGCGACGTCGCAGTGGCGGAACTCGCTCGCGGCGGCAAGCCGCGGCAGGCCGGCGAGAACGGGCTGGACGACCTCTTCCCTGCCGAAGATCAGGAAGCGGACATCGTCGTGACGCTCGATCACCTTCACGAGACCGGGCAGAATCGTGCCGGGCCCATGATCCCCGCCCATCGCGTCAATGGAAATACGTATCAAGCGCTGTCCAGTTCTTTGCGGTTGCCGTCAGCCCGGACGGGCTGGCGGCGAAAATAGCGGTTTTGCCGCGACGTACAACACAGATATGGGCCGGCATCGAAGCCAATTCACCGTTTGCGCAGCAAGGCGTCGAGTTGGTCTTGCAGGGGGCCGGCGGCCTTCTTCTCCTCGCCGGCGGCCGCGAAGGAGACACCCGGCTTGCGGGGATAGGGGTCGATGGCAAGGGCGAAGAATTCCTCCGCCAGCGCGCCGGCGTCCACCTCGTCGCCCGAAAACGTCTCCGGCACGTCAGCGCCCGCGGCATCGAGGAGCAATTCGTCGGCCTCGGAGAATCGCGGACGGGCGAGCCGCGACCCTTCCGGCACGAGAACAGCCTCGACCGGCTCGGCGATCGTCGCCGTGAGCGGATCGAGCGTCACGACGCATTCCTGCACGATCTCGGCCCTGACCTCGCCAGTCACGCGCACGCCCTCGCCGTGCCAGCGGCTCAGCACCAGATCGAACCGGAAGGCATTGACCGCGAGTAGGTCGTGCGCGCGGGCGAGATCCTCGCGCTGGCGCGCATCCGCTTCCAGCCAGACGGGCACGCCCTTCGGCGCGAGATGGCGCACGTTCACGCGCCAGGAAACGGGGCTTGCCTGCGCCTGCCGTGTCACGCCGCGGCCTCCGCCGCGCGGGGAATCATCGAGAGGCGGCCGGCGGCGAAGGCCGCCGGCGTCTGCGCGGCAAGCGAATCCCGCAGGGCGAAGACGCGTTCGGCCAGTTCCTCGGCGTGGGGCCATGTGTCGCCGGGGCGGACGTTGCGTGCCAACGCGGCGGCAAGGGCGGCGCCGTCATTTGCGTCCAGCGCCTCGCCGTAGGACGCGACGCGGCCATAGAACATCCGGGCGAGCTTCTTCATGCGCTTCGGCACGCCGGTGTCGCTGATGCCCAGCTCGCGGATCGAATGGTCGACATCCTTGAAAAACTCGTCCACCAGCTCCTGCGCGATTTCGGGCAGCGGGGCGGCCTCGCCGCGCACCCGGTGGAGAAACATGAAGACATGCAATGCCAGCATCTCGAAGCGGCCGAGCGGGGTGTCCGGCACGTCAAGATCCGCGTAGAATGCCGGTTGCCGCGCCGCCGCCACGATTTCACCGTAGAGGGCGTCGATCACAGCGGTGTCTCGTCGCGCCGCAAGGCCGAACAGACGATTAAACATGCCGTGCGATCTCCGATCTTGGTTTGTGCGACTGGGGTCAGGTTGCATCGTCGGCAAAGCTGGTTTACCGCTTTTCCCGTCTCGTGCAAACCGGCGCGGGACTGGCGAAGGCCGCATCGGGGATTGCCTACACGTGTTGTCTGAATTCGGAAATTTCAAGCAAATAGCGGCCCGTCTCACGATCATCGCAGGCACGGGCGTCGCCGTTGCCGCGCTGGCGGCCTGCAATGCCGGCTCGACGCTGGGCGCCGGCGAAACGCTGGCGCAGGGCTATGTCGTCGATCAGGACGCCCTGGACCTCGTGCCGGTGGGCTCGAGCCGCGAGCAGGTGATGCTCACGCTGGGCTCGCCCTCCACCACCGCCTCCTTCGACAATGACGAGGTGTATTACTACATTTCGCAGACGCGCCGGCGCGCCGCCGCCTTCATGACGCCGAAGCTGGTGGACCAGAAGGTGCTCGCCGTCTATTTCGGCAAGGACGGCCGCGTCAGCAACATCGCCCATTACGGCATGCAGGACGGCAAGCTGTTCGACTTCATCTCGCGCACCACGCCGACCGCGGGCAAGGATCAGAACTTCCTGATTCAGCTCATCTCCGGCGTCTCCGGCGGCGGCACCGCGCCGCGCCTGCCCGGAAGCTAAGCGCCCGAATCTGTTCCCGGCTCAGGCCGGGCTGCCCAAAAAGAAGCCCGCAGGATCGCTCCCGCGGGCTTCTTTCATGTTTGGGCCATGCCCCGGAGCTTGGCACCCCGGGGGCACAGGGCTCAGTGGGCCAGCACCGCCAGCAGCAGCAGCGCCATGATGTTGGTGATCTTGATCGCCGGGTTCACGGCCGGGCCGGCGGTGTCCTTGTAGGGATCGCCGACCGTGTCGCCGGTGACGGAGGCCTTGTGCGCCTCGGAGCCCTTGAGGTGCTTCACGCCGTCCTTGTCGGTGAAGCCGTCCTCAAAACTCTTCTTCGCATTGTCCCATGCGCCGCCGCCCGAGGTCATCGAGATGGCGACGAACAGGCCGTTGACGATCACGCCGAGCAGCGAGGCGCCGAGCGCGGCGAAGGCCGAGGCCTTGGAGCCCGAGATCAGCAGCACGCCGAAATAGACCACCAGCGGCGCCAGCACCGGCAGCAGCGACGGTATGATCATCTCCCTGATCGCCGCTTTTGTCAGCAGGTCGACCGCGCGCGCATAGTTCGGCTTGGACGTGCCGGCCATGATGCCGCTGTCCTCGCGGAACTGCTTGCGCACCTCCTCCACGATCGCGCCGGCCGCCCGACCGACCGCCGTCATGGCGATGCCGCCGAAGAGATACGGAATCAGGCCGCCGAAGATCAGCCCCGCCACCACATAGGGATTGGAGAGGTCGAAGGAGACCGTGCCGATATCGGCGAAATACGGATATTGCGTCGCATTGGCGGTGAAATATTGCAGGTCGTAGCTGTAGGCCGCGAACAGCACCAGCGCGCCGAGGCCGGCCGAGCCGATGGCGTAGCCCTTGGTGACGGCCTTGGTGGTGTTGCCCACCGCGTCGAGCGCGTCGGTCGAATGACGCACTTCCGGCGGAAGGCCCGACATTTCGGCGATGCCGCCGGCATTGTCGGTGACCGGACCGAAGGCGTCGAGCGCCACGATCATGCCGGCGAGGCCGAGCATGGTCGTCACCGCGATCGCCGTGCCGAACAGGCCGGCGAGCTGGAAGGTGGCGATGATGCCGCCGACGATGACGATGGCCGGCAGCGCCGTCGATTCCAGCGACACGGCGAGGCCCTGGATGACGTTGGTGCCATGGCCGGTCACCGACGCCTGCGCGATCGAGTTGACCGGGCGCTTGTTGGTGCCGGTGTAGTACTCGGTGATGACCACGATGAGCGCCGTCACCACGAGGCCGATCAGGCCGCAGATGAACAGGTTCGAGCCAGTCACGCCGTTGCCGATGTCGCCCCAGCCGATGGTCAGCGAGGTCGCGCCGGCGACGCCGAGGACGGTCAGCAGGCCGGTGACGATCAGGCCCTTGTAGAGCGCGCCCATGATCGAGCCGTTGGTGCCGAGCTTGACGAAGAAGGTGCCGATGATGGAGGTGATGATGCAGGCGCCGCAGATGGCGAGCGGATAGATCATCACGGAACCCAGCACGTCGGTTCCGGCGAAGAAGATGGCGCCGAGCACCATGGTGGCGACGACGGTCACCGCATAGGTCTCGAACAGGTCGGCCGCCATGCCGGCGCAGTCGCCGACATTGTCGCCGACATTGTCGGCGATGGTGGCCGGATTGCGCGGATCATCCTCGGGAATGCCGGCTTCCACCTTGCCGACCAGATCGCCGCCGACATCCGCGCCCTTGGTGAAGATGCCGCCGCCGAGACGCGCGAAGATCGAGATCAGCGACGCGCCGAAGCCCAGCGCCACGAGGGCGTCGATGACCGTGCGGTCGGCCGGCGCATATCCCATCGGGCCGATGAGGACCCAGTAGTAGATGGCCACGCCGAGCAAGGCGAGGCCGGCAACGAGCATGCCGGTGATGGCGCCGGACTTGAAGGCGATGTCGAGGCCGGCGGCGAGGCTGCGCGAGGCGGCCTGCGCGGTGCGGACATTGGCGCGCACGGACACATGCATGCCGATGAAGCCCGCCGCGCCCGACAGGACGGCGCCGACGAGGAAGCCAAGCGCCGCAGCGCCCGACAGCAGCCACCAAGCGAGGAGGAAAACCACGACGCCGACAATGGCGATGGTGGTGTACTGACGTGCGAGATAGGCCTGCGCACCCTCGCGGATGGCGCCGGCGATTTCCTGCATGCGTGCATTGCCCTGATCGGCCGCGAGGACCGACTGCGTTGCCCAGATGGCGTAGAGGACAGAAAGCAGGCCGCAGGCAATGACGACATAAAGCATGGTCATGCCAATTCTTCCCTTGAGTTTGACCCGGAAATACCCCTCCCCGGTCGTTTGATGCCGAGACGGACTCAGACAATTGTCCGGCCGTATCGTCCACCCGGCATAACAGGGTGCGAATCTCGTAACGTCAAGCCGATGTTCGGCGGTGGCGGGGATTTCGACAGCGTTTCACAGGCAGAAACGAGCGGCCTGCGCTTCGGGGCGATCAGGCGGCGCGCGCCTGACGCCGCATCATGCCGGCAAGGACCCCCAGCGCCAGGAGGCAGACCAGAATCACCGGGAAAACGAGCCAGTTGAGCATGTCCCAGCCCCAGGCGTTGTAGATCTGGCCGGAGGCCAGCGAGGCCACCGCCACGGTGCCGAAGAGCACGAGGTCGTGCACGCCCTGCACCTTGCCCTTTTCGGAGGGCTGGTAGCAATCGGCGATCATGGCGGTGGCGCCGATGAAGCCGAAGTTCCAGCCGAGCCCGAGCAGGATCAGCGCGGTCCAGAACTGCCACAGCGCGATGCCCGACAGGGCAACGACCGCGCAGCCGAGAAGCATGACGAGGCCGACCGCCACGATGCGCTCGCGGCCGAACATGCCGATCAGGCGGCCGGTGAAGAAGCTCGGCGCGAACATCGCCATGACATGCCAGGAAATGCCGAGCGTCGCCTGCTCGGAGGTAAAGCCGCAGCCCACCATGGCGAGCGGCGCGCCGGTCATGACGAGGCTCATCAGCGCGAAGGTGCTGACGCCGCACAGCAGGCCGACCGCGAAGGTCGGCTGGCGCAATATCTCGCCCAGCGGCCGCGCCGGCGCCTGGGCGGCGATCTCCTCCTGCGAGACCGGCCGATGCGGCGGCAGGAACGACAGGATGATGGCACTGACGAGCGCCGTGCCGATGGTGGCGGCGAAGGCGCCCGCGAACATGACCGGCGCCAGCAGGTCGCTGGTGAAGATCACGATCTGCGGCCCGAGGATGGCGGTGATCACGCCGCCCGCGAGGACGAAGGAGATGGCGCGCGCCTTGAAGGCCGGCGGCGCGGCATCGGCCGCGGCGAAGCGGAACTGCTGCACGAAGGAGGCGCCGAGGCCGAGCACGAACAGGCCGGCGATGAAGAGCCAGAAGCTCATCTCGAACAGCGCGATGGTGGCGATGAAGCCGCCGAGCGCCGAAATGCCGCATCCCGAAATGAAGCCGGTGCGGTGGCCGAGTCGGCGCAGCAGCATGGCGGCCGGCACGGCGCCGAGCGCGGTGCCCACCATGAAGGCGGTGACCGGCGCGGTGGCAAGCGACTTGTCCGAATCGAGCAGATAGACGCCCGCGAGGCCGCCGAGCGAGATGGTGATGGGCGCGGCCGAGCCGACGATGGCCTGCGAGGAGGCGAAGATGAGCGCGGTGCGGCGCGCTGTGCGCTCGCCGGGGCTCATTCTCCCGGCGCCTTTCCGCGTCCCTCGCCGCGCAGGCGGCGGGCCACACGGTCGAGGACGGCGTTGACCAGCTTATGCTCGTCCTCGTCGCCATAGAACGCCTTGGCGATGTCGACATATTCCGACACGATCACCGCGACGGGCACGTCGGCGCGCTGCTTCAACTCATAGACGCCGGCGCGCAGGATGGCGCGCAGCGTCGAGTCGAGCCGCGACAGCGGCCAGTCGTCGGTGAGCGCCTGACGGATGATGGGGTCGACGACCTTCTGCTCCGCGACGACGCCCGCGAGGATGGCGCGGAACCACTGCGCGTCCGCCTCGCGATAGACCTGCCCGTCGATCTCCTTGCCGAGCCGGAAGGCCTCGTATTCGGCCGCCGTCTCGAGCACGCCGCTGCCGGACACGTCCATCTGATAGAGCGCCTGCACGGCCGCGAGGCGCGCGGCGCCGCGTTTGTTCGCCTGGCGCGGTTCACGTTGGCCGCGTTCGCCGGTGGACGTCATGTCAGGCTCCGAGCCGGTCGCGGATGGCGACCATGGCGAGCGCGGCGCGCGCCGCGCCGCCGCCCTTGTCGCCTTCGGTGATGCGGGCGCGCGCCCAGGCCTGATCCTCGTTCTCGACGGTGAGGATGCCGTTGCCGACGGCAAGCGATTCCTTGATGGCGAGTTCCATCAGGCCGCGCGAGGATTCGTTCGCAACGATCTCGAAATGATAGGTTTCGCCACGGATGACGCAGCCGAGCGCGACATAGCCGTCATAGACCGTGCCGCCGTCGGCCTGCCCGTCGAGCGCCAGCGAGATGACCGCCGGAATCTCCAGCGCGCCGGGAACGGTGACGACGTCGTAGGTCGCGCCGGCAGCCTTGAGCGCCGCCTTCGCGCCTTCAAGAAGCGCGTCGGCGAGGTCCTCGTAGAAGCGGGCCTCGATGATGAGGATATGCGCCCTCTCCGGCATCGGAAGGGGCTTTGTCTGATGCGCGGTGGCCATGTCAGTCTCCGGGTGCGGCGGGTGGATTAGGCCGAATGCGCGCTTATCGCAAGCCGGGAAGTTCTCTATCGGCGCCGAATGCCATCAGGCGTGCGGCATAGCGCGCCATGGTGTCGACCTCGACGTTCAATTCGTCGCCGGGTTGACGATCGCCCCATGTCGTGACCGCCAGCGAATGGGCGATCAGCAGCACGTCGAAACGCGTGCCGTCGACGCGGTTGACGGTGAGCGAGGTGCCGTCGAGCGCGACGGAGCCCTTGGGCGCGATGAAGCGGGCCAGCTCCCGCGGAACGTCGAGCGTGAAGCGGACCGCCTCGCCCTCCTCTTCGCGCGCCACGATCCGCGCGGTGCCGTCGACATGGCCCGAGACGATGTGGCCGCCGAGTTCGTCGCCGATCTTCAGCGCGCGTTCGAGATTGATGCGGGTGCCGACCCGCCAGTCGCGCGCGGTGGTCAGGCGCAGCGCCTCCTCCCACGCCTCGACCTCGAACCAGCGCTCGTTGCTGCCCTCGCCCGGCAGCGCGACGACGGTCAGGCACACGCCCGAACAGGCGATGGACGCGCCGATGTCGATCGTCGCCGGATCGTAGGCGGTCTCGATGCGCAGGCGCAGGCCCTCGTCGCGCGGCGCGATCGCCGCCACGCGGCCGATGTCGGTCACGATACCGGTGAACATTGGTCCCTCACATATTCCGCATAGTCGTCGTCGCCGAAGCGTGCGGCCCGCACTAGCCGGAAGCCGTCCGGCATGGTATCGCGGGTGAACGGCGCGGCGATGCCGCCCTTTCCGATCGGCTTCGGCCCGGTGAACAGCGCGATGCGGTCGGCCAGCCCATCGGCGAGGAAATTCCGCATCGTCTCGGCCCCGCCCTCGATCATCAGCGTGGCGATGCCGCGTGCGCCGAGATCCTCCAGCAGTTCAGGCAGGGCGATGCGGCCGTCATATTCCTCGATACCGAGCAGCACCGCGCCCGCGCCTTCCAGCGCCCGGCGCCGTTCCGGCGCGATGTCGGCGCTGCAGGCGACGATCAGGGGCACTGTGGCGGCGGTCGCGACGAGGCGGGAGGCGAGCGGCAGGCGTGCGGCGCGGTCGAGCACGATCCGGGTCGGCGAGCGCGCTTCCATGCCCGGCAGGCGGCAGGTCAGTTCCGGATCGTCCGCCAGCGCCGTGCCGATGCCGACGAGGATGGCATCCGCTTCGGCGCGCATGGCGTGCACCTGCGCGCGCGCCACGGCGCCGGTGATCGCCACCTGTCCCTCGCCTGCCCGGCCGATCATGCCGTCGGCCGAAACCGCAAGCTTCAGAGTCACTTCCGGGCGCTTGCTCACGGATCGAATCAGGTAGCCGGCGAGTTGGTCGGCGGCCTCTGCGGCCAGAATGCCCTCCGTCACGTCGATGCCGGCGGCGCGCAGCATGGCATAGCCGCGGCCGGCGACACGCGGGTCCGGATCGTTGGCCGCGCCGACCACGCGGGCGATGCCGGAGGCGATCAGCGCCTCGGCGCAGGGCGGCGTGCGGCCATGATGCGCGCAGGGTTCGAGCGTCACATAGGCGGTCGCGCCGCGCGCGGCCTCGCCCGCCTCGGCCAGCGCCTGCGGCTCGGCATGGGGCCGGCCGCCGAGCGCCGTCACGCCGCGACCGACGATGACCGGGCCGGCGCCGTCATCGCGCACGATGAGCGTGCCAACCGAAGGGTTGGTGCCGGTCAGGCCCAGATGCTTGCGCGAGAGGCGCAGCGCGGCCGCCATGAAGCGTCGATCCGTCGCGGCGCGCGTGGACAGATCGCCGGCGGACATCAGTCCGGGTCCTCGTCGCCCCGCAATTCGCCGAGCAGTTCGTGGAAATCGCGCGCCTCGCGGAAATTGCGATAGACGGAGGCGAAGCGCACATAGGCCACGTCGTCCAGCGCCTTCAGCGCCTCCATGACGAGGCGGCCGATCTCGCCGGAAGCCACTTCGGATTCGCCGCTGCTTTCGAGCTGGCGCACGATGCCCGTCACCGCCCGCTCGACCCGTTCCGGGTCGACATTGCGCTTGCGCAGCGCAATGTCGAAGGAGCGCATCAGCTTGTCGCGGTCGAAGGGCACCTTGCGGCCGGTCTTCTTCACCACGACGAGGTCGCGCAACTGCACGCGTTCGAATGTGGTGAAGCGCCCTCCGCAATCCGGGCAGACGCGCCGGCGGCGGATCGCGGCGCCGTCCTCGGCCGGCCGCGAATCCTTCACCTGCGTATCTTCGGACTGGCAGTAGGGGCAGCGCATCGCGGATCAACCCATGTAGGGATACATCGGGAAACGGTCGGTGAGCGCCACCACCCTCTCCTTCACCGCTGCTTCCACGGCGGCGTTGCCCTCGTCCGAATTGGCGATCTGGAGACCGTCGATCACCTCGGCGATCAGCTTGCCGATCTCGCGGAACTCGGCCTGTCCGAAGCCGCGCGTCGTGCCGGCGGGCGTGCCGAGACGGATGCCGGAGGTCAGAAACGGCTTCTCCGGATCGAAGGGAATGCCGTTCTTGTTGCAGGTGATGTTGGCGCGGCCGAGCGCAGCCTCGGCGCGCTTGCCAGTGGCGTTCTTTGGCCTGAGATCGACCAGCATCAGATGGTTATCGGTGCCGCCGGACACGATGTCGAGCCCGGTTTCCTGAAGGCTGGAGGCGAGTTCGCGGGCATTGGCCACCACATTGGCGGCATAGGTCCTGAACTCCGGCTGCAACGCCTCGCCGAATGCGACCGCCTTGGCGGCGATGACATGCATCAGCGGGCCGCCCTGCAAGCCGGGGAACACGGCCGAATTGACCTTCTTGGCGATAGCCTCGTCATTGCACAGGATCATGCCGCCGCGCGGGCCGCGCAGCGACTTGTGCGTGGTGGTGGTCACGACATGGGCATGCGGCAGCGGCGAGGGATGCACGCCGCCGGCCACGAGGCCGGCGATATGCGCCATGTCCACCATCAGCCAGGCGCCCACCGCGTCGGCGATCTCACGGAACCGCTTCCAGTCCCAGATGCGCGAATAGGCCGTGGCGCCGGCGATGATGAGCTTCGGCTTGTGCTCACGCGCGATCTGCTCGATCTCTTCCATGTCGAGCTGCTGGGTCTCGCGGTTGACGCCGTAGGAGACGACGTTGAACCACTTGCCCGACATGTTGACGGGCGAGCCATGGGTGAGATGGCCGCCGGAATTGAGGTCGAGGCCCATGAAGGTATCGCCCGGCTGGAGCAGCGCGAGGAACACGGCCTGGTTCATCTGCGAGCCGGAATTGGGCTGCACATTGGCGAAGTTGCAGCCGAAAAGCTCCTTGGCGCGCTCGATCGCCAGTTCCTCGGCGATGTCGACGAACTGGCAGCCGCCATAGTAGCGCTTGCCCGGATAGCCTTCGGCATATTTGTTGGTCATGATCGAGCCCTGCGCCTCCAGCACGGCGCGCGAGACGATGTTCTCCGAGGCGATCAGTTCCACTTCATGACGCTGACGACCGAGCTCCTTGCGGATCGCACCGAAGATCTCCGGGTCGCGCTGTTCGAGCGGCATGGAGAAGAAGGAATCGGTCGGCAGGGAACGGGCGGTCGCAGTGGACATGGTGTTGATGCTCCTTACGGCCGCGATCCAGGATCCGGCCGGACAGACAGAGCCGCGCGCTTAACACGTTTCACGTCCTGCTTCCACTTGTGCAGTGCAAGATTCCGCCCATGAAAAAGGCCGCCTCGCGGGCGGCCTCGATCATGCGATGCGCAGGCGGCTCAGAGCGACGAGGTGATCTGCAGCTCGTCCACCCCGTCGCGGCCGTAAATGTCGTCGCGGAACTGCACCACGCCATCGCCGGTCGACCAGGCGGAGATATAGGTGAAGTAGACGGGAACCGGATTGGCGAGCGCCACCGGCGTGCTCTCGCCGCTCTTGATCGTCTGCTCGAAGCGCTGGCGGGTCCAGCCGTCGGTGTCGCGCAGCAGCCAGGTCACGAGGTCGCGCACGTTCTGGACGCGCACGCAGCCCGACGAATCGAAGCGCATGAGGTTGTTGAACAAGCTCTGCTGCGGCGTGTCGTGCATGTAGACGGCATGCGTATTGGGGAAGTTGATCTTCACCGACGCCATCGCGTTGATCTTGCCCGGATCCTGGCGGAAGCGCAGCTTCGCGGCCTCCTCGGTGGACCAGTCGATGGTCAGCGGATCGACCTCGCCATTGGGGCCGAGGATGCGGATGTTGTTTTCCGTCAGGTAGTTGGGGTTCTTGCGCATCAGCGGGATGATGTCCTTGCGGACGATCGATTCCGGCGCGTTCCAGTAGGGGTTGATGATGATCTCGTTGATCTTCGAATTGAGGATCGGCGTCTGGCGGTCGATCTTGCCGACGATGGCCGTGTGGCGCAGGACGACCTGCCCGTTCTCCACCGCCTCGATCGCCGCTGCCGGGATGTTCACCATCACATAGCGGTCGCCGAGGAAGCCCGACATGGTGCGCAGGCGCACCAGATTGGTCTCGAGCTGGCCGAGCCGCACCGGCGCCGACACGTTCATCGCGGCGAAGGTGTAGCGGCCGGTGACGCCGTCGGCCGGCAGGCCGTGGCGGGTCTGGAACCGCTTCAGCGCGGCGTCGACATAGGTGTCGAAGGACTGCGAAAGGCCGGCCTGCGGCGACAGGTCGCCGGACACGATGAGGCGGCGGCGCAAGGCCTCGACGTCCGGATCGATCACGCCGAGCTTCAGCTTCTTGTTGGCGGGCACGGCCGGCCAGCCGCCCTGCGCGACGATATCCCGGTACTGGCCGATGGCCTGCTCGACGAAGGAGACTGTCTCGGGGCTGAAGATCGGCAGATGCGAGGCGACGCGACCGCCCTGCGAGACGGCTGCGTCGAACTGGTCGTTCCAGCTTCCGCGGCGCGGGGCGCGCAGGATATCGTCAATCACCGTCTGCGCGAAAGCCGGACCGGCTATCGCGGTGGCCGCGAGCGCACCGGCGCTCCTCAAAAAGCTGCGACGCTTGATCGACATGTCATATCTCCGGTTCGGTACGGACAAGCCGCTCTCGACAGGCTTAAGCGGACAGGCTTAACAATCTGCAAACCATACCGCTTGTCGGCGCCCTGGAGCATGCTGCCGCAGGCTCGGGTGACGGTGCAATTAATTGCACCCCCGTCCCAAGCCACCGGAATATGGCTTCATAGTGACAAACGCCATACACAAACGCGTCAGGTCCTCCGCCGGCGACGCCGTGAATCCGGCTGCCGGCGCGTTTCCGCGCCGGCGGTGCCCCTGCCCCGGCATTGCCCCGCCGCCGGATCACATGCGATAGGCGATCGTGTCGTTCCAGAAACGGTCGAGGCGCTGCAGCGCGCGGTTCATCTGCTGGAACTCGTCGCGATTGATGCCGCCGACCTGCTCGATCGAGCCGATATGGCGCTCGTAGAGCCCGGCCACGACCTCCGCGACCTCCTGCCCCTTCGGCGTCAGGCTGATGCGGACCGAACGGCGGTCGATGCGCGAGCGCTGATGGTTGATGAAGCCGAGATCGACCAGCTTCTTGAGATTGTAGGAAACGTTCGAGCCCAGATAGTAGCCGCGCGAGCGCAGTTCGCCGGCAGTCAGCTCCGCATTGCCGATGTTGAACAGCAGCAGCGCCTGGATCGCGTTGATGTCGTTGCGGGCATTGCGGTCGAATTCGTCCTTCACCACGTCGAGCAGGCGGCGATGCAGGCGCTCGACCAGTTGCAGCGACTCCAAGTAAAGCGAGCGGATCGTTTCGCGTTTCTCGTCGTTCTCAGTAATAGCGGACCCGGTGGCGGCGTGTTTCGCCGGCTGACGCGAGTTGATCATTGTCTTTGCCTCTCGTTTGACGCCTGGTGACTTTTTGTTTTCTCACCTTGGCCCAGACCCTAGCGCGGACAGATAAAATTCGACTTAAACCTCAGCCTTAACAGGAAGTTAGACAAGCGCCACCGGCAAAGAAGGTCAATCCGGGGTTAACCGGAAGGCTCAAATCCGCTCGGCCGCCTTGCGGTGCTGCAGGTGGATGAGGACCCGCAAGACCGTGTAGAACAAGGCGACCAGCGCATGCGAGAGCACCACCTGCAGGCGGCTGCCGAACAGGTCGGGGAAGCCCGCATACATGACCGTCTCCACTGCCGCGCAGATGAACCAGATCACCGGCCCCCATGAGGTGAGGCCCCACAGGCCGATCGCGGCGATGGGAAAGAAGACGGCCAGGGTGACGGACGCCACCTGCCAGTGGACCGGCATCAGGTCGAAGCGCCACAGCGGATCGTCATAGTAGCCGACCAGTCGCACCCAGTAGAGAAAGCCGAAGAGCAGGCAGTAGGCGGCGATCATGCGCAGGACGACGCGCATGATGAGTTCCGTCGTGCTTTCCCTCGGCACGGAGGATTGGCCGGTGATCTCCGTCACAACGCGATATCTCCCTGGGCGAGCGGCGCGAAATAGGCGTCCACGTCGGCGGATGTCACGTCCGCCAGTGCAGCCGGCCGCCATCGCGGGTCGCCGCTCTTGTCGATGACGGCGGCGCGGATGCCTTCATAGAAATCATGCCCCGTCAGCATGCGGTTGACGATGCGGAATTCCATCCGCATGCAATCCGCCATGTCGAGCTCGCCGCCGGCGGTCAGTTGCGCCAGCGTCACCTTCAGGCTGGTGGGCGACTTTTCGGCGAGCATGGCGCGGGCGCGGGCGACGAAGGAATCGCTGTCGGCTTCCGAGCCGAGCGACGCCGCGATGTCCTCCATCGTCTCAAGCGCGAAGTGCTTGTCGATGGCATGAAGGGCGCCCTCGTCGGTCTCGCAGGCCGGCATGACGGTGAAGGATTTCAGCACGCGGCCGGGATCGCCGCCGGCGCACAGGGCCGCGACGAGCTCGTCCATACGCGCCGAAGGCACGGCATGGGTGGCAAGCCCCGCCCGGATCTGGTCGCCCCAGCGGATGCGCGCGCCGGTCAGCCCGAGGAACGTGCCGAAGGCGCCCTTCAGGCGGGGCAGGAAGAAGCTGCCGCCGACATCGGGGAAGAAGCCGATGCCGGTCTCGGGCATCGCGAAGACGGCGTTCTCCGTCACGACCCTGTGCGAGCCGTGATAGGAAATGCCGACCCCGCCGCCCATCGCCAGCCCGTCGACCAGCGCGACATAGGGCTTCGGGAAGGCGGCGATGCGATGGTTCAGGCGGTATTCCTCGGCGAAGAACCCGACCGGCAGGTCGCCTGCCCTGCCGCGCCGGTAAATCTCCACGATGTCGCCACCGGCGGAAAAGACGCGGCCCTCGGCGCGGACCAGCACGAGCGCGATGCCGTCATCGTCCTGCCAGGCATCGAGCGCGCGCGACAGCGCCCGGATCATCGCATTGGTCACGGCGTTGAGCGAGTCCGGGCGCGCCAGCGTGACGATGCCCGCTCTGCCCTGCCGTTCGAAGCGTATCTCGCCGCCGCCGCCGAACTCGTCCGTCACGTCGCGTCTCCGAGAGATTCCTGCCGATTTGGATACGGGTGCGGCCGAGGTGCGTCAATGCGAGCGGCAGGCGCGTCCCCTGCAAGCTTGGTGGCGCGCGCGCGGGCATGATATGCAGCCTGCGAAGGAGACGCACATGAACCGGATGACGAGGACAGCCCCGCGCCGCAGCGTGGACGAGATCACGGCGTCGCGCCGGCTGCGGCGGATGCGCAAGGCCGACTGGTCGCGCCGGCTCGTGCAGGAGAACCGGCTGACCGTGGACGACCTGATCTGGCCGATCTTCCTCATCGAGGGCGAGAACCGGCGCGAGGAGATCGCGGCGATGCCGGGCGTCTGGCGCCAATCGGTCGATCTGGCGGTCAGGGAAGCGGAGCGGGCAGCGAAGCTCGGCATCCCGGCGATCGCCACCTTCCCGAATGTCGACATGGCGCTGCGCGACCAGACGGGTTCGGAGATCCTCAACGCCGACAACCTGATCAACCGCGCCACGCGCGCGCTCAAGAATGCGGTGCCGGAGATCGGCATCATCACCGACGCCGCGCTCGACCCCTTCACCAGCCACGGCCATGACGGCATTTTGCGCGACGGCATCATCGTCAATGACGAGACGGTCGATCAGGTGGCGCATGCCGCGCTGCTGCAGGCGGCGGTCGGCGCCGACATCATCGCTCCATCGGACATGATGGACGGGCGCATCGGCGCGATCCGCGACGTGCTCGACGCCAACGGTTTTCAGGACGTGGCGATCATGTCCTATGCGACGAAATTCGCCTCGGCCTTCTACGGCCCCTACCGCGAGGCGATCGGCACGCAGGGCCTGCTCAAGGGCGACAAGAAGACCTATTACATCGATCCTGCCAATACCGACGAAGCACTGCGCGAGACCGAGCAGGACCTGCTCGAAGGCGCCGACATGGTGATGGTGAAGCCCGGCCTGCCCTATCTCGACATCGTGCGGCGGCTGAAGGACGAATTCGCCATGCCGACCTTCGCCTATCAGGTGTCGGGCGAATATGCGATGATCGAGGCCGCCGCCCGCAATGGCTGGATCGATGGCGAGCGCGCCATGATCGAGAGCCTGCTCGCCTTCAAGCGCGCGGGCTGCGACGGTATCCTCACCTATTTCGCGCCGCGCGTGGCGGAACTGCTGAAAGCTTAGCCGTCTGGAGCATTTTTACTTTCACGGGATCATAAAAATGCTCCATCTCCTTGTTTTTACGCAATTCCGGACGCAAAACCGCGACGCACTTTTGCTGGAATTGCTCTAGATGGACACGAGCCGCTTCGTCATCCTCATGGCCGGGCTCATCGGCGCGGCCGGCGTCGCGCTGGCGGCGATCGCCTCGCATGCCGGCGGCACCAATGTCGCGACGGCGGCCAATTTCATGCTGCTGCATGCGCCGGTCCTGCTCGCCATCGGCCTCTACGGGCACAGCCGGGTGCTGAAGCTCGGCGCGGCCGCGCTGCTGATCGGCCTGACGCTGTTCTGCGCCGATCTTCTGGTGCGGCACTATGTTGGCTGGCGGATGTTTCCGATGGCCGCGCCCGCCGGCGGCCTGCTGCTGATCGGCGGCTGGCTGATCGTGGCGGCCAGCGCGCTGACCATGCCGCGCCGCTGAGCGGTTCAGCTTTTAGTGGAAATCGGCTGCGCCGCAGACCCCCACCCCTTACCCCTCCCCACAAGGGGGAGGGGGATTCTGAGAGGCTGACGACCCCCTCCCCCTTGTGGGGAGGGTAAGGGTGGGGGTGCTTCACACGTGACGGTGGACGATTCAATCTCATTCGGAAACGCTCCGGTTCACGTCATATTGAACTTGCGGCGCGAATTCCCATTTGAATGGGAATAGAGGCTCCAGGATCAGGACCGAAGCGAACAATGAACACGCGCACCCTCGACGGCGAAATCATCAACAGCAGGCTGGACGATGTCCGCGCCTATGATGGCGTGCGGACGCGGCGCGTGCTGGCTTTCTGCATCGACTACCTGATCATCGGCCTTCTGCTGATCCCGGTGGGCATCGCGGTTTTCCTGCTCGGGCTGGTGACGCTCGGCCTCGGCTGGTCGCTCTTCGCGGTCATCGCGCCGGTGGTCGCGCTCGTCTATATCTGGGTCACGCTCGGCGGACCGGCGCAGTCCACCATCGGCATGCGGATGATGGGCATCCGGCTCGACCGGCTGGACGGCCGCCCCATCGACGGGCTGCTCGCGGTGGTGCATTCCGTGCTTTTCTGGGCCGGCAACGCGCTGCTCACCCCGCTGATCCTGCTCGCGACGCTTTTCCTCGACCGCAAGCGCACCGTGCACGACCTTCTCCTCGGCACCGTCGTGACCCGCAGCGACGTGCGCTAAGGCGCGCGTCGTGGCCCCGCGACCGGCAGGCATTCCCCCTGTCGCGGGAGCATTGCGCAAATCTCCTGTTGACCTTTGCGCGGGCACGATCATGCTATCGGGCGATCCATACGTGCTTCGAACCCCTGCGCGATGACCCAGCATATAACCCAATCGCCGCAATTCTTTCTGACCGCGCCCTCGCCCTGCCCTTATATCGACGGTCAGTTCGAGCGGAAGGTGTTCACGCATCTGGTCGGCGCCAAGGCGCCCGAGCTCAACGACCTGCTCACCCAGGGCGGCTTCCGGCGCTCGCAGAACATCGCCTACCGGCCGGCCTGCGAAACCTGCCGGGGCTGCGTTTCCGTGCGCATCCTCGCGGATGAGTTCCAGTTGACGCGCAACATGCGCCGCATCCAGCAGCGCAACGAGGACCTGATCGGCGTGATGCAGGAAGCGCGCCCGTCGACCGAGCAATATTCGCTTTTCCGGCAATATCTCGATGCCCGCCACCGCAAGGGCGGCATGTCGGACATGACGGTTCTCGACTATGCGATGATGGTCGAGGACACGCATGTGGACACGGCGGTGATCGAATACCGGCGCCGCGGCCCCGACAGCTTCATCACCGGCAAGGGCGAAGGCGAGCTGATCGCGGTGGCGCTGACCGACCGCATGGCCGACGGCCTGTCGATGGTCTATTCCTATTTCAACCCCGACATGCCCGAGCGCTCGCTCGGCACCTTCATGATCCTCGACCACATCAGGCGCGCCCGCGCCCAGGGCCTGCCGCACATCTATCTCGGCTATTGGGTCAACGGCTCGAAGAAGATGGCCTACAAGATCCGCTTCCAGCCGCAGGAGCATCTCGGCCCCCGCGGCTGGGAGCGCTTTACGCCGGCGGAAGGCTGAGCGGCCCTCCGCGACAGGTCAGCGCGCGAGGCGGACGATACGCAGCGACTTGCCGATGTCGGAGAAGGAAGCCAGCAGCTTGTCGCTGTCCGACGCGTCGTAATAGTGCAGGCTGTCGGTGGCGCAGCTTTCCAGCATGCTGCGCGCGGTCTCGCTCTCCACCATGAAGGCGACGCTGAAGATCTCGATGTTGTTCTTCTTCATTTCCGAGCAGATGGCGAGCGTGTCAGCATTCACCGCCGCATACTGCTTCTGTTGGTTGGTCGCATTACCGTTGAAAGCAAGGTGCTCGCCAGTTGAAGCATTGAATCGTAACGTATTCTCTCCATCGGTCATCAGCACAGCCACCTTGCGCGGCTTCTGGTTGGCGCTGTCGTAAGCGCTGCCGCCGGTAAAGGGCGCGGTGGGCGACAAAAGGTTCAACCCCCAGATCAAACCAGCGGGAATATAGGTGTTCGGCCGGTAGCCCGTGCCGATCTGGATGATCATGCCGTCGATCGCCGCAGTCAGCTTCGACTTGCTGGAGGACAGGTCGACGATCGGATTCAGGCACTTCTGGCTGGTCGTCAGATAGCCGGGATAGCGGACTGATGGGCTTCCGTCGTTGAGGCGGGTCTCGCCGGTCTTGCGCGAGCCGACGCAGCCGAACCATTTCTGCGCCGACTTGCCGCCACTGCAGACATTCTTGATGACTTTCCGCGGCGGCTCGAACTCATATTTCCCGCAACTGTTGCAGGCATAGGTTTCCGGGATGCCGTCAACCGTGCGCGAGCAGGTCTTGTAGATTGTCTGGACACACTTGCCCTTGTCTTCCACCTCCTTGCTTTCGCAGGTGGCAGGCACGGCTGCGACGTCGTCCCCGACATCCAGCCATGACGCGCCGCGATTCTGCGTGCCGACATTAACGTAGTCGGCATAAGGCACCAGTCCGATACGGACGGTGCCGTCCTCGGTGGCCAGCAGCTCCTGCACCAGTGTCCTGGCCGCTGTCTTCAGCGCATCGATGCGCGCGACGCCCTTGTCGTCCGTATCGGACATCGACCATGTGTTATCCAGCACCAGCGCCACTTCCACGCTGCCGGTGACGGCGCGCTCGGCCTTGGCCGTGGCGGCGACGGGCAGCGTTTGCCAGCCGGCAAGGCCCATGAAGGTCGCGGGGATCGCGCCGTTCAGGCTGAGATCGACATAGTCGTTGGTGGATTCCAGCGCGGCGATGCTCACCGTATCGAGGCGGGTGCGCGCGGCATTGGCGGCGATGACGTCCTCCGCCAGCGCGCGCATCTCGGTGTCCGAACCCTTCTTCGAGGCCGCAAGCGCCAGCGCGGCCGCATCGACCACTTCCTGGAGGTTCTTGTGAGCGGCGCTGTGCCGCGCATAGTCGACGCCGAACCCCACGGCCAGCAGAAGCGGGATCATGGCCACGACCGTGAAGACCGCGAAGTTCCCGCGCCGATCCCTGACGAATTCCCTCAGCATAGCAGTCGCCCCCATAAACCGGGCAACAGTCCTAGCAGGCAATCGTGAAAGACCCGTTCAACGCGGTACAAAAAACAACCGGAGGTCTTTCAACCTCCGGTTAAACATATGCTTCAAGGAAAGCGGCAGTAGAAGGGATCGCCCGCTACTTGCCGGCCTTCAATTCCGCATCGACCTTTGCCGTTTCCTCGCGCAGCATGGCGAGCGCAGCCTTGCCATCCACGCCGAGTTTGTCTGCCGTCGCCAGCCAGTCTTCCTCGAAGGGGACGAGCACCTTGCGCAGGCCCTCCACGAAAGAGGGCTCGACCTCCACCATGGTGACGCCATCCGAAACCATCTGCTCGCGCGCGGCTGTGTCGGCATTGTCGAAGGTGCGGGCGCCGAGACGCGAAAGCGCCTCGCCGGACACGCTCATCAGCGCCTCCTGGTCCTCGGGCGAGAGCTTGGCGAAGGCGTCCTTGTTCATCGCCGCGAACCAGATGCCGAAGTGAAGCCCGCCCGGCGCGCTGGCGGCATATTTCACCACGCCCTTGAGGTTGAAGCTCGGATAGGCCTCGTAGGGCAGCAATGTGCCGTCCACGACGCCGTTCGACATCATCTCGTACACTTCGTTGGCGGGCGCGGAGACATTGGTGCCGCCGAGCCCGGCATTGACGAGTTCGGCCGCGGCGCCACCGACGCGTATCTTCTTGCCCTTGTAGGCTTCGAGCGTGGTGACCGGCCCGACGCGCTCGGTCGTCATGATGCGCGTGGAGCCATGCGCGTAGAGCGCCAGCAGCACCACGTCCTTGTATTCGTCGGCCTTCTCGAAATGCGCCTTGTAGGTGCGCCAGAGCGCGGCCGACACGGCCTCCGCCTTCTCGGCGCCCGGCATCTCGGCCATCTTGTAGAGCTGGAAGCGGCCCGGCGTGTAGCCCAGCACGCCGAAGACGACATCGACCACGCCGTCGGCGGCAAGGTCATACTGCCGCGGCGGCGCGCCGAGCGACGCATCCGTCAGCTGGACCTTCACATTGCCCTTGGTGGCTTCCTCGACCTGCTTTCCCCACGGGACCATCGTGTTGACAAGCTGGCTGTGGTGCGGGGGTAGCCAGTTGTTCATGCGCAGCACCGTTTCGGCGCGCGCGGCAACCGTTCCCATGGCAAACGCGACAAGGGCCGCGCCCGCGATGAGCGTTCTCGTCAGTCTCATATCCGTCATCCTCCCGTTGCGCCGCGACGCCGCAGCCCGAAGCAATCTGCCTCGCCGGAAGCGCGACTGTCAAACATGTTAACTATCCGGTCGTGCCGGATAGTTAGGCGCAGAGGGACAGGCCTAGAGCGTGATCGCCGACAGGCTTTCGGGGTCGAGCTTGAGGTCGATGAGGAGCGGCCCCTTGCGGTTGTTCACCGCCGCAACGGTCGCGTCGAGGTCGCCCTCGCCGCGCACCGTCACGCCCTCGCCGCCGAGCGCGACGGCGACCGGCGCGAGGTCGGGCCAGTTCAGCAGCGACAGCGCCGGGTCCATCTCCTTGCGGCGGAACTGGATATATTCCGCCCCGTAGCCATTGTCGTTGCAGACGATGACGATCAGATCGAGCTTTTCGCGCACCGCGGTGACGAACTCGACAAGGCCGCCGATCATGAAGCCGCCGTCGCCGGCGACCAGCACCGTCGGCCGGCCCTTCGCCGCCACCGCCGCGCCGATCGCCTGCCCCATGCCAAGCCCGATGCAGGCCGAGTTGACCGTATGCACATAGGAGCGCGGCTCGGGCGCATGCATGGTCTTCCAGCCTTCCACCATAAAGCGGCCGCCATCCTGCACCACGACGCGGTCCTCGGGGATCGCCCCGGCAATGCGCAGCAGCGCGGTGCGGATGTCGACCGTGCCCGGCGCATTCTCCTTCGACAGATACGGGCGAATACGGTCGGCGGCGATCTTCGCGGCGAGTTCGTCGGTACGGAAGCCCGAGGACGGGATCTCGGCCATGTCGAGCAGTTCCACGAACCTGTCCGCCGTCAGCGCCGGATCGCCGATCACGCCGGCATCCACCGGGCGCGACCGGCCCACCTCGCCGCGCTCCAGATTGACCTGCACCACGCGCTTGCCGTCGAGATAGGCGCCGTGGCCGGCGGTGTATTTGTTGAGGCCGGCGCCGAAGGCGATGATGCAGTCGGCCGCGCCCAGCGTCTCGGCCGCGACATCGGTCGCCAGCGTGCCGAAGACGCCGAGATTGAACGCTTCGCCGCGGAACAGGCCACGGCCCTTCAAGGTCGTGGCGAGCGGCGCGCCGATGCGCTCGGCAAGGCGGATGAGCGCCGCCTTCGATCGTTCATCGGCCGCACCGCGTCCGGCCAGCACGATGGGCGCGCGGGCCGCCGCGATGATGCCCACCGCATTGTCGAGATCGTCGCTTTCGGGCACCACGCCGCGGTTCTCCGCCAGCGACACCGGCACGAAGCGGTACTCCACCTCCTGCCACTGGAAGTCGGCCGGCATGTTGAAGACGACCGGCCGGCGCTCCACCTGGGCGCGGCGGAAGGCGGTAGCTAGGTCATCGGCCAGCGTCTCGGGCGCGCGCAGTTGCTCGAAGCCGGCGCCGGTGGCCAGCACATGCTCGCGCTGCGGCACGTTCTGGAAATTGTCCCTGTCGATCATGGCGGTGTCGCCGGCCAGCAGCACCATCGGCGTGGTGCCCTTGACGCCTTCCGTCAACGCCGAGATCGTGTTGGTGAGGCCGGGTCCATGGGTGACCGTCGCCACGCCCACCTTGCCCGTCACCTGCGCGTAGCCAAGCGCCATCAGCACCGCATTGTTCTCATGCGTGGCGGAGACATAGTGGCCGCCGCAGTCGCGCACGAAGGAATCCGCCATGTACAGATTGGCGTCCCCGATCAAGCCGAACATCGTATCCACGCCAAGAGCCGAAAGATGATGCGCAAGCGCGGAATAGACGGTCATTTTACCGCTTACGGTCTTCTGCATGATGGGTCGCTCTCCCTCGCTATCCGTCGCCTTATAGGTGTCGCGGCAGGCCATGCGAAGCCCCCTTGCCGCGCTCAGCGGCTGATACACGCCAAAATGCGGTTGCAGCCAAACGGCGATGTCGCGCAGGGGCAAGACCCGGCCGCCGACTGATCTTGCCCGCAGCCAGTGCCGAGGGAAGCGGTCCCTTTGCGCCGCATCGCGCTTCGCTGCCCTCACGGCATGGATCCTCGGGTCAAGCTCGAGGATGACGAATGCAGTAAGGTGAATGTCAGATCGTAGACATTGGCGATTGGCATCATCCCCCTCCACCGTCGTCATCCTCGGGCTTTGACCCGAGGATCCATGCCGTGAGGGCGACGAAACCCGCGACGGTTCCGGAGCGATGTCGCGCTAGCTGAATTTTCCGGTGCGCGGGAAGCCCTTGGGCACCATGCGGCCGGCGCTGGCGCGGGCGCCCATCCATTCGGCGAGATCGGCAGACGTCCTCGTGTGCGTGCGGTCGGCGGAGTCGGTCCAGGTCAGGCCCTCGGCGAGCGCGAAGGCGCGCGCGTCGGAAACGCCGCCGTCCTTGTATTTCTGCAGCCGTACCCCCTTGCCGCGCGCCATTTCCGGGATGTCGGCCAGCGGGAAGACGAGCATCTTGCGGTTCTCGCCGACGATGGCGAGATGGTCGCCGGCCAGCGGCAGGGCTAGCTGCGCCTCGTCGGGCGCCTTGACGTTCATCGCCTGCTTGCCCTTGCGGGTATTGGCGACGACCTCGGCCTCCGGCACGGCAAAGCCGTTGCCTTCATGGCTGACCAGCAGCAGCTTGCGCGCCGGATCGTGGACGAAGGCGGTGACGATCGCCTGATCGTTCTCCATGTCCACCATGATGCGGATCGGCTCGCCGTGGCCGCGCCCGCCGGGAAGCTTGTCGGCGGCCAGCGTGTAGAACTTGCCGCCGGTGGTGAAGATCAGGATCTTGTCGGTGGTCTGGGCGTGGAAGGCGAGCTTGAGCCCGTCGCCCTCCTTGAAGGCGAGGGTCGAGAAGTCGGCCATGTGGCCCTTCATGGCACGCAGCCAGCCCTTCTCCGAGACGACGACGGTGATCGGCTCCTTCTCGATCATCGCCTGATGGATGTCGGTCAGGTCGTGCGTCGGTGCTTCCGCGAAGGCGGTGCGGCGGCGGCCGAGCTCGGTGTCGGGACCGAAGGTCTCGCGCACCTGCTCCACCTGCCAGCGCACGGTCTGCCACTGCTTCTGCGGCGAGGCGAGCAGCGCCTCGATCTGCCCCTTCTCCTTGGTCAGCGCGTCATACTCGGTGCGGATCTCGATCTCTTCCAGCTTGCGCAAGGCGCGCAGGCGCATGTTGAGGATCGATTCGGCCTGAAGGTCGGTGAGCGACCAGCGCGCCATCATGACGGGTTTGGGCTCGTCCTCCTCGCGGATGATGCGGATCACCTCGTCGATGTTGAGGTAGGCGACGAGCAGGCCGCCCAGCACCTCCAGCCTGCGCTCGATGGCCGCGAGCCTGTGCTTCGAGCGGCGCACCAGTACCTCGCGGCGATGCTCCAGCCATTCGGACAGCACGCCCTTGAGCGACAGCACGCCCGGCACCTTGCCGCGCGACAGCACGTTCATGTTGAGCGGGAAGCGTACTTCGAGCTCGGTGAGCTTGAACAGCGATTCCATCAGGATGGCGGGATCGACGCCGCGGCTCTTGGGCACCAGCACGAGGCGGATGTCGTCCGCGCTCTCGTCGCGCACGTCCTCCAGCAGCGGCAGCCGGCGGGCCAGAAGCAGTTCGGCGACCTTCTCGATCAGACGCGATTTCTGCACGCCGTAGGGGATCTCGGTGACGACCACGACATAGGTGCCGCGGCCCTGGTCCTCGGTCTCCCACTTCGCACGCACGCGAAAACCGCCGCGGCCCGTCTCGTAGGCGTCGAGGATCGAGGCGCGGTCGTCGACGACGATGCCGCCGGTCGGGAAATCTGGCCCCTCCACGAACTGCATGAGGGCCGCCACCGGCGCGTCGGGATTGTCGATCAGGTGGATCGCGGCGTCGCAGAGCTCCGCCACATTGTGCGGCGGGATCGAGGTCGCCATGCCGACGGCGATGCCGGACGAGCCGTTGGCAAGCAGGTTCGGGAAGGCGCCGGGCACGACGACCGGCTCCTCGTCTTCCTCATTGTAGGTGGGGCGGAAATCGACGGCATCCTCGGTGATGCCTTCGAGCAGCATCGCGCCCGCCTCGGTCATGCGCGCCTCGGTGTAGCGCATGGCCGCCGCGTTATCGCCGTCGATATTGCCGAAGTTGCCCTGTCCGTCGACAAGCGGGTAGCGCATGGCGAAGGGCTGAGCGAGGCGCACCAGCGCGTCATAGATGGATTGGTCGCCGTGCGGATGGAACTTGCCCATCACGTCGCCGACGATGGCCGCGCATTTGGAGAAGCGCTGGCCGGGGTCGAGGCGGGCGAGCCGCATGGCATGGACGATGCGGCGATGCACGGGCTTCAGCCCGTCGCGCACGTCCGGCAGCGCGCGGTGCATGATGGTCGACAGCGCATAGGCGAGATAGCGCTCTTCCAGCGCCTTCTTCAGATCGACCGGCTCGATATTGTCGTCTTTGCCGCCGTCGGGGGGCGGAACCAGGCTTTTTCCCATGATTCGGGGTTAGCCGAGCAGGCGATTCGCGGCAAGACCGGCGGGCTTTTCGCATTCGCCATCGCGATTTGTTGCACAAAGCTGTCGTGCGCGGCGGATCGTTTCGTTTGCGTTTTCCCTCGTTTTAACGTCATCTGCCCCCGGTGCCCCGATGCGGCCTGGATCATCCCCAGGCGATGCGGGCTATTCAGCAAATGTCCGGGGTATTGATTATGAGACTTACACGCCTTGCCGTGCCGGCTGCGGTTTCGGGACTTCTCACGCTGGCCCTTTGCGTGCCGCTCCATGCGCAGGCGAATCAGGCATTGCTCGACCGTTTCAAGGCGGCGATGGCCGAGGAAGGCACCCGGATCGAGTGGAAGAGCGTTTCCAATTACGACAATGCCGAGGGCAAGTCCGTGACGGCGCTCGACGGCGTCACCATCGACACGGGCGAGGCGCCGGTCGAGCTGGCCAGGATCGAGCTCGTCGCCCCCGAACAGACCGAGGACGGCTACACGATCGAGAAGGTGGTCATGCCGAGCTGGCAATATGCCGACGACGCAATGACCGCTTCCGTCAACGACGTCTCGCTCGAAGGCGTGGTGCTGACGAAGGAAGGCGTGGAGAACGCCTACGGCACCTCGATCCTCTACGACCATGCGCGGCTGGGCGAGGTGCGCGTGTCCATGGACAATGCCGAGATCTTCACGCTGACGGACGTCAATGTGGCGATCGACGCACCCGCGGACGGCGGCGAGATGAGCTTCGAGGGCGCGGCGGAGGGCTTTACGCTCGCTCTATCGAAGATCGACAACCCCTCGGTGAGGGCCGCGGCCGGCGCGATGGGCTACGACACCGTGGAGGGCCATCTCGAATTCGACGGAAGCTGGGAGCCGGCCAGCGGCAGGATGGCGCTGACCCAGTTCGACATCACCGGCGTCGATGCCGGCACGTTCGGCCTCAAGCTCGACCTGGGCGGCTATACGCCGGCCTTCATGAAGTCGCTGCGCCAGATGCAGGAACAGCTCGCCAGCGCGCCGGAGGGCGCCGACAATTCGGCGGCCGGGCTGGCGATGCTCGGCCTCATGCAGCAGCTCACCTTCATCGGCGCCGAGATCAGCTTCGACGACGATTCGCTGACCGGCAAGGTGCTGGACTATTTCGCCAGGCAGCAGGGGCAGACCCCGCAGGTGGTCGCGAACCAGGCGAAGGCGGTCGTGCCGTTCATGACGATGCAGCTCAACAATCCCGAATTCACGCAGATGGTGACGGCGGCGGCCTCGAAGTTCCTCGACGATCCGCAGAACCTCAAGATCACCGCCCGGCCGACGGCGCCGGTGCCCTTCGCGCTTATCATGGCCGGCGCCATGAGCGCGCCGCAGGGCCTGCCGCAGCAGCTCGGCGTCAAGGTCACCGCGAACGAGTAGCGCGATCGGACCACGTCCGTGCGGCCGTCGGACAGTTGCAGTCGGCCGGCGCTCCGTCGCGCCCCCCTCTGGCCTGCCGGCCATCTCCCCCACAAGGGGGGAGATTGGCTGTCACATATACTTTCGCCAATCGTCTAAGGTTGGCGAAAGTCGTCATGAAGGCTGATCTCCCTCCCTTGTGGGGGAGATGGCCGGCAGGCCAGAGGGGGGCGCGACGGAGCGCCGGCCTGACCGAACGGTAATCCGCCCCTACTCCGCCGCTTGCGGCAATTCGCAGATGGCGATGCGGCGGCGGTGGAAGCGCAGGCCGATCTCGCCATGGACCAGCCGCAGCGCCTGCTCGCCGAAGACCTCGCGGCGCCAGCCGGTGAGCGCAGCGACCCTCGCATCCTCGCCTTCCGCAGCGATGCGCTCGATGTCCTCGCTTGATGCCAGCACCTTCGGCGCGACCCCCTCGGCTTCCGCCACCAGCCGCAGCAGGACCTTCAGCAGTTCCGCCGCCGCGTTGGTGCCTTCCGCCGGCTGCACGAATTTCGGCAGCCTGGGGAGATCGTCCTTGGGGATGTCGAAGGCCCGGTTGACGGCTTCCAGCAAGCCGGCAGCAGATGAGGAGCGCTCCCAGCCCTTCGGCACGGCGCGCAGGCGCGACAGCGCATTCGCGTCGCGCGGCGCCTGCTGGGCGACCTCGTAGAGCGCGTCGTCCTTGAGCACGCGCCCGCGCGGCACGTTGCGGCTGCGCGCCTCGCGGTCGCGCCACGCCGCGATCTCCTTGATGATGGCGAATTCGATCGGCTTGCGCACGCGCATCTTGAGCCGCTTCCACGCGTCTTCCGGGCGCGTGTCGTAGGTCTCGCGCGCGGTCAGCGCCTCCATCTCCTCATTGACCCAGTGCGCCCTGCCCTCGCGCTCCAGCTCGTCGCGCAGATGCTCGTAGACGGGGATCAGCCAGGTCACGTCGGCCAGCGCATATTCGAGCTGCCGATCCGACAGCGGCCGGTGGCGCCAGTCAGTGAAGCGCGACGACTTGTCGAGCCGCGTGCCGGTGATCTTCTGCACGAGCTGGTCGTAGGAGACGCTGTCGCCGAAGCCGCAGACCATGGCGGCGATCTGCGTGTCGAACACGGGATGGGGGATGAGTTCGCCGAGATTGAACACGATCTCGATGTCCTGCCGCGCCGCATGGAAGACCTTGAGCACGGATTCGTCGGCCATCAGGGCGAAGAACGGCGCGAGGTCTATTCCTTCCGCCAGCGGATCGACTAGGGCGGTGACGCCCGGCGCGGCCATCTGGATGAGGCAGAGTTCCGGCCAGAAGGTCGTCTCGCGGATGAATTCGGTATCGACGGTGACGAAGGAAGACTTGCGCAGCGCCGCAACGGCGCTTTCAAGCTGTTCTTGCGTGGTTATGAGATTCATGCGGCCTGTTTATGCACATTTGTCGGCTTATTGAAGCGTTCCTTTGTCGCTTTTTGCATGATTGTCGCCGCGCGGCCGCCCCGCCAGGCGCGCGAAGAAGGGCGAGGTGCGCAGAAGAGCGACGAAGCGGCCGCGTCGCGCCCGCGGAACGCCCGGCCGGGCATGCATGCGCACAAGGATCACGCCGATGAAGACGGCATAGACGGCGGCCGTATAGTAGAACAGCCCGTGCGGACCGAGGAGGCTCATCGCCCAGGCCGCGACGATCGGTCCGCCCACCGCGCCGATCGAATAGAAAAGCATCAGCGCGGCGTTCAGCATGACGAATTCGTTCTTCTGCGCATGGTCGTTCGCATGCGCCGCCGACAGCGAATAGAGCGGCATGGCGACCGAGCCGAAGAGAAAGACGATGACGAAATTGGCCATCGCATTGGTTCCGGCCAAAGCGGCGAGCACAAGGGCGGCGACCATGGAGCAGAACGTCATGGCCAGAAGCACGATGCGGCGGTCCCACCGGTCGGACAGGTAGCCGAGCGGATACTGGATCACCGCGCCGCCGATGATGGAGACCGAGACGAAGGCGGCGACGTCGGTGACGGAAAAGCCGATGTCCTGCGCATAGATGGGGCTCAGCGTGCGGAACGCGCTGTTGGTCATGCCGACGGCGATGCAGCCCATCGCGCCCAACGGCGAGATGCGCCAGGCGCGGCGCAGATCGAGGTTCACATCCTCGGGCGCCGCCGGGTTGGAGCGGTCGCCGAGCGAGACGGGCACCAGCGACAGCGTGATCATGATGGACATGACCGCGAAGATGGCGAAGCCCTCCACGCCGAAGAGCGGGATCAGGAACTGCGCCCCGGTGACGCCGCAGAGATCGACGATGCGGTAGACCGCCGTCACCTGCGCGCGGTCGCGGTTCTGCACGCCGGCGTTCATCCAGGCCTCGATCACGGTGAACAGGCCGGCAAAGCAGAAGCCGGATATGAAACGCATCACGATCCAGGTCGGCGCGTCGATGGCGAGCGCCATGACCAGCGTCGCCGCGGAGGCGATCGCCGCGAAGGCGGCGAAGGTGCGGATGTGGCCGACCGCGCGCATGACCTGGACGATCCGCAGGCAGCCGAGCAGGAAGCCGATGAAATAGGCCGTTCCCATGAAGCCGATGGTCTCGGCCGAGAAGCCTTCCTGCACGCCGCGCAGCGCGATCAGCGTGCCCTGCACGCCATTGCCGCCGAGCAGGATGCCGGCCGCGATCAACAACGGAATGAGAGGGCGAATCGATGACATGGCCACTCATATGACGACAACCGGGGTCATAATGCGTCACGGGCCGTCAGGCGATGCGTCAGATGGCGGGCCTGCGCATGCCGGCCGGCGGCGATGCGCCCTGCCCCATGCTCGCCTTGACAAAGCTGCCCTTGCATGCGCTTTTCCGCGCCAAATCGGGCAGGCTATGCACTGCCTCCAACAATCCGGACCGTTCCCATGCATCGTTACCGCAGCCATACCTGCGCCCAGCTCAGAAAATCCGACGTCGGCCAGACCGTCCGCCTCTCCGGCTGGGTGCACCGCGTGCGCGACCATGGCGGCCTGCTCTTCATCGACCTGCGCGACCATTACGGGCTGACGCAGATCGTGGCGGACCCGGATTCGCCCTGCTTCAAGACCGCCGAGACCGTGCGCGGCGAATGGGTGATCCGCGTCGACGGCGAGGTGAAGGCGCGCACCGCCGAGACAGTGAACGCCAACCTGCCGACCGGGGAGATCGAGGTTTTCGCGCGCGACATGGAAGTGCTCTCCGTCGCCAAGGAACTGCCGCTGCCGGTGTTCGGCGAGCCGGACTATCCCGAGGATATCCGCCTCACCTACCGCTTCCTCGACCTGCGCCGCGAGACGCTGCATCGCAACATCATGCGCCGCACGAAGATCGTCTCCACGCTCCGCAAGCTGATGGAGGGGACGGGCTTCAACGAATTCGCCACGCCGATCCTGACGGCTTCCTCGCCGGAGGGCGCACGCGACTTCCTGGTGCCCTCGCGGCTCCACCCGGGCAAGTTCTACGCGCTTCCCCAGGCGCCGCAGCAATACAAGCAGCTCCTGATGATCTCAGGCTTCGACCGCTATTTCCAGATCGCGCCCTGCTTCCGCGACGAGGACCCGCGCGCCGACCGCTTCTACGGCGAGTTCTACCAGCTCGACGTCGAGATGAGCTTCGTGGAGCAGGATGACGTGCTGGCGACGATGGAGCCGGTGCTGCGCGCCATCTTCGAGGCGTTCGCGGACGGCAAGCCCGTCACGCAGACCTTTCCGCGCATCGCCTATGACGACGCGATCCGCAAATATGGCTCCGACAAGCCGGACTTGCGCAACCCGATCGTCATCGAGGATGTGTCGGAGCATTTTCGCGGGTCGGGCTTCAAGGTGTTCGCCAACATCCTCTCCAACGATCCCAAGGCGGAGGTCTGGGCGATCCCGGCCCGGACCGGCGGCAGCCGCGCCTTCTGCGACCGCATGAACTCGTGGGCGCAGGGAGAGGGCCAGCCGGGGCTTGGCTACATCTTCTGGCGCAAGGAGGGCGAGAAGCTGGAGGGCGCAGGGCCCATCGCCAAGAATATCGGCGAGGAGCGCACCGAGGCGATCCGAACGCAGCTCGGGCTTTCGGACGGCGACGCCGTGTTCTTCGCGGCAGGCGACCCGCGGAAGTTCTACGCTTTTGCGGGTGCTGCGCGCACCCGTGCGGGCGAGGAGTTGAACCTCGTCGACCGCGACCGTTTCGAACTCGCCTGGATCGTCGATTTCCCCTTCTATGAATGGAACGAGGACGAGAAGCGTATCGACTTCTCCCACAATCCATTTTCCATGCCGCAAGGCGGCAAGGAGGCGCTGGACGCGGCCGACCCGCTGTCCATCAAGGCCTATCAGTACGACGTGGTGTGCAACGGCTACGAGATCGGCTCGGGCGGCATACGCAACCATCTGCCCGAAACCATGGTTCGCGCCTTCGAGATCGCTGGCTATTCGCGCGCCGACGTGGAGGAGCGTTTCGGCGCGCTCTACCAAGCCTTCCAGTACGGCCCGCCGCCGCATGGCGGCATGGCAGCGGGCATCGACCGTATCGTCATGCTGCTTTGCGGGGCGAAGAATCTGCGCGAGGTCGCCCTCTTCCCGATGAACCAGCAGGCCAACGACCTCTTGATGAACGCGCCCGCGCCGGCCACGCCGCAGCAGCTTCGCGAACTCAATCTGCGCGTGAACCTGCCGAAAAAGGACTGACGCCGGGCCGCCGGGCATGCGAGGATGGGGCATATGACCGTCTCGCCGCGCATCCTCGTCACCGGCTTTTCCGTCTTTCCCGGCGCTCCGGTCAATCCGACCGAGGCGCTGATGGGACGCCTGCAGGCCGAGCCTCCCGTCGGGCCTTGGGACCTGCGGGCCGAGGTGCTGGCGGTCGAGTACACCGGCATCGGGCCGCGGCTGGAGGCGATCGGCCGCGACTTCCCGCCCGACATCGCCATCCATTTCGGCCTTGCGCGCAGTGCCACCGGCTTCCGGCTGGAACGCATGGCGCGCAACGAGATCCGCCGCGACAGGCCCGACAATAGCGGCCATCAGCCGGAGGCGTTCTGCATCTGGGAAGGCGGGCAGCATTGCGTCTCGACGCTGCCGCTCGAAACGATCGCGCTCCGCCTCGCGGCGGAGGGATTTCCCGTCCTCTGGTCGGACGATGCCGGCGGCTATCTCTGCAACTACCTATTCTACCTGTCGGCCAGCACGCATTTCCCGCATTTCGCGCCGGACATGACCGGCTTCATCCATGTGCCGCCGCTGGCCGCCGGCGATCGCGGGGAGCCGGGCCGGTTCACCCTGCCGGAGCTCGAACGCGGCGCGCGCATCATCATCGCCACCTGCGCGGAAGCCTGGGCGAGCGGCAGGGACGCGGATCAGCCGACAGCGATCGCCAGATCGTAGCCGGTCAGCCTGGCGAGCTGCGCCAGCCTTCCGTCGAGCCGTTCTCCGAGCAGGCCGGCATGGTCGGGCGGAACGAGCAGGGTCAGCGCCTTCTCGCCGCGCTTCTGCCAGCGCAGGCCCGGGATGACGCCGGGCATGGAGGCCGAGAGCAGGTAGACGACGCGCATCATGGCGCCGAGCAGGCGCGCGCGCTCCACATAGGTGGAACCGGCAAGCGCGCGCATTTCCGGCTCCACCTGCTCGCCGAACACGCCTTCGTGGCGGAACATGTTCGTCAGCGCAATGAAGGCGCGGCCGGGATGGTCGACACCGATGAAGGAGGCATGGGCGATTATGTTGAGCGACTGCGTGCCGCGATATTCGGGATGGGCGCGCCAGCCGATATCGGCCAGCAGGCAGGCGGCGCGGCGGTAGCGCGCCTCCACGTCCGTTTCCGTTACGCCGAAGGCGGCAAGCGTCTCGCCGGTCCATTTCTCCAGCTCATGCGCATGGGTGACGGAACGCGCCCGCAGCACCGCCAGCTCTTGCGCCGCCGAGATCAGCGGGTCCTCCGCCTGCTGCTGCGCGTTGAGCAGCGAATAGAGATAGCCCTCGCGCACGCCGAGGGCGGACAGGACCACGCTGGACGGCTTCATCGCCCGGATGATTTCCTGCAGCACCAGCGCGCCATAGGGCAGCAGCGCCCGGCGGCTTTTCGAGATGCGCTCGATGCCCTTGATCTTGTCGAGATCGCCGGCCGCCACCTGCGCGAGGAAGCCGGCGGAGCTTTCGATGCCGAGCTCATAGTGATGCATGACATTGAGCGGGTAGCCCGTCGAGGTCATGTGGAGGCGGGCAAGGTTTCGCCATGTGCCGCCGACCGCATAGAAGACCCGGCCCTGCGCCCGCGACAGGAGTTTTGCGCGCTGCAATTCCTTCCGCGCCAGCTTCGCGGCGACCTCGGTGGAGTTCTTCGACATGTCCTGCAAGCGCAGCCCGCCGAGCGGCAGGGTGATGCCCTCCCCGATCGCATGGCCGCGCACATCGACCAGTTCCAGCGAGCCGCCGCCGAGATCGCCGGCGATCCCGTCGGCCGGATAGAAGCCGGAGACGATGCCGAGGGCGGAATAATGCGCCTCCTCGGGGCCGGAGAGCACGCGGATGCCGGTGCCGAGAATGTCTTCCGCCTGCCGGATGAATTCGGCGCCGTTGGCCGCCTCGCGCGCGGCCGCGGTGGCGATCACGTGCAGTTCCTCCGCACCCGCCTGCTCCGACAGGGCGCGGAAGCGGCGGAACTCGCTGACCGCGCGGCGCGCGGCGTCCGGGTCGAGGCGGCCGGTGGTGACGATGCCGCGGCCGAGGCCCACCAGCATCTTCTCGTTGAACAGCACGGTGGGCGAGCGCGCCACGCCCTCATAGACGACGAGGCGGATGGAGTTCGACCCGATGTCGATGACGGACAGCGGCCGACGGCCCTGGAGCCTGCCTTGCGAACCACCGATCATGCGGAGGGCGCGGCGCTGGCTTTCTTGCGGCGGCGGTGCTGCGTGATGCGCTTGGGCGCATTGTTCTTCAAGGCGTCACCACGTCCGGACAGGCTGGGATTGGTCATGAAATATTCCTGAGCGTTGAACGGCTCTTCGCCTTCCTCCGGCACCATTCGCCGCGAGGTCCCGTCCGGCAATACTTCGAAACTTTGCTGGTTGTCCATGATGTTGCCCAGCATGATCTGGCCAAGAATCTGTTCATGCACAGTCGCGTTGGTGATCGGCACGATCAGCTCGACGCGCCGGTCGAGGTTGCGCGGCATCATGTCGGCCGAGCCGATATAGACGATCGCCTCGTCCGACGGCAGGCCGTGGCCGTTGCCGAAGCAGAAGATGCGGCTGTGCTCGAGGAACCGGCCGACGATCGACTTGACGCGGATATTCTCCGACAGGCCCGGCACCTGCGGCCGCAGGCAGCATATGCCGCGCACCACGAGGTCGATCTCGACGCCGACGGCGCTGGCCTCATAGAGCGCGTCGATGATGGTCGGATCGACCAGCGAGTTCATCTTCATCCAGATCTGCGCCGGACGGCCCTCGCGGGCATGTTCCATCTCGTCGGTGATGTGGGCGAGGATGCGCTTGCGCAGCGTGAAGGGCGATATGCCGAGCCGCATCTGGCCGGTCGGCTCGGCATAGCCGGTGATGAAGTTGAAGACCTGCGCCACGTCGCGCGCCACCGCCGGATGCGAGGTGAAGTAGCTCAGGTCGGTATAGATGCGCGCGGTAATGGGGTGGTAGTTGCCTGTGCCCAGATGCACATAGTTGCGCAGCCTGCCATCCTCGCGGCGTACCACCAGCGACATCTTGGCGTGGGTCTTCAACTCCAGGAAGCCGAACACGACCTGCACGCCGGCGCGCTCCAGATCGCGCGCCCAGCGGATATTCGCCTCCTCGTCGAATCGCGCCTTGAGCTCGACCAGCGCGGTGACGGACTTGCCCGCCTCGGCCGCGTCGACCAGCGCGCGCACGATCGGGCTGTCGTTCGAGGTGCGGTAGAGGGTCTGCTTGATGGCGACGACCTCGGGGTCCTGCGCGGCCTGGCGCAGGAACTGCACGACGACGTCGAAGCTCTCATAGGGATGGTGGACGACGATGTCCTTCTCGCGGATGGCGGCGAAGCAGTCGCCGCCATGGTCGCGGACACGCTCGGGGAAGCGTGGATTGTAAGGCTCGAACTTGAGGTCCGGGCGCGGCAGGCCGACGATCTCCGAAATCTGGCTGATGGCGAGCGGGCCGGTCAGCACGCTGATGCGCGCGGCCGCCACGCCGAGCTCGCCCGCCACGAAGTCGCGCAGCACTTCCGGCATTTCGGAATCGAACTCGATGCGGATCACCTGCCCGCGACGGCGGCGCTTCAGCGCCGATTCGAACAGGCGCACCAGATCCTCCGCCTCCTCCTCGACCTCGATATCGCTGTCGCGGATAATGCGGAACGTGCCGGAGCCCTCGACCTCGTAGCCGGGGAAGAGCTGGCCGATGAACATGCCGACCACGTCCTCCAGCGAGATCAGCCGGGTCATGCCCTTGCGGTCGCCGAGCTGGATGAAGCGCTGGAGCGCGACGGGCAGCCTGAGCAGCGCCGTCATCTGCTCCTTGTCGCGGTTGTGGCGCAGTTGCAGCGCGATGGAGAAGCCGAGATTGGGGATGAAGGGGAACGGATGCGCGGGGTCGATGGAAAGCGGCGTCAGCACCGGGAAGATGGCTTCCTGGAAATGCTGCTCCAGCCAGACCTTGTCGTCCTTGAGCAGCGCGTCCGGCCGCACCAGCTCGATCCGCTCGTTCTTCAGCAGGGCCAGCAGCGCCTGCAGGTTCTCCTGCTGCTCGGACTGCAGATTGTCGACCTCGATGAGGATATGGTCGAGCTGCTGCTGCGGGGTGCGCCCGTCGGCGCTGCGGGTGGTGATGCCCTGGCGCACCTGGCCCGCGAGGCCCGCCACGCGCACCATGAAGAACTCGTCGAGATTGGTCGCCGAGATGGCGAGGAAGCGCAGCCGCTCCAGCAGCGGGTGGCGCGTGTTCTGCGATTCCTCCAGCACGCGGCGGTTGAACTGGAGCCACGAGAACTCGCGGTTGACGAAGCGGTCGGGATTTGCCGCGACCCCTTCGGCCGGCTGCGCCTCCGCGGTAAATTCCGTCAATACCGGCTTCAGCTCGTTCATCTTCTTCCCCTGTGCGTCCCGGTATCCTGCACCGGCTCAACGTCTCCTGCCAGTCTTTTGCGACAGTTTCATATCACGTCGCTTGCATTGCCGATTCTTATGCTACAAACCGCGCACGACGCCGGCATCGTCGGCCGCAGTTTGTCAGATCCGGGGATACGAGATGGCTGGTCATTCCATTCCGCACTTCCAGAATAGCGCCGGGCACCATCGGATCGCCATCGGCGTGAAGGAATTCATGTGCGTGGGCGCCCTGCCGCCATTCGACCATCCGCATGTCTTCCTCGACATGGGCGACGACAACGAGAAGGTCTGCCCCTACTGCTCGACGCTCTATGTCTACGATCCGTCGCTGAAGGCGATGGAGACCCGTCCCGAGGGTGCCGCATTCATCGCGCACGCCGCCTGACGCGACCGGACGATGGTCGCGGGGCGCGCTGAGCCGATCGTCATCGCCGGCGCGGGCATTGCCGGGCTCACCGCCGCGATCGCGCTGGCAAGCAGGGGCCGCCCGGTCCGCGTCTTCGAGCGCGCAGAAGCGTTCCAGCCGATCGGCGCCGGCATCCAGCTTTCGCCGAACGCGACGCGCCTGCTGGACGATCTCAAGGTGCTGCCGCGGCTGGAAGGGCGCAGCGTCGAGCCCCGATGCGTCGCGATGCGCGATGCGCGCAGCCTGCGTCCCCTTGCCACGATCCCGCTCGGCGCTTCCGCCCGCCAGCGCTGGGGGGCGCCCTATCTGGTCGCCGCCAGAGCCGCCTTGCAGGACGCGCTGCTCGAAACCGCCGCCGCGCTGTCGATCCCGATCGAAACCGGAGCGGCCGCCACCGATTTCGCGCCCGAAGGCGACGGGATGGCCGTTACCGTCGACCGCAATGGTGAGAAGGAGCAGATCCGCGCGCCGCTGCTGATCGGCGCCGACGGGGTCTGGTCGACCCTGCGCGGCCTCGGCGCGGAGGGTGCCAGCCGGTTTTCCGGCCAGACCGCCTGGCGTACTCTCCTCACGCGCGACGATGCGCGCGCGCTGGCGCATATCGCGCCGGCAGACCGCGTCACCGCATTCGCCCATCCGCGCTTCCACCTCATCGTCTATCCGCTGGCAGGCGGCGACGTGAACCTCGTCGCCCTCGCGCGCGGACGGCCGATGCCGGAAGTGTGGTCGCGGAACGCGTCGACCGAGCGCATGTCGGAGGTGTTCGCCGGCGCCGCTGCGGACATCCGCGCGCTGGCCGGGGATTGCGCATGGACGGCCTGGCCGCTCCATATCGCCAGCCCGAATTGCGGCTGGACGCATACGGGCGGCTTCGTGCTGATCGGCGACGCGGCGCATGCGATCCTGCCCTTCGCGGCACAGGGCGCGGCCATGGCCATCGAGGATGCCGTCACGCTCGCGGCGCTGCTGGACCGCCACGCGGACCTTGCCGCCGCGCTGGCGGCCTATGACAGGCTGCGCCGCCCCCGCATCCGCAGGGTGGCCGCACGCGGCGAACTGAACCGCCTCGCCTGGCACGCCCGCGGTCCGGTCGCGCTGGCCCGCGATGCCGTGTTCCGGCTCAAGGGCGACGAGAAGCTCGCGGCCGATCTGGATTGGCTCTACGGCTATGATGCCCAGGCGAAAACAGGTGCGTCCTTCGAGGCTCGCTCCGCTCGCACCTCAGGATGAGGGAGGGTATCGCCAATCGGGCGGCCAGCCGTGGGCTCGATTAACCCGCCTCCCTCAGTGATCGAGCCCTCAATCGTGGGTTCGATCAACCAACCTCCCTCATCCTGAGGCGCGAGCCCGCAGATGGTTTCAGTCACACATGCGTCCTCGACGGGCGAGCCTCGAAGGACGCACCGACCCTCAATGCAATATCTGGCTGAGGAACAGCTTCGTGCGCTCGTGCCGGGGATTGTCGAAGAACTCGGCCGGCGTGTTCTGCTCCACGATCTGCCCCTGATCCATGAAGATGACGCGGTTGGCGACCTGGCGGGCGAAGCCCATCTCATGGGTCACGCAGATCATCGTCATCCCCTCCTCCGCGAGGCCGACCATGGTCTCCAGCACTTCCTTGATCATCTCGGGATCGAGCGCCGAGGTCGGCTCGTCGAAGAGCATGATGCGCGGATTCATGCACAGCGAGCGCGCGATGGCGACGCGCTGCTGCTGACCGCCGGAGAGCTGGCCCGGATATTTGTTGGCCTGCTCGGGGATCTTCACGCGCTCGAGGAAATGCATGGCGGTGGCTTCCGCCTGCTTGCGCGGGATCTTTCGCACCCAGATCGGCGCCAGCGTGCAGTTTTCGAGGATCGTCAGGTGCGGGAACAGGTTGAAGTGCTGGAACACCATGCCGACCTCGCGGCGCACCTCGTCGATCTTCTTGATGTCGTTGGTGAGCTCGATGCCGTCGATGATGATCTTGCCCTTCTGGTGCTCCTCCAGCCGGTTGATGCAGCGGATCATGGTCGACTTGCCGGAGCCCGAGGGACCGCAGACCACGATGCGCTCGCCGCGCATCACCTTGAGGTTGATGTCCTTCAGCACATGGAAGTCGCCATACCATTTGTGCATGCCGATGATCTCGATCGCCACCTCGGTCGACGAGACCTTCATCTTGGAGCGGTCGGCGTCTATCTCTTCCGCGCTGACTGCGTTTTCGATCGCCATGGACTATTCCCCTTGTCTCTGTGGCTGGCTTTTTTTTCCGATGATTAGCGCCGGTATCCCGTATCGAGGCGCCGTTCCATCCATATGGAATAGCGCGACATGCCGAAGCAGAATATCCAGAAAACGAAACCGGCGAAGAGCAGGCCCGAGGCCGGCGTCTGCGGCGACGACCAGTTCGTATCCGAGAAATTCTGGCGGACGATGCCGAGCAGGTCGAACATGCCGATGATGTAGACGAGGCTCGTATCCTTGAAGAGCCCGATGAAGGTGTTGACGATGCCCGGAATGACCAGCTTCAGCGCCTGCGGCAGGACGATCAGCACCATCTTCTGCCAATAGCCGAGCCCGAGCGAATCCGCCCCTTCATACTGTCCCTTCGGGATCGCCTGCAGGCCGCCGCGGATGACCTCCGCCATATAGGCGGAGGCGAAGAGCGAGACACCCACCAGCGCACGCAGCAGCCGGTCGAAGGTCATGCCGGCCGGCAGGAAGAGCGGCAGCATCACGCTGGCCATGAACAGCACCGTGACGAGCGGAACGCCGCGCACCATCTCGATGAAGATCACGCTCAGCATCCTGACGACCGGCAGCTCGGATCGCCGGCCGAGCGCCAGCAGGATGCCGAGCGGCAGCGACACGGCGATGCCGACGAAGGAGATCACCATCGTCACCAGCAGGCCGCCCCAGAGCTGCGTCGGCACATATTGAAGGCCGAACCAGCCGCCCACCAGCACGAAGAAGGCGAAGACCGGCAGGACGAAGAAGAACAGGATCGCGTTGAGCCCCTTGTAGGGCACGCGCGGGATGAGCAGCGGCACGAACAGCAGCACGAACACGACCGCGACGAGATTGACGCGCCAGCGCTGCGTGAACGAATAGCGCCCGTACATGAATTGCTCGAACTTCGCGTTCACGAAGGCCCAGCAGGCGCCGGACCAACCCTCCGGCTGTGCGCCGCCCTGCGCCACCGTTGCGCAGACGGAGCGGTCGGGACCGCTCCACACGGCATCGATGAAGGCCCATTCGATGAGCGGCGGCAGGGTATAGCCGATCAGCAGCAGGCCGAGCAGCGTCAGCACGCTGTCCAGCGGGGTGGCGAAGAGGTTGGTCCTTATCCAGGCGCCGATGCCGCTCGTGCTGCGCGGCGCCGGCTGCGGCAGTTCCATCTGCGCGCGCACGAAGGCAAGATCATGTTCCTGCATGGCTCAGCGCTCCACCAGCGCGACACGCGCATTGAACCAGTTCATGAAAGCCGAGGTCGCCAGGCTGATCGTCAGGTAGACGACCATCCAGATCACCACGACCTCGATCGCCTGCCCCGTCTGGTTCATCGCCGTCTGGCCGACGGCGACCAGATCCGGATAGCCAATCGCGATCGCCAGCGACGAATTCTTGGTCAGGTTGAGGTATTGGCTGGTGAGCGGCGGGATGATGATGCGCGCCGCCTGCGGGAGGATGACGAGACGTTGCGTCGGTCCCGGCCGCAGCCCCAGCGCGAAGGCCGCCTCGGACTGTCCGCGCGGAATGCCCAGAATGCCGGCCCGCACGATCTCGGCGATGAAGGAAGCCGTATAGAAGGACAGCGCCAGATAGAGCGACAGGAATTCCGGCTTGATCTGGAAGCCGCCGGCCAGGTTGAAGGCGCCGAGCTCCGGCAGTTCGAGCGACAGCGGCCATCCGCCGGCCAGCGCGCCCAGAAGCGGTAGGCCGAGCACGAGCGCCAGCCCGGTGAGCAGCACCGGAAAGGGCTGGCCCGTGGCCATCTGGCGCTGGCGCGCCCAACGTGCCGTCAGGAAGGCCAGCACGAGGCCGACGACCAGTCCGGCCAGGATCAGCCACGCGCCGGGCTCGAAGATGACGCGCGGAACGTAGAGGCCGCGCGAGTTCACATAGGAACCAAGCGGCAGGTCGACCGATTCCCGCGGCAGCGGCAGCACCGCCAGCACGCCGAAATACCAGAAGAAGATGACCAGCAGCGGCGGGATGTTGCGGAACAGCTCGACATAGACCATGCAGATCTTGCGGATCAGCCAGTTGCGCGACAGGCGCCCGATGCCGACCAGGCCGCCGATGATGGTGGCCGTGACGATGCCGGCGAGCGCGACGATGAGCGTGTTGAGAAGGCCGATCGTCAGCGCGCGGATATAGGTCGAGTTGGAGCTGTAGGCGATCGGCGTCTGCGCGATGTCGAAGCCGCTGCGGCCCTGCAGGAAGCCGAAGCCGGAGGAGATGTTGGCGCGGCGCAGATTGTCGATGGTGTTGCCGACGATCCACCAGACCAGCAGCGCCAGCGCAAGGAAGACGAGCACCTGAACGACGATGCCCCGGACGCGCGGATCATAGATGAACGAACTGCGCCCGGCGGAATGCCGGCGCGCTGACTCCACAGTCGCCATGGACGGATCCCCTTGAAAGGTGGCCGGGAAGCGCAAGGCTTCCCGGCGCGTTGGTCCGCCTAGCGGATCGGCATCGCGTACTGGATGCCGCCCTTCGTCCAGAGCTGGTTGAGTCCGCGCGCGATCTTGAGCGGGCTGCCCGCGCCGATATTGCGCTCGAAGACCTCGCCGTAATTGCCGACACCCTTGATGATGTTGACGACCCATTCATTCGTCAGGCCGAGGTCGGTGCCCAGCGTGGAGCCTTCCTCCATGCCGAGGATGCGCTTGATCTCGGGATTGGCCGAGCCCTTCATCTCCTCGACATTGGCCTGGGTGATGCCCAGTTCCTCTGCCTGGATCAGCGCGAAAAGCGTCCACTTCACGATGTCGAACCACTGGTCGTCGCCCTGCCGCACGACGGGGCCGAGCGGCTCCTTGGAGATGATCTCGGGCAGCACGACATGGTCGTCCGGCGCCGAGAGCTTGAGGCGCGAGGCGTAGAGGCCGGACTGGTCGGTGGTGAGAACGTCGCAGCGGCCGGCATCATAGGCCTGGTTCACTTCCTCGATGCCCTGGAAGACGACCGGGTTGTACTGCATGTTGTTGGCCGCGAAATAGTCGGCCAGGTTCAGCTCCGTCGTCGTGCCCGACTGCACGCAGACCGCGGCGCCGGAGAGCTGAAGGGCGGAATTGATGCCGGTGAGCTTCTTCGAATTGATCATGAAGCCCTGGCCGTCATAGTAATTGACGCCGGCGAAGTTGAAGCCGAGCTTGGTGTCGCGGTTGAGCGTCCAGGTCGTGTTGCGCGCGAGAAGGTCGATCTCGCCGGATTGCAGCGCGGTGAAGCGTTCGGTCGCATTGGTGGGCGTGAAGTTGACCTTGGTCGGATCGCCGAAGATCGCCGCGGCCACGGCGCGGCAGAAATCCACATCGAAGCCCTTCCACTGCCCCTGATCGTCCGGCGCCGCGAAACCCGGCAGCGCCGTGTTGGTGCCGCACTGGACAAAACCCTTCGCCTTGACGTCGTCCAGCGTTGCGGCCGATGCGGACGATGCGGCCATGAACGCGACGGAAGCGCCGGCAATTGCCATCAGAACGTTTTTCATACCCACATTCCCTGTTATTTTGGGGGATCTTTGTCCCGCTATCATTCCCACGGCGGCCCGCGCTTCATCCGACCGGATGTCACATCCCCTTCAAGAGGTGACGGCGCCCGCCTCCCATTCACGGATGTTATCGAAGGCCATTATTCCGTGCCGGTCAAGTCGCATAAGGTATTGGTTCCCGCACGATGACTTTGCGGGCAGACTGACGCCCGAAAGTGCAGAAACGACGGTGAAATGACAAATATGACGGCAGTCACCCGGCAAGCATGCGCATGGGCATTTCACGGTGATATTGCCCGCACCGCCGCTTTGCCGCGCTGCGGAGCGTGATCTTCAGCGTTGCCCGCCGCGCTTCCGCCCCTTGTTCCACACATGCCTTGAGCTGATGTCCACTTTCGGGAGGACACACGTTTTGACACATGCCCCGGTCCCGAAACCGGTGTCCACGTTCGGGAGGCGTGCTATAGCCGGAGCAGACTTTTGAAGAGGGGCATCGCATGGCTGATCTGGACTTGAGCGACAAGGGCGACAATACGCGGCTGGCGCATCTGGGTCACGACCCGCACGACTTCCACGGCTTCGTCAACCCGCCCGTGGTTCACGCCTCGACGGTGCTGTTTCCCGACGCCGCGACGATGGCGAGCCGCTCGCAGCGCTATACCTACGGCACGCGCGGCACGCCCACCACGGACGCGCTCGCCGACGCGCTGAATGCGCTTGAAGGCGCCGCGGGCACGATCATCGTGCCCTCCGGCCTCGCCGCCGTCACCATTCCCCTGCTCGCCTTCCTGTCGGCCGGCGATCACCTTCTGATGGTCGATACGGTCTATCATCCGACGCGCCACTTCGCCGACACGATGCTGCGCCGCCTCGGCGTTTCGACCGACTATTACCCGCCGGACATCGGCGCTGGCATCACGGAGCTGATGAAGCCGAACACGCGCGTCGTCTTCACCGAATCGCCCGGTTCCAACACGTTCGAGATGCAGGACATCCCGGCCATCGCCGCCGCCGCGCATGAGCGCAGCGCGATCGTGATGATGGACAACACCTGGGCGACCCCGCTCTATTTCCGCCCGCTCGACCATGGCGTCGACGTCTCCATCCATGCAGCGACCAAATATCCCGCCGGGCATTCCGACATCCTGCTCGGCACGGTCTCGGCCAATGAACGATGCTGGAAGCCGCTGCACGACACGCACATCACCATGGGCTGCTGCGCCGCGCCGGACGATGTCTACCAGGTGCTGCGCGGCCTGCGCACGATGGGCGTGCGGCTGGAACGGCACCAGCAGAGCGCGCTGGCGCTGGCGCGCTGGCTGGAGACACGCCCCGGCGTCAAGCAGGTGCTGCACCCTGCGCTGGAAAGCTTTCCCGGCCATGAATTGTGGAAACGCGATTTCTCGGGCGCGAGCGGGATCTTCTCCATCGTGCTGGACGGCGGCGACCGCGAGCACGCGCATGCCTTCCTCGACGCGCTGCAGATCTTCGGCCTTGGCTATTCCTGGGGCGGCTTCGAGAGCCTTGCCGTGCACGTCAACCTGGAGGACCGCATCGCCACGCCAGGCGACCGCGGCGGGCCGATCATCCGGCTCCAGATCGGGCTGGAGGACGTGGCTGACCTGAAGGCGGATATCGAGGCCGCGCTGGCTGCCATATCGGCGATATAAAAATGCCTTAGTCGCAGTCATATGCGTGCAATCGGCGCCGGAACTTCGCACGAACGAAGCCGTTTCTGGCGACGCATTGTCTTTGCAGCTCTTTTGAATCTGGCATTGTGATGGAGAAAATCATGCGGGGCATTTTGATCGCGGCTCTTGCCGCTACCGCCGTCCTGGCGGCGTGCAGCAATGAAAGCCAGACCGGCCCGATGAAAGCCGATGGCATCAAGGCCGCATTCGAGGGCGCGACGTGGAATTCGTCGAGCGGTGCGTCAAGCAGCTATCGTGCAGACGGCACGCTTACGTCCAAGAGCGCGAACGGCGAGACGAACGAGGGCACATGGCGCCTCGATGGCGACCGCTACTGCCAGACGGTCCCTGTCGGCGGCAGCGAGAACTGCTTTACGCTGGAGATGCAGGAGGACGGCACCATCCGGGTCTCCAACGGCTCGATTCTCACCAAGGCGGGATAACGGACCGATCGTCGCGCACGCCGCGAAAGCGCTTGGCTTCCATGGCGTTTTCCTCCAGGGCGGGCTGTCTTGGCGGGGCTATCTGTCTCGCCGGGCATGGACCTTGACCAAGGACGCAATGACAACTCGGATCGTAGCGCGTCTGATTTGGAAGCACCGCCGAGTGAAGAGCGACATGTTCTGTCTTCAGATTTCAGATAGGGATTGCGCCAGAGGCGGGTTACTTACACCGAATAGCGCGGGCGCAGAGAGCATCAGCCAAATCCGACGTGCGCTTCATCTTCGCCGTAGGTGTCAAATGATAGGGCGTGTCGATCATGTCGGATGGCCCAAACAGAGCTGAACTTTCGGGCACTACAAATTCGCCGTGGCAGTCTTTGAACAGATTCGCAGCTTCGGCGAGAAGCTTGGCAGTCGTCGCCCTTGATCCCTCTCGAACATATGCGTTCGGAGGGGTTCCGATAACGCGGACACCTCGTGCCGCAAGTCGTCGGAAGCTGGCGCAAAGGCGTTGATAGGCCTTTGGGCCAACCCCGCTGCCTCCCCATAGCGGCGCTACCGCAACAGACTGTGCCAACCTTGTATCTAAATCACCATTCCAGTGGCTGGGATATTTCCAGTAACCCCCAGCCGCCACAAACCGGTATTCGCCGACCGCAGACGCGATCTGCATTTTCAGGAACCTTGGCCTTAGCAGGCTGACATAACGCCACTTCTCTGACATCGGGAGCGTCCAGAAATATCCGAGTCCGAGGCTATGGACCGCTTCCGCCGAGAGGTTTGTCAGGGTGTCGTTGGACCCGTCCAAGTAATACTGGTACTCAAGGGGAAAGATAACCGTATCACCCCGCACAACGCGCGAAAGAAAATAGTAGTCCAGCATCTCCCATTGCAGGGCGGCGTGAGACGATGCATTGACGACAGGCCGACCAGTTCGGCGGGACAGTTCGGCAGCGCTTATTCCAAACAGGCCCCCTGATCCCGCAACGATCACGATCCGGTCGGGCTGCGGCCGATCCAGAATGATCGTCCTCTCCCTCACTATGTTTGCGGTCCATCCATATGCTGCCGTTATTTCACCGGCGGCGAGCACTAGCGCCGACGACGCCACCAAAGCCGCCAGTGCTAGCGCTCCAAAAAATCCCGCGAGGAAAGGACGCCCGCTCATCATCAAAACTGAAAATAGAGAAACTCAGATGGCACAACCTGCCACGTTATAAGGCAGACACAGATTGCCACGGCAATGCCGGCCATTGCTCCGTTTGCCGGAGACATGTCAAACCGAATGCGCGACCCTTCTCCAATCTCCGCTTCGATGTCCCTTGGCAGGAGCGCAGGCTGCCACCGAGCGAGCATCTGGTAGGCGTTCGGCAACACCAAAACGATGGTCAGCAGGACGGATATGTGAGCTACCACAAGCCATTCAACGCTGCCGGCATTCGAACCGCCGAACATTGCTCTTAGAATTGAAAGCGCCCCACCTACGGTCTGCGCTCGAAAGAACACCCATCCCACGACAACCGCCGAGAAAGTCAGCACCCAGGCGACCGCGACCGGCAGTCGGCCGCCGAGAGATCGGAAAGCATGATTGATGCCCAGATAGACACCGTGGAGAGCTCCCCAGATGAGGAAGGTCCATCCGGCGCCATGCCATAGACCACCAAGCACCATGGTGATGAACAGGTTGATCCACCGCCGGCCGGAACCTTTTCGATTTCCGCCGAGCGGAATGTAGAGATAGTCCCGCAGGAAGCGCGAAAGCGTCATATGCCAGCGGCGCCAGAACTCCACGATGCTTGTTGCCTTATAGGGCGAATAGAAGTTGATCGGCAGGCGGACGCCGACCATGAAGCTGATGCCGACGGCCATGTCGCAATAGCCTGAGAAGTCGAAGTAAAGCTGCAGCGTATATGCCAAGGCGGCAACCCACGCGCTTGCCATGGTGATCGCCTCTCCGGCATCGGCGGCAGCGAATATCGGCGTCGCGTGCAACGCGACAGGATCGGCTAGCAGGACCTTCTTGACGAGGCCGATTGCGAAAACAGCGATTCCGACCGCCAGCAGCTCCATCTTGCGGCGCTCCGAGCGGTCCGCGAATTGCGGCATCATCTCCTTGTGGTGGAGAATCGGGCCGGAGATGAGATGCGGGAACCATGTTACAAACAGCGCATAGTTGACCGGATCCTGCTCCCGAACCTTCCGCTGATAGGTGTCCACCAGATACGCGATCTGCGTGAACGTGTAGAACGAGATGCCGATCGGCAGCGCGCCGACGCCGCGCGGAACATCCAGAGCGAGACCAATCCCCAGAGGCGCAAGCACGTCATCGATCAGGAACCCCGCATACTTGAAATATGCGAGCACCAGCAGATCCACGCCGATGCCGACGATGAGGATCGGCTTTGACCAATCCCGCCACCGAAAAATTGCAAATCCAATCAGAAAATTGAACGCGATAGACCCAAGCAGCACCGGCATGTTGATATTCAGGCCCAGATGCTCGCCAAGCCAATAAAACGTCAAAGACGCCGCAGCCAGCCAAATGCTGGATGCAACGACGCTGAAGCGGCGCACTGTCCAGAACCCGAGCAGCGCCACCGGCAGAAATGCAAACATGAACTCGACAGAGTTGAAATGCACTTGCTCCGCCCTTTCCGGTCGGACACTTTGCCCATCGTCGCCATCGTGTCAAATGTCTGCCGGATGATGCTACCCGCCGAAGTCGCTCCGCAGTTTCGGACAATCGAACATCGCCCTTACGCGCTCTGCAGCTGCGCGGTTGTCACGCTGGCGATGTCCAAAGATGGACTTTGATCCCCTTTCCCCATGGCAGAACCAGCCGTGCTTGAGCTTGCGCCGGCACCCCAGTGCGGCGTCGCCAACTTCCACTTCCAGATATGAGCCACGACATCCAGAATGCGCTTGACGCCACGCATGAAGTGTCTATCCAGAGCGCCGGGAGGACGGGGCAGGAACAGCTGTGGCTCCCGCTGTCGCGAACGATCCATCCTCATCGGTAATGATCGGGTTTCGTTCTTCTCGCCCCGAACCGTGGTTGCCGAGCAACCATTGACATTGTAAGGGTTTTTCGACGTCGGAGCGTAGCGCAGCCTGGTAGCGCACCTGATTTGGGATCAGGGGGTCGGAGGTTCGAATCCTCTCGCTCCGACCATGGATTTCTCGAAGTATCCGGAGATTGCGCATGTCCGCCCGCATCTATAGCCCCGCAAGGACCGCCATGCAGTCGGGTAAGGCCAAAACGGGACAGTGGGTTCTGGAATTCGACCCGGCCATCCCGCTCACCATCGATCCGCTGATGGGCTATACGAGCTCGGCCGACATGAACCGGCAGGTCAAGCTGGTCTTCGACAGCCGCGAGGCGGCGGAGGCCTATGCGCGCAAGCACGGCATCGGCTTCCGCGTGGAAGAGCCCCACGAGCCGCGCCGGCGCCAGATTTCCTATGCGGAGAATTTCCGCTATGACCGCAGGACGCCCTGGACGCACTGACCGGCTCGACGGTCCCGTAGCTCAGCCGGATAGAGCACCGGCCTTCTAAGCCGATGGTCGCAGGTTCGAATCCTGCCGGGATCGCCAATAACAGATTGAGCGCCTTTTGCCCGCCGTCTCGTCCAGATCGGCATCATGCGGCGGGAGGTGGTGAGGCACCTCCCGCCTATTCGTCGTGCCGTCAGTGGCGGCGATTGCCGCGGTCGCCGGAGCGATTGCCGCTGTTGTTGCCGGACAGGATGCCGATGCCGACGCCGGACAGGATGCCGTTGCCGATGCTGGTCTTGTTGCCCGACAGGATATTGTTGCCGTTGAGCACACCGATATTGTTGAGCGCCTTCAGGCTGCCGAGATTGACGTTAGGCGAGATGTTGATCAGTCCGCCCGACGAGCCGGTCTGGTTGCCCTTCGAGCCCCAGCCGCCGGCCTGCGCGGTTGCGCCGGTCAGCGACATGGCGGCGACGGTGGCGAGAGTGATGATCATGCCCTTCATTGCAGTTCTCCTTGGTTGCTTGAGTGTTCCCCACACAGGCAGCAGCTCCGGGAACAACAGAGCACGACAAGGATGGTTAATACAACCTAAAAGAGCATACATTTACTTATACAATCAAATATAGCGGATTTAACCTTAGGCATTTAGGTTAATTCTCTCGTTTCCGGCCTTCGCCCGCGCAGATCGCCGTCCATTTCTCGAGAAAGTCGCCGACTGCCATCCGCTGCATGTCGGGCACGGCCTCGAAGAGCCGCTCGACCGGCCAGTCCCACCATGCCAGTTCCCGAAGCCGCGCGGCGGTTTCGGCCGGAAAGCGCGGGCGGATGAGGCGCGCCGGATTGCCCGCCACGATGTGGTAGGCCGCGACGTCCTTCGTCACCACCGCGCCGGCGCCGATGGCCGCGCCGTCGCCCACCGTCACGCCGGGCAGGATGATCGCCCCATGGCCGATCCACACATCGTTGCCGATGGTCACCGGGCGCTGCCTGCGCCGCTCGCGAAACGCCTGGTCGAGGCCGTGGAAGCGGAAATACTCGTTCGGGCGATAGGTGATCTTATGGGTGGTCACGCGTTCGAGCGGGTGTTCCACCGCATTGATGCGCGTATTCGCCGCGACCGAGCAGAACTTGCCGATCGAAGCATAGAGGCCCTCCGCGCCGCGCTCGACATAGCTGAAATCGCCGAGCGCGACCTCGCGCAGGATTACCCGCTCGGCGATTGCCGCATAGGATCCGACCCTGCAGCCCTTCAATTCGGCCGTGGGGTGGATTCGTGGCCTGGGATCGCCGAAACGGTGATCGTCGCTCATGGTCATCGCTTAGAGCATTTCCACTTTCATAGAAAAGCAGAAATGCTCTATCCCTTTGTTTCTGCGCAATTCCGGACGCGAAACCGCTACGCACTTTTGCTGGAATTGCTCCAACGCGGCATGATCCGGTCACAAGCGCCGTTGCGGCAAGATGCACCTTTGTGCGGCAACCGTCGCGGATTATAGTCGGGCCATGAGAGACACCTTGCAATCGCTGCATCTTCCCATCCTTGCAGGCGCGCTGCTCGCCGCCGCCGGCTGCGGCGCGGTTCTTGCGATGTGGTCCGACAAGGGCGCGCGCATCTACATGGCGCTCGTCGAGTCCGGCCTTTCCTGGTGTTTCTGAGTTCAACCCCGTTCGACGGCTGGTTCAAATGATGCGTTCGATCCTCATCGGCATCGCGGTGCTCATGGTTGCCGCGGCGGGCTATCTCACCTTCGACTGGTATCACCGGCAATATACGTCCAAGGCATTCGGCGCGCCATTCACGCTGGTGGACCAGAACAGCCAGCCGATCACCGATAAGGCGTTCCGCGGCCAGCCGACGGCACTCTTCTTCGGCTTCACCCATTGCCCCGAGATCTGCCCCACGACGCTCTTCGAGCTGGACGGCTGGCTGAAGCAGATCGGCCCGGAAGGCGCCGACATCGACGCCTATTTCATCACGGTCGACCCCGAGCGCGACACGCCGGAGGTCATGAAGACCTATGTCTCCAACGTCTCCGACCGCATCGTCGGCATCACCGGAGAGCCGGACAAGGTGGCCGCGATGGCGAAGTCCTTCGGCATCTATTCGCGCAAGGTGCCGCTGGAAGGCAGCGACTACACGATGGACCATACGGCCTCCATCCTGCTGCTCGACCGCGGCGGCGATTTCGCCGGCACGATCGCCTATGGAGAGAACCCCGACAACGCGGTGGCGAAGCTGAAACGGCTGGCCGCCGGACGATGAGCCAGACGCGCATCCATTTTTCCGGTCCCCGCGCCGCGATCGAGCCCGCCTACCGGACGCTCGAAGCCGCATTCGAGGAAGAAGGCTTTCCCCTCGCCATCGTGGAGGTGGACGAGGACGAGGCGATCTTCGAGGCGTCCGTCTATGTCGAGGGCGATGGGCTGGAGGTCGCTGAGCGGGTCAGGGATCTGGTGGGCGCGGCCGCCGGCGACATCCGGCGCGAGACGCTGCCGGACATCGACTGGGTGACGCACACATTGCAGGGCCTCGCACCCGTCCGCGCCGGCCGCTTCCTCGTCCACGGCTCCCACGACCGCGACCGCCGGCACGCGAACGATCTGGCGATCGAGATCGAGGCGGGGCTGGCCTTCGGCACCGGCCATCACGGCACGACGGCCGGCTGCCTCGCCATGATCGAAGCGGTGGCCCGCCGCGAGCGGCCGCGCGTGGCGCTCGATCTGGGCACGGGCTCGGCGGTGCTGGCCATCGCGCTGGCGAAGCTCTGCCGCATCCCGGTTCTGGCGACCGATATCGACCCCGTCGCGACGCGTGTCGCCCGCGAGAACGCGATCCTCAATGGCGTCGGCGCGCTGGTGGAATGCGTCACGGCCGTCGGCTTCGCTCATCCGGCGCTTGCCGCGTGGAAGCCCTTCGACCTGATCGTGGCGAATATTCTGGCGCGGCCCTTGATGCGGCTCGCGCCGGCCATGGCCGCCCATGTCGCGTTCGGCGGCTCGATCATCCTGTCGGGAATCCTCGACAAGCAGCGCGACGCGGTGGTGGCCGCCTATGTCGGGCAGCGTTTCCGCCATGTGCAGACGACGCATCGCGAAGGGTGGGTCACCATTCATATGAAGCGGTGACGCGCCGGATTGACGACGGCATAATAAAGGGCGGCCCGAGAGCCGCCCTTAGCGTTTCAATCGAGTGCCCGCCGGGGCAATCGCTTGTCAGCGGGCCGTCTGGCCGCCGCGGCGTACGGTCTCGCCGTCGAGGATGCGAAGCGCGTTTTCGACATAGCGATTGGCCTGCCGCGCCCGCGCTTCGACCAGCGCATCCATCGCGCCGCGGAAGAAGCCACGTTCAGCGTTCTTTGCCATTTTCATCTCCTGATAGCTTTGGGACAAGTTGTCCTCCACGCTTCTGAAGGTAAGTGTTCCTTGCCGATTCAACCAGTGCCGCAAGTGCATGGCAGGCCTTGCGTTTTTGCATGTGCGAAGAGAAATGCTGCGGCGCATCAACACATTCTTCATACAACCGCAGACGCCGGCAAATCCCGCGGAAACGCGCGGCGGAACAGCATCGAAACTATGCGGCCGGGCCGCAAAATGCTCTAACGTCCTCACCGTCCAATTCCTTGCAGGCAGACCGATGTTCCAGAGTTTCGACGCCGTCACCGATCCAGGCCAGGGCATCGCCCGCGTGGCTTCGCTGCGCGAATGGATGGCCGCCCACGATCTGGACGGCGTGCTCGTGCCCCGCGCCGACGAGCATCAGGGCGAATATGTCGCGCCGCGCGCCGAGCGGCTGCAATGGCTGACCGGCTTCACCGGCTCGGCGGGTGCTGCGCTCATCCTCGCCGACAGCGCCCATATCTTCGTCGACGGGCGCTATACGCTGCAGGTTCGCGCGCAGGTCGATCCGGCCACTTTCACGGTCGAGAGCCTGGTGGACACGCCGCCCGCCAAATGGCTTGCAGCGAACGCCGCCGAAGGCGCCCGCATCGGCATCGATCCGTGGCTGCATACGATCGCAGAGGCGCGCGCGCTGCGTTCGGCGCTGGAGGAGCGCGGGGCGGAGCTCATCGCGCTCGGCGAAAATCCCGTCGATGCGATCTGGAGCGACCAGCCCGCGCCGCCGCTCGCCAAAATCGCGATCCAGCCTTTCCAGCTTGCCGGCGAACTGGCGCGGGACAAGCTTGCCCGCCTCGCCGAGGCGGTCCGCGCCAAGGGCGCCGATTGCGCCGTCCTGACGGACCCCTCCTCCGTCGCCTGGGCCTTCAACATCCGCGGCGCCGATGTCGCGCACACGCCGCTGGCGCTCGCCTTCGCCGTGATCGCTGCGGAAGGCGAGCGCCAGCGGCTCTTCATCGACAGCCGCAAGCTCGACATCGAGTCCAAGGCCTATCTGACGCAGCTCTGCGTGCTGGCAGAACCCGCCGAGCTGGAGCCGGCGCTTGCGCGCAAGGACCTGCGCGTCGGGCTCGACCCGTCGCTGGCGGCGGAAAGGCTGCGCATGCTGGTGGCCGATGCCGGCGGCATGGTGATCGAGATGGCCGATCCCGCACGCCTGCCGCGCGCGGTGAAGAATGCAGCGGAACTGGAAGGCGCGCGCGCGGCGCACCGGCGCGACGGCGCCGCCGTCACCCGCTTCCTCCACTGGCTCCAGGGCCGCCCGGCCGGCAGCGAGGACGAGATCTCGGTCGCGGTGGCGCTGGAAGGTTTCCGCCGGCGCGTCGGCGAGGAAACGCAGATGCCGCTGCGCGACATCTCCTTCGACACGATTTCCGGCGCGGGCCCGAACGGCGCGATCATCCACTATCGCGTGACGACCCCGACCAACCGCAAGCTGGCGGACGGCGAACTCTATCTGGTCGATTCCGGCGGCCAGTATCAGGACGGCACCACCGACATCACCCGCACCGTCGCGATCGGCGACCCGGCCGAGTCGATGCGGCGGCACTACACGCTCGTGCTCAAGGGCATGGTCGGCGTCTCCATGATGCGCTTTCCGGCCGGCACGCGCGGGCAGGATATCGACCCCATCGCGCGCATGGCGATGTGGAAGGCCGGCATCGACTACGCCCACGGCACCGGCCACGGCGTCGGCGCCTATCTGTCGGTCCATGAGGGGCCGCAGCGCATCGCCAAGACCGGCACCGAAAAGCTGCTGCCGGGCATGATCGTCTCGAACGAGCCCGGCTACTACAAGGAAGGCGCCTACGGCATCCGGCTGGAGAACCTCATCGTGGTGACCCCGGCCGAGCAAATTCCGGGCGGCGACATCCCCATGCACGGCTTCGAGACGCTGACGCTGGCCCCCTTCGACCGGCGGCTGATCGCGGCGGACATGCTGACGGCGGAGGAGCGCGACTGGCTCGACGCCTATCATGCGCGCGTGCTGGCGGAGATCGGGCCTATGGTCGACGGCGAGGTGCGGGCGTGGCTCGAAGCCGCCACGGCGCCACTGGCTAAGTTCAAGGATTGGCGTGAACCGTCCGCCGTCGCGCGTGAAGTACCCCCACCCCTTACCCCCCCCACAAGGGGGAGGGGAATTCTGGGAGGTCGGCGACCCCCTCCCCCTTGTGGGGAGGGGTAAGGGGTGGGGGTATGCCACAGCGCAAAAGGCTTCGGGCATAACCTGAAGGACACCCCGCTTTATCCGAGCAAATAGCGCAACGTAATCAGTACAGCCGCGCCGGCCGAGAACATCGTCATCAGCCCGGCGCGCAGCGAAACGAGGCCCGCCACGAGCATCGCGGCGAGCTCCGGCACGCCGCCATTCATGATCGCCGGCGCGACCAGCGTCGTGAGCACGGCGGCCGGCACCGCGTTCAGTCCCGCCTCGACGCGCGGATGGATATTGTCGAAGCGGGAGAGCACGATGTCGCCGCCGATGCGCGTGAGATAGGTCAGCACGGCGCCGGCCAGGATGATGAGCACGGTCTCGTTCATCGCACGTCCTCCCCCGCCTCGGCCGTTACGCGTGCCGGCGGACGGCCGGGCGCCAGCACGGCGGCAAGCAGGATGCCGGCCGCCGCGCCGATCGATACGTGCCAGGGCGAGCCGACATGGACATAGGCGATGCTCGACGCGATGCCGCTGGTCAGCACCACAGGCGTCCAGAGCGGCCGGTCGCGGAAATCCAGCACCATGCCGAGGAAATAGATCGGCAGCAGGTAGTCGAGCCCCAGCGCATAGGTGTCGGGGATCAGCCGTCCGAATTCCGCGCCCAGCCAGCCGAAGGCGACCCACAGGACATAGAGTGGAAGGGCGACGCCCATATACCAGACGAAGCCCAGACGTTCGCTGGAAGCGGCCCTGCGCTCGGCCTCGGCATATTGCGGATCGACGAGGAAATAGAAGCCCACGGCCTTCTGCCACAGCGCCCAGTGGCGCGTGTGCCGGCCCACAGCCGCCGAATAAAGCACATGGCGGAAGTTCACCGCGAAGATCGAGAAGACGATCATCCAGGGCGCGACATGCTGGCCGAACAGCTCGATGCCGACCATCTGGCTGGCGCCGGCGAAGACCACCGCACTCATCAGCACGGCCTCGCCCACGCTGAGGCCGTTCTCCACCGCCAGCGTGCCGAAGAGCACTGCAAAGGGCAGCGCGGTCACGGCAACCGGCAGGCCGTGGCGAAATCCCTGCCAGAACTCGGTCTTCATGTGGTCGGACATGCGATTCTCTTGGATAGTCAGGCCGTGATCTAGGTCAGCGCCCCTGCCCTGTCACGCCGTTTCGCTTGGTCCACCATATGCATGCAATACAAGCGGGAGTGCATGCCAGGTGTCATTGATTGCATGTAACACAGCCATATACTGGGGGACGCGCCGGGGGAGGAGCTTCGGTGTCGATACCATTGCGGAGGAACTGATACAGATGCGGAAGAAACAGATGGTCGCGCCTTGCCTGACGGCAGGCGTTTTTCTGGCGATGACGGCGCAGGCGTGGGCGGAGCCGGCCGTCGCATGCAGCAGCCTCAACGAGCCGGGGCTCTTCACCGATACGCTCGTCACGAGCGCCACCCTCATTCCGGAAAAGGACGGCGTGCCGGAACATTGCCGCGTCACCGGCGTGATCCAGCCGACGCCCGGCTCGCGCATCGGCGTCGAGTTCCGGCTCCCTAACGAATGGAACGGAAAGTTTCTCGGGATAGGCGGCGGCGGCTTCGGCGGCGAGATCAGGGCGGAGAATTTCTCCGACCCTCTCCGGCGCGGCTATGCCTCCGCCCAGACCGATATCGGCCACAGCGCACGCGATGACGAGTGGCCGGTCTACGCCCCCGGCCTGCCCAACGAGGATGCGGTCCGCGACTACTCCTGGCGCTCGTTCCACCTGATGACGGTCGTCGGCAAGCAGGCCGCCGAACAATATGGCGGGCGCAAGCCCGACCGTTCCTACTGGCTCGGCTGCTCCACCGGCGGACGCCAGGGGTTCATCCACGCGCAGCGTTTCCCGGAGAGCTATGACGGCATCGTCGCCGGCGCGCCGGTCTATTCCAACCGGGTCCAGGCGCGGTCGGTCGTCCGCGACAACCTGCTCTGGGGCGAAGGTTCCGAACTGTCGATGCCGGCCGAGAAGATGTCGCTGGTGACCAGGGCGGTGACGGAAGCCTGCGACGAAGCCGATGGCGTGAAGGACGGCATCATCCGCGATCCCGACCAATGCAAATGGGCCCCGTCGGAGCTTGCCTGCGAAGGCGCGGATACGGCGCAATGCCTGACCCCGTCGGAGGTGAAGGCCGTCGGGATGATATATGACGGCGTGAAGCTCGCGGACGGGTCGCAATATTATCCCGGCCAGCCGCGCGGCAGCGACGCCGGATGGGCGAGTTCCCTGAAAGCCTACAATCCCAACGGCCGCGGCCAGATCATGTATCGGCTGATGGTGCATCACGACCCGGCGATCGAGCCGATGCGCTTCGACCTCGACCGCGATCTCAGGAAGTGGAACGACGCGCTGGTGAGCCGGGAAGGCAATGCCGAGGACCCCGACATCAGCGCCTTCGTGAAGCGCGGCGGCAAGATGATCCTCTATCACGGCTGGAACGACCCCACGATCTCGGCCCACGCGACGATCGACTACTATAATCAGGTCGAGCAGACGCTCGGCGCCAATGCCTCGCTGGGCTGGACGGACGGCGCCGCCGAGCTGCGGAAAAGCGCCCGGCTTTTTCTCGCGCCAGGAATGGACCACTGTAGGGGCGGAATCGGGCCCAATACGTTCGATGTGCTGACCGCGCTGGAGAACTGGGTCGAGAAGGGCGAAGCGCCCGGGCAGATCGTCGCGAGGAATGCCAAGACCGGCATGTCGCGCCCGCTCTGCCCCTATCCGCAGGTCGCCATCTACAGCGGCAGCGGCGACACCAACGACGCGGCAAACTTCAGTTGCGGCGTGCCGGCGCGCTGACATCGGCTCTCGCTGAGGCGATGCGCAATGCGCATCGCCTCACTCGATCCCCGAGCTACTGCCCGACCAACGTGAACCAGGCGTCCTCGTCGATCACCTCAATGCCGAGTTCGGTCGCCTGCTTGAGCTTCGATCCCGCGCCGGGGCCGGCGACGACGAGGTCGGTCTTCTTCGACACCGAGCCGGCGGTCTTCGCTCCGAAGCGTTCGGCCATCGCCTTGGCCTCGTCGCGCGACATGCGCTCCAGCGCGCCGGTGAACACCACCGTCTTGCCGGCCACCGGCGAGGCGATCTGCCCGACCTTCTCCTCCTCCAGCGGCGTCACCTCCTTCAGGAGAGCGGCTATCGCCTCGCGATTGTGCGGCTCGGCGAAGAATTCGACCAGCGCCTCGGCCACCACCGCGCCGATGCCGCCTACGCCCACAAGCTCCTGCCATTCGGCGTTTCCGGGATCGCCCTTGCCCTCCGGCGGGCGGGCGGCCTCCGCCACCTTCTGCAACGCATCGAAGGTGAGGAAATGGCGCGCGAGGCGTTTTGCGTTGGTCTCGCCGATATGCCTTATGCCGAGCCCGAAGAGGAAGCGCGAGAACGGCACCTGCCGGCGCTCCTCGATCGCGGCGAAGAGCTTCTTCACTGATACAGCGCCGAAGCCGTCGATCTTTTCCAGCTTCTCCAGCGAGGCTTCCAGCGTTGCCGGCAGTTCCTCCTGCCGGCGGCGCAGGGTGAAGATGTCGGCCGGCGCCTTGATCTTCAGCGCCGCCTTGTCGGCGTTGAAGAAGAACTCGATTTGCTTCTCGCCCAGCCCCTCGATGTCCATGGCATTGCGCGAGACGAAATGGCGGATGCGCTCCACCGCCTGCGCCGGGCAGACGAGGCCGCCGGTGCAGCGGCGCACCGACTCGCCTTCCTCGCGCACGGCATGGCTGCCGCAGACCGGGCAAAGATGCGGGAAAGCATAGGGCTTCGCATCCGCTGGCCGCTTTTCCGGCACGATGTCGAGGATCTGCGGGATCACGTCGCCGGCGCGCTGGATGATCACCGTGTCGCCCTCGCGGATGTCGTGGCCCTCGGCGCGGATCGGCTGGCCGCCATTGCCGATGCCCTTGATGTAGTCTTCATTGTGCAGCGTGGCGTTGGTGACCACCACGCCGCCGACCGTCACCGGCTCGAGGCGGGCGACGGGGGTCAGTGCGCCTGTGCGGCCCACCTGTATGTCGATGGCGCGCAGCACGGTCGTCGCCTTCTCGGCGGGGAACTTGTGCGCGGTCGCCCAGCGCGGGCTGCGCGAGCGGAAGCCGAGGCGCTCCTGAAGGTCGAGCCTGTCGACCTTGTAGACGACGCCGTCGATGTCATAGGGCAGTTCCGCCCGCTGCGCCTCGATGGCGCGGTAGCAGGCCAGCATCTCCTCCAGCGAGGCGCAGCGCGTCATCAGCGGATTTGTGACGAAGCCCCATTCGCCGAGCTTCCTCACCGCGCCATATTGCGTGTCGGAGAAGGCGGCGCTGGTCTCGCCCCACGCATAGGCGAAGAATTTGAGCGGCCGACTGCGGGTGATCTCCGGGTCCTTCTGGCGCAGCGAGCCGGCGGCCGAATTGCGCGGATTGGCGAAGGTCTGGCCCGTCTCGGCCATGCGCTGGTTGAGCGCCAGAAAGTCCTCCCGGCGCATATAGACCTCGCCGCGCACCTCCAACACCTCGGGCACCTCGTCGGGCAGGCGGTCGGGCACCTCGTCGATGGTGCGGATATTGGCGGTGACGTTCTCGCCGGTCGTGCCGTCGCCGCGCGTCGCGGCCGTGACCAGCCGGCCCTTTTCATAGCGCAGCGACATGGAAAGCCCGTCGATCTTCGGCTCGGCGGTGAAGACGAGCTCGTCCTCGGGCTTCAGCGACAGGAAGCGACGCACCGAGGCGACGAAATCGACCACATCCTCGTCAGAAAAGACATTGTCGAGCGACAGCATCGGCCGCGCATGCCGCACGGTGCTGAACGTGCCCGAGGGCGCCGCGCCGACGGAGGATGACGGGGAATCGGCGCGGATGAGCTCGGGAAACCGCGCTTCGATGTCGGCATTGCGCCGGCGCAGCGCATCATATTCGGCATCCGAGATCGTCGGCGCGTCCTCGGCGTGATAGCGGCGGTCGTGCCCGGCGATCTCCGCCGCCAGCCGGGCAAGCTCCTCGCCCGCCTCGGCCTGCGTCAGTTCGATGACGGGTTTTTCTTGCGTGCTCATGATGCTTACCCCCACCCCTTACCCCTCCCCACAAGGGGGAGGGGATTCGCCGATGTTCCGCCCAAAACGGGCAAGTGGTCGAAGAGATGCAGAATCCCCCTCCCCCTTGTAGGAAGGGGTAAGGGGTGGGGGTATCGCCGGGTGCCGATCTCGCAAGCCATAGCCAGATCTCCTACCCTTCCGCATTGCCTCCGAGCAAGCGTGCCGCAGCGGCGCGGGCCTCGTCTGTGATGGTGGCGCCGGCCAGCATGCGCGCGATCTCCTCCTTGCGGGCGTCGCGGTCCATCACCGTCACGCCGGTCGCGACGCGGTCGGAGCCGCCGGACTTGGCGATGAGGTAATGCGTGTCGGCGCGGGCAGCGACCTGCGGCGCATGGGTTACCGACAGGATCTGTATCCTGCGCGACAGGCGCGCCAGCCGCTGGCCGATCGCGTCGGCCACAGCGCCCCCTACTCCGGTGTCGATCTCGTCGAAGACCAGCGTCGGCGCGGAGCCACGATCGGCAAGCGCGACCTTGAGCGCGAGCAGGAAGCGCGAAAGCTCGCCGCCCGAGGCGACCTTCATCATCGGGCCGGGCCGCGTGCCGGGATTGGTCTGCACCCAGAACTCGACCTGATCGATGCCGCTCGCCGCACGGTCCTCCGGCGAATGCGTCATCTCCACGATGAAGCGCGCCCGTTCGAGCTTGAGCGCCGGCAGTTCGGCCATCACCACACCGGCAAGCGAATCGGCGGCGGCGCGGCGCAAATCGGACAGATGCGCGGCCGCCTGATCATAGGCGGCGCGGGCGGCGCGCGCTTCCGCTTCCAGCCCGGCAAGGCGCTCGGCGCCGGCATCGAGATCGGCGAGGTCGGCATCCATGCGGTCGCGCAATTCGGCGAGGCTGTCGACCTGCACATTGTGCTTGCGCGCCAACGCGCGCAGGGCGAACAGGCGCTCCTCGGTCGTTTCGAGCGCGCGCGGGTCGAAATCGGCCGCCCGCATGGCAGCCTCCACCGCCGCCTGCGCGCCGTCCAGCGCCACCAGCGCATCGTCGAGCGACTTCACGATCTCCTCGAGCAGGCCGGGCGCCTCGGCGGCCTTGCGCTGCAGGCGCCGCAGCAGGCCGGACAAAGCGGGTAGCGGCGAGGCCGGGCCTTCAAGAACGTCCTGCGCCTCGGAGATATCGGCCGCCGTCTTTTCGGCGCGCATCATCGCGGCACGGCGCTCGGCGAGCTCCGTTTCCTCGCCGGGCTGCGGGTCCGCCCTGGCCAGTTCCTCGACGGAAGCGCGCAAAAAATCCGCCTCGCGCTCGGCCGCGGCCACCCGCGCGCGGTGGCGCTCCAGCTCCTGCTCGATGCCGCGCCAGCGCTTCCAGGCTTCGGCTACCGCTGCGGCTTCCAACAGATGGCCGCCGAAGGCGTCCAAAAGGTCGCGATGCGCGGCGGCATCCACCAGCGCGCGCTCGTCGTGCTGGCCGTGGATTTCCACCAGCGCGCGGCCGACCTGGCGCATCAGCGACACGCTGGCGGGCTGGTCGTTGACGAAAACCCTGCTGCGGCCGTCGGCGGTCTGGACGCGGCGCAGGATGATGTCGCCGTCGTCGTCGATGGCGTTTTCGGCGAGAATCTGCCGGACGGGATGGGCGGCGGGCACGTCGAACACCGCAGTGATCTGGCCCTGCGGCGCGCCGTGGCGCACCAGCGAGGCGTCGCCGCGCCCGCCGATGGCGAGCGAAAGGGCGTCCAGCAGGATCGATTTGCCGGCGCCGGTCTCGCCGGTGAGGACGGACAGGCCCGAACCGAAATCGATATCGAGCCGCTCGATCAGGACGATATCGCGGATCGACAGCTGCGACAGCATCTCACGAGGGCGTCAGCTACGCTGGCCGCCACCGCCGAGGCCGATGCGCGACAGCCACGAGCCGCTGTTCTCGCGCGGCGAGAGACCGCCGGTCTGGAGCAGCGCATAGCTGTCCTTGTACCACTGGCTTTCGGGATAGTTGTGGCCGAGCACGGCCGCCGCAGCCTGCGCCTCGGAGGCAAGGCCCATCGCGTAATAGCTCTCGACAAGGCGCGCCAGCGCTTCCTCGATGTGGCGCGTATTGCTGTAGTTCTCCACCACGCCGCGGAAACGCTTCACCGCGGCGATGTACTGCCGGCGCTCCAGATAATAGCGGCCGACCTGCATCTCCTTGCCCGCGAGCTGATCGCGCGCGAAGCGCATCTTGTCCCTGGCGTCGTCGACATATTCGGAATCGGGCCAGCGCGTCACCACCTCGTTCATCGCCTCGATGGTGCGGCGCGCATCCGCCTGATCCTGCGTCACGTCGCGAATCTGGCGCCAGTAGCTCAGGCCGATGATGTATTGCGCATAGGCCGCATCGGGCGTGGCCGGATAGAGCTGGATATAACGCCGCGCGGCGGTGATCGCCTCTTCATACTTGCCCGAGCGGTAGTTGGTGAAGGCGCCCATCACCATCGCCTTGCGGGCATATTCCGAATAGGGATGCTGACGGTCCACGGCCTCGAACTTGCGCGAGGCCTCCGTCATCTTGCCGGCGTTCAGGTTGGCGAGCGCCTGATTGTAGAGCTGGTCGGCCGGCTCGGTGTTCTCGACATAGGTCGCGAGGTCGATATCGTCGTTGGACGAGCAGGCGGCGGCGAGAAGCGGCAGCGCCAGAACCGGGGCAAGCAGAAGATGCCTCAGCGGACGGCGGTTGCCGGACAGTGCGGAACGGTGAGCTGTCATGATAGGTATTCGCCCCTCCGGCGCAGTCAGAACGGTCGCTTCAGCGCAGTCATAAATCACAACTGCCCGGTTGCGGCAACGTTTGGCCTTGCAATGCTGCAATTTTGTGGCGGCGCCGCAAGCGCGGCACGATCTCCGGAGCCACCAGCTCCGCGCGCCGGCGCTTGTTTTCATTCATTCGGACCGCCGGTGATTCCACTTTCCTCACTCGATTGGAGCAACGGGCAGATCCGGGACGGGCTCCGGCTCGGACGTCCGCTGCGCCTGCGCCACCACTTCGGGCGTGCGGCGGCGCACGACCACGCCGAGGTCGTCCTCCTCCTGCGCGCGGCGCAGCTTCTCCTCGGCTTCCGTCGCCTCGCGCTGGCGGTCCCACATGGCACGGTAGAGCCCGTCCTGCGCCAGCAGGTCGCGATGGGTGCCGCGCTCGGCGATCAGCCCGTCCTTGAGCACGATGATCTCGTCCGCGCCGATGACGGTGGAGAGCCGATGCGCGATGACCAGCGTTGTGCGGCCGCGGCTGACGAAATCGAGTGCGGCCTGGATCTCCTGCTCGGTGTGGGTGTCGAGGGCGGAGGTCGCCTCATCCAGCATCAGGATGGGCGGCGCCTTGAGGATGGTGCGGGCGATGGCGACGCGCTGCTTCTCGCCGCCGGAGAGCTTCAGGCCGCGCTCCCCGACCATGGCCTTGTAGCCCTCGGGCAGGCGCTCGACGAAGCCGGAAATCTGCGCCAGCCGCGCCGCCTCGCGCACCTCCGCGTCGGTGGCCGTGGGGCGACCGTAGCGGATATTGTAGGCGATGGTGTCGTTGAACAGCACCGTGTCCTGCGGCACCATGCCGATGGCGGCGCGCAGGCTCTCCTGCGTGACCTTGGAAATGTCCTGCCCGTCGATGGTGATGCGGCCCGACTGGATGTCGTAGAAGCGGAACAGAAGCCGCGAGAGCGTCGACTTGCCGGCGCCGGACGGCCCGACGATGGCCACGGTCTTGCCGGCCGGCACCGCGAAGGAGACGCCGCGCAGGATCGGCCGCTGCGGATCGTAGGCGAAATGCACGTCCTCGAAGCGCACCGTGCCGTCTGTGATCTTCAGCGGCGGCGCGCCTTCCGCGTCCTTCACCTCCTGCGGCACGTCGAGCAGTTCGAACATGTTCTCGATGTCGGTCAGGCCCTGCCTGATCTCGCGATAGATGAAGCCGATGAAGTTGAGCGGGATGGAAAGCTGGATCAGCATGGCGTTGATGAAGACGAAATCGCCGATCGTCTGCGTGCCGCGCATCACCTCCCATGCCGATAGGCCCATCGCCGCCGCCATGCCCACACCGAGGATGACGCCCTGGCCGAAGTTCAGCCAGCCGAGCGAGGTCCATGTCTTGGTCGCCGCGCTCTCGTAGCGCGCCATGGAGCGGTCGAAGCGCTCGGCCTCCATGCGCTCATTGCCGAAATATTTGACCGTCTCGAAATTGAGCAGCGAATCGATCGCCTTGGTGTTGGCGTCCGTGTCGCTGTCGTTCATCTCGCGGCGGATGACGATGCGCCAGTCCGACGCCTTTACCGTGAACCAGGTGTAGAGCCAGACCGTCACGGCGATGATGGCGACATAGATCCACCCATAGGCGACGGCGAAGATGACCGCCGTCAGCGCGAATTCGAGCAAGGTGGGCGCGGTGTTGAGGATGGTGAAGCGGACGATCGCCTCGATGCCCTTCACGCCGCGCTCGATGATGCGCGACAGGCCGCCGGTGCGGCGCTCCAGATGGAAGCGCAGCGAGAGCTGGTGCATGTGCTGGAAGGTGCGGAAGGCGAGCTGGCGCACCGCATGCTGGCCGACGCTGGCGAAGAGCGCGTCGCGCAACTGGTTGAAGCCGAGCTGCACCACGCGCACCACATTGTAGGCAAGCACGAGCATGACCGGCCCGACCAGCAGGGCGGGAATGTAACCGGGCGCAGCGAACTCGCCGTTGAGCGCGTCGGTGGCCCATTTGAAGAAATAGGGCACCAGCATCAGCACGAGCTTGGCGACGACGAGGAACACCGTCGCCCACACGACACGGCGCTTGAGGTCCGCGCGGTCGGCCGGCCACATATAGGGCCACAGGTTGCGCAATGTGGTGATCATCGAGCCGGATTCGGCCGATACGGTCTTGTTCTCAGGCAATGGTCCGTCCCTGCGGGCTTTGCCGCCCGTCGTCCTTATGGTTCCCCGTTGCCGGAGCAACGTTCATTGGCGCAGCAATTGCGCATCATGTCGGTCATGGCGGCGCCAAGCTCGCCCATTGCGGCGCGATCGACGCTGTAGAGCGACCGCTGGCGGTCGCTGACGACCCGCACCAGCCCCGCCTCGACAAGCACCTTGAGGTGCTGCGATACGGTGGACTGCGCGAGATCGAGCCGGCCCACGACATCCTTGCAGCAGCAGCAATCGGCTTCGGCCAGATGGCGCAGAATGTCCAGCCGCGCCGGATGCGCGAGCGCGCCAAGCCGCCGGGCGAGCACATCATGCCGCGATGGGGAAACGATATTCATCGTTCATCGTCGATAAACGATGAACGATGAAATGGCAAGCTGCCTCGCTGATTTCCCCGGCTTTTCGCCTGATCAGTCCGTCTTCACCTGATCCTTGATGGTGGAAAGGTCGGCTTCCTCGCCCGAATCGGTCTGTTGCGGGACCGCGAACACCTGTCCTGGCCAGATGCGGTCGGGATCGGCGATCTGGTCCTGATTCGCCAGATAGATGGTCGAGTAGCGCACGCCCATGCCGTAGACCCGGCGCGAGATGCGCCACAGCGTATCGCCCCTGCGGATGATGACCGAGCCGGCCGCCGACTGAAGTTTCGGCGCGGTGGTCCCGGGCATGGCGGCGACATCGTTGCCGCCGGTTGCGGGCTGTCCCGTCGCTGGCGCGGAAGGTGCGGCAGCTTGGCCGGCGGGAGCGCCGCCGCCGGGAGCCCCGCTTGCGGGCGGGTTCGCGGGGGCGGCATTGCCTGCGGGCTGACCATCGGCCGGCGCGTTGCCGCCATTGGCCGGCGCTTCGGGAACGGCGGCGGGTGCCTGCGCCTGTCCGGCGGGGGGCGCGACGGCGGCGATCTGCTCGCCCGGCTCGCGCTGGAACGGAACGGCCGCGCGGGCGATGACGGTGACGCCGTCGGGGCCGAGCACATCGGCGCGGATCACATATTCGCCGACCGGCAGATCCCGGCGGGCTTCGACGAGGAAGCGCCCGCCTTCGGAAACGGTCGTCTGGCCGAGCATGATCTCATTGGCATAGGCGCGGATCTGCCGCTTGGCCTCGGCGCTGCCTGCGACGAAGACTATCGGACCCTCGATCTCGACGGCCTCGATGGTCACGGTCGGGCGCACGGGCGGCTTGGCCGGGGCAGCGGCGTTTTCCTCCGGCTGCGCGGCGGAGGCACCCTCGCCCGCCGGCTTTGCCGGGGCGGCATCCGCCACGGCTGGCTGCCCGCCGGCGGCGGGAGGTGGAGGCGACGAATTGTCATTGTCCGTCGTCGCGGGCGCCGTGACGGGCGCGGCTGAAGCCTCCGGCTGCTTGGCCGGCGCAGGCGGCGCAGGCTCCGCCCCGGCAACTTCGGCCGGCGCGGATGCGGCTTCGGCCGGCTGCGGCGCGGTGAGGATCTTGCTGGCTTCGCCCGGCTGCTCCACCATCACCAGAACCTCGCCGGCCTTCCGCTCGGGCACGGAAACGATCGCCGACTGGAGCGAGGTGAGCACGGTGCCGTCCGGATTGGTGGCGCGCAGCACCAGCGTATAGTCGCCCGGCGCGAGCGGATCGTCGATGACGACGGCGAAGTCGCCGCCCGGCGTCACGGTGCCCTCGCCCAGCGCGTCGGCGCCGGAGACGACCTCGACCTTCGCCGCCGGAAGCGCCTGGCCGGCCACGATGAGCGACCCGTCCGGCTCCAGCCGCACGAGATCGAAAGTCGGAATGCCCTTCTTGTCCGCCGCGGCCTCGGCGGGCTGCTGGCCTTGCTTGGCTTCGGCAGCTTCGGCGGGTTGCTCGCCATCGGCCTGCGCCGGCGCATCGGCCGGCGGGGCCGCGGGCGGCGGGATGGCGGCCCCTTCCTGCGGCGCGGGCGAATCGCCCGAAGCGGGTGCGCCGGGCGTCGCGGCGGGAGATGCCGGCGGATTGGCTGGAGCCTGCACGACCGCGGCTGGTTCCTGCGGCACGAAGCGGTCGAACAGGCCGGCAATATAACCGCCGCCTGCCACGATGATGACGCCGCCAAGAAGGAAGAAGAACAGCCTTGCCGTGTTCGCGTTCACTTGAAACCCCAGTCCTTAGCCGCCTTCGGCCCGTCTAGCCTGTTTTCCGTACCGCCACAAGAAAAAGCCGGGCATGTCTTGACGGGACCGGGGCGGCGCACGCCTATGCGATGCATGAGCGAGATTCGATCCATCTGCGTCTATTGCGGCTCGTCGCGCGGGCGTGGCGACATCTACATGAACGCCGGACAGAAACTGGGCCGCGCCATCGCGGAAGCCGGCCTCGGCCTCATATATGGCGGCGGCACCAAGGGCATCATGGGCGCGGTGGCGGCCGGAGCCCACGCCGCCGGCGGCCACGTGACAGGCATCATTCCGCGCTTCCTGGTCAACCGGGAGGCCTCCGAGTCCTCGCTCGACGGGATCGACAATGTCGTCATCACCGAAGACATGCATACCCGCAAGCACAGGATGTTCGAGGAATCCGACGCCTTTGTGGCGCTTCCGGGCGGCATCGGCACGGTGGAGGAGATCATCGAGATCATGACCTGGGCGCAGCTCGGCCGCCACCGCAAGCCGATCGTCTTCGCCAATGTGGCCGGCTTCTGGGAGCCGATGCTGGCGCTGCTCGACCACATGAACGAGGAAGGCTTCATCCATACGTCGCATCTGGTGCGGCCGCTGGTGGTGGACGCGGTCGAGCAGGTCGTGCCCAACATCCTCGACGCGGCGCGGGCGGCCGCCCTGCCCGTCTCCGGCGACGAGCGGGTCATCGGCAAGATGTAGCGGATCAGCTTGCGCGCCGCGTGGCGGCGATGACCGACCATGTGTAGATCGCCAGCGCGATCCAGATGAGCGCGAAGGCGAGCAGCCGCACCGGCCCGAAAGGCTCGCCGAAGACGAAGATCGCGATCAGCGCGATCATGGTCGGCACGATATATTGCATGAGGCCCAGCGTGGCGATGCGCAGCAGCTTGGCGCCGAAGGCGTAGAGGATCAGCGGCAGTGCCGTGGCGGGTCCGGCGAAGAGAAGCAGCGCCACGTCGGTCATCCGCGACGGCACGAAATGCGCCGTTCCGATGACCTGGAGATAAGCGAGCCAGGCCAGCGCCGGCAGGCCGAGTATCGCCACTTCGAGGAAGAAGCCCTGGCTCGGGCCGACCGGCAGCGTCTTCTTGAAGAAGCCGTAAGCCGCGAAACTGATGGCAAGCGTCAGCGAGACCCATGGCAGGCCGCCGGCATCGACCGTGAGGATGGCGACGGCGACCGCCGCCAGCGCGACGGCCACGATCTGCGCCCGCGTGAGCCGCTCGCCCAGAAGCAGCGCGCCCAGCATCACCGAGACGAGCGGGTTGATGTAGTAGCCGAGCGCTGTTTCCACCGCCCGTCCCGCCGCGATGGCCCAGACATAGACGAGCCAGTTCAATGCGATGAGGCAGGCGGTCAGCGCGGCCATTGCAAGCGTGCGCGGCGAGCGGAGCGCGGCGGCGACGTCGGAGGTGCGCCCGAGCAGCAACAGCAGCGCGCCCGCGATCGGCACCGACCACAGGATGCGGTGGGCGACGACCTCCAGCGCCGGTATATGCGCCACTGCCTTCATGTAGAGCGGCAGGAAGCCCCACATGAGATAGGCGAAGAAGGCGAAGACGAAACCGCGCGCAGCGTCCGGCGCGGACGCGCCGCCCTCCGGCTGCTGCGGCACCAGCGGCGCGTCAGGCGCCGCCGCATGCGTCTCATGTCCGGACCGGAGCGTCATGGCGGGACAGGTAGCGCCCCTGCCCCGTGCGACCAACGCATTTTTCAGGTGCAAGGGCCGGAATCGGTTGAGCCAGCTATTCCGCCGCCAGCACCTTGGCTTCGCGGTTCTTCACCATCTTGTAGACGATGGAATCCATCAGCGCCTGGAAGGAGGCGTCGATGATGTTTTCCGAGACGCCGACCGTCCACCAGCGTTCGCCGGTGGAATCGCCGGATTCGACCAGCACGCGGGTGATCGCCTCCGTGCCGCCATTGAGGATGCGCACCTTGAAGTCGACCAGCTCCAGATCGGCGATCTCGGACTGGAACTTGCCGAGGTCCTTGCGCAGCGCGATGTCGAGCGCGTTGACCGGACCCAGCCCCTCGGCCACGGACATGCGCTCCTCGCCGTCGATGGTGACCTTCACGATCGCCTCGCAGACCGTCTTGAGGTTGCCGTTGGCGTCGTAGCGGCGCTCGACCATGCAGCGGAAGGAATCGACCCGGAAGAACTCGGGCACGCCGCCCAGCGTGCGCCGCGCCAGAAGGTCGAAGCTCGCATCCGCGCCCTCATAGGCATAGCCCTCGGCCTCGCGCTGCTTCACCAGCGCGATCAGCGTGTCGAGGCGCGGATCGTCCTTGGCGACCGGGATGCCGCGCCGCTTGAGCTCGGCGATGAAGTTGGACTTGCCGCCCTGGTCCGAGACCATCACGCGCCGGGCATTGCCGACCGCTTCCGGCGGCACATGCTCATAGGTCTGCGGCTCCTTGAGCAGCGCCGAGGCGTGGATGCCCGCCTTGGTCGCGAAGGCCGAGGAGCCGACATAGGGCGCCTGCGGCTCCGGGGCGCGGTTGAGCAGTTCGTCGAAGCTGCGCGACAGCCGCGTGATGCCGGCCAGCGCCTCCTTCGATATGCCGGTCTCGAAGCGGTCGGCGAAAGCGGGCTTCAGCACCAGCGTCGGGATGATGGTGACGAGGTTGGCGTTGCCGCAGCGCTCGCCGATGCCGTTGAGCGTGCCCTGTATCTGGCGCACGCCCGCATCGACGGCGGCAAGCGAATTGGCGACGGCCTGTCCGGTGTCGTCATGCGCGTGGATGCCGAGATGGTCGCCCGGAATGCCGGCGGCGATCACCTCACGTACGATCTCGCGCACCTCGCCCGGCTGCGTGCCGCCATTGGTGTCGCACAGCACCACCCAGCGCGCGCCGGCGTCGAAGGCGGTCTTGGCGCAGGCGAGAGCATAGTCGCGGTTTTCCTTGAAGCCGTCGAAGAAATGCTCGCAATCGACCATCGCCTCCTTGCCGGCCGCGCGCGCGGCTTCGACGGAGGCCGTGATCGACTGGAGGTTTTCCTCATCGGTGCAGCCCAGCGCGACCCTGACCTGATATTGCGAGCTCTTGGCGACGAAGCAGATGGCGTCCGCCTTCGCCTGCAGCAGCGTGGCCAGCCCCGGATCGTTGGAGGCGGAGACACCCGGCCGCTTGGTCATGCCGAAGGCGACGAACGACGCCTGCGCGGTGCGTTTCTTCGACAGGAAGGCCGTGTCGGTTGGGTTGGCGCCGGGATAGCCGCCCTCGACATAGTCGAGGCCGAAAGCATCCAGCATCTGCGCGACCGCGATCTTGTCGTCGACGGAGAAGTCGATGCCCGGCGTCTGCTGGCCGTCGCGCAGGGTTGTATCGAACAGATAGACTCTTTCTTTCGCGCTCATGCGCCGCCCCTTTCGCTTCGGGCTACGGGACCCATCGTCAAACTCAATGCCTCGTCATCGCACCGGCGGCCACCGGTCGGTGTCGTGGTCGGGATGCTGGTAGCTCACCAGATCGGCCAGGAAGGGCGCACCCGCCATGTCGCCCTCGGTGCGCTCCGCCGAAAGTGTCGGGATGGCGTCCACATAAGGCAGCTTCGCCTCGATGCCCCACTGTTTCGTCGGCGCGATCTCCTCGGGATGATCGAAGGCGCCGATCGCCAGTGCCACGCCGTCCGGCGCCTCATAGGTCAGCGGCGTGCCGCATTCGGCACAGAAGCCGCGCTGCACATGGTTGGATGATCGCCAGCGCTTCGGCGCGCCACGCGTCCATTCCAGCGTGCCCTCGGCCACGGTGGCGAGCGGCGCATAGAAGCCGCCGAACGCCTTCTGGCACATGCGGCAGTGGCAGACGGAGGCGTTGCGCAAGGCCCCCTCGATGCGGAAGCGCACCGCGCCGCACTGGCAACCTCCGGTATAGACCGGCCTGTTGTCGAGGCTCATGGCCGGACCCCGCACTCGCTGCGGAAATGATTCCGCTTATCGTTCCAACTCTTTGCCGACATTGACTATTTCCCGATCATTCCGGCGCGTGACACACCGCCTCGACATTGTTGCCGTCGGGGTCGATCACGAAGGCACCGTAATAGTCGGGGTGATAGTGAGGGCGCAGGCCGGGCGCGCCGTTGTCCCTGCCGCCGGCGGCGAGCGCTGCGTCGTAGAAGGCGCGGACCTCGGCGCGGTTGCGCGCGGTGAAGGCATAATGCCGGCCGGGACCGGCGCCTTCGCTGTTCTCATGCAGCCAGAAATCCGGCTTCTCGCGGCCGTAGCCGCCCACCCGCACGCCGCCGGTGAACTCCGTCGGCACCTGCTGCAACATCGTCGCGCCCAGCGCCCCGAAAGCGGCATCATAGAACGCCTTGGCGCGCGGCCAATCGGTTACGCAAATTCCTGCATGGTCGATCATGGACGTAGCTCCTCCTCGTTTGTGCCACCCCGCAATCTTGCATCTGCCCGGGCGAGACCTGCCGCGATCACGATGCGGGAACAGACATTGTCGATATCGCGGAGAATATCATCGTTCCAGAAGCGCAGGACCGTCCAACCCTGATCTTCGAGCCAGCGTGTACGCTCGATATCCGTACGGGCTGTCATATCGTCGGCGTGCTGCGAGCCGTCCACCTCCACGATAAGGTGATGCAACGGGCAGGCAAAATCTACGATGTATCGGCCAATCGGGAACTGCCGCCTGAAGCCCAGTCCCGTAAGGCGATGCGCACGAAGCTCATTCCACAGTTTCAACTCCGCGTCGGTCATGACGCGACGCATGGATTTCGCGCGGCTGCGGTTCTTCGGCGGGAGCGGAACATGCGGCATTACCGGCGCACCTTCCGTAACGACTGCGCCCTACGTCGCCCCCCTCTGGCCTGCCGGCCATCTCCCCCACAAGGGGGGAGATCAGCTTTCATCACCTTCCTCGCCAACCTTAGACGATTGGCGAAAGTGGATACTGCAGCCGATCTCCCCCCTTGTGGGGGAGATGGCCGGCAGGCCAGAGGGGGGCGCTGTCCCGCGATGGCAACCGAAAACACCCTCATCGCTTCACCTCCCAGGTTGTCACGCGTTCGCCAGTGACGGCATCCTTGCCGTCCTTGAGTTGTATGCCCTGCGCCAGAAGCTCGTCGCGGATGCGGTCTGCCGACGGCCAGTCCTTGCCGCGGATCAAAGCGAGGCGCTCGGCAATCATAGCCTCCACCTGCCCCACGTCGACACCCGCCTCGCGCAGGAACAGCCAATCACCCTCTTCCCCGAGAAGCGCGGGGTCGAGCAGGCCGAGCAACTGCATCCCCTCGCCCAGATCCTGCACGTCGCCCGCCTTGGCGGCGGCGCGCAGATGGGTAATCGCCTGCCAGCTATTGAGGTCGTCGGCGAGTGCTGCGGCCACCGCATTGCCGGGCGCTGTACCGCGCGCGGGATCGAAGGCGCCGCCGCGCAGCAGCTCGTACCAGCGGTAAAGCTCGTCGCTCGCCTCGTGCAGGCGTCGCTCCGTCCAGTCGATCGGCTCGCGATAATGCGTCTGGAGCATGGAGAAGCGCGCTGCAAGGCCGGTCCAGCGCGTGCGCTCCGCCGGCGTGCTTTCAACGCCCTCGAAAACACCCAGTTCGCTTGCCAGCACATCGCGGATGGTGACGAAATTGCCCTCACTCTTGGACATCTTGCGGCCCTCCACCTGAAGGAAGCCGTTATGCATCCAGATATTCGCCATGCGCTCGATGCCGAGCGCGCAGCAGCTCTGCGCCACCTCGTTCTCATGATGGGGGAAGACGAGGTCGATGCCGCCGCCGTGTATGTCGAACATGTTCTTCGTCGGGTCGTCGCAGGTCAGCCCGCCGCCGAAAGGTTCAAGCAGCTTGGCCATCGACATGGCGGAGCACTCGATATGCCAGCCCGGCCGCCCCGGCAAGGCGATGCCGGCCGGCGAGTCCCATCCGGGCTCGCCTTCCTTCGAGGGCTTCCACAGCACGAAATCCAGCTCGTCGCGCTTGTAGGAGGCGACATCGACCCGCGCGCCCGCCAGCAGCTCGTCGAGCGGGCGGCGCGACAGCGCGCCGTAGCGCGGCCCCCTGCGCGCATTCATCGCCGAGGGCGAGAAAAGCACGTGGTTCTCGGCCACATAGGCAATGCCTTGCGCGACGAGGCGCTCGATGATCGCGCGCATCTCGGCGATATATTCCGTGGCGCGCGGCTGGCTGGTCGGCTCGAGGCAGCCCAGCGCCTTCGCGTCGGCCTGGAACTGCGCGTTGGTCGCCTCCGTGACCTTCCTGATCGCCTCGTTGAGCGGCAGGCCGGGAAAGTCGCGCGCGGCGCGCGCGTTGATCTTGTCGTCCACGTCGGTGATGTTGCGCACATAGGTGACATGCCCGGCGCCATAAGCATGGCGCAGCAAGCGGAACAGCACGTCGAAGACGATGACCGGCCGCGCATTGCCGATATGGGCGAAGTCGTAGACCGTCGGCCCGCAGACATACATGCGCACATGCGAGGGATCGAGCGGGATGAGATCCTGCTTCGACCGCGTGAGCGTGTTGTAGAGCCTGATCGGCGTGTTCGACATGCGCGAAGTATCCCCATGGCCGGCTGGCCGGGGCGTTTTGGCTTGTCGCGAGAATGCGCAAAAACGGCCGGACCAGCGGAAAGCTAGCCGATAATGCAAATCCCGTTAATGGGCAGTGCCGTTTTCATCAGCGCGCTTATCGCGCCCGCGCGAGGCGCCGTCAAGTGGACCTGTGGCAGGAGAGACGCACTGCGTCGGCCTTGTGCGGTTCCTTACGGAAATTAACCGAAATGCCCCGAAAAGGGAAAAATCGGGCCAAGATTCAGTCTCATTCGACTCGCACCTCTGGATGCGCGCACAACGCAACAGAGAAGCCGAGACAGAACAATGAGCGACAGGACCTCCGAACAAGATCTGGCCCGCCGGCAATATGCGGCGCTTGCCAAGCACTATAACGCGATTGGTCCGGCAGACCTGCTTGCCGCTCTGATGGCGATGCAGAGCACGCCGAAGGACGACGGCAAGCCGACGGACAAGCGCAAGGCCGCCTGATCCGGTATGGCCGGGCTCAGGCGAGCCCGGCAAGCAGGCTGATGGCGATCGCCGTCATCACCAGGGCGATGCCGAGATCGAGCGCACGCCACGCGGCCGGACGAGCGAAGACCGGCTGCAGCAGCCGGGCTCCGTAGCCCAGCGCGAAGAACCAGACGAAAGAGGCTGAGGCCGCGCCCACGCCGAACGCGACACGCGCGCTTCCCTCATGGCGCGCCGAAAGCGAGCCGACGAGCAACACCGTATCCAGATAGACATGCGGGTTGAGAAAGGTGAAGGCGAGACAGGTCGCCACCGCCGCCTTGAGGCTGCCCGCACCGGCGGCGGCCGCCTGCATCGCGGCAGGGCGCAATGCGCGGCGCAGCGCCAGCGCGGCATAGGCCAGCAGGAAGGCCGCGCCGCCGACCGTCACCACCATGATCAGCGTCGGCGATTGCGCCACCAGCGCGCCCATGCCCGCGACGCCGGCCGCGATCAGCAGTGCGTCCGACAGGGCGCAGATCAGGCACAGGATGAAGACGTGCTGCCGCAGCAATCCTTGCCGCAGGATGAACGCATTCTGCGCGCCGATCGCCACGATGAGCGAGCCGCCAAGCAGGAAACCGGAGAAGAACGTCGCCGACATAAGCGCGGTCTGCCGGGGCTTTTGCCCGAACGCAATGGGCCAGAAACGCGCGGTGGCGTGCCAGAAGCTCCCGCAGGAAGCGGAATGTCCTAAGTGCGTCGCGTCTTATCGGCTCCGGAAGCTCCAATTTCGGCCGTTGGCGCCGCCCCTCATCCGGCTGCCGCCACCTTCTCCCCGTAAACTGGGAGAAGAGAGCCTTCACTTCCACTTTCGCCAATCGCTGGCGTAGCAGAAGAGGCGGAAAGCAATCGGACAGCATTCTTCTCCCCGTTTACGGGGAGAAGTGCCCGGCAGGGCGATGAGGGGCGGCGCAGCGGCCTCAGATAGGACGCGACGCGTATTAGAACAGCGTCATCTGCGCCGGCGCTTCGTCGTCCTTCGCCGGCTCGGCCCTCGACGCCGGCTCCACCCGCTCCTGTATGTCCGGCGTGGTGTTGTCGACCTTGTTGACCTTGTCTGACACGGGAATCGCCTCGAAGAAATCGGGATCGACCGGGCGCAGCAGGTCGGCGACGTCGCGCGGCTCGTTGGCGACGCAGTCGAGCCAGCGCGAGAAATGTTCTGGATGGATCACCACCGGCATGCGCTCGTGGATGTGCGAGATGGCGCTGTTGGCTGCGGTGGTGAGGATCGCGCCGGTGTCGATCTCGGAGCCGCCGGGCTCGGACGATGTTTCCAGCAGCGCGCCGAAGGCGACGAGGCCGCCATTGCGCGGACGGACCCAGTAGGCCTGCCCGGTGCGGCCGCGCTCGCGTTTCCATTCGTAGAAGCCGGTGGCCGGGACCAGCGCGCGCCGGTGGCGCATCGCGGCCTTGAAGGCAGGCTTTTCGGCAGCCGTCTCGGAGCGTGCGTTGATCAGCAGCGGCATCTGCCTCACGTCCTTCGTCCAGCCGGGAATGAAGCCCCAGCGCACCAGCACCGCCTGCCTCTCCGGCAGGTTGGAGCCGGGGTCGCGGCGCGGGCCGGCGATCGCAGCCAGAACCGGCTGCGTCGGCGCGATGTTGTAGCGCGGCGGAAAGGCTTCCAGCCCGGCCACGCCGAGGAATGTCTCGGTGGCGTCCGGCGTGGCGGTGAGGGCGAAACGGCCGCACATGGGTCAGGCCATCTGGAGAACGGGCTTGATCGTGCGGCCCGTCTCGGAATCGCGGATCGCCTCGTTGATCTCGTCGAAGCGGTAGAAGCGGATGAGCTTGTCGAAGGGGAACCGGCCCTGCCGGTAGAGCTCGATCATCAGCGGAATGAAGATATCGGGATCGGAATCGCCCTCGATGATACCCATGATACGCCGGCCGCCGCCACGCAGCAGGCCCTGCTTGAGCGGGATGACCGAGTCGCGTGCCGAGGCGCCGAGAATGCCCGCCGTGCCGCGCGGCGCGAGTGAATCGAGGGCGGCAAGTATCACTTCCTCGATGCCCGTCGTATCCAGCGCGAAATCGACGCCATAGCCCGTGGCGGCCATGATGGCGGCGACCGGATCGTCCGTCTTCGGATTGACGACATGCGTCGCGCCAAGCTCGTGCGCGACGGCAAGGCGCTCGTCATTCGTATCGACCGCGATGATCTTCGCGGCGCAGACCACCTTGGCCGCCATCAGCGCCGAGAGGCCCACCGAACCCGCGCCGAACACGGCGAAGGTCTTGTTGGCGCCGACCTTGAAGGCGTTCATCACCGCGCCGGCGCCCGTCTGCACGCCGCAAGCTAACGGGCCGAGCAGTTCGAGCGGAATGTCATCCGGCACCTTCACGACATTGATTTCGCGGCAGATCGCATGGGTGGCGAAGGAGGACTGGCCGAAGAAATAGCCATGCACCTGCTCGCCTTCCTGCGACAGCGGGCTGGAGCCGTCGGGACGCGCGGCGCCGAAATTGCGCGGGAAAGATTCGTGGCAATAGCTGGTCGCGTGCTCGCGGCAGGTCGGGCAGGCGCCGCAGGCATTGAAGGTCATGACCACATGATCGCCCGGCGCGACCTTGGTGACGGCGCTGCCCACCTCCTCCACGATGCCGGCGCCCTCATGGCCGAGCACGACGGGAAACGGCACCGGGATCTCGCCGTCGCGGACCACGAGGTCCGTATGGCACACGCCCACAGCGACGACCCTGACGCGGATCTCGTCCGCGCGCGGTGCCTCCATCGACAGGTCCTCGATGGCGAGCGGCGCGCCCGGCTCGCGCGCGACGGCGGCCCTTATCGTCATCGTCATGGCATGGCTCCCTTCGCTCCGCGGACCGGCGCGATCTTGCAGGGCGCGGCGCGGCGGGGCAAGTTGCTCCGCGTGCCTGCCCACAGCGAGTCTTGCCTGATGGCGAATACGGAACCTCATGCCGCGCCGGTGCTGGCGGTTTCGGTGGCGCTGGTCAGCGGCGACACCGTGCTTCTGGTGCGCCGCGGCCGCGCGCCCGCAAAAGGGCTCTATGCCTTTCCGGGCGGGCGTGTGGAGCCGGGCGAGACGCTGGAAGAGGCCGCGCGGCGCGAACTGCTGGAAGAGACGGGCCTCGTGCCCGGCCGCCTCACCGCCCATGTCACCTTGCCGATCGCGCCCGAGAGCGGCCACGGCGTCACCTTCGAGCTTACCGTGTTCGCGGCCGACGCGCATGAAGGGGTGCTTGCCGCCGCTGACGATGCGGAGGAAGCGGGTTTCTTCACCCTGCCGGAGCTCGATCGCCTTCCACTGACGGAGAGCACGCGCGAGATCGTGATGGAGCTTCTCGCCGCGCGGGGGTGACGCAGCATGCGATCCGCCTTGCCGTCGCCGAAATTGTCGGCGACAAGGTGCGCCATGCGGATGGGGCCTTCTCTGACGATGCTGCTTGTTGGTGCTGCGATTGCCGTCGCCACGCCGGCGCGCGCCATCGAGGCGCCTTTCGAGAAGGATCTGCGGCGCCTCGCCGAGCTTTTGGGCTCGCTCCATTATCTGCGCAACCTGTGCGGCGACGAGGGCACGACCTGGCGCAACGAGATGGAGAAGCTGCTTGCGGCGGAGAACCCCGACGAGGCGCGCCGCGCCATGCTCATCGCCCATTTCAACCAGGGATACCGCTCCTTCGGCAGCACCTATACGAGCTGCACGCCGGCGGCTGTGGCGGCAATCGACCGCTTCATGATCGAGGGGCGCGACCTCACCCGGGAGATCGCCACGCGCTATGGAAATTAGGAACCTGTTAACTCTCCCTCGACAGCCGGGGGTGCGGTCTGCGATAGCAGGGCCTATGTTGTTAACGGGACATGAACGGGAAGCCGTGCATTTTCATCATTTGCGCGGCTATGGGTGAGAGATGATCGAGCAACGAAGCGAAATCGATGCGCTGATCCGCGAGGAAAAACGCCTCACCGCCTCCGAAAGCCACAGCGAGGCGTGGGCCGAGGGTCTTGCCTGCGGGATCGAGCCCGAGATCATGGCCGAGGTCGCGCTGGCGACGGCCTTCGAGGAACTTCTGCGCAGTTGCGGGGAAGACGCCGCGCTGGCGCTTCTCGACCAGATGCGCGAGCGCATGATCGCCGGCGACTTCAGCCCGCATCGCACCTGCCACTGAGCTGCCCTGCGGCATTCCTACACTGTTGCAGCTTTGCATCCCCATCGCAAATGCCTTGCGCTATAGTCGGCTGAGCGGGCAAGGGGCATGGAGATCGGTAGCAGGATGATGGCGCAACGTTCGGTCTTTGCCGCTCTCTTGATAGGCCTGTGCCTCGGCGCCTCGCCGGCGCTGTCGCTCAGCGAATTGAAGGAAGAGGGTATATCCCCGCCGCCCGACGTGCAGGTCGTGCCGCTTCCTCCGCCGCTGCCGAATCCCGCCAACCAGCCCGCCGCGAAGCCGACCGTCGAGCCGGAGGCAGGCGAAGGCGAGGAGAAGCCCGCCCAGACGCCGGCCGGCGAGGAGAAGGAAGGCGCCTCCCCCGGCGATTCCGACATTCCGGTGCCGCCTGTCTCCTACGATATCGGCGCCCTTCCCGAGCCGGTGCGCAAGACGCGCGAGCAGTTGCTGGAGGCGACCCGTACCGGCGATCTCGAAGCGCTGCGCCCGTTCATCCGCACGGAAGGCGAGGAGGCGACCGAGCTTTCGCTAGGCGGCTTCGAGGGCGACCCGATCGCGCATCTCAAGCAGATGTCGGGCGACGGCGAAGGACAGGAAATCCTCGCAATATTGCAGGAAGTGCTGGAGGCCGGCTACGTCCACACCGATATCGGCACCGAGAACGAGATCTACCTCTGGCCCTATTTCTTCGCGGTGCCGCTGGACACGCTCGATGCGCGCCAGCGGGTCGAATTGTTCCGGCTGGTCACGGCCGGCGACTATGAGGACATGAAGACTTTCGGCGCCTATATCTTCTACCGGACCGGCATCCGGCCGGACGGGAGCTGGGCCTTCTTCGTGGCCGGCGACTGACATCGGCCTTGCCGCCGCGCCGGCGGCCGCATAGGTAAGGGCATCGTTTTCCCGGAAGCGAGCGACCATGCCCGTAGCCCACCTTGCCGACCGCGCGCTCATCGAAGTGACCGGCCCCGATGCGGAACATTTCCTCCAGAACATACTGACGATCGACCTCGCCACGGTCGAGGCCGGGCAGGCGCGGCCCGGCGCGCTGCTCGCCCCGCAGGGCAAGATCCTGTTCGATTTCCTCATTTCGCGCATCGACGGCGGCTTCCGCCTTGAGGTTCGGCAGGACCTCGCCGCCGACTTCATGCGCCGGCTGACACTCTACCGCCTGCGCGCCAAGGCGGATATTCGCGAGTCGGACCAGCATGTTGTCGCCGTCTCATGGGGAAATGATTCCGGTTCCTCCCAAACAGATTCAACGAGCGTTTCCGACATGCGCTTCCCGGATGCGCTCCATGCGCGCCGCCACTATGGCGAACTGCCGCCGGCGGATGCCGCGCCGGCCGACTGGCACGCGCTGCGCATTTCGCTGGGCATCGCGGAAAGCGGCGACGACTATGCGGTGGGCGACGCCTTCCCGCACGACGTGCTGCTCGACCAGAACGGCGGCGTGGGTTTTCGCAAGGGCTGCTATATCGGCCAGGAGGTCGTGTCGCGCATGCAGCATCGCGGCACCGCGCGCCGCCGCGTGCTTCTGGTGAGGGCGGATGAGCCCCTGCCCCCGTCCGGCACCGCCGTTACCGTCAACGGGCGGCCGGTCGGCGCCCTGGGCGGCGTTTCCGGCACGAGCGGGCTGGCGGTCCTGCGAATCGACCGGGTTAAGGACGCGATGGACAGCGGCACGCCGCTGCTGGCGGACGGGATCGCGCTCAACGCCGCCATTCCCGACTGGGCGAAATTCGGCTTCCCCGAAGCCGCCAGCACCGCGGACGGCGACTGATGCCCGACCGCACCGGCGCACCGCCCCGTGCCTGGCAGCGCATGCTGTCGGGCCGCCGGCTCGACCTTCTCAACCCCTCGCCGCTGGACATCGAGATCGCCGACATCGCCCACGGCCTTGCCCGCGTGGCGCGGTGGAACGGCCAGACGGCCGGCGCGCATGCCTTCTCGGTCGCCCAGCATTCGCTGCTGGTGGAGCAGATCTTCATCCGTCAGGCACAGGCGCCCAGCCGGACGGAGCTTCTTGCGGCGCTGCTTCACGACGCGCCCGAATATGTGATCGGCGACATGATCTCGCCCTTCAAGGCGGCGGTCGGCGGCGACTACAAGACGGTGGAGGCGAAGCTTCAGCAGGCGATCCACCTGCGTTTCGGCCTGCCGTCGGTGCTGCCCGCCGCGCTCAAGAACGCCATCAAGCGCGCCGACCAGATCGCCGCCTATTTCGAGGCGACGCAGCTCGCCGGCTTCTCGCAGGCGGAGGCGCGAAAATTCTTCGGCCTGCCGCGCGGCATCACGGCCGACGGGCTCGACCTTGCGCCCCGCGCCACGGCCGAGGTGCAGGCATCGTTCCTCGCCCGCTTCGCGGAGCTGGACGGGAAGACGCTCGTCCCGTCCGGTCCGGCCGACGCTACCGCCCCGTCCGCTCCAGCCGGTCGATGAACCACTGGGTCAGGCGGGTCCAGACCTCGTCCTTCTCGCCCGAATCCTCGACGCCATGGTCGAGGTTGGGATTGTCGTTCACCTCGATGACATAGACGCCATCGGCGGTTTCCTTGAGGTCCACGCCGTAGAGGCCGTCGCCGATGCAGCGGGCGGCGCGCACGGCGGTGTCGATCACATGGGCAGGGGCGCTCTTCAGCGTGAAGGACTTGAAGCCGCCCTGGTCGGGCTTGCCGCGGCGCTCGTGATTGACGATCTGCCAATGCTTCTTCGCCATTAGATATTGAACGGCGAAGAGCGGCTGGCCGCCCAGCACGCCGATGCGCCAGTCGAACTCGGTCGGGATGAATTTCTGCGCGATCAGCAGGTCCGAATCCTCCAGCCACTTCGTGGCGAGGTCCTTCAATTCGGCGAAATTCGACGCCTTCTTCACCCCGCGCGAGAAGGAGCTGTCGGGGATCTTGAGCACCAGCGGGAAGCCCAGCGTGTCCGCCGCGAGTTGCAGGTCGACGGCACCCGCGATCATCACCGTGGGCGGCACCGGCACCTTGTTCGCCGTCATCAGCTCGGCGAGATAGACCTTGTTGGTGCAGCGGATCATCGACAGCGGATCGTCGATGACCGGCATGCCCTCCTGCTGCGCGCGCCGCGCGAAGCGGTAGGTGTGATTGGAGATCGACGTCGTCTCGCGGATGAACAGCGCGTCGTAATTGGCGAGCCGGGCGAGGTCCTTGCGCGTGATGGGCTCCACCTCCACGCCCATCTTCTCGGCGATGCGCGACCAGTGGCGCAGCGAGCCGACGTCCGACGGCGGCAGCTCCTCCTGCGGGTCGATCAGCGTGGCGAAGGTGTAGCGCGCCGGCGTGCGGCCCTTGCTGTCGCGCCATTCACGCGCCGTATATTTGTCGAGCGCGGCGAGGAAGCGCGCCTTTTCCTCGGCGTTCATCCGCGCCAGCGGCAGGAAGCCGATCTTCCTGATCGTCGCCCACTCGCCCTCGGTGATGCTGACCTCCAGCGCCGGCGCGCGATACCAGTCGAAGAGCAGCCGCGCGAAGCGGTCCCACGCCTTCGACGGACCGATGCCGAAGAAGACGCCGATCTTGGCGGGAAAGCGGCCGCCGACATCCTTGCGGCACCTGTTGAGCGCCTGCTCCAGCTCCGGCAGCGCGTTCTCGTAGAGCTTGCGCTCCGACAGGTCGATCATCGTCTCGACGGTCGGGATCACCTTGTGCCCGCGCGAGGAGGCCAGCAGCGAGGCATAGTAGCCCCGCGTCTGGTAGCCGTAATTGCTCGACAGGTTGATGACCTTCGGCCGCTGCCCCTTGAACAGACCGGGGTGGGCCAGATAATCGCGGTTTGTGATGATCTTGTGCGGGGTCGCCACCTGGTCGAGGTCGGCCTGCCTGCCCGTGAGAATGACCCAGCTCATCTTTCCCGTCGCTTTCCGAGGATGACGGCCGCGCGCAGCCGGCGGCCGAACTGCGCCATGCCCATGAAGATATCGAAGGGTATCGGGATGGCGGCGGCATCGACCTTGGTCTCGCCGCGCTCGTCCTCCACCCAGGGATCGTGGATGATCACATGGTCCTCGTCCATGCCGATGACCAGCACCCAGTGCGGTACTTTCTTGCCGAACATCAGATAGCCGCTGATCAGCACGACCACGAGCTTTCCGGCGGCCAGCGCGGCGCGGATGTCGTCCATGCCGAAGGAGCGGTATTCGACCGGAATGCCGTATTCCTTCGCGCGGGTGCGGAAATCGACCTGCGCCAGCTCCATCACGCGCCGCTTCTCGTCGCTGCGCACCGACTGGAGGAAGAGCGCGCCGTGGAAGGAGACGATGATCTCCGCCGCCAGCCCGTGCTCATGCGCCGTCACCGCCAGGCCGAAGGGCTCGCAGCCGCCCGGCCCGGACAGCATGAAGACCGTGGTGGCTTCGCGCCACAGGCGGATCTCCATGACGTGGTTCGGCACGAAGGACGGATCGTAATGCGCCATCGCCATCATCAGGCAGCAGGGGCCGCAGGTGAAATCCGCCGACTGCTCGACATAGGGCACGGTCGTGCGCACTGGGCTCTGTCCGCGCAGCAGCTTCTCGTAGCGCAGCGCCGGCGCGCTGTCCTCGTAATAGTCGGTCTCGCGGCCGATGCGGCGATAGCCGTTCTTCTCGTAGAGCGCGATGGCGCGGGCATTGTCCTCGCGCACTTCGAGGCGCAGGAGCAGGCGGTCGTGCTCGAATGCGGTCTCCTCGGCTGCGGCCAGCAAGGCGCGGCCTGTGCCCGGCTCTCCGCCCGCGCGGCGCGAGGCAAGCGAATAGAGCCGCGCCACGCCGGAACCCTTGCGGAACAGGACCATGCAATAGCCCACCGCGCGGCCCTCGATCTCGGCGATCAGCGTCTCGGCCGTGTCGCGCTCGACCAGTTGCCGGAACGAGCGCCGTGAAATGCGGTCGGTCTCGAAAACATCGTTCTCGATGGCGGTGAGCGCGTCGATATCGGTCGCCCTGGCCGGGCGGATGACGGCAGGCATTCGCGGCTGGAGTTCCTCGCTCCCACGGGCCTTGCGCCCGCTCGACGGCTTCACCGACGCGTTCCCCTCCCGCGCCGGCCGCATGCCGCTACGCTCCGGGATTAAGGCTGATTTGTGGCGGCGAACGACGCCCGGCAAGGGCGCGAAAAAATTCCGCAACCATCGCGGCCTCTCCACATTTCGCCTCGGGCACCCGCTGCCGCAGTACCGATCATGGAAGGAGTTCGTGGACATGGAAGCAGGCACGCAGGACGTCGTCAGGGCGGCAGGCGGAGCATGGGATGCGCTGAGCGCGCTGGCCGTGGCCTACGGCTTTTCGGTCCTCGGCGCGATCATCCTTCTGGTGGCGGGGCTCCTCGTCGCCGGCGCGGCGCAGCGCTCGTCCTATGCCGGGCTGAAGCGCGTGCGCGGCTTCGACGAGACTTTGGCGAGGTTCTTCTCGCAGATCCTCCGCTACGCCATCCTTGTGCTTGTCGGCGTCACCGTGCTGGCGCAGTTCGGCGTCCAGACGGCGAGCGTGCTCGCCGCGCTCGGCGCAGCCGGCCTCGCCATCGGCCTCGCGCTGCAGGGCACGCTGCAGAACATCGCCGCCGGCATCATGCTGCTCGTGCTCAAGCCTTTCCGCGCCGGCGAATATATCGAGACCGGCGCGGTGCAGGGCACGATCGAGGAAATCGGCCTCTTCGCCACCGAACTGAAGAGCAGCGACGGCATCTACATCCTCGCGCCCAACAGTACGCTCTGGAACACGCCGGTGAAGAATTTCAGCCGCAACAGGTCGCGGCGCAACGACATCGTGGTCAAGCTCGGGGCCGATGCGCCGCTTGCGGAGGCACGCCGCATCGTGGAGGATGTCGTCAGGGAAGCCGCGCCGAAGGCGTCGGCACCCGCGCCGTCCGTCTTCGTCTCGGAGCGTGCCGACGGAGCCGCCACGCTGACCGTGCGTTACTGGTCGCCGACGCGGCAATGGGCCGACAGCGGCATCAGCCTGTCCGACGAGATCGCCGATGCGCTGGCCGCCGCCGGCATTCCCGTCGCTTCCATCGCGTGACGTCCGCCCTATATTGAGTGGATGAAACCGTTCCTCCTTCTCCTTTCCGGGCTGGCCGTGGCTGGGGCATGCCTCAACGCCGTTCCAGCCGAAGCGCAGCAGCGGCAGCGTTGCGACAACGGCACGACCGTCCGCTTCGGCGAGGACGCGAAAGCCGTCGCGCGGCGCTGCGGCGTCAATGTCGAAGCGCTCAAGTTGCACAATCCCGGCATGCTCGAACTCAACCGGCCGGCGATGACCGGCACGATCGTGGTTCCGCCGCGCCCTGCCCTGCCCACGCCGACGCCGCGCCATCGCAGCAATCCCGCCTTTGCGCCGGTGATCATCGAGGTGCCGGGCATGCGCTGAGCCGCATGCCACGCATCAACATTATTGAAGCGTCGCGAGATGCTATTCATTTGTGTTGAGCGAACGCCGGAGTAGGATCGCCCATCCTGCTTACGGATCAGCACCATGCCCCAGACCGACACCCGCGCCGTCTCGCAGCCGCTTCCGTGGCTGCTCATCGCCAGCGGCTGCCTCATCGCCGGCCTCACCTTCGGGCCGCGCTCGGGCATGGGCTTCTTCCAGATCCCGATGCTCGCCGATACCGGCTGGGACCGCACCACGTTCGGGCTGGCGATGGCGATCCAGAACCTGCTGTGGGGGATCGGCCAGCCCGTCTTCGGCGCCATTTCGGATCGCTACGGCACATGGCGCGTGCTGGCGATCGGCGGCATCCTCTATGCGCTGGGGCTCGCCATGATGGCGACGGCCACTTCGCCCACCATGCTGCATATCGGCGGCGGCGTGCTGGTGGGGCTCGGCGTGGCGGCGGGCTCGTTCACCATCGTCATGGCCGCCTTCGCGCGCAATGTGCCCGCGCAGCGGCGGTCGTTCGTCTTCGGCATGGGCACGGCCGCCGGCTCGGCCGGCATGTTCATCTTCGCTCCGATCAGCCAGGGGTTGATCGATGCCTATGGCTGGTCGGACTCGCTGCTGATCATGAGTGCCATGATGCTCGTCATTCCGATCCTGGCCATCCCGCTGGCGGGCAATGCGAAGACGGGACGCATGCAGGCGGCGCAATATGAGCAGACCATGCGGCAGGCGCTCAGCGAGGCCTTCGGCCACCGCTCCTACCTCCTGCTGGTGTCGGGCTTCTTCGTCTGCGGCTTCCAGGTCGCCTTCATCACCGCGCATTTTCCGGCCTATCTCAGCGATATCGGCATCGACCCGCGCTATGCGGTGATCTCGCTGGCCGCGATCGGCTTCTTCAACATCATCGGCTCGTTCGCCGCCGGCTATATCGGCCAGCGTTATTCAAAGCCCTATTTCCTCGCCTACATCTATCTGGCCCGGTCCGTGGCGATCAGCGCCTTCCTGCTCCTGCCGCAGACGCCCTCCTCGGTGATCGCCTTCGCGGTCGTCATGGGGCTCCTGTGGCTCTCCACCGTGCCGCCGACCAATGCGCTGGTCGCCATCATGTTCGGCACGCGCTATCTCGGCCTGCTCGGCGGGCTCGTCTTCTTCTCCCACCAGATCGGCTCGTTCCTCGGCGTCTGGCTCGGCGGCTATCTCTACGACCGGCTCGGCAGCTACGACATCGTCTGGTGGCTGGGGGTCGCGCTCGGCGTCTTCGCGGCCATCGTGCACTGGCCGATCCGCGAGCGACAGGTCGACAGGCCGTTGTCGGTGCAGCCGGCGCAATAGATCAGGCGAGATCGGTCCGCGCGAAGTCGCCGCCTTTGTAGAGCAGCGGCAGGCCTAGCTGCTTCGCGCAGGCATAGGCGAAGCAGTCGCCGAGATTGAGCCGTGCCGGATGACGCACGACCTTGCCGTAGCGCTGCGCGGCGTCGAGGGCGGCGGTTCCGGTTTCGGCGGTGAGTTCGATATTCTCTGCCGCAATCTCGGTCAGGAAAGTATCAACTGCCTCCTGCGCCTGCGCAAGCGTGGCCGCCGAAACCGCGATGCCACCCCTGCCGGCCTGAACGCGTGCGACGGCCAGAACGGTTTCGAAGCGGACCAGCGGCGAGATGGATATGTTTCCTGTCTCCGCGGTTATGCGCGCGAGCAGTTCTTCCCAACCGGGCTCCTCGGTGAGGACGGCGACCAGGGCCGAGGCATCGACGAACATCAGTCTTCGTCGCCCCAAAGCTCCTCGCGGAACTTCCTGAAATCGAAATCGGGATCGCGCGGGCCGATGGCCCTGACCTTTTCCTGTATCCGCCTCACCCTGTCGATCAGCGGTTCCTTCTCGCGGGCGCGCTGTAGCTCGTTGCGCAGCGCCTTGCGCACCGCTTCGGTCTTGGTCGGCGCGCCCGTGGCTGCCTGCAGCTCGGCTGCAAGGGAATCGACCTCGTCGTCGCGAATGTAGAGCGGCATCGGCGCACCTCCGGGATATTCATATAGTACGAAATGAATATCCCGCCAAGGAACGGCCGCGGTCACGCGGCATCGTTTCCGTGAGCGAGCGCACGGCGCAGGGCCATGATCAGACCGGCGCGCGCTTCCGGCACGTCGATGCCGCGCGGCTCGTAGACGTGCCGGTGGAAGAAATGGCCGGTCAGGCGGAATGCCGCCTCGATCGCGTCGAGGTCGTCGCAGACGGTCGCGCCCTGCAGGAAAGGCGGCAGCGCCAGAAGCTTGTCGTGCCACGGAAGGCCGGCCTGCCGCGACACGGCGCGCCCGCTTTTGGGCGAGACGTAGACGAGTTCGTTTCTCGCGCCGGTCGCCGCGCATTCGCTGAGGTCGAGGCCGAAGCCGAGTTCGTCCAGCACCAGAAGCTCGAAGCGCACCACCATTTCGCCGATCTGCATCGGCTGGCCGAAGTCCTCCAGCATCACCGAGAGCGCCTCGAACAGGCGGTGATGCGGATCGCGCTCCGGCAGGAGGCGCAGATGCGCGGCGAGGATCTGCAAGCCGTAGACGGAGGCCGCGCCGTCCATCAGGCGGGCGGCGTTGAGCTCCACCGGCTCCGCCTGGAAGGTGCCCAGATGCTCGTCGAGCCGCGCCCGCCAGATGAGGTCGAGGCGGTTGCCAGCCTGCAACACAGGCTGCTGCTTTCGCGAGCGCCCGCCGCGCACGAGGCCGAGATGGCGGCCGTGGGCGCGCGTCATCACCTCAAGGATGACGCTGGTCTCGCCATGCCTGCGGGTTCCGAGAACGATGCCTTCGTCACGCCACTCCATGGCCGCAGCCTTTCACCAAAGTGGAACGGAGTTCAAGCGACGGCATGGATCCTCGGGCTTGACCCGAGGATCCATGCCGTGAGGGCAACGAAGCGCGATCCGGTGCAGAGGAAGAACGCATTCCCTCACCATCCCGCTTGAAGGCCGTGACCGCCTACCCCGGAAAATCCAGCCCCATCTCGCGGTAGCGCTCGGGGTCGTCGCCCCAGTTCTCGCGCACCTTCACGAACAGGAAGAGGTGCACCGGCTGTTCGAGGATTTCCGCGATCTCCTTGCGCGCCGCCTGCCCGATGGCGCGGATCGTCTCGCCCTTGGAGCCCAGCACGATCTTCTTCTGACTGTCGCGCTCGATATAGATCACCTGCTCGATGCGCACCGAGCCGTCCTTCTTCTCCTCCCATTTCTCGGTCTCGACATGGGAGGAATAGGGCAGTTCCTGATGCAGGCGCAGATAAAGCTTTTCCCGGGTGATCTCGGCGGCGAGCTGGCGCATCGGCAGGTCGGAGACCTGATCTTCCGGATAGTACCAAGGCCCTTCGGGCAGCGCGCCCGCCAGCCAGTCGAGCAGGTCGTCGCAGCCGGAGCCGGTCAGCGCCGACACCATGAAGGTGCGCTCGAACGTCGCTTTCGCATTCGCCTCGGCCGTCAGCGCCAGAAGCTTCTCCGGCTGCACGCGGTCGATCTTGTTGAGCACCAGCGCCTTGGGCTGGCGGATGTTGGCGAGGTTCTCCAGCATCGCCTCTGCATCGCCGCGCAGGCCGCGCTCGGCATCGATCAGCACCAGTACGAGGTCGGCATCCTTGGCGCCGCCCCAGGCGGTGGTCACCATGGCGCGGTCGAGCCGGCGTCGCGGCTTGAAGATGCCCGGCGTGTCGACGAAGACGATCTGCGCGGTTCCATGGGTAGCGATGCCGCGCACGATGGCGCGCGTGGTCTGCACCTTATGGGTGACGATCGACACTTTCGTGCCGACCAGCCGGTTGACCAGCGTGGACTTGCCGGCATTGGGCGCGCCCACCAGCGCAACGAAGCCGGAGCGCGTGCCCTGCCCTTCAGGCGTCGACATCTGGAGCATCCTTCCACACATTCTCGCGCCGCAGCAGGGTTGCCGCGGCATTCTGTTCGGCCTCGCGCTTGGAGCGGCCCGTCGCGGACACCGCCTCGAAGCCGGGCACGGCGACCGACACGGTGAAGACCGGATCGTGATCCGGTCCGGCGCGATCGACAAGCGCATAGACCGGCGGGCTCGCCGCGGCCTGATGGCTCCATTCCTGCAATTCGGTCTTGGCGTCGCGGCGCGCCGCGCGGGCGGCATGGACCAGCGGCTCCAGGCGGCCGAGCACGAAGCGGCGCGCCGCCTCCAGCCCGCCATCGAGATAGATGGCGGCGATCAGCGCTTCCATGATGTCGGCATGCACGTTGACGCGCTTGCGCAGCGACAGCTTGCGCACCTCCGCGCCGGCGAGGATCAGCTCGCCGAGCCCGATCTCGTCCGCCACCGCGGCAAGCGTCTCGGCATTGACGAGCGCATTGAGGCGCAGCGAAAGCTCGCCCTCGACCGCGTCGGGGAAGGTCTCGAACAGCATCTGCGCCACGAGGAGGCCGAGCACCCGGTCGCCGAGGAATTCCAGCCGCTGGTAATCGGTATTGGCGCCGCGCCGGGCGCTGGCATGGGTCAGCGCCGCATCGAGCCGCGAGGGGTCAGCGAACATGTAGCCGGTGCGCGCGGCGACCGCCTCCACAAGCGCCGCGCCGTTGATGACCCGCCTGGGCATCGGCGCCGCTACTTGACCCAGTTGAAGAGCCGCGACGGACGGATTTCCGTCGGCCACTTCCACAATTCGAGCGGACTCGCGCCGCCGGCAATGGAGAAGAAGATGATGTTGGCGCGGCCGACGAGGTTTTCGGCCGGCACATAGCCGACCGAGAAGCGGCTGTCGGTGGAGTTGTCGCGATTGTCGCCCATCATGAAATAATGGCCCGCCGGCACGACGAATTCGCGCGTGTCGTCGCCGATGCCGTTATGCGACAGGTCGAGCGTGTCGTAGCTGACGCCGTTGGGCAGGGTCTCGCGCCACACCTCCACCGGGCGGTTCATCTCGGTGATGTCGGGATTATCGATCTCGCCGGTCTTCACCCGCGGCACGGCCTCGCCATTGATGAAGAGCTGGCCGCCGCGCATCTGGATGCGGTCGCCGGGCAGGCCGATCACGCGCTTGATATAATCGAGCGAGGGATTGGGCGGGAACTTGAACACCACCACATCGCCGCGCTCGGGGCTGCTTCCCCAGATACGGCCGGAAAAGAGGTCGGGCGAAAACGGCAGCGAGGCGTTGGAATAGCCGTAGGCCCATTTGGTCACGAAGAGATAGTCGCCTTCGAGCAGGGTCGGACGCATCGAGCCGGAAGGGATGGAGAAGGGTTGGAAAAGAAAGGTCCGTATGACCAGCGCAAGAAGCAGCGCTTGAACAATGACGCTGACGGTCTCGCCAAGACCGCCCGATTTCTTTCCCGGTTTGTCAGCCACGCTCATGCAGTCCTCGATTGTCCGCGCCCCTCATAGCGGCTGCGCCCCTGCGCGGCAACGCCGCTGCGCATATGAGGGCCGGAAGCCCATCATTCCAGCCCCCCGGCCAGCCCTTCCGGCAATGCCTCGATGATCACGAAAGCCTGAGCCCATGGAAAATCATCGGTGATGGTGAGGTGGATGACCGGCCGATGGCGCTGGGGAATCAGCCGCGCCAGATGCCTGGCGGCACCGCCGGTGAGCTGCATCGTCGGCTTGCCTCCCGGCAGGTTGATCACCCCCATGTCGCGCCAGAACACGCCGCGCCGCAGCCCGGTGCCGAGCGCCTTGGCGCAGGCTTCCTTGGCGGCGAAACGCTTCGCATAGGAGGCGGCGCGCTGCCTGCGGCGCTCCGAACGCGCCTGCTCGACCGGCGTGAAGACGCGCTGGATGAAGCGGTCGCCAAAACGCTCCAGCGAGGCCTCGATCCGCCTGATGTCCATAAGGTCGCTGCCGATGCCGACGATCATGCTAGCCGTTGACCCGCTTGGCTTCGCTGACGCTCGGATTCTCGCGAAGCTGCCCGATCAGCCTGTTGAGGTGCTTCAGGTCCCATACTTCGAGGTCGAGAACCATTTCGGTGAAGTCGGGCGCGGTGCGGATCATCGAGAGCGTGTGGATATTGGCATCGTTGGTGGCGATCACCTGGGTGATGTTGGCAAGCGATCCGGGCTCATTGATGGCGGTGACCGAAACGCGCGCCGGAAAACGCTCCTTCATGTCCTCGTCGATGTCCCAGCGCACATCGATCCAGCGCTCCGGCTGGTCGTCGAAGGCGGTCAGCGACGGCGACTGGATCGGATAGATGGTGATGCCGGCGCCGGGCTGCAGAATGCCGACGATGCGGTCGCCCGGCACCGCGCCCTCCGGCGCGAACTTCACCGGCAGGTCGCCGCGCACGCCGCGAATCGGCAGCGCGGCCTTGGCGTCGGCCTTGCGCTCCTTGCGGCTGCGGCCGGGAAGCTGGAAGAGCATGCCCGCCGCGTTGCGCAGGTTGGTCCAGCCCTCTTCCCGCTCCTTCGGCGCATGGGTCACGCGCTCGTCCTTGTAGTCGGGGAACACGGCCTTTACGACATCAGGCGAGGAAAGCTCGCCCCTTCCGACTGCCGCCAGCACGTCCTCGATATCCTTGCGGGCCAGCCGGTGCAGCACCGGCTTCAGCAGATCCTTGGTGAAGGTCTTGCCGGCCCGCTCGAAGGCGCGCTCGAGGATGCGCGTGCCGAGGCCGGAATATTGCTTGCGGATCGCGTTGCGGGTGGCGCGCCTGATGGCGGAGCGCGCCTTACCGGTGACGACGATGGATTCCCACGCGGCCGGCGGCACCTGCGCCTTGGAGCGGATGATCTCGACCTCGTCGCCGTTCTTCAGCTCCGTCATCAGCGGCATGATGCGGCCGTTCACCTTGGCGCCGACGCAGGTGTCGCCCACCTCGGTATGCACCGCATAGGCGAAGTCGATCGGCGTCGCGCCGCGCGGCAGCGCGATCAGGCGCCCCTTCGGCGTGAAGCAGAAGACCTGGTCCTGGAACAGCTCAAGCTTGGTGTTCTCAAGGAACTCCTCGGGATTGTCGCCCTCCGACAGCGCCTCGATGGTGCGGCGCAGCCACTGATAGGCGTTGGTGTCCTTCGAAACGCCGCGCTCGCCATCCGCGACCGCGGACTTGTCCTTGTAGATCGAATGCGCGGCCACGCCGTATTCGGCGATATGGTCCATGTCGCGGGTGCGGATCTGCAACTCGACGCGCTGGCGGGACGGGCCGACGATGGTGGTGTGGATGGAGCGGTAGTCGTTCTGCTTGGGCGTCGAGATGTAGTCCTTGAAGCGGCCCGGCACCATCGACCATGTCGTATGGATGGCGCCCAGCGCGCGGTAGCAGTCCTCGACATTCTCCACGATGACGCGGAAGCCGAAAATGTCGGAAAGCTGCTCGAAAGCCAGCGCCTTCGTCTCCATCTTGCGGAAGACGGACCACGGCTTCTTCTGGCGGCTCTTCACCGCGGCGCGGATATTGTATCGCTCGAAAAGCGCCGACAACTGCCGCTCGATGTCGCCGAGCACGGACTCGTTTCGGTGGAAGACGTCCGCCAGCCGCTCCGTCACCGCCCTGTAAGCCTCGGGATTGATGGTGCGGAAGGAAAGGTCTTCCAGCTCCTCGCGCATGTCCTGCATGCCCATGCGGCCGGCCAGCGGCGCATAGATATCCATCGTCTCCTCGGCGATGCGGATGCGCTTGTCCGCGCGCATGTGGCCGAGCGTGCGCATATTGTGCAGCCGGTCGGCGAGCTTCACCAGAAGCACGCGGATGTCTTCCGAGATCGCCAGCAGGAGCTTGCGCAGGTTCTCCGCCTGCTCGGCCTTCTTGGAGACCAGATCGAGCTTCTTCAGCTTGGTCAGGCCCTCGACCAGCGCGCCCATCTCGGGGCCGAACAGCTCGTCGATCTCCTGGCGGGTGGCAGTCGTGTCCTCGATCGTGTCATGCAGCAGCGCGACGGCGATGGTCGCCTCGTCCAGATGCATGTCGGTGAGGATCGCCGCGACCTCCAGCGGATGCGAGAAATAGGGGTCGCCGGAGGCACGCTTCTGCGAGCCGTGCTTCTGCATCGCATAGACATAGGCCTTGTTGAGCAGAGCTTCGTTGACGTCAGGCTTGTAGCGCTGCACGCGCTCCACAAGCTCGTACTGACGCATCATAGGCTCATTCCCGCTCGACAGGCCGCAAAACAAAGATGCGCCGCGTGGCGAACACGGCGCATCCCAGTAAATAATCGCGAAATCGGCGGGACGGAAGGCCGTCCGGTAGAAGTATCAGAAATCGTCGCTCTTTTCCGGTGCGACGAGTCCTTCGATGCCGGCCAGAAGATCCTCCTCGCTCATGCGGTCGAAGGTGATGTTCTCTTCCGGTTCGTCCGCCGTCTCGGCGACCTGCTCGGATGCGATGGCCGCGGCGTCGGCCTCCGGCTCGTCGATCTCGACATGCTTCTGGAGCGAGTGGATCAGGTCTTCCTTCAGATCGCCCGGTGCGAGCGTCTCTTCGGCGATCTCGCGCAGCGCCACGACCGGGTTCTTGTCATTGTCGCGATCCACGGTGATGGGCGCGCCCTGCGAGATCTGGCGGGCGCGGTGGCTGGCGAGCAGCACCAGCTCGAAACGGTTATCGACCTTGTCGATGCAATCTTCAACGGTGACGCGGGCCATGGTGCCCCTTTCATTGCCGATAATGTGCGGAGATTGCCGGCTGTATATCGCGATTGGCGTTCAATTACAAGCGCGGAGGTGGGACGGCAGCCGCCGGCCGGACGTGCGCTGCGACCTTTCCGGCTCCGCTGCGCCTTACATATGGCCCCGACGCGGCTGTCACATTTTCCGGAGACCCCCTTTTCAGGAGCGGGCCGCGACACTAACTCGCCACCATAGCGATCCGCGTTTGGCGGAGCGGCGTTTCCTTTGATTACACATTTCATCAGGAGCTTTTATGTTCGATCCACGCGAGAAGATCGCGCTTTTCATCGACGGCGCCAATCTCTACGCCACCTCGCGCGCGCTCGGCTTCGATATCGACTATCGCAAGCTGCTCGCGCACTTCCAGTCCAAGGGCTATCTGCTGCGCGCCTATTACTACACGGCGCTGGTGGAGGATCAGGAATATTCGTCCATCCGCCCGCTGATCGACTGGCTCGGCTACAACGGCTACAAGGTCGTGACCAAGCCGGCCAAGGAGTTCACCGACGCCGCAGGCCGCCGCAAGATCAAGGGCAACATGGATATCGAGCTGGCGATCGACGCGCTCGAGCTCACCGATGTGGTCGACCACTACGTCATCTTCTCCGGCGACGGCGATTTCCGCACGCTGGTGGAAGCATTGCAGCGGCGCGGGCGCAAGGTCAGCGTGGTGTCGACCATGGCCTCGCAGCCGCCGATGATCTCGGACGACCTGCGCAGGCAGGCGGACCACTTCCTCGACCTCATGTCGCTGAAGGCCGAGGTCGGCCGCAACCCCTCCGAGCGCGCAGCGCGCCGCAACGAGCCGGAGGACGATGACGGGGACGATCTGTCGTAGGTCCGCTCGCCGCGGCAACGAAATGGGCTGCATGACGGCCTGAACTGGTCTATGGCGCCTTTCATGCAGACCGCAACCGAACCGCATCCCGACTGTCCGCTCTGCCCCCGCCTGCACGGCTTCATCGCCGAATGGCGGCGGCGCGAGCCGGACTGGTACAATGCGCCCGTTCGGACCTTCCTGCCGCCCGAGGGTTCTTCATCCGTGCGATTGCTGATCGTCGGGCTGGCGCCCGGCCTGCGCGGCGCCAACCGGACAGGCCGGCCCTTCACCGGCGACTATGCCGGCGACCTTCTCTACACGACGCTGGGAAAATTCGGCTTTGCGCGCGGCCGCTTCGAGGCGCGCCCAGACGACAGCCTGACCCTCGCCGGCACCGCGATCACCAATGCCGTGCGCTGCGTGCCGCCGGAGAACAAGCCGACCGGCGGCGAGATCGCGACCTGCCGGCAGTTCCTCACCCCGACCATCGAAAGCTTTCCGAACCTCCGCGCCATCGTCTCCCTCGGCACCATCGCCCACCAGTCGGTGGCGCGGGCGCTGGGGCTGCGGGTGGCGGCCTATCCGTTCGGGCACGGCGTGCAGGCGCAGGCAGGTCGCCTGACCCTCTTCGCGAGCTACCACTGCTCGCGCTACAATACCAATACCGGCAAGCTCACCACGCAGATGTTCGAGGACGTGTTTGCCAGGGTCGCGGCGGAACTCTCGCACTGAACGGACGGGAACCGCCTTCAAGGCCGGTCGTTAGACTGCTCAGACGGAGGGAATCCATGGCAAGCGTCACACTGACAGATCACGAGGCAATCCGCGACTGGGCTGCCGCGCGCGCGGGTGCGCCGGCGGTCATCGACACGTCGCCGCAGGCGGGCGTGCAGCCGCAATTGCGGATCATCTTCGGCCAGATCGCCTATCAGGACCAGGACCGCGCGGAACGGCCGATCAATGCCGGCGGCTGGGAGCTGGTGGAATGGGACGACTGGTTCAAGATCTTCGACGAGGCGAAGCTCGCGCTCGTCGTGCCGGAAGACCGCCCTGGCATACGCGACAGCACCTATGAGCTCATCCGGCGCGACGAAGGCCAGGCGAAAGTCTAGCTGCGCTCCTTCAGCAATCTGCTTTTTTCGCGGGACCAGTCGCGTTGCTTCTCGGTCTCGCGCTTGTCATGCAGCTTCTTGCCGCGCGCGACGGCGAGCAGCAGCTTGGCCCTGCCCTTGTCGTTGAAGTAGATCTTCAGGGGCACCATCGTCATGCCCTCGCGCTGCACGGCCTGGGCAAGGCGCGCCATCTCCTTCTTCTTCAACAGCAGCTTGCGGCGGCGCCGTGGCGCATGGTTGAAACGGTTTCCCTGCGTGTATTCGGGGATGTAGGAGTTGATCAGCCAGATCTCGCCATCCTCGGCGGAGGCGTAGGATTCCTGGATATTCGTCTGCCCCTGCCGCAGCGACTTCACCTCGGTGCCGGTCAGCGCCAGGCCGGCCTCATAGGTGTCCACGACCTCATAGGCGAAGCGCGCCTTGCGGTTCTCGGCCACGGTCTTGTTGTTGTCGGTCGTCTTCTTGTTCATCTGTCCTGCAATACGTTGCGCGGCGGCGGCCTGCCGCGCTCGCAACGCCTATGATGCCGATTGATGCGGCAAAACCCCGGCGGGTTGCCGCTCCCGACGAAATCCGTCAGTTGACGAGACCCGCATGCTGCATGGCCGCGTCGATCCGCGCCTCGGTCGCGGGCTCGACCGTCACCAGCGGCGCGCGCAGCACGTTCTCGACGCGGCCGAGCCGGGACAGCGCATATTTGGCGCCCGAAACGCCGGGTTCAAGGAAGATCGCCTTGTGCAGCGGCAGCAGCCGGTCCTGCAATTCGAGCGCCTTTTCCTTGTCGTTGGCGAGCGTCGCGGCCTGGAACTCCGCGCACAGGCGCGGCGCGATATTGGAAGTCACCGAAATGCAGCCGACGCCGCCATGCGCGTTGAAGCCCAGCGCCGAGGCATCCTCGCCGGAAAGCTGGATGAAATCCTTGCCGCATGTGGCGCGCTGCTCGGACACGCGCTCGACCTTGCCGGTCGCGTCCTTCACCCCGACGATGTTCCTGAAGTCGTGCGCCAGGCGGCCCATCGTCTCCGGCGTCATGTCGATGACCGAGCGCGGCGGGATATTGTAGATGACGATCGGCAGGCTGGTTGCCTTAGCCACAGCGGCGAAATGCTCGTAGAGGCCGCGCTGGGTCGGCTTGTTGTAATAAGGCGTCACCACCAGCGCGGCGTCGGCGCCCACCTTCTCGGCGAACTGAACCAGCGCCACGGCCTCGACCGTGTTGTTCGAGCCGGCGCCCGCGACTACCGGAACGCGCCCGCGCGCGGTCTCCACGCATGTCTTCACCACCTCGCGGTGCTCGTCATGGCTGAGCGTCGGCGACTCGCCGGTCGTGCCCACGGGCACGAGGCCGGTCGTGCCTTCCTCGATCTGCCACTCGACCAGTGCGCGGAAGGCTTTCGCGTCGAATCGTTCGCTCCGGTCGAAGGGCGTGACGAGTGCCGTGAGCGAGCCTCTGAGCATGGCGTGGTGGTCCTTCCAGGACGTTGATGTATGATTTTCAAGCGAATAGGCGCCTGATGGGGTCGCGCACCATAGTCTTGACAAGAGTCCGGGGCAAGCGGTCCAGAATGATCCAGAGCCAAGTCCAGAGCGGGATGAACGGGCCGGGCCGGCCCCACAGGACCCGCACCGCTAACCTTTGGTTTACGATGTCTTCACCCACAGGTGTGAAGCTTCTGCCTGCGGACCGGTGGACGGCCGGCGGATGACGAGCTGGATGACACGCCTCTTTCTGATCGCAGCACTGGGAGCTCTCGCCCTGCCGCTGGCCCTCGCCGGCGAGTTGCTGCATGCCGACAAGGAAGATGCCGTCCAGCCCCAGCCATATGCGGCGGACAAGGCGCTGGACGGCAATCCGACGGGCTCGGTTGCGGCGCTCAAGGGTCTTGCGGAAGGCGGTCTCCAGCAGGGCGACGGCGTCGCGCTCAAGTCGGCGCTTTCCTTGCTGGCCGGCGGCGACAGCGCAGGCGCGCTGACGGCCGGCGCGACCATTCCGAAGGATACGCTCGACCACCAGATTCTCACCTGGGCGCTGGCGCTCAACGGCGCCGACATGTCCAGCAACGCATTGGCGGCTTCGCTCACGGAGCTCACGGCGTGGCCGGGACAGGCGGCGATACGACGCAACCTGGAAAGGGCCGTGCTGCGGGAAAATGCGGCACCCGACACGGTAATCGCGCTTCTCGACGGCGTGCAGCCGCTGACATTCGAAGGCGTCGTGGCGCTCACCGGCGCCCGGCTCGCCCGCGGCGAGCGGGAGAAGGCGACTGCGCTGATCGTGCCCTACTGGCGCAAGGCGAAGCTGGATGCGGCGCAGGAAGCGCGCATCCTGCGCGATTTCGGCATGATCATCCCGGTATCAGCCCATCGCGCGCGCATGGAGCAGATGCTGCATCTCGACCGGGTCGCATCTGCCGAGCGCATCGCCGGGCGCGCCGGCGCGCCGGAGATCACCAAGGCGTGGGGCGCGGTGCTGCGCAAGCAGGCCGACGCCGGCTTGCTGCTGGATGCGGTGCCGGCCGGGCAGCGCGCCAGCGCGGCCTATATCTTCGCCAAGTCGCGCCACCTGCGCTGGTCCGGGAAATACAGGGAAGCCGCCGAGACCATGCTGAAGGCGCCGACGGAAGCGTCGCTGCTGGTCGATCCCGACGCATGGTGGATCGAACGGCGCGTCCTTTCGCGCGAACTGCTCGACCTCGGCGACGCCCGGACGGCCTATAAGCTTGCGGCCGCGCATGCCGCCGAATCTCCCGCCAACGCCGCCGATGCCGAGTTCCACGCCGGCTGGTACGCCCTGCAAGGCCTGCATGATGCGAAGCTTGCGGCGCCTCATTTCGCGCGCATCGCGAAAATCGCCGAAGGACCGATCTCGCTGGCGCGGGCGCATTACTGGCTGGGCCGAGCGGCGGAGGCCGACAGCCGGCCGGAGGACGCGCGCGCCTCCTTCGCGCTGGCCGCGCACTATGGTACCACCTTCTACGGCCAGTTGGCCGCGGCGCGGCTCGGCAGTTCCGCCCTCACGGCGGAGGCCCCCTCGCCCAGCCCTTCCGACAGGCTCGCCTTCGCGGCGCGGCCGGCGGTGCAGGCGATCATGCGGCTCGAAGCGCTCGGGCAGACCGCGCTTGCCGACCTCCTCTACCGTGATCTGGCGGGCGAGCTCGCCAGCCCCGGCGAGGTCGCGCTTCTGGCCGGCATGGCGCAGCAGCGCGGCGACCATTTCCTGGCGCTGCGCGTCGGCAAGCTCGCAGCGGCGCGCGGCCTCGACATCGGCGCCCTCACCCATCCCGTGGGCGCGATCCCCGGCGAGGCGCAGATCGGCGGCGCGGGCACAGCACTTGCCTATGCCATTGCCCGGCAGGAGAGCGAATTCAATGTCGGGGCCGTATCGCGCGCGGGCGCGCGCGGGCTGCTGCAGCTCATGCCCGGTACCGCGCAAGCCATGGCCAAACGCGCCGGCCTGCCCTATTCCGCCAGCAAGCTGACCAGCGACGCCGCCTATAACGCGACCCTTGGCGCCGCCTATCTGGACGATCAGCTCGCGCGTTTCGACGGCTCCTATGTGCTGACCTTCGCAGGCTACAATGCCGGCCCGCGCCGCGCCGCCGAATGGACAAAGCGCTATGGCGACCCGCGCGGCATGGACCTCGACGCGATCGTCGACTGGATCGAGCGCATCCCCTACACAGAGACGCGCAGCTACGTGCAGCGGGTGATGGAGAACTATCAGGTCTACAAGGCGCGCCTTTCCGGCACGTTCGACATCGCGACCGATCTCAAGCGGGGCCGCTGATCCGCCTCTCCCGCTGCGGGTCATCGCCACGTCCACGCAGTTTCATCCGCCCTCGAAATGCTCTATCCCGTTGCCGATCAATTCCGGCGGTGGCGGGCATGAGCGACTTCACCGAGTTCAGCTATCTTTCGCAGGACGGGCTTCGGCTCGCAGCCCGGATCTATGGCGAAGCCAGCACGGATACGATGCCCGTGGTCTGCCTGCCCGGCCTGACGCGCAACGCCCGCGACTTTCATGAGCTGGCGCTCTATCTCGCCTATGAGGCAGCGCAGCGCCGCAAGGTGGTCGTCTTCGACTATCGCGGGCGCGGCCGCTCGCAATATGATCCTAACTGGCAGAACTATAATGTCGTCGTGGAAGCCGGCGACGTGACGACGGGCCTCGCGGAACTCGGCATCGAACGCGCCGCCTTCATCGGCACGTCGCGCGGCGGCCTCATCGTCTTCGTGCTCGCCATGGCGAAGCCCGCGCTGCTCGGCGCGGTCGTCCTCAACGATATCGGCCCGGTCATCGAGGGCGCAGGGCTGGCACAGATCCGCGGCTATCTCACTCGGCGGCCGAAGCTTGCGACCTTCGCCGACGCCATCGCCTTCCAGAAGCAGGTGAACGGGTCCGGATTTTCCGGCCTCTCCGATTCCGACATCGAACGCTATGTCCGCGCCTTCTATCGCGAGGAGGCGGGTGGCCTCGTCGCGGATTTCGATCCCGCGCTGGTCAATACGCTTGACGGGCTCGATTTCGACGCGCCCATGCCGACGCTCTGGCCGCAGTTCGAGAAGCTGGCCGATATACCCCTTCTGACGATCCGCGGCGCGAATTCCAGCCTGCTGTCCGGGGAAACGCTTGCAGGGATGCAGCGGCAGGTCCCCGCAATGCAGATCATAACTGTGTCAGGCCAGGCGCATGCGCCGCTGCTGGAAACGGCGGGTCTTCCGCAAGAGATCGCGGCGTTCCTCGATCGGAGCTAGGAGAACCTGCGCTAGAGCGGCATTTGTGCGACGCCAAGTGATTCCACTTGGCTGCAAAATGCTCTAGAGGCTCGCTTCCATCATCGCCAATCGAGCCCAAAGGGGGGCCCCCGGCCTCTCCGAACTGCTCGAAGAGATTGCACAAAAAAACCCCGGCAGTTGCCTGCCGGGGTTTTTCTCAAATCGGGAGACCGATTAGAACGAGCGGTCCAGACGGATCGTGCCACCCCAGGTGCCGACGCCGTTGCGACGGTTGAGGTAGGTGACCTCAGGACGGATGCGCAGGCCGCTGGCCGGACGGAAGTCCACGCCGGCCGCAACGGTCCAGCGAACCGACTCGCCGTCGTTGTAGGTGACACCATGCGGATCATCGAACCACTGAGCGGTCAGGACGCCCTTGGTCGTGGGCGAGAAGTCGTAGTCGAGACCACCGAGGATCGACCAACGCGAGCCGAGCGTGTTCGCGATGCCGAGGCCGTAGTTCTGGGTGTTGCCGGTCTGAGCGCCCGGACCAACCGCAACGTCGATGTTGCCGTTGTAGAACACGACCGCGCGAGCCGTCAGCGCGCCGAACGACTGCTGGACGCCAGCCTTCACGCTGAACACGTCGACGCGATTGCCGAAGATGTCCACGGCATTGCTGTCATACGCGGCAGCGACACGGAAGAAGCCACCCTGCCAGCCGTAGCCGAGACCGGCTTCAACGTCGGTGCGCCAGCTGTTGGCCGCATAGACGTTGCCGCCACCGTCAACCACGGTGCGCTCGTTGTCGACCAGGGCGATGAAGCCCGAGAAGCCCGCGCCCGGAGCGATGTTGCCGCCCGCGGTGCCCGAGGGCTGGCCGCTGTTGAAGTAGTAGGCGATCGCGTTGACCGTACGGCGGCCATAGATGCCGTCGGCGATGTTGCCGCCGGGGCCGACATAGACGCCGTAGGGCGACCAGTTGCGACCGATGCGGAGGAAGTTGCGGTCGCCGATGTCGACGAAGGCATGACGCAGGAAGGTGTTGGAGCCGGCGCCGCTGCTGGTGTAGTCGAACTCGACCTCACCGAAGGCGCGGATGGTGCCCCAGTCGCTCGACGAGCGAACGTCGAAGTTCGGCGCGAAGCGGGCCAGCACGTTGTAGCCGCTCGTGAGGCTCGTGCCGCCAACGTTAACGCCGCCGGTGTTCGCGGTGTAGTCCGAGAAGCCCATGTTGAGCTGGAAGCGGACGTATCCGCCGATGCGCATGCAGGTCTCGGTACCGGGGATGTAGAAGAAGCCGGCGCCGTAGACGTCGCAGATGCGAACGTATTCCATGGGCTCCGGATCAGCATAGACGACCGCGTCCGCAGCCAGGGCGCTGGTCGAAAG
>Ga0180217_1000237_pt1 | contig 104136 bp, 109 predicted proteins | sample eDN3rd37CBELigOP_FD_128521 | JGI IMG/M metagenome (GOLD analysis project Ga0180217, IMG submission 128521) | Enriched Organic Plus compost microbial communities from Emeryville, California, USA - eDNA 3rd pass 37_C BE-Lig OP (version 2) (version 2) ... | reverse complement strand
GCGCGGCCGTGCTAAGGCAAAGCAGACGAAGGTTGCACGCAACCTCAAGTACCGTACGTTCGATACGGACTTCGACGATCTGCAGAAGGAACTCCACGGCGACGAGGGTGATGCCATCCCCGAACAATATGCCGACCTCGCCAAGCAGTTCGAGGATCCGGCCGCCAGCTAACGAAGCAGGATGCCCCGTAGTCGGCCGACATCGCGCATGCGTTGCTCGGCCACTCGGTCTGCTGCCGCCGACGGCGGCACCTTCTGCGATGCCGCGTGCTCGAGCACCTCGAGCGTGGTGTCGTAGATCTTCGTCGCCCGGGCCTGGGCCCGGGCGAAGTTGAAACCCGATGGGTCGAGCTCGTCGGCGACCTGGATGACGCCGCCTGAGTTCACGCAGTAGTCGGGCGCGTAGACGATGCCACGCTCGTCGAGACGCTTCTCGATGCCGTCGTGAGCCAGCTGGTTGTTCGCGGCACCGCAGACAATCTTCGCGGTCAGCTGTTCGACGACCCGATCGTCCAGGGCGCCGCCGAGCGCGCACGGCGCGTAGACGTCGAGATCGGCGCGCACCAGGACGTCGGTGTTGTCCACGACCGTGACCTCCGGGTGCGCGGTGGTGATGTGCTCGATCGCGGCGAGGTCCGGGTCGGTGACGACGACGCGAGCGCCCTCCTCGACCAGGTGGCGCACGAGGTGCTTGCCGACCTTGCCCACTCCTGCGACGCCGACGGTCCGCCCGTTCAGCGACGTGTCTCCCCACACGTGGTGGGCGCTGGCTCGCATGCCCTGGTGGACGCCGAACGCCGTGAGCACCGACGAATCGCCCGCTCCGCCGTGCTCGACCGTGCGCCCGGTCACGAACTCGCACTCGCGGGCCACGATGTCCATGTCGGTCGAGTACGTGCCGACGTCGCACGCCGTGTAGTAGCGGCCGTTGAGGCTCTGGACGAATCGGCCGTACGCGCGCAGGAGCGCCTCGCTCTTGAGGGTGTGCGGGTCGCCGATGATGACGGCCTTGCCGCCACCGAGGTCCAGTCCGGCCAGGGCGCTCTTGTACGCCATGCCCTGGCTGAGGTTCAGCACGTCCTGCAGCGCGTCGGCCTCGCTGGAGTACGGATAGAACCGGGTGCCACCGAGCGCGGGACCCAGCGCCGTCGAGTAGATGCCGATGATGGCCTTGAGGCCCGTCGCCTCGTCGTGGCAGAAGACGACTTGCTCGTGGTGGGTGCCGAAGGCAGATGGTGCAGTCACGGTAGTGCTCAACTTTCGTTCCGGTGAGGTCGGCCGGATCGCGGGGTGTGCGACGGACCGCGCGGGCCGCGAGGTGGTGGGCCCACTCTTCGGATGCTACTGCGTCGTGTCGTCCTGCAGGCGCCGGCGAGCGTCGGCGATCGCCAGTGTCGAGGTGCTGAACAGACGACCTTCGGCACGGAACGGCGCCAGCACGCCGAGGGAGTCAAGAACCGGCTCGAGCTCGGCGGCCAGCCCCGACATCAGCACCGTGATGCCGCGGCGCTCCAGGTGCCGAATCGTGTCACGCAGCAAGACGGCGCCGGTGGCGTCGAGCGTGGACGTCCGCGACATCCGCACGATCACCACACGGACGTCGGTCAGGTCGGGTAGCTGGGTCATCAGCTGATGGGCCGCGACGAACAGCAGGGGCCCGTCGAACCGGACGGCGACGATGTGGTCGCGCAACAGTGCGTGCTCCTCGTCGGCGTGATCGGTCAGGTCCAACGGCACTGTCTCGAGCCGACTGGTCCGGGCGACCGAGCGCAGGCCCATGACCATCGCGGTCAACACACCGACCCCGACCGCCGTGACCAGGTCCAGCACCACCGTGACCGCGAAGGTGGCGATCAGCACCAGGGCATCGCTGCGGGACGAGCGAGCCAGCGCCAGCAACCCCGACACCTCGACCATGCGCAGCGTCGTGGCGAACAGGACGCCGGCCAGTGCGGCGAGCGGGATGTGGGCCACCAGCCGGGCAGCGAGGACGATGGCGATCAGCAGCGTCACCGAGTGCACGATCGAGGCCAGTCGTGACCGGGCTCCGGCGCCGACGTTGACGGCCGTGCGGGCGATGGCTGCCGTCGCGGGGACGCCGCCGAAGAACGGCACCGCGACGTTGGCCAACCCCTGACCGAACAGCTCCCGGTCCGGATCGTGGCGCTGGTCGACCGTCATCGAGTCCGCGACCGTGGCGCACAGCAGGCTCTCCAGCGCAGCCAGGGCCGCCACCGCCAGCGCGGCGGTCAGCAACACCCCGAGGGAACCGAGGTCGATGAAGGACGCCGACGGCGCAGGCAGACCAGCCGGGAGGACGCCGATCATCGGCACGTCGAGCTCGAACCCCCACGTGACGGCAGTCGCGATGGCGATCGCGATCAGTGCGTGCGGCCAGCCGGGGAGCTTGCGTTGCCCCACCAGGACCGCCAGCGTGACGACGACGGCGGTGACCGGCGCTGCGGCTGTCGGCGAATCCGCGTAGTCGACCACCGCATCCGCAGCGACCTGCCACATCCGTTCGGCGTCGCCGATCGGGACCCCCAGGGCCAACGGCACCTGCTGCAGCGCGATCACGACCGCGATCCCGGCGGTGAATCCCTCGATGACGCTGATGGGCAGATATCGCACGAACATGCCCAGGCGCAAGAACGCCATCGCGACCAGGATCACCCCGGCCATCAGTCCGACCAGGAGCACGCCGTCGCGGCCGTGGGCGTGCACGACGGGGACCAGCACCACCGTCATCGCCCCGGTGGGGCCGGAGACCTGCAGGTTCGAACCGCCGAAGGCCGCTGCGACGAACCCGGCGATGATCGCGGTGACCACGCCGGCCTCGGCGCCCAGACCCGACGCGACGCCGAAGGCCAGCGCCAGCGGGAGGGCCACGACCGCAACCGTCAGGCCGGCGACCAGATCGGCTCGCGGCGCCGCTCGCATAGCGCGTACGTCCTCACCGCGCGGGAGCAGCTCACGAGCGCGGTCGCCGAGCTGGGCGGCGGATGAAAGCACGTTCACGGGCAGAGACTAGCCCACTGATTGAAGAAATCTTCAATTGGTCCGTCTTGGCGGGCCGGGTGCGGCTGCGCCATGCTGGACGCCTTGCGTCGTCTGCCGGAGGTCACACGATGGTCACCGTCTCGCTCGAACCCACGCTGTGGGTCGTCAGCGTCCTGTTCCTCGCCATGGGCCTGTACGGGTCGGTGGCACCCCAAGCCCTGGTCAAGCCGTTCGGCGTGTCCCTGGACGGTGCCGACGCGCGAACCGAGGTCCGCGCGGTCTACGGCGGGTTCGGGGTCGCGATCGCCGTGATGTTGGCGCTGGCCGCGATCCGCGACGACGCCACGACCGAACCGATCGCCCTGACCGTGGGCGTGGCGTTGTTCGGCATGGCCGGTGGACGAATCGTCTCCGCGCTGATCGAACGCGGCCGTGTCGCGCTCTACCCGACCTGGTTCTACGTCGCCGTCGAGGTCCTCGGTGGCGCCGTGCTGGTCGCCGCCGTCAGCTGACGCCCCGACGGTCCTGCTTGCGTCGATCGCAGATCGGCGGTTCTGTTTGCGCCGATCAGAGATCGACGGTTCTGTTTGCGCCGATCAGAGATCGACGGTGTTCCTTTCGCCGATCAGAGATCGACGGTGTACACCTCCACCGGATGGGTGATGCCCTTGAACTCGACCGTGTCGACCGGGGTGCAGGAGATCTTGTCGCGCACCAGCAGCCACGTCGTACGGCTGAGCAGGATCTGACCGGGCTGGCTGTAGGTCTGGATCCGGGCCGCCAGGTTGACCGCGCGCCCGATCGCCGCGTACTTCTGGCGGGCGCCTGAACCGACGTTGCCCACGGCCACGACGCCGGTGTTGATGCCGACCCGGATGCGGAACACCACGTCGATACCGGCCTCGGCCCAGCGCGCGTTGAGCCGGGCGACCGCGCCCTGCATGTCCACTGCCATCCGGATCGCCCGCTCGGCGTGGTCGCGGTCGTCGGTGGCCACCGGCGCACCGAAGAAGATGAGCACGGCATCTCCGACCAGTTCGTCGACCGTGCCGTCGTACTCGGTGGCGATGTGCGCCATCTCCGAGAAGTACTCCCCGAGCACGACCTGAAGCTCCTCGGGCTCGAGCCGCTCGGTCATCTCGGTGAATCCGACGACATCGGAGAAGAACACGGTGATCTTGCGTCGTTGCAGGCGGGTGGCGGTGTCACCGTGCCGCATGACGGCGTCGACCACCTGTTCGGGCACATAGGTGCTGATCAGGTCGTGGCTGCGCGTCAACGCCTCTCGCTGACGGTCCACCATGCGCAGCATCGAGAACGACACGACCATCGCCAGCACCACGAAGACCAGCAGCGGCACACCGGTGCCGAGGACGCGTTCGACGCTGCCCGAACCCTGGACCGAGTCGTTGACCAGGCCAGGAGCGTAGTCGATCCATCCGGCGAACCGGATCGCCTCCAGGACGGCGACCGCGACCACACCGGAGACGACCGAGATGATCCCGTAGGCGCGGTTGAAGATGATGCCGATCAAGAGGGCGTTGACCGCGGGGAACAACAGGAACGGCGAGGCCCAGAAGCCGAACAGGAAGGCGATCGCCACGCCGAACAGCCCGTACCCGGCGGCGCACAAGAACATCACGACCCGAGCGATCGGGCGTTCACCGTGGGGGTCGAACCGTGCGAGCACCGCCAGCACGACGGCTGCCAGGACCACTCCGACGACGCCGGCGGCGAGGACGGGCGTGAACCACTCGAGCCGGACCTGACGAGACTGTCGTACGAGCATCATGCTGCCGGCCGACGCGAGCAGCTGGAAGACGCTGAAGCTGGCCACGATGACCGCGGCGCGCTCGATGATCGGCCGGCGCAGTCGATCTTCGAGCCTGAGCCCGAGCCACGACTTCAGGTCCCGATTCATGACAGGAGCGTAGTGCCTGATCAGCGGTTTCGGCTGTGACCGGTCTTACGCGCCAGGTCGCGATCCATGCGTCGGAACAACGGTGCCGAGAGCTTGGTCATGACGCCGGGCAGGATCGACATGCCGACTTGACTGATCGCGCCGCTGAGCCCCGTCACGCGCGTGGGCTGGTCGACTGCCGCCCTGACGAGCCACCGTCCGGCCTGATCCGGTGTCAGCATCTTCATCGCGGCGTAGATGTCGGTCGCGCCGGACATGTCGGTGCGCACCATGGGGAAGTACACGACCGTCGTGCTGATGCCCGAGGACCCGAGCTCGGCCATCAGCGACCGGGCGTACGACTCCAGCGCGCTCTTGCTGGCCAGATAGGCCGAGAACAGGGGGATCGGCAGCTGGGTCGACATCGTCGAGCTGAACACCACGTGGCCGCGGCCACGGTCGAGCATCGACGGCAACAGGGCGTGCGTCAGCCGGACCGCGCCGAGATAGTTGACCGCCAGCACCCGCTCGTGATCGTGCACGCGGTCGAACGATTCGCGGATCGGGCGGCGGATCGAGCGGCCGGCGTTGTTGATCAGCACGTCGACGCGGTCGTGATCGGCCAGAATCTGCCGAGCGACAGCCGTGGTCTGCTCGTCGTCAGTCAGGTCGACGGGGTAGGCGTGGGCGTCGCCTCCGTCCGCCGTGATGTCGTCGACGACCGTCGCCAGCTCGCTCGCCCGACGCGCCAACAGGCACACCGTCGCTCCGCGGGCTGCCAGCTGCCGGGCCGCCGCTGCCCCGATGCCGCTGGAGGATCCGGTGATGACGATGACGCGTCCGCCCGGGTTCATGATCGCGGACTCCCGACGTCGACCAGCAGGGCCCCGAACAAGCGGGTCACCCGGTCGGTCATCGAGGCGGCGTCCTGATCGGGGTGGTCGACCCACCAGTCCATCAACGAGTCGACGATCCCCAGCCATGCCGCCGTCATGGCGGAGACGTCCAAGTCGTCGCTGATCCCGGCGAGCGCGAGCAGCTCACTGACGCCTTCGTGGGCCAGCTTGTCGATCCGTTCGGTGTGCGTCGCGATGACGTCGACGATCTGTCCGGTCGACGGGGCGGTCGGGTCGTGGAGCAACCGCCACACGTGTCGGCGGTCGGCCAGCACGTCGAACATCCCGGCCAAGGTCTGCAGCCCGCGCTGGATGCCGACGGCGCCCCCGCGTGCGATGCGCTCGATCTCGCCGCCGAGCAGCTGGCCGGCGTCGTCCAGACAGGCCGCGTAGAGCCCTTCCTTGGACCCGAAGTAGCTGTAGATCAGCGGCTTGGAGATCCCTGCCGCACGGGCGACGTCGGCGAGGTTGGTGGCCGCGAAACCGTCGGTGCCGAACGCCACCGATGCGATCTGCACGATCTGTCGTTCCCGGTCGGCCCGTGGCACGCCCTTGGTCCCGGCGTTCGATCGGGTCGCGGGGGATCTGGTCACGGCGACACTCTAGCGCGGCAACTGATCTTCTGGTAACTTACTCAAGAGTCAAATCACGATCGACCGGTAGGAGGAGTCGTCATGGCTGAGATCTTGGACCCGCTGACGAACCCCGTGACGTACGCGGCACCGTTCTTCTTGCTGACGATCCTGATCGAGCTGGCCGCGCTCAAGTGGCTCGACCACGACGACAACACGACCGGCTACGCCATGAAGGACGCTCGCACGTCGATCTCGATGGGCGTGCTGTCGCTGATCTTCCTCACCGCGTTCAAGGTCGTCACCTTCTTCGCCTTCGTCGCGGTGTTCGCCTACCTCGCGCCGTGGGAGCTGCCGACCGACACGTGGTGGTACTGGGTGCTGGTGATCCTCGGCGTCGACCTGGGCTACTACTGGCACCATCGGTTCAGCCATCGCGTCAACATCGCGTGGGCCGGTCATCAGGCCCATCACTCCAGCGAGTACATGAACTTCGGCACGGCCCTGCGGCAGAAGTGGAACCCGTGGTTCGAGTTCTTCTTCTGGCTGCCGCTGCCGTTGCTGGGCTTTGCTCCCTGGACGCTCTACGTCGCGTTCGGGTTCAACTTGATCTACCAGTTCTACGTGCACACCGAGCTGGTCGACAAGCTGCCCAAGCCCATCGAGTGGGTGTTCAACACGCCGTCGCACCACCGTGTGCATCACGGCAGCGACCCCGAGTACCTCGACAAGAACTACGGCGGCATCCTGATCATCTGGGACCGCCTGTTCGGCACGTTCACGCCTGAGCGCCAACGCCCGAAGTACGGGCTGACCAAACCTGTCGGCACGTACAACCTGCTCAAGCTGCAGTACGGCGACTACGCCAAGATCATCCGCAACGTCCGTGGCGCCACCAGCTTCCGCGACAAGCTGGGATTCGTCTTCGGTCCACCCGGGTGGACCCCGGCCGATGCGCCGGACGACCTGGAAGTCACCGCACGCGGCTGACCGCTGTCATTCGGCGGCCAGGCCGCCCATCCTGGTGATGCGGAGCGGCAGCGCGTGCTCCACACCGCCGGCGGCACCTCCGCCGCGCAGGATCTCGGGGATGAACTCGGCCGGATCCGGATGGGTGGGCAGGTCACTCAGATAGGCCTGGTGCGCCTCCAGCGACGCGACACCCGCGGCGACGTCGGCGGCGTCGACCTGCACGACATGCGTGGGCTCGGGGTGACCGGCAACGAGCAGCCAGGCCGTGCCCCACTTGTCCAGTCCGTCCTGTGCCAGTTCGGGAAACACCCACGTGTTGTCGGCGTCGCGGATCGCGTCGATCGTGGCCAGCCCGGCGGCCCGGTGGTCGGCCTGGTTGTAACCGCCGTACGCCTCGACCTCGAAGTTCGCGGTCACCACGGCGTCGGGCCGAAACTCGCGGATGCGACGGGCGATGTCGCGGCGCAGGTCCAGCCCGTACTGCAGGACGCCGTCGGGATGGTCGAGGATGCGCAGGTCGGTCACGCCGACTCGCTCACAGGCCGTGCGCTGCTCGGCGGCCCGCAGGGGACCGACCTCCTCCGGCGGCCGCTGCATACCGGCCTCGCCGCTCGTCAGGAGCAGATACGCCACCTCGACACCGGCTGCCGTCCAGTGGTGGACGACGGCCGACGTGCCGTACTCCATGTCGTCGGGGTGCGCGACGACGCACAGGACGCGCCGCAACGGCGCGGTGAAGCGGGGCAGGGGCATCGGTTTCGTCCTTTCACCGGATCGTCACAGGCTGCGCAGCAGACCACCGTCGACGGGCAACATCGTGCCGGTCACGAAGCTCGCAGCAGGGGAGAGCAGGAAGGCAGCCGCGGCGCCGAACTCCTGGGGGGTGCCGTACCGACGCAGCGGAATCGTGCGCTCGTGCTCTGCCCGGGCAGTGGCCGGGTCGTCGGTCTGGTCGTCCAGCCAGCGCACCCGATCGGTGTCGATGCGGCCCGGCAGCAGCCCGTTGACCCGGATGCCCCGAGGTCCCAGCTCGTCGGCCATCGTCTTGGCCACCATGGCCAGCCCGGGACGCAGGCCGTTGGAGATCCCCAGACCTTCGATCGGCATCTTGACCGAGGTGGACAGCACGAACGCGATGGAGCCACCTGCGCCGAGCTCGGCTGCGACGGCCCGAGCGAGTCGGACACCGCCCAGCAGTACAGAGTCGACCGCTGACCGCCACTGCTCGTCCGTGGTGTCCATGACTCCGCCGGCCGCCGGACCACCGACGCTGAGCAGCGCACCGTCCAAGCGGCCGAATGCCTCGCGAGCGGCCCTGATCAGGTGCTCCGGTGTCGTTGGGTCGGAGTTGTCGGCGGCCGCTCCCACCGCGCGACTGCCCAGCTCGGCGACCGCGCGGTCGACCGATTCCTGGCTCCGCGACGACACCACGACGTTCGCTCCGTCAGCGACCAGCGCGTGCGCCGTGGCCAAGCCCAGTCCCGCCGTGCCACCCGTCACCAGGTAGGCGCGATCCGACAACCCCAGATCCATGTCGTGAGCCTAGAGGCTGAGTCTTGCGATCACTCGACGAGCGTTCTCACACGCGCCGCGAAATCCGGAACTCCGCAGCGGGCAAGTGCATCGAGAAGTGTGTCGAGAGTCAGCGGTGGGTTACGCATTGCCTCGGCCTGTTTGCGAAGTGAACGTACGACGACCTCGGGGTAGAGGTCGACCTGATCGAGGAGAAAGTCGTCCGGGTGGAGTACGCGGATATTGTACGGATCAACGCTCGAGGGCGGGAAGTCTCGTCGATTGGCCGTGACCAACACGGCGTGTTGGTGCGAACGGCTGCAGCCAGAACGTGACGATCTTTCTCGTCGCAGGTCATCGCTCCCGTCAACTCGTGGTAGCCAGTGACTGTTGCGTCGTCGAACGCCCGCCGCATCTCGTCGATTCGGTGTCGTACCTGCTGTTCACGAAGTCCAGCGTTTTCGACCAGGTTGCGTTCGAGCTCCACCAGGACATCGTCGGACCACAAGGGTCGGAACGTCTGGGCTTCTGCCAGGCGCAGGAGCGTGTCGCACAGGTGAGCCGGGTAGAGGACGCAGGTATCCAGGAACGCAGGAAATGCCACAGATCACCGTGTTCGTGGGGGCAGGCCAGTGGTCCGGGTGTACATGTCAGCCTCCTGGGCTAGCTCAGTCATTCGTCCGAGCGCATCCGACCGCTCCTTGCGTGAACGTTCTTGGAACTCGACCAGGTCCTGGAGTCGCACCTTGCGGTGCCGCCCGTAACGCTGGAACGCAATTTCACCGGATTCGAGCCTACGGACGAGGGTGGGACGGGAGATTCCCAGGAACTCTGCTGCCTCTTGGGTCGTCAGCATGCGATGGCGAGGTACCACCGTGATGCCTTCGCCGGCGGCGACCGAACGCACCACCTGAAGTAGCAAGTCCATCACGGGCTCGGGGAGATCGATGACACCCAGCCCGGGTACCACGAGTTGCGGGCGGTTGGCGTCGGGCATCGAAGCAGTTGCGTCCAGCACGTTGCGAAGTCGACTCGCCTCGTCCTCGGCTGGTACGTAGGTGTGGGCGTGCTGAGAGGCCATGTCGCCGCAAACCCCATTAACGAAAAAAACGAGCACCATGAGCGTAGCGGGGCGCTGTGACGAGCGCACGAGATGAACCGAATGACATGCGCCTACGATGGTGATCCACGTCACGAGTCGAGGAGATCACAGTGCGCAGCACGATGCAGGAATTCCCGTTGACCATTGCGTCGATCCTCAAGCACGGCACCACCGTGCACCACGATTCGGAGGTCGTCACCGCCACCGCCGACGGCACGCGGTCGATGTCCTACGGCGAGCTCGGCCGCCGGACGGCCCAGCTGGCGAACGGGCTTCGCTCGCTGGGCATCACCGGCGACCAACGAGTCGCGACGTTCCAGTGGAACAACATCGAGCACCTGATGGCCTACTTCGCGATCCCGTCGATGGGCGCCGTGCTGCACACGCTCAACATCCGGCTGTTCCCCGAGCAGCTGGTCTACATCGCCAATCACGCCGAGGACAAGGTCGTCATCGTCGACGACTCGCTCGTGCCGCTGCTCGCGCCGCACGTGGGGCAGTTCGAGACCGTCGAGCACGTCGTCGTCGCCGGCCCGGACGCCGCGTCGGCCGACCTCGATGCACTGCGGTCCTCCGGCAAGAACGTGCTGCTGTTCGACGACCTGCTCGCCGGGCAGCCGGAGAGCTACGACTGGCCCGACGTGGACGAGCTCGACGCGGCCGCGATGTGCTACACCTCCGGCACGACCGGCAACCCCAAGGGAGTGGTCTACAGCCACCGATCCACGTGGCTGCACTCGCTCTCGGTGTGCAGCGGCGCGGTCGCCGGCCTCACGGCGCACGACCGCGTCCTGCCGATCGTCCCGATGTTCCACGCCAATGCGTGGGGACTGGCGTACGCCGCCCTGATGAGTGGCGCGTCGTTGACGATGCCGGACCGGTGGCTGCAGGCCGAGCCGTTGGTTCGGTTCATCGAGGACTCCCAGCCCACCCTGTCCGGCGCGGTTCCCACCGTGTGGACCGACGTGCTGAACTATCTGGACGCCCATCCGGACAAGAACGTCAAGTCGATCCGCACGATCCTGGCCGGCGGATCGGCCGTTCCCGTCTCCCTGCAACGTGCCCTGCTGGAGAAGCACGGCTTGCTGGTCAAGCAGGCCTGGGGCATGACCGAGACCTCGCCGGTCGCCACCGCTGCCGGTGAGCCGGTCGGCGTCACGGGCGAGGACCTGTGGAAGTACCGCGGTGGTCAAGGGCGGTTCAACGCCGGCGTCGAAGGCCGCATCGTCGACGACGAAGGCCACCCACTCCCGCACGACGGACAGACCGTCGGCGAGGTCGAGGTGCGCGGTCCCTGGATCACCGGCGCGTACTACAACTCAGACGATCCGGAGGTCGACGAGAAGTTCCACGACGGCTGGTTGCGCACGGGCGACGTCGGGCACATCGACGACCTGGGCTACCTCACGCTGACCGATCGCGCCAAGGACGTGATCAAGTCCGGCGGCGAGTGGATCTCCTCGGTCGAGCTGGAGAACGCGCTGATGGCACACCCGGCCGTCCTGGAAGCCGCCGTCGTCGGTATCCCCGACGAGAAGTGGCAGGAGCGGCCGCTGGCCTCCGTCGTGGTCAAGGAGGGCCAGTCCGTCACGGTCGAGGAGCTGCGCGACTTGCTGGCGAAGGACTTCGCCAAGTGGCAGCTGCCCGATTCGTGGACCTTCATCGACGCGGTTCCCAAGACGTCGGTCGGCAAGTTCGACAAGAAGGTGCTGCGCCAGCGGTACGCCGACGGAGAGCTGCAGGTGCAGTAGGTCGACCTGACCCAACCTCGGTCGCCAGTCGGGGGGATCTGTTCTGCGGCTGGCTGCTGGGTTTGGTTCGCCTCGGTCGCTGCGCTCCCTCACGCCCCGTTCGCTGCGCTCGCGGGGCTGGCGAGCAGGGAGGTTCGGTCGCCGGCCCGAGGGACGGGGGCGTGAGCGAAGTGAGGCGACGACAGCCGGACCGCTCGCTTGACGCCGTGGCCGGACTTGTTCTGCGGCTGGCTGGTGGGTCTGGTTCGCCTCGGTCGCTGCGCTCCCTCACGCCCCGTTCGCTGCGCTCGCGGGGCTGGCGAGCAGGGAGGTTCGGTCGCCGGCCCGAGGGACGGGGTTCCCACTCGGTCGCCAGCCCGAGGGACGAGGGCATGAGCAAAGCGAGGCGACGACAGCCGGACCGCTCGCGCAAGTACTACGGCCGCAAGGCGTTGCCGCTTCTAGTAACCGCCGTTGGCCTTGAATCGGTCGAAGCTGGCCTGGATCTCGGCCTCGGCCTCGGCGCGACCGGTCCAGGTCGAACCCTCGACGGACTTGCCCGGCTCCAGGTCCTTGTAGACCGTGAAGAAGTGCTCGATCTCCAGGCGGTCGAACTCGGGCACGTGGTGGATGTCGCGCAGATGCTCCTGGCGGGGGTCGGTCGCTGGGACGCACAGCACCTTGTCGTCGCCGCCGGCCTCGTCGGTCATGCGGAACATGCCGATCGCGCGGCACGAGATGACGCAACCGGGGAACGTCGGGGCCGACAACAGCACGAGTGCATCGAGCGGGTCGGTGTCCAGGCCCAAGGTGTTGTCGATGAAGCCGTAGTCGGCCGGGTACTGCGTCGAGGTGAACAGCGTCCGGTCGAGGCGGATCCGATGCGTGTCGTGATCCACCTCGTACTTGTTGCGCTCCCCCTTGGGGATCTCCACCGTGACGTCGAAAATCAGCACCATAGCCTCCTGTAGCGGTGCCTATAGTCTGACGGACGTGGGTCAGCGCGTGAACAGTCGGGGGCGTCGTGCGCCGACCTTCGCGGTCGTGACAGGCCTTCTCGTCGTCGGCCTGGTCGCACTGACCGGCGTCGGCGCGGTTGCCGCCTGGCGGGACGGCCGGCTCAACGGGGTCATCTGTGGTGGTGAGTGCGGTCCGGAGTACGTCATCGCGCCGGTCGGACTTCGTTCCGCCGAGCCCGGCGACGCCGGACCCGACGACACCCCGGCCTCGCCCGAGCTCGAGGCCGTCCTCGACCGGGCGCGCGGGCCGTTGGGCGCCGCGGTGCTGGGCGAGCACAAGGCCGTCGCGGTCGCCGGCACCGAACCGGACGGAATCATCGTCGCCACCAGCGACGACACGTTCATCCCGGCCTCCACCACCAAGCTGCTCACGTCGTTCGCGGCCCTGACGGTGCTGGACCCTCAGACCCGCTTCGACACCCGAGCGCGCCTCGACGGTGACCGTCTCGTGCTGGTCGGTGGCGGCGACCCCTACCTGACGGACGAGCGTCGGCCCGACGACCCAGCGGTCGTGCGCGCCGACCTCAAGACGTTGGCCACCGAGACGGCCTCCACGCTCGACGACGCCGGGATCACGGCCGTCACGCTCGGCTACGACGACACCCTGTTCACCGGTCCGTCCGTCAACCCGGCGTGGCCGCACACCTACGTCCGCGACAACGTCGTCACCCCGATCGGAGCGCTCTGGGTCGACCGGGGCATGGTCGACACGTCCCGCCCCGAGACGACCCCACGGATCGCGGACCCGGCCGCCGAAGCGCGGGACACGTTCGCCGCCTTCCTGCGAGCTGCGGGGATCGAGGTCACGATCGACCAGGCGCTGAGGAAGGCTCCCGACGGGGCCCGCGTCGTCGGACAGGTGACCGGCAGCACCGTGGCGCGAATCGTCGAGTCGACGATTCGCACCAGCGACGACGAGGCGGCCGAGGTGCTGCTGCGCCACATCGCGATCGCGAAGGGCCGCCCGGCGTCGTCCGCCGAAGGTGCGGCTGTCGTCGTGGCCACCTTGCAGGACGCGGGCATCGACGTCGGTGGTCTGGTGCTCAAGGACGGCAGCGGGCTGTCGCGGGAGAACCGGATCAGCCCGACGACGCTGGTCCAGGTGGTGCGGACCTCACTGACCGAGAGCCGCTACGCACCCGTGATCGACGACCTGCCGGTCAACGGATTCTCCGGCACCCTCGCAGCCCGGTACGTCACCTCGACGCGCGGGCTGGTGCGCGCCAAGACGGGCACCCTGACCGGCGTGCACGCGCTGGCCGGCATCGTGACCGATCAACAGGGGCGCCCTGTCGTGTTCGCCGCCATGGCGGACGCCACCGACCGCACCGCGCCGTTCGGTGCGTTGTCGGCACTGGACCGGATCGCATCGGCGATCGCCGGAAGATAGTCCGTCGACGTAGGCTCGCTGCATGATCGACTGGAAGGTGGCGCTGGCCACCGCGGCGCGATTGTCCCGACCGGGACCGAATCTGGGAGCGGACGAAGTGGCGACGGTCGTCGCCGAGCTGCGTGATGCCGCGGCCCGGTCCGAGGCGCCGGTGCGCGAGTACACCGGACTCCACGCGACGAATGCGCTCGGTGCTCCGTCGCCCGTCCGGATCGTCGATCGCCCCCGATGGGTCGAGGCGAACCTGGGCACGTTCCAGCTGTTGACCGATCCGCTGGCCCGCAAGCTCACCGAGGCCGGTCGGGCCCCACGGGGTCTGACCAAGGGCATCGGCGAGAAGGTCAGCGGAGCCCAGGTCGGCGCGATCTTGTCGTTCGTCTCGTCGAAGGTGCTGGGCCAGTTCGATCCGTTCTGGACCGGCCCGGCCGGCGAGGGTGGCCGGCTGCTGCTCGTCGCCCCCAACATCGTCGCGGCCGAACGGCAGCTCGACGTCGATCCGCACGACTTCCGACTGTGGGTGTGCCTGCACGAGGAGACGCATCGGGTCCAGTTCACGGCAGTGCCCTGGCTGCGCGAGCACCTGCGGTCGACGATCGACGAGCTGGTCGAGGCCACCGATGTCGACGAGCAGTCGGTCGGCGCCGTCGTCGAGCAGCTCCTCGGACAGGTCAAGAAGGCCGTGCGCGGCGACGGTGACGCCTCGCTGGCCGATGTCTTCCAGAACAGTCGGCAACGTGAGCTGGTCGACCAGCTGACCGGGGTCATGTCGCTGCTCGAAGGGCATGCCGACGTGGTCATGGACGGGGTCGGCCCGCAGGTCGTGCCGTCCGTCGCGCAGATCCGTCGCAAGTTCCAGAAGCGCCGCCAGGGCACCGGCAGCCTCGACAAGATCGTGCGCCGACTCCTCGGCCTGGACGCCAAGGCCCGCCAGTACCGCGACGGCGCCCAGTTCGTGCGTCGGACGGTCGACCGCGTCGGCATCGAGGGGTTCAACCAGGTGTGGGCACATCCGCGGTACCTGCCCACCAAGGCCGAGATCCTCGACCCCGATTCCTGGGTCACCCGCGTCCACGCCTGAGGTCGTCCGATGGGACTGGATCGCATCGAGGCCTCGGCCCGGCACGGCGTCCGCGCAGTGCTCGACGACCTCGACCCGGGCAGTCGTCTGACCATCGGGCTCTCCGGTGGCAGCGACTCGCTGGCCCTGACCGTCGCGACGGCGTTCGTCGCTCGCGCCGACCGATTCGAGCTCGAAGCGGTCGTGATCGATCACGGACTGCAGGACGGTTCGGCCGACGTCGCCGCGAGGGCGGCGGACCAGGCCCGCTCGTTGGGTGTCGCGGCCGAGGTGGTCAAGGTCGACGTCGCACGCGCAGGAGGCCCCGAGGCGGCCGCTCGAACGGCGCGGCTCGAGGCGCTGACGTCGCGAGGGGCGGACGCCGTGCTCCTCGGGCACACGCTCGACGACCAGGCCGAGACGGTCCTGCTCGGACTCGGTCGCGGCTCCGGTCCACGATCGATCGCCGGCATGTCGTCACGAGCGGGGGTGTTCAGGCGCCCGCTGCTCGGACTCACCCGCGCCGACACCCAGCACATCTGTCGACTGCACGACCTGACCTGGTGGGAGGACCCGCACAACAGCGATCCACGATTCCGCCGCTCGCGTCTGCGGTCGCAGGTCCTGCCGCTGCTCGAGGACGTCCTCGGCGGCGGTGTCGTCCAGGCACTCGCGCGCACCGCCGATCTGGTCCGTGCCGACGTCGACCTGCTCGACTCGCTCGCCGCAGCCACCGACAGCACGTCCGTACCGGAGCTGGCTGCCCTGCACCCCGCGCTGCGCTCGCGGGTGTTGCGGTCGGCCGCCCTTCGGGCGGGCGCCGCGGCCGATGAGCTCGCGGCCCACCACATCGCCGAGCTCGACCGGTTGGTGACCGACTTCCGCGGCCAGGTGCGGGTCGAGCTCCCCGGCTGCGTCAGCGCCCACCGCTCCGACGGACGCATCAGCTTCTTCCCGACGCCCGGTCCTGCGGACGCCTCGGTAGGCTGACGGCGTGGACCAGCAGCACGTCGCGGACGATCTCGCGCTCGACCAGACCCTGATCACCGAGGACGAGCTGCAGGCTCGTCTGGCCGAGATGGCCGTCGACATCGGAGGGGACTACGACGGCAAGGACCTGCTCCTGGTCGGCGTGCTCAAGGGCGCGGTCATGGTCATGGCCGATCTGGCCCGCGCGCTGGACCGGCACGTGGAGATGGACTGGATGGCGGTCTCGTCCTACGGCTCGGGCACCAAGTCGTCGGGCGTCGTGCGGATCCTCAAGGACCTCGACACCGACCTGGAGGGCCGCCACGTCCTGATCGTCGAGGACATCATCGACACCGGTCTGACGTTGTCGTGGCTGGTCACCAACCTGCGATCGCGCGGACCGGCCTCGGTCGAGATCGCCACGATGCTGCGCAAGCCCGACGCGGTGCAGAACGACATCCAGGTCAAGTACGTCGGATTCGACATCCCCAACGCCTTCGTCGTCGGGTACGGGCTGGACTACGCCGAGAAGTACCGCAACCTGCGATGTGTCGGCACGCTGGCCCCGCACGTCTATTCCTGAGCACGTCCTGTGGAACCAAGGCCCTCGGTCACCCGTTGACCCTGTACCGTCATAGGCCCAAGCAGCACAAGAAGAAATGCGGATGAAGCTCAAGAACCTCACGAAGGGCCCCTGGCTCTGGATCGCCGTCATCACTGCGGCGATCTTCGTCGTCATTGCGTTCTCGCAGGGCGCTGACGGCTACAAGGAGGTCAAGACCGGCACGATGATGCGCTACCTGGAGTCCGGCAAGGTCGCCGACGTCACGTTCGTCGACCGCGACCAGGTCATCCAGGCCACCCTCGACGACGACACCCGCGTCAAGTCGCACTATCTGCTCGGTCAGGGCGAAGGGCTCATCGAGACCGCCGAGAAGGGTCTGGCGGCCAAGGAGATCAAGACCTACAACGTCAAGGTCCCCTCCGGCACGACGCTGGGCGGCGTCCTGCTGTCGATCGTGCCGTTCGTGTTGTTCCTGCTGCTGTTCTTGTGGTTCATGAGCTCGATGCAGGGCGGCGGCGGTCGTGTCATGCAGTTCGCCAAGTCCAAGGCGAAGCTGATGAGCAAGGACACCCCCAAGACCACCTTCGCCGACGTCGCCGGGTGCGACGAGGCGATCGAGGAGCTCGGCGAGATCAAGGAGTTCCTGCAGGAGCCGGCCAAGTTCCAGGCCGTCGGCGCCAAGATCCCCAAGGGTGTGCTGTTGTACGGGCCGCCCGGCACGGGCAAGACGTTGCTCGCCCGGGCCGTCGCCGGTGAGGCCGGTGTGCCGTTCTACTCGATCTCCGGCTCGGACTTCGTCGAGATGTTCGTCGGCGTCGGCGCCAGCCGGGTCCGTGACCTGTTCGAGCAGGCCAAGGAGAACGCGCCGGCCATCGTGTTCATCGACGAGATCGACGCCGTCGGTCGCCACCGCGGCACCGGCATGGGTGGCGGTCACGACGAGCGCGAGCAGACCCTCAACCAGCTGCTGGTGGAGATGGACGGCTTCGACGTCCGCGGCGGAGTCATCTTGATCGCGGCCACCAACCGCCCCGACGTGCTCGACCCGGCCCTGCTGCGTCCGGGCCGCTTCGATCGGCAGATCGGTGTCGAGGCGCCGGATCTGAAAGGCCGAGAGACGATCCTGAAGGTGCACGCGCGCGGCAAGCCCATCGGCCCCGACGTCGACCTGGGCAGCGTCGCCAAGCGCACGCCGGGGTTCAGCGGCGCCGACCTGGCCAACGTGCTCAACGAGGCGGCCCTGTTGACGGCCCGCAACAATGCCAAGGTCATCACCAACGAAGCGCTCGACGAGGCGATCGATCGGGTCATGGCCGGGCCGCAGAAGCGCACCCGGTTGATGAACGAGCACGAACGCCTGGTCACGGCGTATCACGAGGGCGGCCATGCGCTCGTCGCCGCTGCGCTGCCCCAGAGCGACCCGGTGCACAAGGTGACGATCCTGCCGCGTGGTCGCGCCCTCGGGTACACCATGGTGCTGCCCGACGAGGACAAGTACAGCCAGACCCGTGCCGAGCTGCTCGACAAGCTGGCCTACATGCTCGGCGGTCGAGCGGCCGAGGAGCTGGTGTTCCACGACCCGACCACGGGGGCCGGCAACGACATCGAGAAGGCCACCAACCTGGCTCGGGCCATGGTCACCCAGTACGGCATGACCGAGCGACTGGGCGCGGTTCGACTGGGCGAGGACCAGGGCCAGCCCTTCCTGGGTCGCGACCTGGGACACAGCCGCAACTACTCCGAGGCCGTCGCCGGGATCATCGACGAGGAGATCAACCACCTGATCAGCTCGGCCCACCAAGAGGCGTTCGACATCCTGGAGGAGAACCGCGACGTCCTGGACCACCTGGTCACCGAGCTGCTCGAGAAGGAGACGCTCGACAAGGCCCAGGTGGCGGCGATCTTCGAGCCACTGCGTCGCCGCGACCCGCGGCCGGCGTGGACCGGGTCGCACACCCGCCAGCCGTCGACTCGCCCGCCGGTCGAGCACGTCGACCCGATCGGCCTCAACGGGCAGCAGCCGGGTGTCGTCATCGGTCCGGATGCCGGCCCGGACGCCCCGAACCCCGAGACCCCGGTGGAGTGACCCGGTGAGCGTCGACATCCCCCGGGCCGAGGCTGCCATCCGCGAGCTCCTCGCGGCTGTCGGGGAGGATCCCGACCGCGACGGGCTGCTGGACACTCCCAGTCGTGTCGCCAAGTCGTATGCCGAGCTGCTCGCCGGCATGGACCAGGAGCCCCGTGAGGTGCTGTCGAAGGTCTTCGACGTCGGCCACGACGAGCTGGTCCTGGTCAAGGACATCGAGGTGTGGTCGCTGTGCGAGCACCACATGGTGCCGTTCTACGGCGTCGCGCACGTCGGCTACATCCCGCAGGAAGGCGGGCGGGTCACGGGGCTGTCGAAGCTGGCCCGTCTGGTCGACGTGTACGCGCGCAGGCTGCAGGTCCAGGAGCGACTGACCACCCAGATCGCCGAGGCGATCGTCGACGTGCTCGACCCGCGTGGCGTGATCGTCGTGATAGAGGCCGAGCACCTGTGCATGGCGATGCGTGGGGTCCGCAAGGGCGGTGCCAAGACCGTCACCAGCGCCGTCCGCGGACAGCTGCGCGATCCCGCCACTCGAGCCGAGGCCATGGGTCTCATCACGGCCGACTGACGCATGCTCGACACTTTGCCCACCGGTCGCACGCTGGTGATGGGCGTCGTCAACGTCACTCCTGACTCGTTCTCCGACGGCGGCCGTTGGCTCGACGTGGACCACGCGATCGCGCACGGCCTCGACCTCGTGGCAGCAGGCGCCGACATCGTCGACGTCGGCGGTGAGTCCACTCGTCCCGGCGCCCAACGGGTCGACGAGGACACCGAGCTGCGACGCGTCCTGCCGGTCGTCGAGGCCCTCGCGCGGAACGGGGTCGTGGTGTCGGTCGACACCATGAGGGCGTCGGTGGCCGGTCGTGCCCTCGACGTCGGCGCCGCGATCGTCAACGACGTGTCGGGCGGCAGGGCCGACCCCGAGATGATCCCGGTCGTCGCCGGTACCGACGCCCCCGTCGTGTTGATGCACTGGCGCCACCACTCGGCGCACATGCAGGAGCACACCAGCTACGACGATCTCGTTGCCGACGTGATCACCGAGCTGACCGAACAGGTCGACACGGCCGTCGCTGCCGGCATCGCTGCCGAGCGCATCGTGATCGACCCGGGTCTGGGGTTCAGCAAGACCGGGGAGCAGAACTGGACGATCCTGGCGCACCTGGACGCGTTCAACGCCCTCGGTCACCGGGTGCTCGTCGCGGCCAGCCGCAAGGGCTTCCTGGGCGACCTGCTGGCCGTCGACGGACGACCCCGGCCGGTCGACCGTCGCGACGACGCCACGGCGGCGATCACGACCCTGTGCGCCGAGGCCGGCATCTGGGCCGTCCGCGTGCACGACGCCGCGTCGTCGGCCGACGCGGTCCGGGTCGTGGCCCGCTTGCGGGGCGAGTCGTGAACGACGCCGTCCTGGCGGCGCACCGGGCGCTCTACGACGCCGTCGAGACCGGCGACGCCGACCTGATGGCATCGTTGTGGGTCGACGACCCGGAGACGACGTGCGTCCACCCAGGGGCGCCGATGCTGCGCGGCTCGGCCGAGGTGGTGCGGTCGTGGATCGTGCTGATGGCGCACGTGGGGTACATCCAGTTCTTCCTGACCGACGTCCAGGTGACCCTGCTGCCCTCGGGCTCGGGCGAGTCGACGACCGCCGTGGTGACCTGCACCGAGAGCGTGCTGTCGGGCGCCCCCGGCGATCCGTCGGGTCTGTCGGCGGCGACGTCGTTCGGCGCGGGCACGGCGATCAGCACGAGTATCCTCGTCCGTGACGGGTCGGGGTGGCGGTTCTGGCTCCGGCATGCGTCGCCCGTCGCAGTCGGAGGAGGTCAGGACGAGTGAAGCCCGGTTCGGATCGGATCGACCTGCGCGGTCTGGAGGTGTTCGCCCACCACGGGGTGCTGCCCCAGGAGCGTCGTGACGGCCAGACGTTCGTCGTGGACGTGACACTGGGACTCGACCTCGCACCCGCCGCCGAGACCGACGACTTGGCTGCCACCGTGGACTACGGCACGCTGGCCCAGGCCATACACGATGCCGTGGCCAACGACCCCGTCGACCTGATTGAGACGGTTGCCGAGCGTGTGGTGGGATTGTGTATGAAGGTCTCGTCGGTGGAATGGGTTAGCGTGACCGTGCACAAGCCATCGGCGCCGATAGCGGTGGCGTTCTCCGACGTCAGCGTCACGATAGAGCGGAGCAGACAGTGACTGAAGCGCCCACACCGTACGAGTTGGACGCCGACACCATGACCGGTGGGATGCGTCCCATCAGGCAGGCAGTCCTGTCGATCGGCTCCAACCTGGGTGATCGCATGGACCGGCTGCAGGGCGCCGTCTCGGCGCTGGAGGACACCCCTGAGGTGACGACGGTCGCGGTGTCCTCGGTGTACGAGACCGAACCGGTCGACGCCCCGGAGGGCTCCGGCTCGTTCCTGAACGCCGTGGTGTTGATCGACACCACGTTGACCGTCCACACCTTGCTCGATCGCGCGTTGGCGATCGAGGACGCCTTCGGGCGTGAGCGTTCGGAGAAGGGCGCGCCGCGCACGCTCGACGTCGACATCATCGTGGTCGGCGACCGGATCGCGAACGACGACCAGCTGACGCTGCCGCACCCGCGGGCCCACGAGCGTGGGTTCGTGTTGCTGCCGTGGTTGGAGATCGATCCCGAGGGCGAGATCCCCGGCCGCGGTTTCGTCGCCGACCTCATCGGCGGCGTCGACACGTCGGGTGTCACCAAGCGCGACGACCTCTCGATCCTGCTGTCCTGACACGATGACCGGTCGGCGGCCCTTGCGACGAACTCCGCTGCTGCGGGTTCTCGGGCTCGCCGTGGTCGGCTTCGCGGTGGGGCGTCTGACGCCGGAGCTGATCGTCCGGGCGGACGGCACGGTGCCGCAGATCTCGTGGTTGGCTGCGGTGCTGCTCCTGGTCGCAGCCGTCCTCGAGGGTGGTCTGGCGTGGAGCACGTGGCAGTCGCTGCACCGCAAGAAGCAGCGGATGGCCTCGGCTCACGCGCTGCGGCTGCTCGCGTTCGCGAAGGCCGGGATCACCGTCGGGTCGGTCGTCGCCGGCTTCTACGCCGGATTCGCGGCGGCCTACGTCGACGCCTGGGACATCGCCCTGGGTCGGGACCGGGTGATCCATTCCGGCGCCGCCGCCCTCGCCGCCGTCCTGCTCGTCATCGCCGCCCTGCTCCTGGAACGCGCCTGCGTCATCCCCACCGACGGCGACGATGACGACGGCAAGAAACCCAAGCGCTCCACCTCCACCTCCCCCGAGCCCGCCTGACGACTCCCGAGGGGCGGTGACTTAGCGACGTATCCCCGATTGCCGGTGTAGCAGCGACGCATCAGGGGGTCGGAAAGGTCGCTGAGGTACCTGCGTCTGGCGTTACGTCGCTAAGTCACCGCCCTTCGGGGAGCAGGGTTGCACGGAGGGTGCCCATGCCGAGGCCGCCGAGGGCGAGAGTGTCGGCATGGAAGCGCTTGAGATCGGGGCCGTTGGCCGCAGTCCAGTCGTCGCGCAGCTGTTCCCAGAGGCGCTGACCGATCTTGTACGAAGGAGCCTGACCCGGCCAGCCCAGGTAGCGATTGGCCTCGAAGTCGATGAACCCGTCGTTCATCGACACGTGGCGGGCCAGGAACGGGCGCACGTCGTCGCCGGTCCAACGTCCCGAACCATCCGGTTTGGCCAGTCCCAGGTGCACGCCGATGTCGATGACGACCCGGGCGGCGCGCATCCGCTGGCCGTCCACCATGCCGAGTCGATCGGCCGGATCGTCCAGGTAGCCCAGATCGGCCATCAGTCGCTCGGCGTACAACGCCCAGCCCTCGCCGTGACCTGAGTTCCAGTTCTCCCGCCGCCACGCGTTCAGCGTGTCGCGATGGTGGACGGCCAAGCCGCACTGCAGGTGATGGCCCGGGACGCCCTCGTGGTAGACCGTCGTCAGTTCACGCCAGGTCTGGAACTCGGTGACACCCTCGGGCACGCTCCACCACATCCGACCCGGACGGCTGAAGTCGTCGGTCGGCGGCGTGTAGTAGATGCCGCCCTCCTGCGTCGGGGCGATGAGGCACTCCAACCGCCGCATCTGCTCGGGGATGTCGAAGTGGGTGCGCCCCAGCTCCTCGACGGCTTGGTCGCTCGTGCGCTGCATCCAGGCCTGCAGCGCGTCCGTGCCGTGCAGCACCCGTCTCGGATCGGAGTCCAGCGCCGCGATCGCGTCGGCCACCGAACCACCCGGAACGATCTCGTCGGCGATCTGCTCCTGCTCGGCGACCATCCGGTCGAGCTCGGCCACACCCCAGGCGTAGGTCTCCTCGAGGTCGATCTGCGTACCTACGAAGTACTGCGAGGCCAAGGCGTAGTGGTCGCGGCCGACGCCGTCCTCGAGTCGCGCTCGTGGCGCGAGCTCGAAACGCAGGAAGTCGGCGAGCTCCTGATAGGCCATCGCGGCCGCTGCGGCACCGGCCGCGAGGTCGGCCGCGGCAATGGTGTCGTCGCCCCGGGTGACCAGGTCGGCGAAGAACCCGTCGGGCCTGGTCAACTTGTCGGCCTGCGCGGCGACCTCGCGCACTTGGCGGACGGCGGGGACGTTGTCGGCAGCGATGCCCGCGCGCAGACTCTCGACGTAACCGCTGATCGCCGCCGGAACGTTCGCGAGTCGTCGAGCGATGGCGGCCCAGTCCGCGTCCGACTCGGTGGGCATCAGGTCGAACACGTCGCGTACCGACTGGCACGGCGACGCGATGACGTTCAGGTCGCGCTGCCAGAAACCGGCGTCGTGCATCCTGACTTCCAGGTCCAACGTCCGCTCCAGCTCGGACAGCGTCACCTGGTCGACGTCGTCGACGGCAACGGCGTTTCGAACCCGCCGCAGCATCGCCCGTGACGCGGCATCACGCTGCGCAGCGCCATCGGGGGACAGGTCGGCGTACTCGGACTGGTCGCCGGGACGACCTAGGTGCACGCGGAGCTCGGGTACCAAGGAAACCTGCTCGTCCAGCCACTCCTCGGCGAGGCGGTCGACAGCGGTCGGTCGGCGGGTCTGTTCCATGCGATGACGGTATACGTCGGCCCATGGTGAGACGAACCCCACATTCGCTGGCAGCAGTGGGGGCGAGCACTACAATTGTGGTGTCACGACGTCTGGTACCCGTTCGCGGGACTGGAACCGAAAGGCAACTGATCATGACTGATTCGACTGTCGCGCGTGCCCGCCTGGGCGTGATCGGCACGGGGCGTGTCGGCGCCGTCCTCGCAGCCAAGCTGGCCGCTGCCGGCCACGAGCTCGTGGCGGTCAGCGGATCGTCACCGGCCTCTCGTCTGCGCATCGACACGCTCATCCCGGGCGTCGACGTCGTCGAACCCGTCGACGTGGTTCGTCGCGCCGATCTGGTGGTGCTCGCAGTTCCTGACGACGCGTTGATCGCGGTGGCCGAACAGCTCGCCGCCGTGGTGCGTCCGGGCCAGGTCGTTGCCCACACCAGCGGGCGTCACGGCCTCGAAGCGCTGGCGGCGATGACGCGTGCAGGCGCTCGTCCGATCGCGTTGCACCCGGCGATGACGTTCACCGGTACCGCCGTCGACCTCGACCGGCATCCCGTGTACGGACTGACCGCCGCGGACGAGGAGCGAGCGGTCGCCGAGTCACTCGTCGCCGAGCTCGGCGGCACGCCGATGTGGATCGCCGAGTCCGACCGCACGCTCTACCACGCAGCGCTGGCCCACGGTGCCAATCACCTGGTGACACTCGTGGCACAGTCGATGGACCTGCTCCGTGAGAGTGGCGCACAGTCGCCGGCCGACGTGCTGCGACCCTTGCTGACCGCGGCGCTGGAGAACGTCCTGGCCTACGGCGATGCGGCGTTGACAGGCCCCGTGGCACGCGCAGACGTGACGACGGTCCGCGCCCACATCGACGCGTTCGACCTGGCCGACGTGCCCGACGCGACGACCGACACGTACCTGGCGCTGGCCCGGGCGACGGCAGGTCGTGCCGAGGCCAGTGGTCGGATCAGCACGGCCGAGGCCGGCACGATACGTCAGGTGCTGGCCGAGGCCGACTGGGACGCCCTGGCAGAGATCGCGGCAGGGATCTGACCCATGGTGACGGTCGCGCACACGCGCGAGGAGCTGTCGGCGGCGCTCAAGGGGGCCGAACGCGTCGCGTTCGTGCCGACGATGGGTGCACTGCACGACGGCCACCAGCAACTGATGGAGTTCGCTCGACCATTGGGTGACCGCCTGGTCGCGTCGATCTTCGTCAACCCCACGCAGTTCGCACCGGGTGAGGACCTGGCTGCGTACCCGCGCACGTTCGACGCCGATCTGCAGCGTTGCGAAGCAGCCGAGGTCGATGTCGTGTTCGCGCCCGACGTCGCCACGATGTATCCGAACGGGCTGGTCGAGACCGTCACGGTCGATCCGGGGCCCCTGGGCACGATCCTCGAGGGCGCCGCTCGACCGACGCACTTTCGCGGCGTGCTCACGGTGGTCTCCAAGCTGTTCGGTCTGGTCCGTCCCGACGTCGCGGTGTTCGGCGAGAAGGACTACCAGCAGCTGGTGCTGATCCGCCAGATGGTCGACGAGCTGGCCATGGGCATCGACATCGTCGGTTGTCCCACAGTTCGCGAACCCGACGGTCTCGCGCGCAGCTCACGCAACGTCTACCTGACACCTGAGCAGCGAGAACAGGCCACGGTCCTGCATCGCGCCCTGCAGGCCGGCGTCGCGGCCGGACCCGACGGTCCCGAGGCCGTCGTGGCAGCGGCTCGCGCTGTGCTCGCCGCCGCATCGGTCGAACCGGACTACGTCGCACTCACTGACCTGCACCTGGGCGCTCCCGTGCCCGGAGAGGACGCGCGCCTGCTCATCGCGGCTCGTGTCGGAAAACCCCGTCTCATCGACAACACAACGGTCGCCTTGGGCGGCGCACGAGAAACCGTCAGCCTAGGAGAGGGATCCTGACCATGCTGCGAACCATGATGAAATCGAAGATCCACCGTGCGACGGTCACGCAGGCCGATCTGCACTACGTCGGCTCGGTGACGATCGACGAGGATCTGCTGGACGCCGCGAACCTGCTGCCCGGCGAGCTGGTGCACATCGTCGACATCGACAACGGCGCCCGGCTCGAGACCTACACGATCGCCGGTGAACGCGGCTCGGGTGTCATCGGGATCAACGGTGCGGCTGCGCGCCTGGTGCATCCGGGCGATCTGGTGATCCTGATCGGCTACGGCCAGATGGACGACGCCGAGGCCCGCGAGTTCGAGCCCAGCGTGGTGTTCGTCGACTCCGAGAACCGCATCATCGGCACCGGCAGCGACCCGGCCGAAGCGCTCCCCGGCACCGGCTTGATTCGCGGCGACATCACGCACAACCCGCTCGTCGCCCATGGCCACCGCTGACGCCCGACGGCTGGTGGAGGGCGGTGAGGTCAGATGACGCTGCTGTGCCTGGACGTCAGCAACAGCACCACCACCATCGGCGCCTTCGACGGCGACGAGCTGATCGCGCACTGGCTGCTGTCGTCGGACGACCGCCGCACCGCCGACGAGTGGCAGCTGCTGCTGACCGGTCTGGTGCGCACGACGGGCCTGCGTGACGTCCAAGCAGTCAGCTTGTGCTGCACGGTACCGGCGATCCTGGAAGAGCTTCGCCAGCTGCAGGAGCGCTACTACGTCGACGTCCCGGTCTCGATCGTCGGCCCGGGCGTCCGCACGGGCGTGCCGATCCACACCGACAACCCGCGCGAGGTCGGCGCCGACCGCATCGTCAACGCGTTGGCGGCGGCCGAGCTGTACGGCGGCCCGGCGGTGGTCGTCGACATGAACGGCACGGCGACGATCTTCGACGTCGTCGACGAGCGGAATCGATACATCGGGGGTGCCATCGCCCCTGGAGTCGAGGTGTCGCTGGACGCACTGGCGCGTCGTGGCGCTCAGCTGCGCAGCGTCGAGATCGCGACTCCGCGCGATGTCATCGGCAAGAACACCGTTGAGGCGATCCAGTCGGGCGCGGTGTTCGGATTCGCCGGACTGGTGGACGGGATGGTCGAACGCATCATCGACTCGCTGGGCGCCGATCCCGACCACGTCACGGTCATCGCGACCGGCTCGTACTCCGATGCCATCATCGACCAGTGCGACACCATCACGACGCGTGATCCGTGGCTGACGCTCACGGGCCTGCGGTTGGTCCACGAGAAGAACAGCGGTTGAGTCAGCGGGCGACGCGACGGTCCGATCACTGATGCGACCGCTCGGCACTCGGGACCGGCAGCCCACTAGACTTGCCTAGCGTGACGCCCGCCGACCCCGCTGCTCAGACCGATGATCTGCCCGAACAGATGCAGGTGCGTCGAGCCAAGCGGCACGAGCTGCTCGAGGCAGGTGTCGAGCCGTATCCCGTGGTCGTCGAGCGGACGCACACCCTGCGTGCGATCGTCGAGGCCTACGACGCCGAGGCGCTGGGCGCCGATCATCGAACCGGTGTCGTCGCCTCGGTCACGGGACGGGTCATCTTCCTGCGCAACACCGGCAAGCTGTGCTTCGTGCGGTTGCGCGAAGGCGACGGCACCGAGCTGCAGGCGATGCTGTCGCTGGCCGAGATCGGCCAGGAGCGCCTGGCGGCGTTCAAGCACCTGGTCGACATCGGTGATCATCTGCAGGTCACGGGCGAGATCATCACCTCGCGCCGCGGTGAGCTGAGCATCCAGGCGACGTCGTGGCAGATCGCTGCCAAGACCGTGCGGCCGCTGCCCAACGAGCACAATCCGCTGTCGGACGAGGCTCGGGCCCGGATGCGGTACGTCGACCTGATCGTGCGTCCCGAGGCGCGGGACAACGTCCGGGTCAAGGCCAAGGTGCTGCAGTCGCTGCGCCGCACGCTGGACGAGCGGGGCTACATCGAGGTCGAGACGCCGGTCCTGCAGCACACCAACGGCGGTGCCGCTGCCCGCCCGTTCACCACGCACGTCAACGCCACCGACGAGGACATGCTGTTGCGCATCGCGCTGGAGCTGGACCTGAAGAAGGGCCTGGTCGGCGGCATCGACCGCATCTACGAGATCGGCAAGACGTTCCGCAACGAAGGCGTCGACAACTCGCACAACCCCGAGTTCATGATGCTGGAGGTGTACGAGGCGTACGGCTCGTACGACACGATGGCCGAGCTCGTGAAGTCGCTGGTCCTCGACGCTGCGCGCGCGGTCGGCAAGACCGTCGTCCCGGGTCGGGACGGTTCACGGATCGACCTGGAAGCCGATTGGCGCCGCGCCACGATCCACGAGCTGGTGTCGGAGGCCGTGGGTGAGCGCGTCACGATCGAGACCACCCATGACCAGCTCACGACACTCGCCGCCCGCCACGACGTGGCACTGCAGGACCACTGGGGAGCCGGCGAGATCCTGCTCGAGCTGTTCGAGAAGCTCGTCGAGCACACCCTGATCCAGCCGACGTTCGTGTGCGACTACCCCGAGGCCGTCCGTCCGCTGGCCAAGAAGCATCGCAGCGTGCCCGGCCTGGTCGAGGCGTGGGACCTGATCATCAACGGCGTCGAGCTCGCTCCGGCGTACTCCGAGCTCAACGACCCGGTCATCCAACGCGAGCGTCTGGAGGAGCAGTCGCGACTGGCCGCGGCGGGCGACCCTGAGGCGATGGACGTCGACGAGGACTTCCTGCGTGCACTGGAGTTCGGCATGCCGCCGGCCGGTGGCATGGGCCTGGGCGTCGACCGTCTGGTGATGCTGCTGCAGGGCATCGGCATCCGCGAGGCGATCCTGTTCCCGCTGTCGCGCGCCGAGTCCTGAACCAGTTTCGGGTCGCCTCGGTTACGCCGTGGGCGAACGGTGGAACGTTCTGCTCGCGGTGACGGTTGGATTACGTATCGGACAACCGTGAAGAGGCTTGTCCGCCCACGTCTAGACTGGACATCTAGTCCAGCAGAGGGGGACGAATGTTCGAAAGATTCACCGACCGTGCTCGTCGTGTGGTCGTGCTCGCCCAGGAAGAGGCGCGCATGCTCAGCCACAACTACATCGGCACCGAGCACATCCTCCTCGGTCTGATCCACGAGGGTGAGGGTGTCGCCGCCAAGGCGTTGGAGCAGCTCGACATCTCCCTCGAGGCGGTCCGCGGCAAGGTCGAGGACATCATCGGTCAGGGCCAGCAGGCGCCGTCGGGGCACATCCCGTTCACCCCACGCGCCAAGAAGGTGCTGGAGCTGAGTCTGCGCGAGGCGCTTCAGCTGGGCCACAACTACATCGGCACCGAGCACATCCTGCTCGGGCTGATCCGCGAAGGCGAGGGCGTCGCCGCGCAGGTGCTGGTGTCGCTGGGAGCCGATCTGAACCGCGTGCGCCAACAGGTCATCTCGCTGGTCAGCGGCTTCCAGGGCAAGGAAGCCGAAGCAGCCACCGCAGGCGCGCCGAGCGACTCCGGCGGAGGCGGCGGCTCGTCGGCGGTGCTCGACCAGTTCGGTCGCAACCTGACGCAGGCCGCCCGCGAGGGCAAGCTCGATCCGGTCATCGGCCGCGACGACGAGGCCGAACGCGTCATGCAGACGCTGTCTCGCCGCACCAAGAACAACCCCGTCCTGGTCGGTGAGCCGGGCGTCGGCAAGACCGCGGTCGTGGAGTCGCTGGCGCAGGACATCGTGCGCGGCGACGTGCCCGAGACCATCAAGGACAAGCAGATCTACACCCTCGACCTGGGGGCCCTGGTCGCTGGTTCGCGCTACCGCGGTGACTTCGAGGAACGCCTGAAGAAGGTCCTCAAGGAGATCCGCACCCGCGGCGACATCATCTTGTTCATCGACGAGATCCACACCCTGGTCGGTGCAGGTGCCGCCGAGGGGGCCATCGACGCCGCCAGCATCCTCAAGCCGATGCTGGCCCGCGGCGAGCTGCAGACGATCGGCGCCACGACGCTCGATGAGTACCGCAAGCACTTCGAGAAGGACGCCGCGCTGAACCGCCGGTTCCAGCCGATCCTGGTCAACGAGCCCTCGGTCGCCGACACGGTCGAGATCCTCAAGGGGCTGCGTGACCGTTACGAGGCGCACCACCGGGTCTCCATCACAGACGAGGCGTTGGCTGCTGCCGCCACCATGGGCGACCGTTACGTCTCCGACCGATTCCTGCCGGACAAGGCGATCGACCTGATCGACGAGGCCGGCGCGCGCCTGCGCATCCGCCGCATGGCCGCTCCGCCGGAGCTGAAGGAGTTCGACGAGAAGATCGCCGACGTGCGGCTGCGCAAGGAGAGCGCCATCGACGCGCAGGACTTCGAGGCTGCCGCCTCCCTGCGGGACGAGGAGAAGAAGCTCATCGCCGCCAAGGGTGAACGCGAGCAGGCCTGGAAGGCCGGCGACCTCGACACCGTGGCGGTCGTCGACGAGCACCTGATCGCCGAAGTGCTGGCCAAGGCCACCGGTATTCCCGTCGGTCAGCTCAGCGAGGAGGAGTCCAGCCGCCTGCTCAACATGGAGGAAGAGCTCCACAAGCGGGTCATCGGTCAGAACGAGGCCGTCAAGGCGTTGTCGCGGGCCATCCGGCGTACGCGTGCGGGTCTGAAGGATCCCAAGCGTCCGGGCGGATCGTTCATCTTCGCCGGGCCCTCGGGCGTCGGCAAGACGTGGCTGTCCAAGGCGTTGGCGAACTTCCTGTTCGGCGACGACGAGGCGCTGATCCAGCTCGACATGAGCGAGTTCAGCGAGAAGCACACCGTCTCGCGCCTGTTCGGTTCACCTCCCGGCTACGTCGGCTACGAGGAAGGCGGCCAGCTGACCGAGAAGGTGCGGCGCAAGCCGTTCTCGGTTGTTCTGTTCGACGAGATCGAGAAGGCGCACCCCGACATCTTCAACTCGTTGTTGCAGATCCTCGAGGAAGGCCACCTGACCGACGGTCAGGGCCGGGTCGTCAACTTCAAGAACGCCGTCATCATCATGACCACCAACCTGGGTGCGCGTGAGATCTCCAAGGGTGTCAACCTGGGCTTCTCCCAGGCCGGCGACACCGTGGGGACCTACGAGAAGATGAAGGAGCGGGTTTCCACCGAGCTCAAGCAGCACTTCCGGCCCGAGTTCTTGAACCGCGTCGACGAGGTCATCGTGTTCCCGCCGCTGACGCAGGACGAGATCTTGCAGATGGTCGACATGATGATCGGCTCCCTGGAGTCGCGTCTGGCCGACCGCGACATCAGCATCGAGCTGACGATCGCGGCCAAGGAGCGGCTGGCGTCGATCGGCTTCGACCCGGTGCTGGGTGCGCGGCCGCTGCGTCGCACCGTCCAGCGCGAGATCGAGGACGTGCTCGCCGAGAAGATGCTCTACGGCGAGGTGCGTTCGGGACAGCTGATCCTGGTCGACGTGGAGGGAGAGGGCAGCGACGCCCACTTCACCTTCACGGGCCGCGACAAGGCCGCGTTGGAGCTCGAGGAGGTCGCCACGGCGGCCGTCGAGGCCGGCGCCGGCGACTGACTCTCGACCCCTCGCGTCGGCCCCGGACCTTCGGGTTCGGGGCCGACGTGCGTCCGGGGTCAGGACAACGGCTCCCCACCCGTCATGACGGGAGGCCGAACCGGCCGTCGGAGGTCAGGTCCAGCAAGCCGTCGTCGAGCAGGGAGTCCAGACAGCGTTCGCGTTGTGCGGAGTCGGGCCAGACCACATCGAGCGCCCTCTTGTCGACCGGTCGGGCCGAGTCACGCACGACCGCCATCAGCAGCCCGCGCACCTGTCGATCGGTTCCCGCCCACGCCTGGCCACGGCGAGGTGGGCCGCCGTCCGAGGGACGTCCGGCCAGGTTCCAGCGGCACAGGTCAGCGATGGGACACTCGTCGCATCGGGGCGTACGGGCGGTGCAGATCAGGGCCCCCAGTTCCATCGTGGCGGCCGCCCAGCGGTGCGCGTCACGGGCCGGCATCAGCTCGGCGGCCAGTGCTCGTTCAGTGGCGGTCACGGCGTTCGCCGGGTACTGCTTGGCGTCCACGACTCGGGCGAACACGCGTCGCACGTTCGTGTCCAGCACGGGGTGAGCCTGTCCGAACGCGAACGAGGCGATTGCCGACGCGGTGTAGTCGCCGACGCCGGGCAGCGCGAGCAGTGCATCGCGATCGGCCGGCACGTCGCCGTCGAACTGCTCGACGATCGCGGTCGCGGCGGCATGCAGTCGAAGAGCACGCCGCGGGTAGCCGAGCCGACCCCAGGCTCGTACGGCTTCACCGGGGGACGCCGCAGCCAACGCCGCCGGTGTGGGCCACCGCTCGAGCCAGGCCTCGAACACCGGAAGCACGCGGGCCACCGGAGTCTGCTGCAACATGAACTCCGAGACCATGACGGGCCACGGTCGAGGGTCACGACGCCACGGCAGATCACGGGCGGCCGAGGCGAACCACGACAGCACGCGATCGTGCAGCTCGGCGGTCGTCTGGCGGTCGGGCATGGCGCGTCGATCGTCGCACGAGTCGGTTCTGCGCCTACGGTTGAGGTGTGCCTCAGCAGATCCCCACCGCCGTCTTCTGGCGGCGTCGACTCCTCGTGCTGGCCGGGGCGATCGCGGTGATCTGGGCGGTCATGACCGTGTGGCCCGGCGGCGAGAAGGCGGGTCCGGTTCCGCAGGCAACGGTCGACCCGGCCGACGTCGAGCCCGTCCAGGCCGCCACTGTCGACGGCCCGGTCCAGGTCACGTTGTCGGCCGGAACGACCGCATGCGATCCGCAGCAGGTGCGGGTGACACCGACGGTGCCTGCGGATCAGCAGGCCGGTGGCGAGGTCGAGATCGACCTGGTCATGAGCACCACGGCCGAGGCATCGTGCACCCTGAGCCCGTCGGACGCCGACCTGATCGCGATCATCAGCGCCAACGACAAGGCGGTGTGGGACTCGACCGTCTGCAAGACGTCGCTGCTGACGGCGCCCGTCGAGCTGACCGCGGGTTGGGCGACCGTCGTGACCACGAAGTGGTCAGGCCGCGGTTCGGGCGGCTCGTGCTCCGCGAAGGAAGGGTGGGCGCCGGGGGGCGACTACGTCGTCCGGGTCGGCACGCTCGGTGGCGAGCCGGGCAAGACCTCGTTCGACCTCGCGGCAGCACCCAAGCCGAAGAAGACCGACGAGCCGGACGACAAGTTGGCCGACGAGAAGGCCGAGAAGTCCGACGGCTGAGGTTCACACGTAGCGTTCGAGGATGCTCGACTCGGCGAGTCGGGCCAGACCCTCACGGACGCCCCGGGCACGCAGGTCGCCGACCCCCTCGACTGCCGTCAGGTCGTCCATGCTGGCGGCAAGCAGCTTCTGCAAGGATCCGAAGTGGTCGATGAGTCGATCGATGACCGTCGCGGGCAGCCGTGGAACGCGCGCGAGCAGCCGGTAGCCGCGGGGGGCCAGCGGGGCATCGAGCGTCTCGGACGTACCGATGCGCAACGCTTGGGCGACCGACCCCAGGTCGACCAGGTCGGCTGAGTCCAGGGCTCGCATGTCGGCGAGCACCGACTCGATGGGTCGAGATCGGCGACCGCTCGGCATGTAGTCGCGAATAACCAGCTCGCGTTCGTTGTCGACGCCGATGATGAGCTCGTCGAGCTGCAGCGAGAGCAGGCGACCGTCGGTGCCGAGCTCGAGGACGTAGGTCTCGATCTCGCTGGCGATGCGACTGACCATCTCGAGACGTTGCGCCACGGCCGTCACGTCACGGACGGTGACGAGGTCCTCGATCTCCAGGGCCGACAACGCATCGGAGACCTCGTCGAGACGCAGGCGGTACCGCTCGAGCGTCTGCAGTGCTTGATTGGCGCGGCTGAGGACGGCGCCGGTCTCCTCCAGCGGGTGCCGCGTCGTGCCCAGGTACAGCGCGATGATGTGCATCGAGGCCGACACCGAGATGACCGGCAGGCCGGTCTGGCGCGCCACCCGGTCGGCCGTGCGGTGCCGGGTGCCGGTCTCGTCGGTGTGGATCGAGGGATCGGGCATCAGGTGGACGCCGGCACGCAGGATGCGGGAGGCGTCGCTGTCGAGGATGATCGCGCCGTCCATCTTGGCCAGCTCGCGCAGAGCGGTGGCGGTGAAGGGGATGTCGAGGACGAAACCGCCCGTGGACATCTGCTCCACGGTCTTGTCGAGTCCGACGACGATCAGGGCGCCGGTCCGCCCACGCAGGACACGCTCGAGGCCCTCGCGCAACGCCGTGCCGGGGGCGACCGCTGCGAGAGCTGAGCGCAACGCTTCGGCGTCGGTCGTCTCGGGTCGTTCGGCCACGGTGGCTCCTGTTCGGTGGTGGGCGGAATCAGTCTAGGGCGCTCAGAACGGCGCGGGTCCACCGAGCGCGCGCATGGCGCCTCCCACGTCACGGACGGCGTCGACACGCATGCCCGGCACCTGGTCGATGCCCTCAGAGTCGGCCGGAACGATGGCGCGGGTGAATCCGATGCGGGCCGCCTCGCGCAGGCGTGCGCCGAGGTGGCCGACCTTGCGCAGCTCCCCGGCCAGTCCCACTTCGCCGATCGCGACCAGGTCCTGCGGCACGACGGCGTTCCGGGCGGCAGAGAACACCGCCAGCGCGACTGCCAGGTCGACCGACGGTTCGTGCAGCCGGGCGCCACCGACCGAGGCGGTGTAGACGTCGGACTTCGTCAGGTCCAGATCGCAGTGCTTGGACAGCACGGCCAGCGTCATCGCCACGCGTGACGTCTCGAGGCCGCTGCTGCTGCGGCGCGGCGATGCGAGCGTGGACCCGACGGTCAGCGCCTGCACCTCGGCCAGCAGCGGACGGCGTCCCTCCATCGTGACGGTGATGCACGTACCGGCGACCTCGGTTTCGTGTCGGGACACGAACAGGCCGGTGGGGTCGGGGACCTCGACGATGCCGTCGTCGACGAGGTCGAAGCAGCCGATCTCGTCGACGGGCCCGAAACGGTTCTTGACCGCACGCAGCAGGCGCAAGCGCGAGGCGCGGTCGCCTTCGAACTGCAGGACGACGTCGACGAGGTGCTCGAGCACACGTGGCCCCGCGACACTGCCGTCCTTCGTCACGTGGCCGACCAGCAGCGTGGCGATGTTCGCGGTCTTGGCGCGCCCGATGACGGCGGCCGCGACCTCGCGCACCTGGGTGACCCCGCCGGGAACACCGTCGACCTGGCTCGAGCCGACGGTCTGCACCGAGTCGACGATCAACAGCGACGGCTGGACCTGGTCGACATGGGTCAGCAGTGCGCCGAGGTCGGTCTCGGCCGCGAGGAACAGGTTGTCGTCGAGCGCCCCGGTGCGTTCGGCGCGGAGCCGGACCTGTGCCGCGGACTCCTCACCCGACACGTACAACGTGCGTCGGCCGGCCCGGGCCCACCGCGCCGCGACCTCGAGCAGGAGCGTCGACTTGCCGACGCCCGGCTCGCCCGCGAGCAGCAGAACGCCACCGGGAACGACCCCGCCGCCCAGCACACGATCGAGCTCGCCGATGCCCGACGTGCTGGCGCGGGCCGCCTCGACGGCGATCTCGGTGATCGGTCGGGCGGGGGCTGCAACCGGGACCGCCTGGGTCCGCCCGGCCTTCGCTGCACCGCCGTGGAGGTCCACCGTCCCCCACGCCTGGCACTCACCGCAGCGACCGACCCACTTGCTCGTGGTCCATCCGCACTCGGTACAGGCATATGCAGGTTTGGCGGTCTTCGGCGGCACGTCGTCAGCCTAAGCGGCCACCCCGACAATCCCCACGCCACCGTCCACAGGCGTCCGCGGTTTACCAACTTAAGTTGGTATTCGGCCACGATCTTCGGGTTGCTACCCCACGAAGGTGGTGGGTTCCCAACTTAAGTTGGTAAACCGTCAGGCCGCAGCTCTAGAGGCGAACGACGCCGTGGGGGGTCTCGAACGTGGCCGCCATGATGCCGGGGGCGGCGTTGGGGGCGGTCCAGTTGACCTGGATCTCGTTGAGCGCCGTGATGGCGCCGATGCCCAGCCAGTCCTCGAGTCGCTGAGGGGAGCCGGCGATGTCCAGGGCTGTCAGGGTGACGGCGGGGTCGGGGATCATTTGTGACGGATGCTCGGTGTCGGGGATGTCCCAGCGCAGGACGTACGGCAGCTGCGGGTCGACTCGGCTGCTGCTGGTACCGATCTGGCGCCACTCGAGATTGAAACCATCCGGACGACGTCGGTTGCCCGGCACGGCGTGACGACCGATGCGGTGCTCGACCTCCTCCATGTCGTCGACCGACACGCACCAGGCCATCCAGCCTCCGCCGGCCAGCGAGCGTTCACGCACGAACTGGCCGAACGCGGCCTTCTCCGATGCGGGGTGGTCCAGCACCTCGACGATCTCCATGTACTGGTGATCGGTCAGCGGCAGGATCGCATTGCGGGTGCCGAATCGAGGGTGGGCTCCGCCGTCGAGGAACTCAGCTCCCAACAGCTGTCCGATCTTCTCCGTCGTCGCGGCCAGTCCGTCGGGTCCGGCGGCGAAGCTCACGTGGTCGAGGCGCATACGGCATTCTCACAACACCGCCCCGGCGCCGAGTGACCAGGGTCACCTATGCGGCGAGGCAGGGTGTGGTGTATAGGGGCCGCCGCGCTCGAAGTCCGCGCAGTGCTCCGCGAGGATGTCGTACGCCGCCTGCCCCATCAACGCGACGAGCTCTGCCCGGTTGCTGATGTAGACCGGCTCGGTGCCGACGTGCGCCTCGGTGTTGGACGAGCAGTACCAGTCCAGATCGGCACCGCCCGGCCCCCATCCGGCGCGGGTGTACTCGCCGATCGAGACCTCGGTGTAAGTCGATCCGTCGCCGGGGTCGACCTCCCGGAACTGTCGACGCAGGGGCAGCTGCCAGCACACGTCGGGCTTGACGGTGTGGGGCTCGACACCCGTCCGCAAGGCGTGCGCGTGCAAGGCGCAGCCGTACCCGCCCGGGAAGTCCCGAGAGTTGTGGAAGATGCAGGCGCCGTCCACGGTCCGCGTCTTGCGCTCGCCGTCGTCGTCGGTCTCGATCCAACGGCGCCGGCCCTGGGCATGACGCTCCCAGACGTCGGGCGTCAGCTCGCGCACGGCAGCGGCGACCCGGTCCTCGTCGGCGCGATCGGCGAAGTGAGCACCGAGCGTGCAGCACCCGGCGTCCGGACTGCTCTGGTAGATGCCGGGACATCCTTGGCCGAAGATGCAGGTCCACCTTGACGTGAGCCAGGTCAGGTCGCACCGGAACACTTCGGACTCGTCGTCGGGGTTGGCGAACTCGACGAAGGTGCGGGGGAATCCCAGATCGACTTCGGGCATATCGCCACGAGCCTAACGGGCGGTCCCCCTATTGTGGTGCCATGCGGCTGGGCGTGCTGGACATCGGCTCCAACACCGGCCACCTACTCGTCGTCGACGCCGTGCGCAGCGGCTCGCCGGTTCCGGCGCACTCCTTCCGTGAGTCCCTCCGCCTGGCCGAGCACCTCGACGCCGACAGGGCGGTGACCCCGCAAGGCATCGAACGGCTCGTCTCCTACGTGGTGGGGGCTCGCCGAGTCGCCGAGGACACCGGCTGCGCCGAGATGCTCTCGTTCGTGACGTCGGCCGTGCGTGACGCCGTCAACGTCGACCACGTCCTGGACACGGTCGCCGCGAGGACAGGTGTGGACCTGCAGGTCATGGCGGGTGCCGACGAGGCGCGACTGACGTTCCTGGCGGTGCGTCGATGGTTCGGTTGGTCATCTGGCCGGCTCGGTGTCTTCGACATCGGCGGCGGTTCCCTGGAGCTGGCCGTGGGCCGGGACGAGGTTCCCGATGTGGCCTCGTCGGTCCCGCTCGGAGCGGGCCGACTCACCCGTGACTGGGTCGAGACCGGCCGCTCGGCAGCCGACCTGCGGGCCCACGTGCGCGCCGTCATCGCGGGAGAGGCCGGCGACATCCGTCGTGGCGGACCGTTCGACCACGCCGTCGCGACGAGCAAGACGTTCAGGTCCCTGGCCCGTATCCTCGGCGCCGCCCCGTCGGCCGAAGGGCCGTACGTGACGCGGCTGCTGCAGCGCACGGATCTGGAACTGCTCGTCGACCGTCTGGCCGGCATGGACCGAGAGCAGATCGCCGGCCTACCGGGGGTCTCGGCCGACCGCGCCCACCAGATGTGGGCCGGTGCGCTCGTCGCGCAGGCCACGATGGATCTGTTCGAGATCGACACGCTCGAGATCTGTCCGTGGGCACTGCGCGAAGGGGTGCTGCTGGAGCACCTGGACCATCTGTGACCGGGCGACATCTAACCTGGAAGACGTGTCCACCCCGCCCCGCGTCAGCTTGTCGACGTCTTCGGTGTACCCGGGGTCGACGGCCAGCGGCTTCGAGGCCGCGGCCCGACTGGGGTACGACGGCGTCGAGGTCATGGTGGGCGTCGACGACGTCAGCGCGGACATCGATGCGGTCAAGGCGTTGTCGGCTTTCCACGAGATCCCGGTCGTCTCGGTCCACGCGCCCTGCCTGTTGGTCACCCAGCGGGTCTGGGGGACCGAGCCGTGGGGCAAGCTGCATCGCAGCGCCGAGATGGCGCTCGAGGTCGGCGCCGAGGTGGTCGTGGTGCATCCGCCGTTCCGCTGGCAGCGCGAGTACGGCAAGAGCTTCGTCGAGGGCGTGTTCAACCTCGAGCGTGAGTACCACCTGACGTTCGCGGTGGAGAACATGTACCCGTGGCGCACCGGGAAGCGCGAGTTCCAGGCCTACGTCCCGGGCTGGGATCCGTCGGTCCACGAGTACGCACACGTGACGGTCGACCTGTCCCACACGTCGACGGCCCGGCAGGATGCGCTGCAGCTCGCGCGGGATCTGGGGCCTCGGCTGGCGCACATCCACCTGGCCGACGGCAGCGGGACCGCACGCGATGAGCACCTGGTGCCGGGGCGCGGTGACCAACCGTGCGCCGAGTTCCTCCGCGAGGTCATCGACGGTGGATTCGACGGCGAGGTCGTCGTCGAGATCGGCACCCGCAAGGCCCCCGACACCGCTGCCAAGGAGGCGTTGTTGCTGGAGGCGCTGGCGTTCGCCCGGCTTCACACGTCGTGAGCCCTGGCGATTCGTGAGGCGACGACCGAACCGGTGATGATCTGCAGCTGGTGGTAGATCATCAGCGGCAGCACCATGAAGGCGACGGTGGGGCCGGGGAACAGCACCGAGGCGATCGGCAGCCCGCTGGCCAGGCTCTTGTTCGACCCGCAGAACAGCAGAGGCATCCGATCCTCGAAGCTGAACCCGAGTGCCTGGCCCACGAGCACGCACCAACCCATCACGATCGCGAGCAGTGCGGCGCACACGAGCGCGACGACGACCAGGTCGTGCACCGACGTCGTCGACCACAGCCCGGCGTCGGTTCCCTTGCTGAAGGCCACGAACACGACCAGGACGATCGTCGCCCGGTCGTAGACCCGCAACGGGCGGTCGTTGCGCTCGACCCAGCGACCGATCCACGGCCTGACCAGCTGACCGACGACGAACGGCGCCAACAGCTGGGCCACGATGCGCAGCACCGACCCGGCATCGACTGCTGCGTCGGCTGCCATCAGCCACGCCACGAGTGCGGGGGTGAGGAACACGCCGAGCAGGTTGGACATCGACGCGCTGACGACCGCTGCTGCGACGTTGCCGCCGGCGATCCGGGTGTAGACGACGCACGACTGGACGGTCGAGGGCACAAGGCACAGCAGGAGCACCCCGGAGGCGAGTCCGGGGGTGAGGATCGCCGGCTCGAGCAGTGTGCTCGCCAGGCCAAGAAGAGGGAAGAGGGCGTAGGTCGTCGCGAGGATCACCCCGTGCAGTCGCCAGTGCTTGACCCCCGAGAGCGTCTCCTCGGTCGACAGTCGGGCGCCGTAGAGGAAGAACAACATGCCGATCACGACCGGTGTCAGTGCGTCCAGAGCATCCATCGCGGCACCGCGCGCGGGCAGCACCGACGCGATCACGGCCGCCGCGACGAGGGCGACGATGAACGGGTCGGGACGGAAACGGCGCACGCGACGACAGTAGTCTCGATTCCATGACCACTCCGAGCAGAGTCGCGATCCTGGGTGCCGGCGTGATGGGCGAGACGCTGCTGTCGGCGATTCTGCGATCTGGCATGCCGGCCGACCGCGTTGCCGTCAGCGAGAAGCGTGAGGAGCGAGCCGCCGAGCTGCACGAGCAGTACGGCGTCGCTGTCACCGACAACGCGACGGCCGTACGAGGTGCCGATGTCGTCCTCGTCGTGGTCAAGCCGCAGGACGTTCCAACGCTGCTGACCGAGATCACCGACGCGGTCGAGGACGGCGCCACGGTGGTGTCGTTGGCCGCCGGGATCCGGATCGCCACCTACGAGGCGGTGCTGGGTCGGTCCCTAGGTGTCGTCCGCGCGATGCCGAACACCCCGGCGCTGGTGGGCGAGGGCATGTTCGGGATCTCCCCGAACGAGCACGTCAGCGCCGAACGGTTGGAGCAGGTCGTCGAGCTGTTGGGGTCCGGCGGCGAGGTCGTCGTGGTTCCGGAGAGCGCGCAAGATGCCGTGACGGCGGTGTCGGGCTCAGGGCCGGCGTACGTGTTCTACCTGGCCGAGGCGATGATCGCGGCCGGCGTCGAGCTGGGTCTGGAACCGGAGGTCGCCCGCACCTTGGCCACGCAGACCTTGGTCGGTTCGGCCAAGCTGCTCGCCGAGTCGGCCGAATCAGCCGAGGAGCTCAGGCGCCGGGTGACGTCCCCGAACGGCACGACGCACGCGGCCATCACCACGTTCGACGCCCGCGGTGTCGCCTCGGGGCTGCGGGACGGCATCCGCTCGGCCGCCGCCCGGTCCGCCGAGCTGTCGGACTCCTGATCCCACGAACACCATGAGGTCATGGGAATCACGCACTCCTCATGGCATGCAAGCCATGAGGAGTGCAGGAACACCATGACCTCATGGTGTTCAAGTGACTGGCTCACCGGGGGTGTGTCGGGAGTCTCGGGGCGGGACATACGCTGGGTCCATGTCCGATCGCGCCTGTGTGGTGTTCGACGAGGCGCTGACGTCCTATGACTTCGGGGCCACTCATCCGATGGCGCCGGTGCGTATCGATCTGACGATGCAGCTGGCGCGCGAGCTGGGGGTGCTGGACCGTCTCGACGTCGTCGGTGCGGTCCCGGCGACGGAGGACGAGCTGGCACTGGTGCACACCCCGCAGTACATCGAGCGCGTCCAGCACCTCAGTGCTCATCCGCACGGCTCGGACATGACGGTGGGTCTGGGCAGCGAGGACAACCCGGTGTTCGGGCACATGCACGAGGCCAGCGCGCTGATCGCCGGGGCCAGCGTCGAGGCGGCCCGCCGCGTGTGGACCGGCCAGGCGCCGCGCGCTGTCAACATCTCGGGCGGACTGCACCACGCGATGCCGGGTCATGCGAGCGGCTTTTGCATCTACAACGACGTCGCACTGGCGATCCGGTGGCTGCTCGACAACGGCGCACATCGGGTGGCCTACGTCGACGTCGACGCCCACCACGGCGACGGCGTGCAGAAGATGTTCTGGGACGACCCGCGGGTCCTGACGATCTCGCTCCACGAGAGCCCGCAGACGCTGTTCCCCGGGACCGGGTACTCCACCGAGGTCGGCGGCGAGCACGCCACCGGCTCGGCCGTCAACGTTCCACTGCCGCCAGGCACCGCCGATGCAGGCTGGTTGCGCGCCTTCCACGCGGTCGTCCCGCCGCTGCTGCGGGCCTTCGCCCCCGACATCTTGGTCACCCAGCACGGCTGCGACTCGCACATGGACGACCCGCTGACGAACCTGATGCTGACGGTGGACGGTCAACGAGCCGCCTACCTGGCCTTGCGTGACCTCGCCGTGGAGATCACCGGGGGCAAGTGGGTCGCGACCGGTGGAGGCGGGTACGCGGTCCTGGACGTGGTCCCGCGGGCGTGGGCGCATCTGCTCGCGATCGTGTCGGGGCACCCGCTGGAGCCCGAGCAGCTGACCTCGCCGGGTTGGCGCGACCGGATCCAGCAGATGCGCGGCACGCCGGCCCTGTCGACGATGACCGACGGACGGAATCCGGCCTACCGCGACTGGAGCCTCGGATACGACCCGGCCAGCTGGCTCGACCGGTCGATCCAGGCCACGCGAATGGCGACTTTCCCGCTGTGGGGTCTGGACCCCCAACCCTGACGGTAAAAAACTCCTGGAACCGCAGTCAGGATCTGTGGTATGGGCAAATGTTCCCACAACCCCTGTCCCTCACGCCTCCTGAGGCACTACTCTCTACTTCAGGCACGCGCGCGACATCTCTGGTGGGGAAGCCAGAGAGCGCGCGTGCCTCTCTCAGGAAGAGGTGATCCCCCATGGCATCCGGACCGACGTTCTTGACCGTCGCCGAGGTGGCAGCGCAGATGCGAGTCTCGAAGATGACCGTCTACCGGCTGGTGCATTCAGGCGAGCTCGAGGCTGTACGCGTGGGCCGTTCCTTCCGTGTCCCCGAAGACGCCGTGCAGGCGTTCTTGGAGAAGTCCTTCTACGAGGCCGGCTGACCAGCACGGTCGTGAGGTCGCGAACGGCGGTCGCCTGCGGGTTCGCCGTGGATCGCCTGTAACCTAGGGGAGTTATCGGCGACCTGTCGGTATCTCTGAGCGCGTCGGCACAGGTGTCGACAGAAGTGGAAGTCTTTCGTGGGTTCTGTCATCAAGAAGCGTCGCAAGCGCATGTCGAAGAAGAAGCACCGCAAAATGCTCAAGCGCACCCGCGTGCAGCGTCGCAAGCTCGGCAAGTAATCGCACGCAGAACCCGCCATGAGTAGGACCGTGCTGGTGACCGGGGTCGCGCGCAAGTTCGCCTCTCGGGCGGCGCGCTACCTGGCCGACCTCGCCGAGACCGGGCCCGCGAGTGGTCGCGGCGCGATCACGCGCGTCATCGGGGTCGACACGGTCGTACCGGATGCGGACCTTGGCGGCGTGAAGTTCGTGCGCGCCGACATTCGCACCCCGGTCATCGGCAAGGTCATCGCCGTCGAGGACGTCGACACGGTGGTGCACCTGGACGTCAACCCGCCCATGCGTGGCCGGTTGGGCGGCTCGTCGAACAAGGAGCTCAACGTCATCGGCACGATGCAGCTGCTGGCGGCGTGTCAGCGGGCGTCCACCGTGACCAAGCTGGTGCTCGGTTCGTCGACTGCCGTGTACGGCACGTCGCCACGCGACCCGGCGATGTTCACCGAGTCGATGGCGGCCCGCGGGGGAGTCCGGACCGGATTTCCCAAGGACATGGTCGAGGTCGAGGCGTACACCCGAGGGTTCGCGCGGCGCCGCCCCGACATCATCATCACGACACTGCGGGCCGCTCAAGCGCTCGACGTCGACCTGGAGATGCCGCTGTCGATGTACCTGCGGGCCCCGGTTCTTCCCGTGGTCGCAGGATTCGACCCGCGGCTGCAGTTCGTTCACGTGTCCGATCTGCTCGCGGTGCTGGGACTGGCCGTCACCCGCGATCGGCCCGGTACCTTCAACGTGGCCGGTGACGGTGTGCTCATGTTGAGCCAGGCTGCCCGACGGTTGGGGCGCCCCGTCATCCCGTTGCCATCGCTGGGTTATGCGACCGCGCTGACCCGCATCGCGCGGGCCGGTGGTGCGGAGCTGCCGCCCGATCTGCACCGATTGCTCAAGTACGGTCGTGTCGTCGACACGACGGCGTTGCGTGAGGTGTTCGGCTATGAACCGACGCGCACGACCGAGGAGATCTTCGAGGAGTTCCGCGCTCAGGTGCGTGGCGGCGTGCTGTCAGGGATCGGTGAGCGATGACACTCGACGAACGCAAGCAGATCGGTTCGGGCGGACCGGCCGGGCGCGGCAACCGCAAGGTGTCACCGTCGTCGGCCGCGCGCAGCCTGGCGGGGGCAACGCCGGCCAAGAAGGCCGCCCCCAAGCAGAGCGCTTCCAACAAGGCTGCACCTGCCAAGAAGGCTGGCCCCGCCAAGAAGGCCGCACCCGCCAAGAAGAAGGCCGCACCGGCTCAGGACCCGGTCTCGACGACGGAGCCGATCAAGCTGTCACCGGCGAAGAAGACCGCCCCCGCTGAGGCGTCGGCCGCATCGGACGAACCGACGACGCCTCGCCCTCACCTGCGCGCCGTGACCGACGACGACGCCGCCGCTGCTGCCGCGGCGGCAGCCGAGGAGGCCCAGCGGCGCACCAAGTCGGCCGGAGCGCCGATTCCGGCGGGAATCCCTCTCGAGGACATCGTCGCTGCCCTGCTCGATGCGTTCCAGCGGGTGCTCGGCTCGGGTTGGGAGGCGCGCGTAGCGGCGTTCCTGCACACGATTCGCAAGCGGCTGTCCGGGGAGTACGACGTCGACGAGTTCGGCTTGGACCCCGAGGTCGTTGCCGTCCTGCAGCACGCGGTCGAGCCGATCGCGGAGAAGTGGTTCCGCCTCGAGGTGCGAGGCATCGAGAACATCCCGACCGACGGCGGCGCGCTCCTGGTGGCCAACCATTCGGGCACCATCCCGATCGACGGGCTGATGACCGGCTACGCCGTCCACAAGTACACCGACCGACACCTGCGTCCCCTGGGCGCCGACCTGGTCTTCGCCTTGCCGTTCGTCGGGCAGATCGCCCGGAAGATCGGTGCGACGCTGGCGTGCACGCAGGATGCCGAACGGCTGCTGACCAAGGGTGAGCTGGCAGCGGTCTGGCCCGAGGGGTTCAAGGGCATCGGCAAGCCGTTCACCGAGCGGTACAAGCTGCAGCGGTTCGGTCGCGGTGGGTTCGTGTCGTCGGCGATGCGTGCCCAGGTGCCGATCGTCCCGGTCTCGATCGTCGGTGCCGAGGAGATCTATCCGCTGATCGGCAACGTGCCGTCCCTGGCGCGGTTGCTGGGGCTGCCGTACCTGCCCATCACGCCGTTCTTCCCGCTGCTGGGTCCGTTGGGGATGATCCCGTTGCCGAGCAAGTGGATCATCGAGTTCGGCGAACCGATCCGTACCGACGCCTACGAACCCGAAGCGGCAGACGATCCGATGCTGCTGTTCAACGTCACCGACCAGGTGCGTGAGACCATCCAGCAGACGCTGTACCGGCTGCTGGTCGACCGCGGCAACGCATTCTTTTGATGTCTGGTCCGGGCGCAGCCCGGCCAGACATCAACGCCAGCGCAGCGGGAGCCCGTGCCGCCTAGCGGCCGTCGCGAGGCGTCGGTGGACCTTACTTGCCGCCGCCCAGCAGGCCGTTCAGGAGCACACCGACCAACCCGTCCTCGCCGACGACGGCTTCGAGAGTGTCGCCCACGACGCCACCCAGACCCGTGCTCGTGCCGCCCGAATTCGTCGTGGTTCCAGGACCTGACGGGGACGTCGTCGTGCCCGGGCTGTTCTGGGTCGGAGTGGTCGGGGCCGTCGTGACGGTCGGAGTGGTGACCGAAGCCGGGTCGGAGTCGACCTCGTCGGGCACCACGGTCTGCGGGACGGCAGCGCCGACCAACGAGTCGACCGTGTCGATCAAGGCGCCGATGTCGGCCGACGAGCAGCTCGCGCACAGGGCGGAGGTCTGGGCAGCCAGGCCCGAGATCAGGGTCGCTGCCGAGGAGTAGGACTCCTGGGCAGCGGTGGGCATCGTCGAGGACAACGAGGCCAGCGAGAGTGATGCCTCGGCGACGAAGGTGTTGACCTTCTCGATGGTGTCCTCGGTGCCTTCGGACTGGTAGGCGCTGAACAGGTCGTCGCTGCCGGCCTGGGCCTGCGACGTGAAGTCGTTGAGCGCCTGGGCCAGGTGCTCGGCGTCGCCGGTGACGTCGAGTGCTTGCGCTTCGGCGAGCCGCTCGCGGGCCTGCTGCAGGCGGAACTCGCCCCGAGCGTCGTCGCTGCGATGGAAGACCACCTGGACGTTCTCCACACCGCGCTTGACGGGGTAGAGCATGTCGCCGGGCACGGCGGACGCACTCGACGCGACAGTACCGACGACGCCGACCGATGCGACCAAGGCGGCCGTGAGGCCGGCCAGACGACGTCGGGTGCCGCTGACGGTCCGGCTGGGCCGGGGGCGAACCGGTGTGACGTCGGCGGGTCGAGCGACCAGGACGTCGGCCGCCTCGGCCATCAGGCGTGCGCGCAGGTTCTGGGTGAACTCCGGCGACGGTTCGGCCACGGCTGCCTCGCACAGACGCTCTGCCGTGCGCACCAGATCGCGGACCTCGGCATTGCGCGAGGTCGAGCGCGCCCGTGCCTGCCAGGCGTCCTCGAACGCCTGCGAGGCATCGTAACCGCCGCGCCGGATCATCGCTGGGCCCTGCTTCCTGTGACTGACCATGTACCAGGCACAACGACAGTTGTGTCTGCTTCGTTACGTAGGAGACGGCGTGATGCCGCTCGCATGACGCGGTTCATCGGATGTCCGCCGGCATCTGCTTGGCCAGGGCCCGCACGGCCCGCAGCTGGAGCTGTTTGATGGCGCCCTCGCTGCGATCGAGCGCAGTGGCGGTCTCGGCGATCGACATGCCCTGGATGAAGCGCATCAGGATGCATTCGCGTTGTTCGGTCGGCAAGGAGTTGACGGCCTCGAACAGCAGCTCGTTGGAGATCAGGGTCATGACGTCGTTCTCGGTGCTGTCGACGGTCGAGGAGTCCTCGGGGATCGAGTCGCTGACGATCTCCAGCCGAGACCGACTGGACTTGTAGTGATCGGCGATCAGGTTGCGGGAGATCGTCGTCAGCCAGGCGCCGAAGTCCTTGCCCTGCCAGTTGAACCGCTGGATGGCGCGCAGGCCGCGGATGAAGGTCTCCGACGTCAGGTCCTCGGCCAGCTGCTGTGAGCCGGTGCGGTAGTACACGAACCGGAAGATGCCCGTGACGTAGTGGTCGTACAGCTGGCCGTAGGCCTCGGCATCGCCGCCGCGGGCCAGGTCGACCAGCGCCCGCAGACGCATGGCTTCGGGATCGCCGTCGCGGTGACCGTCGGGAGTGCTCGGTGGTGAGGACTGCACCGACGACGTGACGCTGCTCAGCGCGACGGAAAGTCGGCGGTCGTCGGCGTGCGCCCACGACAGTGCGAGGGCGTCGAGCAGCGTCGGCGCGGCCACCAAGGCCGGACGCAACGCGCACACCTTCACGAACCCTCCCTCGTCCGGTCTGCAACTTACCCCCCAGTAGCCGAACCTGACACGGTGATTCTAGGTGGTTTTTGTCTCCCTGTCAGCAAGCGTGGTCCGCCGTCTCGCCAAGTGGGGCCTCACCAGCGCCGACGACCGCGCGCCATCCGCCATGCGAGGCCCGCCGCGGCGCCTGCCAGTGCGGCCTTCCCGCCGAGGACGGCAGCCTTCCGGCCGGTCCGGTAGTCACGAATGCGCCAGCCGTTCGCCTTGGCGTGGGCTCGTAGCGCGCTGTCGGGGTTGATCGCGCACGGATGGCCGACCAGCGACAACATGGGCAGATCGTTGCTGGAGTCGGAGTAGGCGTAGCAGTCGTCGAGCACCAGCCCTTCGCGTCGCGCGATGGCACGGACGGCGACGGCCTTGCCCTCACCGTGCAGCATCTCGCCGACCAGCTGACCGGTGTAGACGCCGTCGACGTGTTCGGCGACGGTGCCCAACGCACCCGTGAGTCCCAGTCGCCGTGCGATGACCTCGGCGATCTCGACGGGCGCCGCCGTCACGAGCCACACCCGCTGGCCACGGTCGAGGTGCCACTGCGCGATGGCACGCGTTCCGGGCCAGATCTTGTGAGCCATGTGCTCGTCGAAGATCTCCTCGCCGACCGATCGCAGCTCGTCGACGGTGTGGCCGGCGATGAACGCCAGCGCCGACGCGCGCGCCTTCTCGATGTGCTCGGGGTCCTCGACGCCGGCGATCCGGAAGTACGCCTGCTGCCAGGCCGCTTTCGCGATGTCGCGCGTCGTGAAGAACTTCCGGCGATGCAAGCCGCGGGCCAGATGGAAGATCGAGGCGCCCTGCATGACGGTGTTGTCCACGTCGAAGAACGCCGCGGCGGTGGGGTCGACGCCGGGGTCGAATGCGCTCTCGACCTCCGCAGCGGCGGCGGAGGCCTGGCCCGACAGCACCGAGCGCGACCGCAGATTGCGCACCGGTGTCGCTCGTCCGTCCGAAGCCATGCGTCGACACTACTGCCCGTCGGTACTGTTCGGCGGCGCTCCACGTGGTTGACTCGTGATGTGAGCGTCAACGTCAGTGACCTGGTGCGACAGGCCGTCGAGCGCGATCCGGACGGGGTCGCGCTGGTCGAGCACCGCCCGGAGCGTCGACAGATCACGTGGCGTCAGCTCGACGACGCGGTCGACCGGGTGGCTCGAGCGCTGTCGGGGCGCGACCTGGTCGCGGGTCAGCGCGTGGCGATGGTGATGGCGAACCGGATCGACCTGCCGATCGCCTACTTCGGTGTCCTGCGCGGCGGCATGATCGCCGTCCCGATCAATCCGCGGTCGACGAGCGACGAGGTCGGACGCATGTTGACCGACGCGGGAGTGCGCGTCGTGCTGTGTGATGCCGCTGGTGTCGATCAGGTGCGGACGAGCGTGGAGGCGATGGAGCGGCGGCCCGTCGTGGTCGTCGACGGCGTCGAGCCGACCGATGACGAGGTCCTCTTCGATGCCTTCCTGGCCGAGGCGACCGGGACGCCCCCGGCCGCGCCCCAGGACCCCGAGGCGACGGCGGTGATCCTGTACACCTCGGGCACCAGCGGCCGACCTCGCGGCGCGACGCTGACCCACCGGGCCCTGCTGGCCAACATCGAGCAGGTCGCGTCCCTGGAGAATCTGCCGGTCGGTCCGGACGACGTCGTGCTGGGTCTCTTGCCGCTCTTCCACGTGTACGGCTTGAACGCCGTCCTGGGCCAGGCCGTGCGGCAGCGAGCCTCGATCGTCATGGTCGACGGGTTCGACCCGGCCGCCCTGCTGGACCTGATCGTCGCAGAAGGCGTCACCAACGTCCCCCTGGCTCCACCCGTGGTCGCCGCCTGGGCCGGTCGCACCGATCTGCGCGACAAGCTGGCCGGGGTGCGCACCGTGTTGTCGGGGGCGGCCAACCTGGACCCGGACCTGGCCGAGGCGTTCCACGAGTCGTCGGGTCACTGGATCGAGCAGGGCTACGGGTTGACCGAGGCCAGTCCCGTCATCGCCGTCACGCTGGCCTCCGATCGTGACCCGAGCACCACCCCGCCGAAACCCGGCTCCGTGGGCGCGGTGCTGCCGGGCGTGCAGATCCGGATCGTCGAGACCGACGGCACGCCGGCCGAACCGGGTGACCCGGCGCAGGTCTGGGTCAAGGGTGAGAACTTGTTCTCCGGGTACTGGCCCGACGGCGAGGACGGTCCGGACGAGGACGGTTGGTACCCGACCGGGGACATCGGGCTGCTCGACGAGGACGGCGACCTGACGATCGTCGACCGGCTCAAGGAACTGGTGATCGTGTCGGGGTTCAACGTGTACCCCACCGAGGTCGAGGACGTCATCGCCGAGGTTCCCGGTGTCGTGCAGGTCGCCGTCGTCGGCCAACCGGATCCGGAGACCGGCGAGTCGGTCCTGGCCTTCGTCGAGACCGAGTCCGGCAGCGACGAGCAGGTGGTGCGCGAGGCCATCGATGCGCACTGCCGGACCCGGCTCGCCCGGTTCAAGCAGCCGGCCCGCGTGGTGATCGTCGGCGGACTGCCCAGGTCGGCGACGGGCAAGGTCGAGAAGGGCCGCTTGCGCGCCCTCACCCGATCGGAGGACCTGGGGCTGTGACCGCGCCACGTGTCACCATCTACTCCCGAGAAGGGTGCCACCTGTGCCAGGAGGCCGAGCAGATCGTCGCCGCGATCTGTGCAGAGCTGGGCGAACGGTGGGAGCGCGTCGACATCGACACCGACCCCGAGCTGCGCCGGCGGTTCACCAACGAGGTGCCCGTGACGTTCGTCGACGGTCGCCAGCATGACTTCTGGCGGGTCGACCCGTCACGACTGCGGGCTGCGCTCAGCTGAACCGCTGTTCGTCGCGGGCTCGTCGCTGCGCTCCTGGTTCGCGCTCATTTTGTTCTTTACTTCACAAACTCGTAAACTGCTGGTGTCCGTAGCGCAATCCTCGTGCAGGAAATCCCCGGCGCAGCGGGCTGGAGCACAGTGACAATTCTAGGCAACCCGTCGTTCGGCGAACCTGTCGACCGCGGAATCCCCGACGCAACGGTGGCGCGACTGCCGGTGTACCTGCGTGCCCTCACGGCGCTGCGGGACCGTGGAGTCGTCACCTGTTCCTCCAACGAGCTGGCCGAGTCGGTCGGTGTCAATCCGGCCAAGCTGCGCAAGGATCTGTCCTACCTGGGCTCCTACGGCACGCGCGGTGTCGGATACGAGGTCGACTTCCTGTGGCACCAGATCGCCAGGGAGATCGGCCAGACCCAGGACTGGAACGTCGCCATCGTGGGCGTCGGCCACCTCGGTACCGCGTTGTCGTCCTACGAGGGGTTCACGACCCGCGGCATCCAGGTCACGGCGCTGATCGACTCCGATCCCGAGCGCATCGGACGCACGGTCTCGGGCATCGAGGTCACGGCGTTCGACGACCTGGCATCCACCGTCAGGGAACGTGGCGTGGCGATCGGCATCATCGCGACTCCCGGCGAGGCTGCGCAGCAGGTCGCCGATGCGCTGGTCGCGGCCGGTGTCACCAGCATCTTGAACTTCGCCCCCGCCCTGGTGCAGGTACCGGAATCGGTCGGCGTCCGGCAGGTCGATCTGTCGATTGAGCTGCAGATCTTGGCTTATCACGAGCAGCGCAAGACGCAGGTCGACGGTGCCGGCGTGGAAGGAGTCAGCGGATGAGCGTCCTCGTCGTAGGCATGTCGCACCGCACCGCCCCCATCGAGCTGCTCGAGCGCGCAGCGCTCGACACCGAGGCGGCGGTCAAGCTGTCCCACCAGGTGCTCGAGGCGCCGGCTGTCAACGAGTCGGTTGTCGTCTCGACCTGCAACCGCGTCGAGGTCTATGTCGAGACCGACCGCTTCCACGGCTCGGTCGAAGAGGTCTCGCGCCTGCTGGGCGAGCAGGCGGGTCTGGATCGTGACGAGCTGGTCCAGCACGTCTACGTCCACTACGACGACGCCGCGGTCGCCCACCTGTTCGGAGTTGCCGCCGGGCTCGACTCGATGATCCTGGGCGAGAGCCAGATCCTCGGCCAGGTCCGTGAAGCGCTGTCAGGAGCACAGGCAGAAGCCACCGTCGGCTCGGGCCTCAACGCGCTGTTCCAGCAGGCCTTGCGCATCGGCAAGCGCGGACACGCCGAGACCGGCATTGATCGGCTCGCGCCCTCGCTGGTGACCGCCGGACTCGGTCAGGCGGGCCCGGTCGTGGACTCCCCGGACACCAGGTTCCTGGTCGCCGGCGCGGGCACCATGGCCGCGCTGACCGTCAAGACCCTGATGGATCGTGGCGTCGATCCCTCGCGTGTCGTGGTGGCCAACCGCACCTACCAGTCGGCGTTGTCGCTGGTGGCCACGCACGAGGTCACCGCCGTCCGTTGGGACGAGCTGGACACGGCGCTGGCGACGAGCGACGTGCTGGTCAGCTGCACCGGCGCCCGCGGCGTCGTGTTCGACGCCGACCGCATCGCAGCCGTCGGCCGTCCCCTGACCGTGATCGACCTGGCGCTCCCGCGCGATGTCGACCACACGGTGGCCGAACTGCCCGGTGTCACGGTCGTCGACCTCGGTACGTTGGCCAGCCTCGGCGCAGATTCGTCGCTGGCCGGTGACGTGGCGGAGGTGCGTCGCATCGTCGACAGCGAGGTGCGCTCGTTCCTGGCGGCCAAGGCCGCCTCGCGCGTCACCCCGACGGTGGTCGCCCTGCGCACCATGGCGACCGAGATCGTCGCGAGCGAGGTCGAGCGTCTCGATCGTCGTCTGGGTGATCTGCCCGCCGAGACTCTCGCCGCGGTCCACCAGGCGATGGCTCGAGTCGCCGACAAGCTGATCCACGCCCCCACGGTGCGGGTCCAGCAGCTGGTCGAGGGCCCCGACGGGCTGACATACGCCGATGCCCTGGCCGACCTGTTCGCGCTCGACCAGGCAGCCGTCGACGCCGTCACCCGTATCGGAGGTGACGACTCGTGAGCTCGCTGCGGATCGGTACTCGGGCCTCGGCCCTGGCCACGACGCAGACCGGCCACGTCGCCGACAGGCTGCGGGCACTGGGCGTCGAGGTCGAGATCGTGCCGATCTCCACCGAGGGTGACCGGTCGAGCGCCCCGTTGGCCTCGCTGGGCGGGCAGGGCGTCTTCGTGGCGGCTCTGCGCGAAGCGCTCGCGGCCGGTCAGGTCGACGTCGCGGTGCACTCGCTCAAGGACATTCCCACCTATCCCGACGAGCGACTGACGCTCACTGCCATCCCGCCTCGCGAGGACCCGCGCGACGTGCTGATCGCCCGCGACGGACTGACCCTCGGCGAGCTGCCGCGAGGCGCTCGCGTCGGCACCGGATCGCCGCGCCGTGAAGCCCAGCTGAACGCACTGGGCCTCGGCGTCGAGATCGTGCCGATCCGGGGCAATGTCGACACCCGCATCGGCAAGGTCACGTCGGGCGAGCTCGACGCGATCCTGCTGGCCCGCGCGGGTCTGCTGCGTCTGGGACGCGCCGACGAGGCCACCGAGATCATCGACCCCCTCCAGATGCTTCCCGCCCCCGGGCAGGGAGCACTGGCCTGCGAGTGCCGCGTCGACGACGACGCGACCGTTCGCCTGCTCGAGCAGATCGACGACCGCGACACCCGTGCGGCCGTCACTGCCGAGCGCAGCCTCCTCGCCACGCTGGAGGCAGGCTGCAGCGCCCCCGTCGGGGCCCTTGCCGAGATCGCCTGGGGCGACGACGGCGACGAGCTCTGGCTGCGGGCCGTGGTGTCCGAACCGTCGGGCACCCGAACCATCCGACTGTCCGCGACCGGCCTGCCCGATGAGGCCGCCGCGGTCGGCGAGCGTCTTGCTGCCGAGATGCTGGCCGAAGGGGCCGACACGTTGATGTCGGTGCCCTCGTGACACGGCAGCACGAACCGAAAAAGGAACACCCAGTGACCGCACAGATCACCGACCGCACTGCTCCACGTCCTGCCGCCCGGCAGAAGACGCTGGGCCATGTGAGCTTCGTCGGTGCCGGCCCCGGCGACGAGAGCTTGTTGACGGTGCGCGCCGTCGAGCTGCTCGCGCAGGCTGATGTCGTCATCATCGAAGCTCCTGAGCAGGCTGCACTCGTGACCAACGGCGCCGAGATCGTCGACGGAGGCGTCGGTGAGGACGGCGAGCAGTTGACGCACGCCGCCCGCGCCAAGCTCGTCGTCAAGTACGCCAAGACCGGTGCCCATGTGGTGCGCCTCGTCGTGGGCGACCCGTTCACGTACGCGACGGCTCCCGAGGAAGCCGCAGCCTGCACCAAGGCCGGCATCGGGTTCGAGATCATTCCCGGCGTGTCCTCCGTCGCCGCGGTACCGGCGTACGCCGGAGTGCCGCTGACCACCCGGACGCACCGCGAGTTCACGGTCGTCAGCGTCGGTGACGCGAAGGTCAACTGGGCCGAGCACGCCGGCGACGACACGCTGGTGCTGCTGTCCGCGGTCAATCGGATCGACGAGGTCGCCGCCGGCCTGATCGACGCCGGCCGTTCGCCGGAGACCCCGGTCGCGATGACTCGCGTCGGGACGACCACCGACCAGACCACCGTCGTCTCGACGCTGGCCGACATCGCGGTCGACGCCAAGGCCGCCCAGATGGCCTCCCCGGCGATCACGGTCGTCGGTGACGTCGTCGCGATGCGCGAGTCGCTGTCGTGGTTCGAGACCAAGCCGCTGTACGGCTGGCGTGTCCTGGTCCCGCGCACCAAGGAGCAGGCAGCGTCGCTGGCGCGTCGCCTGCGCGGCTACGGTGCGATCTCCGAGGAGGTCCCGACGATCTCCGTCGAGCCGCCGCGGAACCCGCAGCAGATGGACAAGGCGATCCGTGGACTGGTCGAGGGACGCTACGAGTGGATCGCGTTCACCAGCGTGAACGCGGTCAAGGCCGTCCGTGAGAAGTTCGAGGAGTACGGACTGGACGCGCGTGCGTTCTCGGGCTTGAAGATCGCGGCGGTCGGCGACAAGACCGCCGAGTCGATCCGCAAGTGGGGCATCCGGCCGGACCTGATCCCCAGCGGCGAGCAGTCCGCTGCCGGCCTGCTCGAGGACTGGCCGCCGTACGACGAGCTGCTCGACCCGATCAATCGGGTGTTCATGCCGCGCGCCGACATCGCCACCGAGACGTTGGTCGCGGGGCTGATCGATCTGGGTTGGGAGGTCGACGACGTCACGGCGTACCGCACGGTGCGCGCCACGCCGCCGCCCGCGCCGACCCGTGAGGCGATCAAGACCGGCAAGTTCGACGCCGTGATGTTCACCTCGTCCTCGACGGTCCGCAACCTGGTCGGCATCGCCGGCAAGCCGCATCCGCAGACCATCATCGCCTGCATCGGTCCGGCCACCGCCAAGACGGCCGAGGAGCACGGACTGCGGGTCGACGTGATGGCCGAGAAGCCCGACGTGGAGGTACTGGCCGACGCGCTGGCCGAGTTCGGTGCGGCGCGTCGTCTGCAGTTCATCGAGGACGGCGAACCGGTGCTCAAGCCCTCGCAGAAGCGACCCAGCTCGCGCCGCAAGGCCTGACGCATGCACGGGTCGCCAGCGCCTACCCGGGCTCCTTCGTCGCCCTGGCGACCGGTGCGAGAGCATGGGTGGCACCATGTCTGAGTCGCTACCGATCCGTCCACGTCGCTTGCGGCAGTCGCCGGCGATGCGGCGACTCGTGGCGGAGACCCACGTCGACGCGGGGCAGCTGATCCTGCCGATGTTCGTGGCCGAAGGGCTGGCTGAACCGCGGCCCATCAGCTCGATGCCGGGGGTCGTGCAGCACACCCGCGAGTCGGCCAAGTCGGTGTACGCCGAGGCGGCACGGCTGGGCCTGGGCGGCGTGATGCTGTTCGGCGTGCCCGAGCACAAGGACGCGCAGGGCAGCGGGGCCCTCGACCCCGCGGGGATTCTCAACGCTGCGATCGCCGACGCGCGCGCCGAGGTCGGCGACGACGTGCTGGTGATGTCGGACCTGTGTCTGGACGAGTTCACCGATCACGGGCACTGCGGTGTGCTGGACGAGCGTGGTCGTGTCGACAACGACGCGACGCTGCAGATCTACGGGCAGATGGGTGTGGCGCAGGCCGAGGCCGGAGCCCACGTCGTCGGGCCGAGCGGGATGATGGACGGTCAGGTCGGTGTCATCCGGCGCGCGCTGGATGCCGGCGGGCACACCGACACCGTGATCCTGGCGTACGCCGCGAAGTACGCCTCGGCGTTCTACGGGCCGTTCCGCGAGGCCGTCGACTCGTCGCTGTCGGGGGACCGCAAGACGTACCAGCAGGACCCAGCGAATGCGCGCGAGTCGTTGCGAGAGGTCGCGCTCGACGTCGCCGAGGGCGCCGACATCGTGATGGTCAAACCGGCGCTGTCCTACCTGGACGTGATTCGTCAGGTGCGAGACGTCGTCGACGTCCCGGTGGCGGCGTACAACGTGTCCGGCGAGATCGCGATGGTCGAGGCAGCCGCCGCGAACGGTTGGATCGACCGTGATCGCGCGATCGACGAGGTGGTCTTGTCGATCCGTCGCGCCGGTGCCGACATCGTGCTGACGTACTGGGCAGCCGAAATCGCAGTCCGCTCCTGATCGGCGCAGCCGTGTCGGTCGTGCCTAGAAGCCGTAGGCGGCGAGGCACTCCTTCTGCTTGGCCGGCTGCAGCGGATACTTCAGCGTGCAGGTGAGGGTGGCCTCGGTCCTGGACAGCAGGTCGGTGACGGGCTTGGTCACCCCACCCAGACCCAGGGTGTCGCCCACGCCCTGCACGGTGCCACCGAGCAATGTGCTCTGGGTGGTGCCGCTGGGCGGCGTCGACACCGTGTCGCCGTCGTCGGTCCCCGGTGTCGTGGTGCCGGCGTCGTCGGTCTTCTTGTCCTCGGCGGCCTTCTGCTCGGCCTCGGCGGCCTTGCGCCGCTGCTTCTCGGACAGCGTCTGGTCGAAGGCCCGGTTGGTCAGCACCGGCGACACCGAGTAGGTGTCGGGGGACTCCACGTAGGCGCCGGAGGCGTACTGGGACGAGATCTGCATGACCAGGTCGACGTAGGCGTCGGAGTGGTTGTAGCGCTTGACGGCCTTGCGGGCGTCGGCGTCCTTCGACAGGTCGCCCGGGCCGGCACACAGGTACACACCGGCGGCCGTGGCGGCGTCGTCGATGTCCTGGGGGTTCTTGGTGCCGTCACCGTCGCCGTCGACCGCGACGGACTTCCAGGTCGACGGGATGAACTGCATCGGGCCGACCGCGCGGTCGAAGACCTTGTCGTTGTCGAGCTCGCCGCCGTCGGTGTCGTTGATCTTGGCGCGGCCGTTCGTGCCGTCGAGCGCAGCCCCGTAGATACCGGGGGTCGACACGCCGTCGGGGCTCAACGTGTTGCCGTTGGTGCGGCCGTGATTGGACTCCACGCGTCCGATCGCCGCGAGCAGGTTCCACGGGAGCTTGCACTCGGGGTCGGCGGAAGCGAGCAGCGTCTCGCCGCGGCGATAGGCGTACAGCGCAGCCGACGGGATGCCGTTCTGCGACAGGGTGGACACCGCGGTGGCGGTGCCGCTGCGCGGGTCGATGCCGGGCGTCTGCTCGACGCTGGCCGGCTGGTCGAGTGCGACGGCGGGAACGTCGGGGACATCGGCGTCGTCGGTGTCGGAGGCGTTCGCCAACCCGTTGGCGGACAGGGCCGCACCCCACGCAGACACCAACAGAGCCATCGGCACCAGCGCACCGGCTTTCTGCCAACGCGACAACTGGCGAGTCGCCATGGTTCCCTCCCCTGACCTCAATAGATACGCCGTCGTGAACGTGACCCTCACCACGTCGTACCAGGGCTCAACGATACGGTTGACGCCGAGTTACGTCCACCCGGCCTCACCGGGTGAGACGGATCCCGGGACAATGTATGACGTGAGCCACCGGATCAAGTCAGCGGACCTGTTCGCGCGCGCCGTCGACGTCTCGCCCGGCGGTGTGAACTCGCCGGTCCGGGCGTTCCGGGCCGTGGGCGGGGCACCGATCTTCATGGCGTCCGGGCAAGGGGCGTGGCTGACCGATGTCGACGGCAACCGGTACGTCGATCTCGTCGGTTCCTGGGGGCCGATGCTGTTGGGTCACGCACACCCCGATGTCATCGCTGCGGTCACCGCTGCCGTGGCCGGCGGGACGTCGTTCGGCACGCCGAGTCCGCCCGAGGTGGCGTTGGCCGAGGAGATCGTGGCGCGCACGCCGGCCGAGCAGGTGCGCCTGGTGTCGTCGGGGACCGAGGCGACGATGTCGGCCATCCGGTTGGCGCGCGGATTCACCGGTCGCGATCTGGTCGTGAAGTTCTCCGGTTGCTATCACGGTCACGTCGACTCGTTGCTCGCCGAAGCGGGGTCGGGCGTCGTGACGTTGGGCATTCCCGGCACCCCGGGTGTGCCCGAGCACGTCACGGCGGACACGATCGTGCTGCCGTACAACGACCGGGATGCTGTCGGATCCGCATTCGCCGAGCTCGGCGACCGCATCGCGTGCGTCATCACGGAGGCGGCACCGGGCAACATGGGCGTCGTCCCACCGCTGCCGGGCTTCAACCAGTTCCTTGCGCAGACGTGCACGGCACACGGCGCGTTGTTGATCAGCGACGAGGTCATGACGGGCTTCCGCGTGACCCGATCCGGACACTGGGGGCTGGACGGCGCCGTCGAGGGGTGGCAGCCCGATCTGCTGACGTTCGGCAAGGTCATGGGCGGCGGGTTCCCGGCAGCTGCCTTCGGTGGTCGCGCCGACGTGATGCAGCAGCTGGCCCCCGCCGGCCCGGTCTACCAGGCCGGGACGTTGTCGGGGAACCCGATCGCGACGACGGCCGGGCTCGCGACGCTGCAGGCGGCCGACCAGGCGGCGTACGAGCGGATCGACGCCGCTTCGACCAGGCTGCAGGCCATGGTGGGCGAGGCGCTCGACGACGCGGGTGTCGAGCACCGCATCCAGGCGGCCGGTTCGATGTTCAGCGTGTTCTGGGGCAGCTGCGATCCGGTCGTCGACTTCGCCGCTGCCCAGGCGCAGCAGGCCTGGCGTTTCCCGCCGTTCTTCCACGCGATGCTCGACGCCGGTGTCTACCTGCCGCCGAGTGCGTTCGAGTGCTGGTTCGTCTCGGCGGCACACGATGAGGAAGCACTCTCTAGGATTGAGGCGGCGCTCCCGGCAGCCGCACGTGCCGCTGCCGCTGCGACGCCTGTCTGATCCCCTGACCACGAGGTTTCGTTCGCATGTCGAGCCGCACGATCGTCCACCTGATGCGCCACGGCGAGGTGCACAACCCTGAGGGGGTGCTCTACGGTCGTCTGCCCGACTTCCACCTGTCCGACCTGGGACGACAGATGGCGCAGGTGGTCGCGGAGTCGTTGGTCGACCACGACGTCACGCACGTCGTGGCCTCGCCGCTGGAGCGGGCGCAGGAGACCGCTGCTCCGTTGGCCGACCTCAAGGGGTTGACGGTTCGGACCGACGACCGCGTCATCGAGGCGGGCAACAGCTTCGAGGGCAAGGTCTTCGGCAAGGGCGCCGGTTCGTTGCTGCACCCGAACAACTGGTGGCTGGTGCGCAACCCGCTCAAGCCGTCGTGGGGTGAGCCGTACCGGGAGATCGCGGCTCGCATGCGGCTGGCGATCGACGACGCCCGGGTGGCCGCGCGCGGTCACGAGGCGGTCATCGTGTCGCACCAGCTGCCCGTGTGGATCGCGCGTCGCTCGTACGAGCGGGCATCGTTCGCGCACGACCCGCGCAGACGGCAGTGCACGCTGGCGAGCCTGACGTCGCTGACGTTCCAGGACGACGAGTTCGTCGCGGTGGTCTACTCCGAGCCTGCCGGGCACCTGCTGCCGATGGCCAAGGCCGCGTTCAAGGGTGGCAAATGAAGCGCTTCGCTGCACTGGTCGTTGCAACTGCCCTCCTGGTGGCGGGGTGTGGTGGGTCGAGCGGATCTGGCGACACCGCCGGATACGTCGACAGCGGTACCGGCATCACGGTGCTGCCGGCTGCCGATCGCGAACCCGGGCCCGTGCTGTCCGGCGAGACGATCGACGGCGGTGAACTGACGACGGCCGACTGGGCGGGCCAGGTCGTGGTCGTCAACGTGTGGGGTCCGTGGTGCGCACCGTGTCGCAAGGAGATGCCGGTGCTCAAGGAGGTCTCGGAGCAGTACGCCGACCAAGGCGTGCAGTTCGTCGGCGTCGTCAATCGCGCCAAGTCCGACACGTCGCAGGCGTTTGCCGAGAAGGTCGGCATCGAATACCCCTCGTTCGCCGATCAGGGCGGCAAGCTGGAGCTGAAGTTCAACGACTCGCTGCCCACGGTCGGCATCCCGACGACCTGGATCATCGATGCCGAGGGCCGCGTCGCCGTCCGCATCGCGATCAACGACCTGACCGCCGCCACGCTCGCCGGCCTGATCGACGACGTCAAGGCCTCGACCGCGTGAACCGACCACACGTGCCGAATTTTGCGGAGTCATGCACCGGTGTTCGCCCTAATTTCGGTGCATCACCCCGCAAAATTCGGGGGTTGGGGTCGGGATGAGTGACTGGCTCCGGGAGACGGTGGCGTCGGGGAGTCTGGTGTTGGCCCTGCCGGTCGCCCTCGTCGCCGGGTTGGTGTCGTTCTTCTCCCCGTGCGTCCTGCCGTTGCTTCCGGGGTACCTGTCGTACGTGTCCGGGGTCGGGGTGCAGGACCTGGACTCGGGGCGCCGTAGCCGGGTGGTGCTGGGAGCGGTGTTGTTCGTGCTCGGCTTCTCGGCCGTCTTCGTGCTCAGCGGCGCCCTGTTCGGCTCGATCGGCACCGAGCTGCGGGCCTACCAGCGCCAGCTGTCCATCGCGACCGGGATACTGCTGATCGTGGTCGGTCTGGTGTTCGCCGGCGGTCTGCGGTTCCTGCAGCGCGACGTGCGCGTCCACGCCGTCCCCGCCGTCGGCTTGGGCATCGCGCCGGTGCTCGGCGTGTTCTTCGCGGTCGGCTGGGCCCCGTGCATCGGACCGACCCTCAGCGCGGTGCTCGGTCTGAGCCTGGCCACCGACGACGCCACCGCTGCCCGAGGCGCCTTCCTCGCCCTCGTCTACTGCCTCGGCCTCGGCGTGCCGTTCGTGCTGGCAGCGTTCGGGTTCACCCGCTTCTCCCGATCCATCAACTGGTTGCGCCGCCACCAGCGCGAGGTGTCGATCGCCGGCGGCACGCTGCTCGTCGTCATCGGTGTCGCACTCGTGACAGGGCTCTGGGACAGCCTGGTGATCGACCTGCAGAACTGGGTCGGTGGATTCGAGGCGCCGCTGTGAAGCGCGAACGACAAGCCGCCGCGTCCGAGCTGAGTCCACGCGAGTTCCTGCGCTGGATGTGGCGACAGCTGACGTCGATGCGGACGGCGCTGTCGCTGCTGCTGCTGCTGGCCATCGTGGCAGTGCCCGGATCACTCGTGCCGCAGCGCGGTGTCGACTCGCGCGCCGTCGAGGCGTACCTGACGGACCACCCGAAGGTCGGCCCGGTGATGGACGCACTCGGTCTGTTCAGCGTGTACACCTCGCCGTGGTTCAGCGGCGTCTACCTGCTGCTGATGGTCTCGCTGATCGGCTGCATCCTGCCGCGCTCACTGGTCTACCTCAAGGCCCTGCGGGCTCGACCGCCCAAGGCACCCCGGAACCTGCTGCGCTTCCCGGCGTCGCGAGAGCTCGTCACGTCCTCGTCGCCGCACGACGTGATGGAAGCGGCGCGGCGCGCACTCGGGCGGGCCCGTGTCGACGTCGTCGACACCGACGGCGTGAGCGAGCTGTCGGCCGAGAAGGGCTATCTGCGCGAGGCCGGCAACCTGCTGTTCCACGTCAGCATCGTGATCGTGCTCGTCGGCGTCGCCGCGACCGCGCTGCTGGGGTACCGCGGCGCCGCCATCGTGGTCGAGGGCGACCGCTTCAGCAACGTGCTGACCCAGTACGACGAGTTCGGATCGGGCGCGCTGTTCGACCGAGAGAAGCTGCCGCCGTTCTCGTTCCGGCTCGACAACTTCTCCGCGACGTACCAGGTCGACGGACCTCAACGAGGCGCGCCGCTGTCGTTCGAGGCCACCGGAACCGCTTCCGACGGAGTGGACGGACAGGAGCGACCGTTCTCGATCCGCGTCAACCACCCGATGAAGGTCGGAGGAGCGTCGGTGTTCCTGGTGGGGCAGGGGTACGCCCCCGTCATCAAGGTGACGAACCCCGACGGCCAGGTCGTGTTCGACGAGCCGGTGCCGTTCTTGCCCACCGATCCCACCTACACCTCGAACGGGGTCATCAAGGTGGCCGAGGCAGAACCTGAACAGCTGGGCTTCCAAGGGTTCTTCCTGCCGACGTTCGCGATCGGGGAGGACGGCGCGACACGCTCGACGTTCCCGGCGCCGTACGCGCCGATCATCGGGCTGTTCGTCTGGCACGGTGACCTGGGCATCGACGACGGCCTGCCGCAGTCGGTGTACGTGCTGAGCAAGACCGGCATGACCCAGTACATGGACCCCGACGATCCGGAGGAAGGCTACGAGGTCAGCCTCGAACCCGGTGAGAGTCAGAGGCTGCCGGACGGCCACACGATCGAGTTCGTCGAGCTCAAGCAGTTCGCGCGCTTCCAGATCGCGGCGACCCCCGGCATCCAGATCCCGCTGATCGGCATCGTCGCAGGTCTGCTGGGCCTCGTGGGCTCGTTGTCGGTGCGCCCCCGTCGTACCTGGGTCCGTGCTCGACGTGAGGGTGAGCGTACCGTGGTGCACGTAGCGGTGCTCGATCGTGTTCCGCGAGTGGACCTGCCTGCCGACCTGGACGACTTCGTCCGGCGCCTGCAGGACCGCCTGGCGCCGCTTGATGAAGGAGAGACCCCATGACGCTCGAACAGCTCGGTCGGCTGTCGAACTACAGCGTCGCATCGGCCACGGCCGTGCTGGCGCTGGCTTTCGTGGCGTACGCCGCCCAGTGGGCGTTCGCGCGCAACTCGATGGTGCGACCCGAACCGGTCAAGGTTCCCGTCGGTGCCGACGGTGCAGCCGCCGAGCCCGAAACCGACCGCAGCTATGCGGCCGGCGGGATCGGCTTCTCGCTGACGGCGCTCGCCGAAGTCATCCTGCTCGTCGGCGTCGTCACCCGTGGGCTGGCGGCCGAGCGCGTGCCGTGGGGCAACATGTACGAGTTCAGCTGCATCGCGATCGCGTTCGCGCTGGCGGTGTACCTGCTGCTCGTCCGGCTGTGGGACATCGACTGGGTCGGTGTCCTCGTCACGATCTTCGCGACGATCGTCCTCGGCTCGTCGATGTTGTTCGTCTACGTCCCGCCCGGACCACTGGTGCCCGCGCTGGACTCCTACTGGCTGGTGATCCACGTCCTCGGCGCGATCACCGCCGGTGCGGCGTTCCTGGTCGGTGCAGCAGCCTCGGTGCTGTACCTGATCAAGGACCGCGCCGAGCGCAACACCCCCGAGGACCAGCGCACGGGATTCTTGTGGCGGATGCCGGCGTCGGCATCGATCGACCAGGTGGCCTACCGGGTGCACGCGTTCGCGTTCCCGATCTGGACGTTCGCCGCGCTGATCGCCGGTCCGATCTGGGCGCAGGCCGCCTGGGGCCGCTACTGGGGCTGGGATGCCAAGGAGGTCTGGGCCTTCATCACGTGGGTGTTCTACGCCGCGTACCTGCACGCTCGCGCGACGGCCGGGTGGCGGGGCAAGGCCGCAGCGATCCTGGCACTCGTGGCGTTCGGCACGTTCGTGTTCAACTACGTCGGCGTGAACCTGTTCGTCGGCGGCTTGCACTCCTACGCCAAGTAGGTCCTCACAACCCGCGCAGGTAGTCCGGATCGTCGTCGGGACCCTTGGGTCGAAACGGCGGACGAGGGGTCGGTCGGCCGCCCGACGGTGGACGCCAGACCCGCTTGTGACCCAGGACCAGCCAGACCAGCGGACCCAGGATCGGCACGACGATGATCACGAACCACAGGGGCTTGGGCGGTCCCTGGATCTGGTCGCGCGGGGTGGCGATCAGATCGAACAGCGAATACACCAGCAGCGTGACCGCGACGGCGACCAGCAGGAACTTGCCCATGTGCCGAGCGTACCCAGGTCGACGTAGTCTGGTGCCATGAAGGCGTTCTGGCGATACACGATCGCGCGGCTGGCGATTCTGGGCGTGTGCCTGCTGGTGTTCACCGGTATCGGTGCCCTGGTGTTCGAGGATCTGACCAATGCCGTGATGCTGGTGATCCTGCTGGTCGCCATGGTGGTCTCGGCCGTGATCTCGGCCTTCGTGCTCGCTCCGCTCCGCGACGACCTGGCACGCAACGTGCAGGAGCGTGCCGAGCGGATGAGTCAACGACTCGAGGAGTCGCGCAGCGCCGAGGACGTCGACTGAATGCCCCGCACGTCCGCTGAGCAGCGGGCCTGGATCGCCGAGGCGATCCGCCGGGTCGACGCCGACGCCAATCGCAGCGCCGACACGCACCTGCACGTCCTGCCGGTCGCGATCGACGGCGTCGATCTGTACCTGAAGGACGAGTCCGTCCACCCCACGGGCAGCCTGAAGCACCGGCTGGCGCGGTCGCTGTTCCTCTACGCGTTGTGCAACGGGTGGATCGATGCCGACAGCACGATCATCGAGGCGTCGAGCGGTTCCACGGCGGTCAGCGAGGCCTACTTCGCCCGACTGATCGGGTTGCCGTTCATCGCGGTGATGCCCACGGAGACCAGCCCGGAGAAGATCGAGCTCATCGAGTTCTACGGCGGCCGCTGTCACCTGGTGGACGATCCGGCGGCGGTCTACGACGAGGCGCGTCGGCTGGAGGTCGAGACCGGCGGCCACTACATGGATCAGTTCACGTTCGCCGAGCGTGCTGTCGACTGGCGGGGCAACAACAACATCGCCGAGTCGATCTTCGAGCAGATGAGTGCCGAGCCGCACCCGTTGCCGGCCTGGATCGTCATCGGGGCGGGCACGGGCGGTACGTCGGCCACGATCGGTCGGTACGTGCGGTACCGGCGGTTCGACACCCGCATCCTGGTCGCCGATCCGGAGAACTCGGCGTTCTACGACGGGTGGGAGCAGGACAGCTCGACGGTCACGACCAGTGCGCCGTCGCGGATCGAAGGCATCGGGCGGATGCGCATCGAGCCGTCCTTCGTCGGCGGTGTCGTCGACGACATGATCCGGGTTCCCGATGCGGCGTCGATCGCGGCCGCCCGGTGGGTCTCTCAGCTCCTGGGCCGTCCGGTGGGTGGTTCGACGGGCACCAACGTGTGGGCCAGCTTGCAGGTCGCCGAGCGGATGCGCGCTGCGGGGCAGGCCGGCAGCATCGTGACGTTGCTGTGCGACGGGGGCGAGCGGTACGCCCACACCTACTACGACGACGCGTGGTTGGCCGAGCGTGGCCTGGACATCACGACGTACCAGGCGCAGCTGGAGCGCTACACCTGACAGGGACGCGTCGCGCGCCGAGACGCCCACGCCGGCACGGTGGATTTGCACTGGTTTGACTGAAGTGCAAAACTGCACTTCGTGAATCAGAGTGCACGCGACCTGCGGCGGTCCCGAACCGTCCGCGAGATCTCGCGATGCGCTCGCACGCTCGCGCTCGAGCGCGGCCTCGACGGCTTCACGATGGAGGATCTGGCCGACGCGGTGGGAGTCTCCCGACGCACGCTGTTCAACTACGTGCCGGGCAAGATCGACGCGATTCTGGGCGAGACCGAGGGTCCGGACGAGTCGGCGGTCGCGCTGTTCGCCTCAGGCGGTCCCTCGGGTCACCTGGTGCACGACGTCACCGAGCTCATCGCCGCCGCCCTGGAGGCCGACGAGTCCGCCGCCGAGGACATCGACGCGGTCCGCACCTTGGTCCGCACCGAGCATCGTCTGCACCAGGAGCTGCACGCTCGGTTCGTGGAGATCACCGATCGGTTCAGCGAGGCAATCGCCGAGCGTGAGGGCGCAGGCCACGACCCGCTTCGTGCGCGAGTGGTCGCGATGGTCATGATCGGGCTGCTCGACGTGGCGCTCGACGAATCACTGGCCGACCCGACACGGTCGCTCGCCGATCACTACCGGGGCGTCGTCTCCACGACGGGCGACCTGTTCACCGCGAGCTGAACCCCGCCCCACCCCTGAACATCCATCTCGTACACGAAGAGGAAACCCACGATGGCCACCCTGCTCTACCGACTCGGACGCACCGCCTACCGGCGATGGCCGATCTTCATCGCCGCCTGGATCGTGGCCCTCGTCGGCCTCGGTGCTGTCGCCGGTCTGCTGTCGAAGCCGATGTCCAACCAGTTCACGATCGAGGGCATCGAGTCGGTCGAGGCTGCCGAGCTGCAACAAGAGCTGTTCCCCGAGGCCTCGGCCGTCGACGCTCCCACCGCGACGATCGTGGTCGCAGCGCCGGAAGGTCGACGCCTCGCCGATGAGCCGTATGCAGGCCAGGTGGCCACGCTGGTCGCCGACCTGAATGCGCTCGACGACGTCGTCGACGGTGCCGTCGGACCCGTCGAGGCGGCCGCAGGCATGCGTGCGCAGGCGCTCGCGGAGGTTGATGCGTCGGACACCGCGTTGGTGACGCGGATCGAGCAGCAGCTGGCTGCGGCGACCCCGCTGTCCGAGGACGGTCGGATCGGGACGATCGACTTCCAGTTCGACGCCGAGTCGGTGCTGGAGGTCCTGCCCGAGATGCAGGACGAGGTGTTCGACGTCATCGACGACGCTCGGGCCGCCGGGCTGACGGTGGAGGTCTCCGGAACGGCGATGCAGAGCACCGAGCCGGGGGGTGCCAGCGCCGAACTGATCGGTATCGCGCTGGCCGTCGTGGTCCTGGCATTCACGTTCGGCGCGCTCGTCTCGGCCGGCATGCCGATCCTGACCGCCGGGGTCGGGGTGGGGATCGGCGTGCTGGGCATCACCGCGATGACGGCGGTCGTCGAGGTCCCGTCCACCACGACGGCACTCGCCAGCATGCTGGGTCTGGCCGTCGGCATCGACTACGCACTGTTCGTGCTGGCACGCTTCCGTGGCGAGCTCGATCACACCGACGACCGTGAGGAAGCCATCGGTGTGGCCGTGGGCACGGCGGGCTCGGCCGTGGTGTTCGCCGGTCTCACCGTCATCATCGCGTTGGTCGCGCTCAGCACGGTGGGCATCTCTTTCCTGACGGCGATGGGAATCGGGGCCGCGGTCACCGTCACGATCGCCGTGCTGGTCGCGCTGACCCTGCTGCCGGCGCTGGTCGGCATGCTGAAGTCCTGGACGTTCGGCCTTCGCTTCCGCCGGTACTCGCCCAAGCGCGACGCCGACGGGCTCGTCCGGAACCATGGCGTGCGTTGGGCTCGTCTGGTCGGACGGGCGCCGGTGGCCTGGGCGCTGCTCGTCGTCGTGGGACTGGGCGCGCTGGCCGTCCCGGTCAAGGACATGCACCTGGCGCTGCCGACCGACAGCACGGCGGCGAAGGGCACGACCCAGCGTGAAGCATCGGATCTGGTGACCGAGGCGTTCGGTCCCGGTCGGTTGTCCCCGATGCTGGTGGTCGTCGACGCCCGCGACGTCGCAGATCCGGTCGATCGGCAGGCTGCGTACCAGCAGGTCGCGGCGTGGGCGGGCGGCCAGGACGACGTGGCGAACGCGATGGTCGCGGCGGCCGGCGAGAACGGTGCGATGGTGCTGGTCCAGCCGGCGACCGCGCCGGAGGACACCGCGACCGAGGACCTGTTGCACAACCTGCGCGAGGGTGAGCCCGCGATCGAGGAGCAGACCGGGGTCGCCGTGGGCATCACCGGGATGGCCCCGATCCAGACCGACGTGTCCGGCATGCTGGCGGACGCGCTGCCGGTCTACCTCGCGATCGTGATCGGCTTGGCATTCGTCCTGTTGATCCTGGTGTTCCGCTCGATCCTGGTTCCGCTGACCGCGACGCTGGGCTTCTTGCTGTCGGTCATGGCGACGCTCGGCGCGACGGTCGCGATCTTCCAGGAGGGCATGTTCGGGATCTTCCCGGGCCAGCCGATCGTCAGCTTCATCCCGATCTTCCTGATCGGCGTGGTCTTCGGCCTGGCGATGGACTACCAGGTGTTCCTGGTGACGCGCATCCGCGAGGCCCACGTGCACGGGGCGTCCTCGCGCGAGGCGATCGTCGACGGCTTCCGCAACAGCGCGCGAGTCGTGACGGCGGCGGCGCTCATCATGACCTCGGTGTTCGCCGGCTTCATCTTCATGGACGAGCCGATCATCAAGTCGATGGGCTTCGCGCTGGCCTCTGCGGTGATCTTCGACGCGTTCGTCGTCCGCATGGTGCTGATCCCGGCGCTGATGTACCTGATGGGCGAGAAGGCCTGGTACCTGCCGAAGTGGTTGGACCGCATCCTGCCCCATGTCGACATCGAGGGGGCGAGCCTGCACCGGCCGCACCTGGCCGACCGCTACGGGACGTCAGGCGCCGATCGCTAGTCCGACGGCGAGGCCGAGTGCGTAGATCAGCTCGGCCAGCCCGACGGCCTGGATCACCGGAATCAGGGCCGGGCCGTCGGCTCCGCGGGCGACGATCTGCCTGGCCCGCACGCCGAACGGCAGGAACAGCAGCGCGAGCAGCGCCCACGCGGTGGCGCCCGCGGCGACGCCGGCGGCCAGGACGGCCAGCACGATCAGGAGGCTGAAGAACCGGCGGGTACCCGCATCGCCCAGCACGACCGCCAGGGTGCGCTTCCCGCTCGTGATGTCGGTGGGGATGTCGCGCAGGTTGTTGGCCACGAGGATCGCGCAGGCCAGCGCGCCGACGCCGACCGATGCCGCGACCGCCGGCACGGTGATGCGCTCCACCTGCACGTACGCGGTACCGAGGACGGCGACGAGTCCGAAGAACACGAATACGCTGACCTCGCCCAGTGCGCGATAGCCGTAAGGGTTGGGGCCGCCGGTGTAGGTCCAGGCGGCCACCAGGGCGGCGGCCCCGACCGCCAGCAGCCACCAGGTCGTGGTGGCCGCGAGCACGACGCCCAACGCGGCGCCGAGAGCGAGGAAGCCCAGGGCCGCGATCTTGACCTGACGTGCCGGGACGAGTCCTGACCCGACCAGGCGCAGCGGACCGATCCGGTCGTCGTCGGTGCCCTTGACCCCGTCGGAGTAGTCGTTGGCGTAGTTCACCCCGATCTGCAGGCAGACCGAGACGCCGAGTGCCAGGAGGGCCTTCCAGCACACGACCGAGTCCTCGAAGGCGGCCGCTCCGGTTCCGGCCACGACGGGCGCGACGGCGGCCGGCAGCGTCCGGGGTCGGGCCCCGGCGATCCAGAGGCGTGGGCGGCTGGGCGCGGGCTGACTCACCGGGACATTCTGACAGCACACCGATATGTCAAGGCAAAATTGACGCGGTTGGCACGTCAAGCTAGCGTTGACGGCATGGGCAAGGACGAGTTCACCGATGTCGTGGCCGAGGCGATTGCGCGCCTGGACCCTCAGCTGCAGCGCCGCCTCGACGAGGAGGACGCGCAAGCCCATCTCGATCTCGTGGTGCTGACGAACCGGGCTCACGTCGAGGTCGGCGAGCTGCTCCGCTCCGCGGTGTCCGCGGCCCGCGCTGCCGGATGGAGCTGGGAAGCGATCGGTGGCTCGTTGCAGATGTCGCGGCAGGCCGCGCAGCAGCGGTTCGGGCGAATGACGGAGGAGGACGAGTTCGCCGACGAGGAGCAGAATCGTCGACTCGTCGGCCTCACCGCGTTCAACGAGATCGAGACCCTCAACGACTGGGGCCGCCACGGTTGGCACTCGGTCGCGTGCGGACCGATGTTCCACGACGTGGTGCACACGGGCATGCAGTGGGAGCACAAGCGCGTCGTCGTCGGTGGGCGAGCGGCCAAGACGCTGGAGTCCCAGGGCTGGGAGCGCATCAGCACCGTCTGGTTCCCGTGGGTGTACTTCCGGCGCTCGCTCGGCATTCCCGCGCTCCCGGGGGAGCCTGAGTGACGGCTTCGTTGCGTCCGGTGCGGGGCGAGCCGCTGGACGTGCTGGCCCTGTTGCGCGACTGGGTCGAAGGTGACGGATCCCCGTTGGTGATGCGCACGTCCGGCAGCACGGGCGAACCCAAGGACGTCGTGCTGTCACGGGAGGCGATGGTCGCGTCCGCCACGGCATCGTTGCGGCGGTTGGGAGGCCCCGGTGGGTGGCTGCTGCCGCTGCCCGTGACCGGGGTGGGCGGCCTCCAGGTGCTGTTGCGGTCGATCCTGGCCGGCACGACTCCGACGGTCGACTCGCGCCTCGACGCCGGGCTGGTCGAGGCGGAGCGGCGGTACGTCTCGATCGTGCCGACCCAGCTGCACCGCCTCGAGCAGGCTGGTCGGCTCGGCGATCTGGCCGGGTTCGACGCCGTGCTCGTGGGGGGTGCGGCGACGGATCCGCAGTTGTTGCGCCGGGCGACCGAGGCCGGCGTCACGATCGTTCGCACGTACGGCATGACCGAGACGTGTGGTGGCTGCGTCTACGACGGAGTGCCGCTCGACGACGTGCGGATGCGCATCGCCGACGATGGTCAGGTAGAGCTCGCCGGTCCGGTGCTGTTCGACGGCTACAGCGATCCGGTCGCGACGGCAGCGGTGCTGCGCGACGGCTGGTTCCGCACGGGCGATCTCGGCGAGATCGCGAACGGCGTGCTGAGCGTCACCGGCCGCGTCGACGACGTGGTCCAGAGTGGCGGGGTCAAGGTTCCGCTCCCTGCTGTCACTGCTGCGCTGAAGCAGCTGCCGGGCGTGCATGACGCGGTCGCGCTCGGGCGACCAGATCCCGAGTGGGGGACTCAGGTCGTGGCGTTCGTCGTGGCCGAGCGCGACCTGTCGCACGTGCGGGACGAGCTGGAAGCGGCCGGCCTCGATCGCCGCTGGGCGCCCCGCGAGGTCGTCACGCTGGGACGACTCCCGCTGCTGGCCAATGGCAAGGTCGACCGCCGGCACCTCCTCGACCGCCTCTCCTGACCAGCGTGTGACGCCAGGGCTGATCCGGTCGGTCAGGTCAGGTCGGGGCGGTTGAGCTGGTCGCGGAGGGTCCGGGGGACCTCGCCGACACGTTGGGCCTCATCGCGGGTCGTGACGAGGAGGGCATCCGGTGTCCGGACCACGACGACGTCGCGGAGACCGAGCACGGCGACCAGGGTGTCGTCGGTGCTCAGGGCGAGTCCGTCGGCATCGATGAAGACGGTGTTGGGGTCCGATCCGCGCAGGTCCTCCAGGGCAGCGAAGTCGCCGACGTCGTCCCAGCCGAAGGTGGCGGGCACGACGGCCATGCCGCCCTCCAGGGACACCGGTTCGGCGACGGCGTGGTCGATCGCGATGTTCGTCAGGGTCGGCCACGTGGCAGCCAGCGCAGCGGGGTCGGCCGCAATGGCTCGCAGGCCGGCGGACAACGTCGGTTGCAGTCGGTCCAGGTGGCCCAGCAGCACGCCGGCGCGGACGACGAACATGCCCGCGTTCCAGGTGTACCCGCCCTCGGCGAGGTACCCGGCTGCGGTCGCGGCGTCGGGCTTCTCGACGAACGAGTCGATCGCGACGGCCGAGGGGGCGCCCTCGACGTCGAGGGGCCGTCCGGCCTTGATGTACCCGAACGCGGTCGACGGAGCGGTCGGGGTGACGCCGATCGTGGTGACCGGTCCGGTGCGCGCAGTCGCCACGGCCTGCGTGATCGCGTCGGCGAACGCGCTGTCCCCGCTGATCACGTGATCGGCGGCGAAGGACCCGATGACGGCCTTCGGATCGTCGGCGGCGATCGTCGCGGCGGCCCAGCCGATCGCCGGCATCGAGTTGCGTGGCGTCGGCTCGGCCAGGACATTGACCAGGTCGGGAAGCTGGTCGCGGACGGCAGCCTCGTGGGTGGCGCCCGTCACGACGTGGATGCGTTCTGGTGGCACCAGCGCGGTCAACCGGTCCCAGGTGTGCTGGATCAGGGTCCGGCCGGATCGGTCCAGGTCCAGCAGGAACTTCGGTCGCCCGGCCCGCGACAGCGGCCACAACCGCGTCCCGGCCCCGCCCGCCGGGATCACCGCGTGAAAGTCGTCCAGATCACTTGCCACGCCCGTCACTGTAGTTCCCCCGTGGGCGGTGACTTAGCGACGTATCGGCCTGGGTCGGTGCCTGGGCGACGTATCAGGGGGTGGGACAGGTCGCTGGGCCACCCGCCCATCCGGGCACGTGGGACAGTGAAGGGGTGGAGATCGTGGCAGAGGTGGTCCGGAACGGCTTCGTCGAGAGCGTGCACCGGGGGACCGTGGTCCACGTGTCGCCGACGGGCGACGTGGTGCGGGCCTGGGGTGATCCGGACGTGCAGGTGTTCCCACGGTCCTGCAACAAGCCGATCCAGGCGCTGGGCATGTTGCGAGCGGGCTTGCCGCTGGAGGGCGCGTTGCTGGCGCTGGCGATGGCCAGCCACTCGGCAGAGCAGTTCCACCTGGACGCGGTGGACCAGATCCTGGCGCTCGCCGGCCGGGACCGCAGCGCCTTGCAGACGCCCGCGTCGTATCCGCTCGATCCCAAGGAGCACGCGGCCCTGCTGCGGCGAGGGGGCCAGAAGGCACCGGTCCTGATGGACTGCTCGGGCAAGCACGCCGCGATGCTCCTGACGTGCGTGACGAATGGCTGGCCGATCGATGACTACCTGGCCGACGACCATCCCGTTCAACAGGTCATCACCCAGACGTTCGCCGAGCTCACCGGCGCCGATCCTGATCCGGTCGGTGTGGACGGGTGCGGTGCGCCATTGCTGGGAACCGGTCTGCGGTCGCTCGCGCACGCGATCGGGTCGATCGCGCGCGGTGACCACGGGGAGCCGTCACAACGACTGGCCGACGCATGGCGCGCGCACCCTGAGTACGTCAGCGGGACCCGACGGGGCGAGCTGGCGTTGATGCGGGCGGTGCCGGGTGTGTGCGCGAAGGTCGGGGCCGAGAGCGTCTACGTCGCGGTGCTGCCCGACGGCTCGGCGATCGCGATCAAGATCGAGGACGGTGCCGAGCGCCCGCTGTACGTCGTGATGAATCGAGCGCTCGAGCTGGCCGGCCTGCGCGCGCCGTTGCTAGCAGAACGACCTGCCGTGCTGGGTGGAGGGCAGCCGGTCGGGGAGGTTCGACCCACGCTCTGACCAGTGCGTTCGTGTCACCTCGGCGTGATCCATGTCGCAAGCGCCCTGGCTTGCATTTGCTAACTTTTGCAAGCACACTGGAGGCATGGCCAAACCGATCAAGCAACGCGTCGAGGGACTCGGCGAGTACCTGCGCGATCAGCGAAGCCAGGCCCAGATGTCCTTGCGCCAGCTGGCCGAGCTCGCGGATGTCTCCAATCCGTACCTCAGCCAGATCGAGCGAGGACTTCGCCGTCCGTCGGCAGAGGTGCTGCAGCAGATCGCCAAGGCGCTGCGCATCTCGGCCGAGTCGCTCTACGTGCGCGCCGGCATCCTCGATGCCGACGAGTCGGGGGCTCGGATGGTTGAGGACGCGATCGCTCTCGACTCGCGTCTGACCGAGCGGCAGAAGTCCGCTCTGCTCGACATCTATCGATCGTTCGTCGGCAACGACGCAGCCGTCGACAGTGAGCTGGGCGCAACCGTCACCACTACCCAGGAGGAAATATGACCATCGTCGACACCATCAAGTCGCTGCCCGAGACCCTCAAGAAGGTCGAGATCGCCGACCTGCAGAAGCAGGCCACCGAGTTCGCCCAGGGCACCATCGAGTCAGCCAAGGGCACCTACGCCGACGTCGCCAAGCGCGGCGAGGAGCTGGTGAACAAGGCCAAGAGCCTCAAGGTCGAGGACCTGAAGAACACCGTCGCTTCGCTGCGCAGCAAGGCCGAGGAGGGCGTCGAGGACGTCCAGAAGAAGGCCGAAGAGCTGGTCGACGACGCGAAGGAGACCGTCGCGAAGGTGACCAAGAAGGCTCCGGCGACGAAGCCGGCCGCCAAGAAGCCGGTCGCGAAGAAGGCGCCGGCCAAGAAGGCTCCCGCCAAGAAGGCGCCGGCCAAGAAGGCTCCCGCCAAGAACGCCTGACCCACAGGCTCGGGGCGTAGCGGGGAGGAGCGATCCTCCCCGCTACGCTTTTTTCGTGCTCGACTTCGCCGGGATCCAGAACAATCTGCTGCTCGTCGTGTCGTTGGTGCTACTCGTCGTCAAGGGATTTGCCGTCGTCGACGCGGTCGCGCGACCTGCCGGCCAGTTCGAGGTGCACCAGACGTTGCCGAAGCAGACCTGGTTGATCATCCTGGCGCTGTCGTTCGTGGCGCATCTGCTGATGCCGTCGCCGGTCGGTCTGCTCAACCTCGTCGGCACCGTCGCGGCGATGGTCTACCTGGCGCAGGTGCGCGGGTCGAGCCTGTGACTCAGACGCGGGGTCTGGCCGGATGGAGCCACCTGGTCAGGACCAGGCGCAGATCGGAGTGGTCGAGCTCGGCGGGCACGTCGCGGTGACGTTGCCGGAGAGCGTCGTGCCCGAGGACGAGGCAGACGATCCATCGCGCCACGTCGTCGGACCGTAGCTCACGGTCGATCGAGCGCTCGCGCTGTGCCCGCTCGACCACGGGAAGCAGGTGGTGCTCGGCGTCGTCGGGGACACCGCTGCGCAGATACCGGTCGATCATGCTCAGCAGGTCGTCCCACGCGGTCATGGCACCAGGCTAGAGCCGCTGCGCGGCATACAGTGAAATCGTGACGAAACCGATCATGATCAACGGGTTGCGCAAGACGTTCGGGTCGTTCGCAGCGCTCGACGGCCTGGACCTGGAAGTCGACCAGAGCGAGGTGCACGGGTTCCTCGGGCCGAACGGTTCAGGCAAGTCCACGACCATCCGGGTGCTGCTGGGTCTGCTGCGGGCCGATGGGGGACGCGTGGAGCTGCTCGGCGGGGATCCGTGGTCCGAAGCGGCGACCTTGCACCGACGGCTCGCGTACGTGCCCGGTGACGTGAGCCTGTGGCCGTCCCTGACCGGCGGCGAGGTGATCGACCTGCTCGGGCGGCTACGAGGCGGGCTCGACGAGAGTCGTCGAGCCGAGCTGATCGAGCGGTTCGAGCTCGATCCGTCGAAACGGTGCAGCACCTACTCGAAGGGCAATCGGCAGAAGGTCGCGCTGGTCGCCGCGCTCGCCTCGGACGTCGAGCTGTTGCTGCTCGACGAGCCCACCTCGGGACTCGATCCGCTGATGGAGGAGGTCTTCACCGAGTGCATCGACCGATTTCGCGGCGACGGTCATGCGGTACTGCTGTCGAGCCACATCCTGGCCGAGGTCGAGCGGCTGTGCGACCGCGTCAGCATCATCCGGTCGGGACGCACCGCAGAGTCCGGCACGCTCGCCGAGCTGCGGCACCTGACGCGCACGGCCGTCGCCGCAGAGCTGGAGGCGGTGCCCCGCGACCTGTCGACGCTGCCGGGCCTGCACGACCTGCTGGTCGAAGGCAACCGGGTGCGTTTCGACGTCGACACCGATCACCTGGGGGAGGCGATCGCGCGGTTGTCCGCGGCGGGGATCGTCTCGCTGACGTCGACGCCCCCGACACTCGAGGAGCTGTTCCTGCGCCACTACGGCGAACGTCTCGAACCCGGCCAGGAGCCCGCATGAGCCGCTTCGTCGGCACATGCACGTTGCTCGTGTCGTTCCTGCGCCGCGACCGGTGGATGCTGCTGGGCTGGATCGGCGCGAACGTCGCGGTGTACTGGTCGCAGGCGGTGGGCACCAAGGCGATCTATCCGACCCAGGCCGATCTGGACCGGGCCGCGGCGAGCATGGAGTCGAATCCGGCGTTCATCGCGCTGGCCGGTCCGACACGAGCGCTGGACACGATCGGTGGTCAGGTCGCCTGGCAGTCGTCGGTCACCGGTGCAGTGCTGGCCGCGCTGATGTCGATGTTCCTGGTCACTCGACACACCCGGGCCGAGGAGGAGAGCGGACGTGACGAGCTGGTCCGATCGTCCGTCGTCGGTCGTGACGCCACCGTGGCGGCGACCATTCTGCTCGTGCTGCTCGCGAACGGTGTCCTTGCTGCCAGCATCACCGGCAGTCTCGTCGGTTACGGGCTGTCCTGGACAGGGTGCTTCGCGCTCGGCGCGTCGGCCGGGCTGTGCGGGCTGGTCTTCGGCGCCGTCGCGTTGGTCAGCGCCCAGGTCGTCCGATCGGCACGCGCCGCCAACGGGCTGACGGGAGCCGTCATCGGCATCGCCTACGTGCTGCGCGCGATCGGTGACGTCGGTCCGGGCGCGCTGACGTGGGTGTCGCCCATCGGTTGGAGCCAGGCAGTGCGGGCGTTCGCCGGGGAGCGCTGGTGGCCGCTGGCATTGTTGGCCCTCACCGCCACGGCTCTGACTGTGGGTGCCGTGGCGCTGCTGCACCGACGCGACTATGCCGGCGCGCCGTGGCCGGTGCGTCCCGGGCCCGCCCGCGGCGGGCTGCACACCGACCTCGGTCTGGTCTGGCGGCTGCAACGCGCATCGGTCATCGGCTGGTCCGTGGGGTTGTTCGTCGGTGGCGTCTCCTACGGGTCGGTCGGTGACGGGGTCGAGGACTTGCTGGGTGACTCCGAGACGTCGCGTGACATCTTCCTCGCGACGGGCGGCGGCGACCTCGTCGACTCGTTCTACGGTGTGGCCGTCGTGATGTTGGCCATGATCACGTGCGGTTTCACGGTCACCTCGGTGCTGCGGATGCGCGGTGAGGAGGTGGCCGGTCACGCCGAGATGGTGCTCGCGACCGCGGTTCCCCGTGCACGCTGGGCCGCGGCGCACCTGACGATCACGGCAGTCGGCACGGTGGCGGGGTTGTTGCTCGCTGGGCTCGGCCTTGGCCTGGGGTACGCCGCCGTGACGGCCGACTCCGCAGCGGTGTTCCGCTTCGTCCCTGCCGCCGCGCAGCAGCTGCTCTCGGTCCTGCTGGTCGGCGCGATCGCCTGGGTCGGATACGCGTGGCGGTCGCGCTCGGGCGTGCTGGGCTGGGTGGCGGTCGCCTTCTGCTTCGTGGTGCTGATGTTCGCCGGTGTGCTGCAGCTGCCGGGCTGGGTGCAGGACCTGTCTCCCTTCCATCGGTTGCCGATGTTGCCGGCAGAGGCGTTCGACCTCGGTGAGGCGGTTCTGGTCGGCGCCTCGACGGTGCTGCTGGTGGTGGTCGGTCACGTGCTGATGAATCGGCGCGACATCACCAATCAGTAGAACAGGTGTTCGAAACGGGGTAGGGTCGTGCCGTGTACTTCCAGGGTTCGCTGCTCGACACCGACGACGCCGCAACGGTCGGCGACTTCGCCGGGATCCAGCGCCGCGAGCTGGCGCACGGAGCGTGGGTCGACGTCCTGCCGGGCTGGATGAGCGGTGCCGACCAGCTGTTCTGGACACTGCGGACCGCGGTTCGCTGGCGGGCCGAACGGCGCGAGATGTACGACGCCGTCGTCGACGTCCCACGGTTGCTGTGCTCCTATCGGGAGGGCGAGCCTTTGCCCGACCCGGCGCTCACCTGTGCCCGTGACGCCTTGTCGGCACACTACGCGGACGAGCTCGGCGAACCGTTCGTGACGGCGGGGTTGTGCTACTACCGTGACGGCCGGGACAGCGTGGCCTGGCATGGGGACCGAGTCGGGCGGGGCCGCGACACGGACACGATGATCGCGATTCTCTCACTTGGTGCGCCTCGGCGTTTGTCGTTGCGACCGCGCGACAGCCGGTCCGATGGACCGCGTGAGCAGATCGGCTTCGTCGTGGGGCACGGTGACTTGCTGGTCATGGGAGGGTCGTGCCAGCGCACGTGGGACCACGCCGTGCTGAAGACGGCCAAACCGGTGGGGCCGCGCATCAGCGTGCAGTTCCGGCCGCGCAACGTCTTGTGATCCCAGCCCGCTGCCTGCGGACCTCGGTCGGCTCACACCGAGGTCGACACCTTCAACGGCGCTCCGGTCGCCTCGACGACCTGCTGCTCGCTGACCCCCGCGGCGGTCTCGACGAGGACGAGCCCGTCCGGCGTCACGTCGATGACGGCCAGATCGGTGATGATGCGCTGGACCACCTTGCGGCCCGTCAACGGCAACGTGCACGACTCGACGATCTTGGGGGCACCGTCGCGAGCGACGTGCTCCATCAGCACGATGACACGATCGGCGCCGTGCACCAGGTCCATCGCACCGCCGGGGCCCTTGACCATCTTTCCCGGGATCATCCAGTTCGCCAGGTCGCCGGTGGCAGAGACCTGCATGCCGCCGAGGATCGCGGCATCGACCTTGCCACCGCGGATCATCGCGAAGCTCGTGGCGGAGTCGAAGTACGACGCCCCGGGCACCACCGTGACCGTCTCCTTGCCGGCGTTGATCAAGTCAGGATCGACCGCGTCCTCGGTCGGATACGGGCCGACGCCGAGGATGCCGTTCTCGGACTGCAGGACCACCGTGACTCCCGGCGGAACGTAGTTGGGAACCAGGGTCGGCAGACCGATGCCCAGATTGACGTACGCCCCGTCGGACAGCTCACGCGCCGCTCGCTCGGCCATCTGTTCACGCGTCAACGCCATGGTCATGCTCCTCGGGTGGTGCGCTTCTCGATGCGCTTCTCGACGTCCGTGCCGACCTCGACGACGCGGTGCACGAAGACACCGGGCAGGTGCACGGCGTCCGGGTCGATCTCGCCGGGCGCGACCAGGCGCTCGACCTGGGCGATGCACACCCGCCCCGCCATCGCCGCGAGCGGATTGAAGTTGCGGGCAGCCTTGTTGAAGACCAGATTGCCGTGCGTGTCCGCGACGGCCGCGTGGACCAGCGAGAAGTCGGTGGTGATCGATTCCTCCAGGACGAACTCACGCGCTTGGCCGTGCATGGAGAACGTCCGGGTGTCCTTGACCGGCGAAGCGACGGCGACGCCGCCGGCCCCGTCGTACCGGCGGGGCAAGCCGCCCTCGGCGACCTGCGTACCGACGCCGGTCTGGGTGTAGAACGCGGCGATGCCCGCTCCGCCAGCACGCGCTGGACACGCACCAGTTCCAGCGAGACATCGTTCGGTATCGCGCCCTGCGTGAGGCGGGGTACGACTACCTGCAGGTGACGCAATCGATGTTGAGCCGACCACGGGCTCTGGTCATGACGATCGACTCGGCGCTGCGCAAGCGTGGGTACGACGGACCCGTGCCGCGATTCGGAGGCGAGTGGACCGCGTGTTCGAGTCGATCCGCCCCGTTGAGTGGTGAACGCCGGTGCCTGAGCGACGTATCAGGGACTCATCAGGTCGCTGACGCACCGCCGAAGGGGATAGGTCGCTAAGTCACCGCCCCCGGGGGTGTCACTTGCGGGCGCGGGCGGCCTTGGAGCGTTGGGACTGGTCGAGGATGACCTTGCGGAGGCGGACGTTGGACGGGGTGATCTCGACGCACTCGTCCTCGCGGCAGAACTCCAGGCACTGCTCGAGCGAGAGCTTCTTGGGCGGGATGACCTTCTCGAAGTTGTCGGAGGTGGCCGACCGGATGTTGGTCTGCTTCTTCTCCTTGGTGATGTTGACGTCCATGTCGTCCTCGCGAGAGTTCTCGCCGACGATCATGCCCTCGTAGACCTCCGTCGCGGGCTCGACGAACAACGTGCCGCGCTCCTGCAGGTTGGTCATTGCGAAGCTGGTGACGGCACCTGCGCGGTCGGCGACCAGCGAGCCGGACGGGCGGGTCGAGATCTCCCCGGCCCACGGCTCGTAGCCCTCGAACACGTGGTGCGCGATGCCGGTGCCGCGGGTGTCGGTCAAGAACTCGGTACGGAAGCCGATCAGGCCGCGCGCCGGTACCAGGAACTCCATCCGCACCCAGCCGGTGCCGTGGTTCGTCATCTGCTCCATGCGTCCCTTGCGCACCGCCAACAGCTGGGTGATCGTGCCCAGGTACTCCTCGGGGGCATCGATCGTCAGCCGCTCGACCGGCTCATGCAGCTTGCCGTCGATCTCCTTGGTGACGACCTGCGGCTTGCCGACCGTCAGCTCATAGCCCTCGCGACGCATCTGCTCGACCAGGATCGCGAGCGCCAGCTCGCCACGGCCCTGGACCTCCCAGGCGTCTGGTCGGTCGGTGGGCAGCACACGGATCGAGACGTTGCCGATCAACTCGCTGTCGAGGCGATCCTTGACCAGTCGAGCCGTGACCTTGGTGTTCTTCTCCCGGCCCGCCAGCGGCGACGTGTTGGTGCCGATCGTCATCGAGATGGCCGGTTCATCGACGTGGATCAGCGGGAGAGCTGCCGGGTGGTCCGGATCGGCGAGCGTCTCGCCGATGTTGATGTCGGCGATGCCCGCGATCGCGACGATGTCGCCCGGGCCGGCCGTTTCGCCCGGCTTGCGCTCGAGCGCCTCGGTGACCAACAGCTCGGTGATCTTGACCCGCTGGACCGACCCGTCCCGCCTCATCCAGGCGACCTGCTGGCCCTTCTTCAGCTCGCCCTCCTTGACGCGCACCAAGGCCAAGCGGCCGAGGAAGGGCGAGGAGTCCAAGTTGGTGACGTGCGCCTGCAAGGGGGCGCCTTCGGTGTACTCGGGCGCGGGAACGGTGGACATGATCGTCTGGAACAGCGGGATCAGGTTCTCGTTGTCCGGCAGCGTGCCGTCGGCGGGCTGCTCCAGCGAGGCACGCCCGGCCTTGGCCGAGGCGAAGACGACCGGGAAGTCCAGGGCGTCGTCTCCCGCGTCCTCGGGCAGCAGGTCGAGAAACAGCTCCATGGTCTCGTCGACGACCTCGCTGATGCGCGAGTCGGGACGGTCGACTTTGTTGACCACCAAGATCACGGGCATCTTGGCGGCCAGCGCCTTACGGAGCACGAACCGCGTCTGGGGCAGCGGACCCTCGGAGGCGTCGACGAGAAGCACGACCGCGTCGACCATCGACAGGCCACGCTCGACCTCACCGCCGAAGTCGGCGTGCCCGGGGGTGTCGATGATGTTGATCGTCACACCGCCGTCGGGCGAGCCGGGGCCGTTGTAACGGACTGCGGTGTTCTTCGCGAGGATCGTGATGCCCTTCTCACGCTCCAGGTCGCCGGAGTCCATCACGCGCTCAGCGAGCTGGTGGTGCTCGTCGAACTCGCCCTGCTGCTGGAGCATGGCGTCGACCAGAGTCGTCTTGCCGTGGTCGACGTGGGCGACGATCGCGACATTGCGCAGATCGGAACGAAAAGCCATGCGAAGAGATGTCCTACCTGGAGGGAATGCTGGGTGCGTGTACAGCCTTCACAGTCTAGTGACGTCGACGCTCTCGACCGAATCGAGCAGCGACGAGTGTGACGCAGATCATTGCACTGGTACAACCATCTCGCTTTTGCAACAGTTGCATGAACGTTAGTATCTTCCGGTGACCAGCCACGACGACCTCGCCGCCTCGTTCGAGGACTTCCTCACGCGATGCGTCGGCATGTCGGAGGTCTCGGAGGTCGATCGACTTCTCGAGCTCGAGCTGTCGATGAGCCAGACCAAGTCGATCTTCGTCCTGAGCATGGCCGACGAACCGATGGCCATCACGGCCCTGGGTGAGCGGCTCGGCCTCTCGGTCGCCACCGCCGGTCGGACGGTGGACCAGCTGGTCAAGGGTGGGTTCGCCCACCGCACCGAGGATCCGGCGGACCGCCGGGTCAAGCTCGTCAACATCACTGCGGCGGGCCGCGAGATCGCCGAACAGCACTTCGAAGCGCACCGCGCGACGTTCATCGAGCTGTTCTCCAGACTCAGCGCCGAGGAGGCCGACCGCCTCAACGACGCCCTTCAGCCGCTCATCGCGGCTGTCGACCGCACCATCGAACAGGAGACCCCTGCATGACCGACGTGACCTCTACGTCAGGAGCGGTCGAGGACAACGACAAGATCACCAAGGACATCCTCCTGGTGGCCGGCGTCGTGGTGCTCGGCTCCATCATGTCGATCCTCGACATCACGGTCGTGAACGTCGCACTGCCGACGTTCCAGGCCGACTTCGGGGTGGACGCGTACTCGACCGTGGCGTGGACCGTCACGGGGTACACCTTGGCGCTCGCCGCCATCATCCCGGTGACCGGTTGGGCCGCCGACCGCTACGGGACCAAACGCCTCTACCTCGTGGCGATTGGTCTGTTCACACTCGGCTCGGTGTTGTGCGCCACCGCGTGGAACATCGAGTCGTTGATCGCCTTCCGCGTCCTGCAGGGCCTCGGCGGCGGCATGCTGATGCCGCTGGGCATGACGATCATGACGAGGGCGGCCGGCCCGCACCGGATGGGCCGACTGATGGCGATCCTGGGCGTCCCGATGCTGCTCGGCCCGATCATGGGCCCGATCCTCGGCGGCTGGCTGATCGAGATCGCGTCGTGGCACTGGGTGTTCCTGATCAACCTGCCGCTCGGCATCATCGCGATCATCTACGGACTCAAGGTGCTGCCGTCCGATGCGCCAGAGCCCAGCGAGTCGTTCGACTTCATCGGCATGTTACTGATGTCGCCGGGCTTGGCGCTGTTCCTGTACGGCGTCTCGTCGATCCCGGAGACCGGCACGGTCGCCGCGTCCAAGGTCCTCGTCCCCGGAATCGTCGGTTTGCTGCTGATCGTCGCCTTCGTCTTCTACTCGTTCCGACCCAAGCACCCTCTGCTGGACCTGCGACTGTTCAAGAACCGGAACCTGACGGTGGCCACGATCGTGATGTTCCTGTTCGCCGGCGCATTCTTCGGCGCACTGCTGCTGGTGCCGACCTACTACCAGCAGGTTCGCGGAGCCTCGGTGCTCGAAGCCGGCCTGCTGGTCGCGCCGCAGGGCCTGGGGGCGATGCTGACCATGCCGATCGCCGGAGCGTTGGCCGACAAGCTGCCGGTGGGCCGGATCGTGCCGTTCGGCTTCCTGGGCATCCTGCTCGGCATGTTCGGACTCGCCCAGAGCTCGGGGCCCGAGACCCCGTACTGGCAGCTGATCGTGTGGCTGTTCGTGCTGGGCCTGGGCATGGGAGCGACCATGATGCCGATCTTCACGTCGGCCCTCAAGACGCTCAAGGAGCACGACGTGGCGCGCGGATCGACGCTGATCAACGTGATCCAGCAGGTCGCCAGCTCGGCCGGCGTCGCCGTCATGTCGGTCGTCCTGACCAACCACCTGAAGGCCTCGGATGCGGCCTCGGCGTACGCAGCGATCGGCGAGTCGACGCTGAAGGGTGTTGCGGCTCCCGAGTGGGCCACGAAGGTCGCCGATGCCCTCGGTGCCGCCTTCGAGTCGACAGCGCTGGCCGACATGGCCTCGTCGTTCTCCTCGACGTACTGGGTGGCGTTCGCGATCATCGCGTTCACGCTGATCCCGGTCGCGATGCTGCCGCGCAAGCGCGAGGAGTCGCATCTGCTCGACGACGAGGACGGTCCCAAGGCCCCCGTCATGATGCACTGACAGGCGGGCGATGGGGAGCAGTCCCCGTCTCCACCGAAATCGGACCTCTCGGGCCTGAGTCGATGGCAGGATGCATGAGCGCGCACGCGCAGCACGCAACTGCCTGACCAGGAGGCTCGATGTCAGATTCCCACGACCCACACGTCCCGGCCGGCTGGTACCCCGACGGTTCCGGTGGCGAACGGTGGTGGGACGGGACGCGATGGACCGATGACGTGCGGCCCGCGGTCGCTCCGCCACCGCCTGGAGGCGAGCTCCCCGGACCGCAGTCCCCGGGCGGGGCCAACACGCGTCTCATGGCTGTCGTCGTGGGCGTCTCGACTTTCGCTGTCCTGGCTCTGGTGCTGGTCGTCGTCCTGGCCAAGACCGTCGGGGGTGGCGGGCCGGGCGCGGTCGTCAAGGAGTACCTCACCTCGACGGGGTCGGACCTGATCAAGCGCTGCGAGCTGCTCAGCGAAGGCGTGCAACGCGACATGTTCGCGGACTACTCGGTGGGGGACGACATCGTGGAGGGCTGCCAGGACTGGGCCTACACGGTCGAGGAAGGGATCGACGACGAGGGGTACTGGATCGGAGATTGCGACATGAACGCGCAGCTGGAGTCGGATCTGCGATACGAGGTGACGATCCATGACGTCGAGGAACAGCACTCCGAGGCACTGGTGAGCTACGAGAGCTCGATCCGTTTCGTCGGAGACCTGTACGAGTACCGTGATTGTGACGAGTTCGTGGTCGACGACTACGAGTGGTCGGGGTACGACCAGGCGTTGGTGTGCAAGGAGTACGGCGAGTGGAAGATTCGCACGGAGCGCTACACCGGCGACGAGCGATGCTACGAGTACTCGACAGACGGCTACTTCAGCGGGGCTGACGACTGAGGTTCGGAGCGGGCCACCTTGTGCTGGGCGGCCTGCGCGAGCGTCTTGTTGTCGGTCAGGTCGTTGACTGCGACGATCTCGGTGACGCGGACGGGGCGGCCCACCAGCTCGAGTCGCAGCGTCTCGGTCAGCGCGGCGACGCCGTGCTTGGCAGCGGTGTACCCGCCACCGCCTTCATAGACTCCTCTGCCGGCCGTCGAGCCCACGTTGATGACGGTGCCCTTACCCGACGCCTCCAGCGCGGGCAGCAGCACCCGGGTGACGTTGAGCGTGCCGAGCACGTTGACCTCGTACATCTGGCGCCACACGTCCGGGTCGCCGTTCTCCACCGGATCCAGTCCGACGGCGCCGCCGGCGTTGTTGACCAGGAGCTCGACCACGCGTCCGGCCGCGGCAGCCAGGGATTCGACGTCCGCGAGCTGGGTGACGTCGCACCGGACGGCGGTTCCGTCGATCTCGGCGGCGAGCGGTTCGATCCGATCAGCGCGTCGGGCCGCGCAGACGACGTGGAAGCCCGCCGCGGCCAGGGTCCGTGCGGTTGCGGCGCCGATGCCGCTGCTGGCTCCGGTGACGACGGCGACGGGACGGGTGGGCGAGACCATGTCCTCATCTTCGCGCAAACCAGACGCCGATCGTGCGCCGGTAGCGGTTGCCTGGCACACGAGCGCAGAGCGGGGTGGAGGATGATGGAGTGGTGAGCGACCAGGCACAGCCGATCCGTCGAGTGGCGATGCTGTCCGCGCACACCTCGCCGCTGGAACAGCCCGGCGAGGGCGATGCGGGCGGCATGAACGTGTACGTGCTCGAGCTGTCCAAACGGTTGGCCGAGCGTGGCGTCGAGGTCGAGATCTTCACGCGTGCCACGAGCCGGCACCTGCCGGAGGTCGTCGAGGCGGCCCCCGGAGTGGTCGTGCACCACGTGACGGCCGGCCCGTACGAGGGGCTGAGCAAGAACGACCTGCCTGCTCAGCTGTGTTCGTTCGTTCGCGACGTGCTGCGCGTGGAGGTCGAGTCCGACCCCGGACACTTCGACCTGATCCACTCCCACTACTGGCTGTCCGGGCAGGTCGGCACGGTCGCGCACGAGCGCTGGGACGTGCCGCTCGTCCACACGATGCACACGATGGCCAAGGTCAAGAACGCCGCGCGCGCCGAAGGTGATGCGGAGGAGCCCATCGGGCGCATCGTCGGCGAGGAGGAGATCGTTCGGCTCGCCGACCGGCTGATCGCGAACACCGGCGCCGAGCGGCAGGACCTGATCAACCTGTACGGAGCAGACCCCGGCCAGGTCAGTGTGGTGCATCCCGGCGTCGACACCTCGGTGTTCCGGCCGGGACGTCGAGCCGAGGCCCGACGCTCCCTGGGGCTGGCCGACGATGCGATCGTGCTGCTGTTCGCGGGTCGCATCCAGCCGCTCAAGGCCCCCGACGTCCTGGTCGAAGCCGCCGCGCTGCTGGTGCAGCGTCGCCCCGAGTGGGCACCGCGGCTCGTCGTGCCGATCGTCGGCGGCATTTCCGGATCGGGGCTGGATCGGCCCACCGTGCTGGTCGACCTGGTGCACGAGCGCGGGCTGGATGACCTCGTGCGGTTCGAGCCGCCCGTGGCCCAAGCCGCTCTCGCCGACTGGTACTCGGCGGCCACGTTGGTCTGCGTGCCGTCGTACAACGAGTCGTTCGGGCTCGTCGCGGTCGAGGCCCAGGCGTGCGGCACGCCCGTCGTCGCCGCGAACGTGGGCGGTTTGTCCACCGCAGTAGCGGACGGTGTCTCCGGTGTCCTGGTCGACGGGCACGATCCGGCCGACTACGCCCGAGCGATCGAGGACCTGCTCGACGATCCACCGGCCTTGGCCGAGCTGGGGAACAAGGCGGTCGAGCACGCATCGAGCTTCGACTGGACGGTGACCGTCGACCGGACGTTGAGGGTCTACGAGGCGGCACGAGCCGCCCACGGCAGGAGGGATCGATGAGCACGCGTGACGTCGTCGCCGAGACGTTGCAGGAGTCCGGTCTGGAGTTCACCGAGCATCGTCCGGGGGTCTTCGACGTCGACCTCCCGGGGGTGCGCAAGCTCAAGACGACGTGCCGGCTCGAGATCGGCACGCACGCGCTGGGCGTCCACGCCTTCGTCGCTCGTCGCCCGGACGAGAACCACGAAGGCGTCTACCGGTGGCTGCTGGAGCGGAATCTGAAGATGTTCGGGGTCGCGTTCGCGGTCGATTCGGCCGGCGACATCTACCTGGACGGTCGCCTGCCGCTGCACGCCGTGACGGCCGACGAGATCGACCGGATCCTCGGGGCCGTGCTCACCTACGCGGACGAGTCGTTCAACACGATCCTGGAGCTGGGTTTCGCGTCGTCGATCCGCAAGGAATGGCAGTGGCGTCTGGATCGCGGAGAATCGACGGCGAATCTGAAAGCCTTCGAGCACCTGCGTCCCGACGCATCGGAGTCGCCGTGAAGGCGGTGGTTTTCTGCGACGTCGTCGACCCCTGGTCGTACCTCGGCGCCACGAGGTTCGAACGCGCGGCTGCGATGTTCACGATCCTGACCGGTGAGATCGTCGACATCGTCTACCGAGCCGCCCGCAACTCGGCACAGGTCGACCACGACCGCGCCGTCGCCGCGGCCCGCATCACCGGCATCGAGCTGAACCTGCTGGAACGGGTCGACGCCGACTCCACCGACGCCTGGCGGCTGCTGACGTGGGCGATGGAATCGGGTGAGGTGGTCCAGCGCGATCTGCTCCACCAGCTGTGGCGCGCTCACTTCCTGGAGGGTGCCGACATCGGTGACACGTTGGTGCTGGCGAGTCGGGCCGCGCTCGCGGGTCTCCCGCTGTCGACGGCCGAGGCGCTGCTGGCCAGCACCGACTACGTCGGTGACGTGGCGCGTCAACGGCAGACCGCCGTCGAGATCGGTGCGACGGACCTGCCGTTCGTCGTGGTCGACGGCGATCGCACGTTGACCGGCTTGTTGTCCCAGGACGACTACTTGCAGGCGTTGCACGGGATCCACCGCGGTCGGTGAACGGGCACGTGGCGCCGCGGATAGGCTCAGCCCATGAGCACCTTGATCCTGTTGCGTCACGGCCACAGCGAGTGGAACGCCCTCAACCTGTTCACCGGCTGGGTCGACGTCGACCTCAACGAGCAGGGCCTGGCCGAGGCCGAACGGGGTGGCCAGCTGCTCGCCGAGTCGGGGCTGCTTCCCGACGTGTCGCACACCTCGTTGCTGCGCCGGGCCATTCGCACGGCGAACATCGTGCTGGACGGCTGCGATCGTCACTGGATCGATGTCAAACGTTCGTGGCGCCTTAACGAGCGTCACTACGGAGCGCTGCAGGGCAAGGACAAGAAGGCCACGTTGGAGGAGTTCGGCGAGGAGCAGTTCATGCAGTGGCGCCGGTCGTACGCCACCCCGCCGCCACCGCTCGACGACGAATCGCAGTTCAGTCAGGTCGGCGATCCTCGCTACGCCGCGTTGCCAGATGAGCTGCTACCGCGCACCGAGGCGCTCGCCCAGGTGATCGACCGATTGCTGCCGTACTGGTACGACAGCATCGTCCCGGATCTTCGCGCCGGTCGGACGGTGCTCGTCACGGCCCACGGCAACTCGTTGCGTGCCCTGGTCAAGCACTTGGACGACCTCGACGAGCAGACGGTCGTCGGTCTGAACATCCCGACGGGCATCCCCCTGGTCTACGACCTCGACGACGACCTGCGCCCCACGACACCCGGCGGTCGCTACCTCGACCCCGCTGCCGCCGCCGACGCCATCGCCGCCGTCGCCAACCAAGGCCGCTGACGAGTCACTGATTCCCGCTCGCGAGTCACCAATTCGCATCCGCGAGTCACTCGTTCGCGTCGAGGAGTCACTTTCCGGATGGGCCAGCGCACGGCATGACGTCGGTGATGCGCAGCAGGACGGTGCCTGGACGGTGTCGATCCGCCGCCATGACCACCTCGACGCGCAAACGGTGACTCGCGAGCCGGAACACGTGACTCATGAGCGGGAATGGGTGACTCGCGAGCGGGAATGGGTGACTCGCGAGGGTCAGGTCATTCATGTCTGGAGCTTGTAGCCGAGGCCGCGGACGGTCGTGAGGACGACGGGGTGGGCCGGGTCGGGTTCGATCTTGGCGCGGAGCCGTTTGACGTGGACGTCGAGGGTCTTGGTGTCGCCGACGTAGTCCGAACCCCACACGCGGTCGATCAGCTGGCCGCGCGTCAGGACGCGACCGGGGTTGCGCAAGAAGTACTCGAGCAGCTCGAACTCCTTGAGGGGCAGCTTCACCTCGTCACCGTCGACCGTCACCAGATGACGGTCGACGTCCATCCGGATGCGCCCGGCCTCCAGCGCCACGTCGTCCTCGATGTCGTCGGTCACGCCACGTCGCAGCACCGCACGGATGCGGGCGACGAGCTCGCGCGGTGAGTACGGCTTCGTGACGTAGTCGTCGGCGCCCAGCTCCAAGCCGACGACCTTGTCCACCTCGGCGTCCTTCGCGCTGACCATGATGATCGGCACGCTGGACCGCTGACGCAGCTGCCGGCACACCTCGGTCCCGGGCAGTCCGGGCAGCATCAGGTCGAGCAGCACGATGTCGGCGCCACCGCGGTCGAACTCGGTGATCGCATCGGGCCCGGTCTCGGCGATCGCGACCTCGAATCCCTCCTTGCGCAGCACGTAGGACAACGCCTCGCTGTAGCTCGTCTCGTCCTCGACCACCAGTACGCGGGTCACGCCGACTCCTTCTTGTCGTCCTCGTCTGCGCTGTACGACGGCAGCACCAGGGTGAACGAGGAGCCCAGCCCGGGCTCGCTCCAGACTTCCACGCTCCCGCCGTTGCTGGCGGCGACGTGCTTGACGATGGACAGCCCCAGTCCGGTACCGCCGGTCCCACGGGCGCGGGCGGGATCCACGCGGTAGAAGCGTTCGAAGACCCGCTCCAGCTCCTCGGCGGGGATGCCGACACCGTTGTCGCTGACCGTCACCCGGACGTCGCCGTCGCGGAGCTCGGCGGAGACCGCGACACGGGAACCGGCCGGACTGTAGGTGACGGCGTTCTCCACCAGGTTGCCGACGGCTGCGTGGAGCTGGGCGCGGTCCCCGCGCACCAGCAGGTCGGGCTGGGTGTCGACGACGATGTCGATGTCCTTGGCCTCGGCGTCCGTGGCCGAGTGCTCACACGCCTCGGAGACCAGGTCACCGACCTTCACGGTGCTGATGGCCTCGCTCGACACGTCGTGCTGCAGCCGCGACAGCTCGATGATCTGCTGCACCAGCCGGGTCAGCCGTTCGCTCTCGACGTGCATGCGTTGGGAGAAGCGGACCACGGCCTCCGGATCGTCCTTGGCCTCCCCGACGGCCTCGGCCAGCAGGTTCAACGCACCGATGGGCGTCTTGAGCTCGTGGCTGACGTTGGCCACGAAGTCACGCCGAATCGCCTCGACCCGTTCGGCGGCCGTGCGGTCCTCGACCAGCACCAGGACCAGCTTCGAGGTCAACGGTGCGACGCGGGCGTGAACGTGCAGGGTCGCGCCGCGGTCGGGCTGGAAGGTCAGCTCGGACTCGCGCACCTGGCCGTCGCGGCGGACCAGCCGCACCAGGGTCATCAGCTCGTCGGGGTGCAACCGTTCGTCGCGGACGAGTCCCAGCGCGTACGCGGGCGCCGACGCCTTGACGACGTCGTCGGCGGTGTCGACCAGGACCGCGGACGAGGACAGCACGGACAACACCGCGTCCACGCCGGCCGGGATGGTGGGCGCGGCCTCCGGTGGGGTGCGCATGGATCGGCGCTCGCTGTAGCGCCACACGAACGTGATCGATGCGCCCAGAACCGCCCCCACGGCGCCGGCGATGATCACGCCGCTGGTGATGCTGTCCATGACTCGATGTTAGGTGGCCGACTGCCTGCCCGTCGCCTTCGAGCAGCGGATCGACCTGGGCATTCGCGAGGTGTTCACGTGCCGTTCACCGAGGGTCGTCGTCCGTTCATCCAGGCTGCCTACCGTGGAGGCATGCGAGATCAGTACTACGAACAGCTGGACCAGATCGTCGACGAGCTGGTGCAGCTGACCGACGATGTCCGACAGGCGGTCGCGGATGCGACCCGTGCGCTGCTGGAGGCCGACGGCACTGTCGCCGAGAAGGTCATCGACGGCGACAAGCTGATCGACGAGGCCACCGAACGCATCGAGGAACGGGCGCTGCTGTTGCTGGCCACCCAGCAGCCGGTCGCCACCGACCTGCGGCAGCTGGTCGCGACGTTGCGCATGATCGCCGACCTGCAGCGCATGGGCGCCCTGGCGGTCCACGTGGCGAAGGTGGCACGCCGCCGGATGCCGGACAGCGCGGTTCCCGAGCTGCTGCGTCCGACCATCACGTCGATGGCCCAGGTCGCCGACCAGATGATCGACGCCGCGTCGCGCATCGTGGCCAACCGTGACGTCCCGGCCGCGTTCGCGCTGGAGGAGGACGACGACGAGATGGATCGTCTGCGCAAGGGACTCCTGCGGACGCTGCTCAGCGGCGACTGGGAGCACGGCGTCGAGCCCGCGGTCGACCTGGCGCTGCTGGGCCGCTACTACGAGCGGATCGGTGACCACGCGGTCTCGATGGCCCGCCGCGTGGTCTTCCTGGTCACCGGGCAGCTGGCCTGAGGGCCCTCGCCGTCCGAACGGTGATCGTCAGGACGCGGTCTCGGCCGCTTCCTCGGCGGAGACCGGAGCCGAGTAGGGCACGACGCTCTCGTAGGTGTGGTTGCGGGCCACGGTGGGCGCGTCGACCCGGGTGTCCTCGGCGTCGGAGAACTCGAACGTGATCGTCACGTACCGTCCGGCGACGGCGTCGGCGGCGACGCCGAACAGGTTGGCCGAGTCCGAGCCCAGGGTGACGATCTTGCCCGGCTGGATCGTCACGTCGCCAGCCGGGGGAGTGACGTCCAGTGTCGTGCCGTCTGCGGTGGTGATGGTGACGTCGGTGAGCGTCTGAGCCGTGTCGGTCTGGTTGACCAGACCGGCCGAGACGACGGCGGTCCCGGCGTCGTCGGCGACCAGCACGGTGTTCATCGAGTCGACCTCGCCGCGCTGGTTGGTGCCCTCGGCCGCCTGGTACTGCTGATTGGTCTGGGCGCTGAAGCTGGTCCCGCAGGCGCTCAGGGCGATGACGGCGGTGGCGGCGATCGCGGAGGCGGTCGCGCGGCGGATGAGAGTGCTCACGAATCGGTCTTTCGGTCGACGGACACGGGTGGAAACTGTCCCCGCACGATCGTATCCGAGCCGCCCGCCGGCGCTGCCATTGACCTTCGTTGTGGGGGTCTGCTATGGGTCCGAATCCCCGAATCGACCGAAATCGCAGTCAGTACGACGTGTTATCCTGGTCACCTACGAAAGGTGACATCTTCATGACTTTCACGGTCGGCGAAACCGTTGTCTATCCCAATCACGGCGCTGCAGTCATCGAAGACATCGTGAACCGAACGATCAAGGGCGAGGACCGCGAGTACCTGGTCCTGCGCATCGTTGCCCAGCCCGATCTGGTGGTGCAGGTCCCGGCCTGCAACGTCGATCTGGTCGGAGTTCGTGATGTCGTCGACGAGGCAGGGTTGGAGCGCGTCTTCGGCGTGCTGCGAGCCGAGCACGTCGAGGAGCCGACAAACTGGTCCCGTCGGTACAAGGCCAATATGGAGAAGTTGCACAGCGGCGACGTGCTGAAGGTGGCCGAGGTCGTGCGCGACCTGTGGCGACGCGATCACGAGCGCGGCCTGTCCGCCGGCGAGAAGCGCATGCTGGCCAAGGCACGTCAGGTCCTGGTCTCCGAGCTGGCGCTGGCCGAGAAGACCAACGAGGACAAGGCCGAGCTGCGACTCGAGGAGGTGCTGGCTTCCTGAGCCGGCTCCTTTCCTGATCCACGCGACAGCGCTGGTCGTTCACCCCCTGAGGGAGAACACCAGCGCTGTTGCTATCGCGGCGATGCCTTCGCCGCGACCGGTCAGTCCCAGCCCGTCGGTCGTGGTGGCCGAGACGCTCACCGGAGCGCCGATCGCCTGACCGAGCACGCGTTGAGCCTGCTCGCGGCGGGGAGTCAGTCGTGGGCGGTTGCCGATCACCTGGACGGCCACGTTGCTGATGCCCCAGCCGGCGTCGTGCAGTCGACGGGCGGTCTCGACCAGGAAGTCGGCGCCGTGCGCGCCGGACCACTCGGCGTCGGCCGTTCCGAAGTGCGAGCCGATGTCGCCCAGCCCGGCAGCCGACAACAGCGCGTCGACCATCGCGTGGGCCGCGCAGTCGCCGTCGGAGTGCCCCTCCAGCCCCAGCGACTCCTCGGGCCACTCCAAGCCGGCCAGCCACAGCGGGCGTCCCTCGACGAGCCGATGGACGTCGGTGCCGATCCCGATCCGTGGAGTGCTCACGGTCCGATCATTCCACCTGCTTCGGGGGTTCATCGCGATTCGGGTCAACGGTGTGCTGAACGGTAGGGTTCGGGGGTGGTCTTCGCGCTCTATGACACCGCCACACGGTCGGTCGTGCCCTTGGAACCGGTGCGCCCGGGCAAGGTCTCGATCTACCACTGCGGCCTGACCGTCCAGGGGCCACCGCACATCGGGCACATCCGCAAGGAGGTCGTCTTCGACGTGCTGCGGCGCTGGCTGACCCGCGCCGGCCTGGAGGTCACGATCGTCGCGAACGTGACCGACATCGACGACAAGATCTTGGCCAAGGGCCAGGAGCAGGGGCGACCGTGGTTCGCCGTCGCGTACGAGAACGAACGGGCGCTGCACGCTGCGTACGAGGTGCTGGGGTGCCTGCCGCCCACGTACGAACCCCGCGCGACCGGGCACGTGCCCGAGATGATCGAGATGATCCGGACGCTGATCGAGCGCGGCCATGCCTATCGAGCCGACGACGACTCCGGCGACGTGTACTTCGACGTCCGGTCGTGGCCTGCCTACGGGAGCTTGTCGAACCAGAAGGTCGACGACATGCAACCGGCCGAGGACGCGCCGCCGGACGGCAAGCGCGACCCGCGCGACTTCGCCTTGTGGAAGGGCCGCAAGGACGGCGAGCCCGAGACGGCGTCCTGGCCGACCCCGTGGGGTCGCGGACGACCGGGCTGGCACCTGGAGTGCTCGGCGATGGCCGCCAAGTACCTGGGCGACGAGTTCGACATCCACGGCGGCGGTCTGGACCTGCGGTTCCCGCACCACGAGAACGAGCTGGCCCAGTCGACCGCGGCGGGTCAGAAGTTCGCGAAGTACTGGATGCACAACGCGATGCTGAACCTGTCGGGCTCGAAGATGAGCAAGTCGGTCGGCAACACGTTGATGGTCAGCGAGGTCGTCAAGCGAGTTCCGGCGATCGCGCTGCGCTACTACCTGGTCTCGGCCCACTACCGCTCGATCCTGGAGTTCAGCGAGGAGTCGCTGCAGGAGGCCGCCACGGCGTTCGGTCGGATCGCGGGCTTCGTCGAGCGGGCCGCCGAGCTGGTGGGCCCGGGCGAGCTGGGCGAGCCCACACTGGTGTTCGCCGCGGCGATGGACGACGACCTGGCGACTCCGACGGCGCTGGCCGAGGTGCAGCGGGTCATCGCCGAGGGCAACCGGCTGTTGGCCTCAGGTGCCTCCGACGAGCTGCGGTCCTGCCTGGCGGCCGTGCGCTCGATGCTGGACGTGCTCGGTCTCGACCCGCTGTCGCCGGTGTGGGCCGGATCCACGACCGACGACGGGGCCACCGCGGCGGTCGACGTCTTGGTCCGGGGACTGCTCGAACAGCGTGCGGAAGCGCGCGCGGCCAAGGACTTCGCCGCTGCCGACCGGGTGCGCGATCAGCTGCTCGCGGCCGGCATCGAGGTCGAGGACACCGCGCAGGGCCCGCGGTGGACTCTGAAGGGAGGCCGGTGATGGCCGGCAACAGCCAGCGTCGCGGCGCGATCAAGAAGTCCGGGAAGGGCAATCCCACCGCCGGATCGGGTGGTCGTCGTCGCAAGGGACTCGAGGGCAAGGGGCCCACGCCCAAGGCCGCAGATCGTCCGAACCACAAGTCGTACAAGATGGCCAACGCGGCGGCCAAGCGTGAGCAGGCCCGGCCCAAGCGCAAGCCTGGGTCGGGAGCCGAGTGGGTCGCGGGGCGTAATCCGGTCGTGGAGCTGATGCGCGAGACGGTGCCGATCGACGCGCTCTACGTCGCCGACGGCATCGAGCGCGACGAGCGTCTGCGCGAGATCTTCAAGCTGGCCGCCGAGCAGCACGTCAACATCCTCGAGGTCACCCGCCCCGAGCTCGACAAGCTGACGCTGGGGGCCACGCACCAAGGTGTCGCGGCCAAGCTGGGTCCGTACGCGTACGCATCGCTCGACGACATCCTGGCAGCGGCCGACGAGCGCGGTGAGGCGCCGCTGGTCGTCGTGCTCGACGGCATCACCGATCCGCGCAACCTGGGTGCGATCATCCGCTCGGCATCCGGGTTCGGCGCACACGGCGTCGTGATTCCCGAGCGTCGGGCCGCGCAGATCACGGCGGCGGCCTGGAAGACGTCGGCCGGTGCCGCTGCTCGGGTCAAGGTCGCCCGGGTCACCAACCTGACGCGTGCGTTGACCGAGCTGAAGGAAGCCAACGTCATGGTGATCGGTCTGGCGGCCGACGGCGAGGTCCAGATCGCCGACTCCACGCTGATCGACGGTCCGCTCGCGATCGTCATCGGCAGCGAGGGCAAGGGACTGTCGCGTCTGGTGGGCGAGACGTGCGACCAGATCGTCAGCATTCCGATGGGCGGTGGCCTGGAGTCGCTCAACGCGGGTGTCGCCGCGGGAGTGGCGTTGTACGCCGTCGGTCGAGCGCGGGCGTAGGTTTCCACAGTCGGACCCGACGCTGATCGGCGTCTTCGCCGCTGCGCTGTTCGCGATGATGCCGTTGATGTCGACGATGTTCGTCCGTCTGGTTCGAGCAGAGATCAGTGGTCTCGGCGGGCGAGTGTCGGCTGAGATCGGCGGTGTGGATGGTCGAATCTCAGGTGGGATCGTGGGTTTGCGTGGTGACATGATGACCGAGATCGCGGGCCTCCGCAGCGAGGTCACCAGCTTGGGTCGTGAGTTGCGGCGCGTCGAGGACGTGCTCACCGGGCGTCTTGATCACCTGGACCGTGACGTCAACGCGCTGACCCACCGCGTGTTCGGTGATCCGCCGGCGGCCTGAGCCGGTTTGACGCTCAGCCGAGGACGCGGTCCAGGTACGGGTTGCTGAATCGACGTTCGGGGTCCAGCTCGTCGCGGATCGCGACGAAGTCGCCGAACCGGCTGTAGCGCTGCGCCAAGTAGTCGGCGCCCAGCGTGTGCATCTTGCCCCAGTGCGGGCGACCTTCGTACGAGGTGAAGATGTCCTGCGCGGCCTTGAAGTAGGTCGTCGGGTCGTTGCGCCAGTAGTGGTGCACCGCGACGTAGCAGTTGTCGCGCTCGTGGCCGGTCGACATCCAGATGTCGTCGGCGGCGGTGAACCGCACCTCGATCGGGAACGAGATGTTCTCGTGGCCGCGGGCGAACCAGTCCTGGAGGTCGGAGATGACCTGGGGCAGCGCGGTGCGCGGCATCGCGAACTCCGATTCACGGAACCTGACCCGCCGCGGCGAGACGAAGACGTCGAACGAGTCCGAGGTGTACTCCCGAGCGCCCAGCAGCGAACCGGAGATGTTGTTGATCCGGGGCACCAGTCCGCGGCGTCTGGAGGCCAGCCGGTTGACGCCCTCGAACAACGTGTTGCTCAAGAACTCGTCGTCGAGCCAGTGTCGGAACCGCCCCACGGGGTCCGCCGGTGTGCCGTCCGGCACGCGGTTGTTGCGCTTGATCAGCGCCTTCTCGGTGTGCGGGAACCAGTAGAACTCGAAGTGGTCGTTCTCCTCGACCAGCTCGGGCAGTCGGTCGAGCACCTCGGGCAGCGCCATCGGTTCCTCCCGGGCGTGCAGCATGAAGGCGGGCACGCACTGCAACGTGACCTCGGTGATGATGCCGAGCGCGCCCAGCGTGACCCGCGATGCGCCGAACCAGTCGTGGTTCTCGTCGATCTCGACGACGTCGCCTGCTGCGGTCACCAGCTGGACGCCGACGACGGCCTTGGAGATGCCGTGCAGGCGGTGGCCCGTGCCGTGCGTGCCGGTCGAGACGGCACCGGCGACCGACTGCGGGTCCACGTCACCCAAGTTGGGGAACGCCAGCCCGAGTGCCTTCAGCTGCGGGTTCAGCTCGTGCAGCGAGGCGCCGGCCTGGACCCGGACACGGCCGGTGGCCGGGTCCGACCCGAGGATCTTGTTCATCCGGTCCAGCCGCAGCAGCACGCCCTCGGTCGCGGCGATCGAGGTGAACGAGTGCCCGGCGCCGTACGCCTTGACGGGCAGTCCGTCGCGGGCGGCGTCACGGATCGCGAGCTGGACCTCGGCGGTGTCCGCCGGGCGGACGTGCGCTGCGGGTTGGGTCCGGACGCTACGTCCCCAGTTCTCCCAGGTCCAGCTCTCCCAGCTCATCCGAAGTTCTTCCCTTCGCCTCGATACGTCGGCACCACCCGGGTGCTGCCGTCGGCCTCCACCAGGACCACGTGGTCGAACCGTTCGCACATTTCGCCGGCCTTCGCGTGCCGCATCACGACTCGGTCACCTACGGTCAGCTTTTCGGCGGCCTTGCCCTTGACGGGGGTCTGCACCTCTCCGGCGCCCTCGGTGCCGATCAGCTCCAGGCCGTCCGGCCAGACCGGTGAGGGCAGCCGGTTCTTGTTCGCCGGACCGGACGCGATGTAGCCGCCGGAGAACAACGTCGCGATGTTCGGGGCCGGCTTGCGCACGACCGACAGCACGTAGAACGAGGCCGGCCGTGCCTCGAACGCGTCGTAGCGGTCGAACAGCGTCGGGGTGAACAGGCCGGACCCGGCGGTCAGCTCGGTGATCGACGGGTCGGTCCCCGTGACGTCGAGACTGCCGGTCCCACCGGCGTTGACCAGCTCGAGGTCGGTGACCTCACGGACGGCCGCGACGATCGCGCCGCGGCGCGATCGCAGCTCGGCGTTCGAGCGCGCCTTCATGAGGCGGACGGCCGGTGACGTGTCGGGCAGCCCGGCGATCTGGGCGTCGTAGAACATCACGCCGACGAGGCGGAAGCCGCGGCGATCGGCCAGCTGCCGTGCGACCGTGCGGGCCTGGTCGACCGAGTGGACCGGGCTGCGCCGTACCCCCAGGTGGATCGGCCCGATCTTGAGCGAGGAGTCCACGTCGAGGCAGATGCGGATCTCGGGGTGCTCCGGCCCGAGGATCGAGTCGATCAGGTCGAGAGCGTCGACACTGTCGACCATGAGCGTGATCGACGCGAGTCGGTGATCGTCGGCGACCAGCTGGTGCAGGGCGGCGGCATCGGTCGTGGGATAGGCCAGCAGGATGTCGTCGTGGCCCAGATCGGCCAGCCAGTTGGACTCGGCCAGCGAGTAGGACATGATGCCGGCGAATCCGTCCCGTGCCAGCGCGCCGTCGATGACGTGTCGCACGCGCACCGACTTGCTGGCGACCCGCACCGGTAAACCGCCTGCGCGCTGCAGGAGGTCGTCGGCATTGGCCCACAGCGCCTCGGCATCGATCACGGCCACCGGGGTGCTGTGATCGGCGGTCGCTCGCAGGAGTCGCTGGTACGGGGGCACCTGGCCAGTATGGCCACCGATCGGCGCCCACGACACCGTCAGATCATCATGTGGACAGGTGTCTTGGACGATTGACCAACTATGACAGCTGCAGCCGGTCACATTTTCTCGCCCGGAAGCTTGCTGGCCTGCTCGATCCACGATCGGAGCTGCGCCTCGTCGAGCTCGTCGTCCTGGTGGATGTCGAGGTAGCGCACTTCCTCGTGCTTGGACGCCTTGGGCGGTACGGGGTCCAGCGACGTTCCCTTCAGGAACGACACCTGCACGTAATGGGTGTAGCAACGGAACGAAAGGAACCATCCGTCGTCCTTGCGGCCGTAGAACGGTTGATTCCACTTCACGGCCTTGTGCACGTCGGGAAACGTCTCGACGATCAGCTGGTCCAGGCGTCGGCCGATGGCTTGCTTCCACTCGGGCATGGCGGCGATGTAGTCGCGCACGGGCCCGTTTCCCTCGCCCTTGGGGATCTGAGGATTGCCTCCCGACAGCAGCTTGGGCTTGGTCGTGGAATTCTCGTGCTTCGTCATGCGATCACTCCCGGTGCCGGTCACGCGGACCGGCTCGACGACTCTGCTCTCTTGTCAGTCTATGGACGCGCTGCCGCGATTTCGAGGTCGAGATCTGTCGTCCGAGCCTCTCGACGCAGGTCGGTTGGCGGCAGTCACTTGCAGGGTGGACAGCCCGACGCGGGGTGACCTCTATGATGACCCGTGTGGAGTCTGACTCCGCGCGCCCCTGTAGCTCAGTTGGTAGAGCGCCATACTTGTAATATGGATGTCGCGGGTTCGATTCCTGTCGGGGGCTCGCACGGCCACGGATGCGCCGCTCGGTCTACTGCTGAGTAAGTGGCGAAGACGCCATGTGGCGGGTTGGATGAGAGACGTGAATGCTTTCGACACGGGCTCGATCCGATGAAGTCGCCGAGTGTTTCGTACTCGATCACGGTGCGGCTGGAGGTTCCGGCGGGCGGGTCGGCTGTGGGGGAGCTGACGTCGGTCGTGGAGGCTGCTGGTGGTGTGGTGACGGCGTTGGACGTGGCGCCGTCGGAGGCCGATCATCTGCGGATCGACCTGACGGCGGCGTCGTCTGACACCGATCATGCCGGGGCGATCGTGGCGGCGTTGGAGGCGATCAGCGACGTCGTGGTCAAGAAGGTCTCGGACCGGACGTTCTTGATGCATCTGGGTGGTGTGATCGAGACGGTGACGAAGCATCCGTTGCGTAATCGTGACGACCTGTCGATGATCTACACGCCGGGTGTCGCGCGCATCTCGCAGGCGATCGTCAAGGACAAGCAGGACGCCCGGCGGTTGACGATCAAGCGCAACAGTGTCGCGGTCGTCACCGACGGGTCGGCGGTGCTGGGGTTGGGCAACATCGGGCCGCACGCGGCTCTGCCGGTCATGGAGGGCAAGGCGGCGTTGTTCAAGTCGTTCGCCGACATCGATGCGTGGCCGATCTGTCTGGACACCCAGGACACCGAGCAGATCATCGAGACGGTCGCGGCGATCAGTCCGGGGTTCGCCGGCATCAACTTGGAGGACATCTCGGCGCCGCGCTGCTTCGAGATCGAGGCGCGGCTGCGCGAACGGCTCGACATCCCGGTCTTCCACGACGATCAGCACGGCACGGCCGTGGTGGTGCTGGCTGCCCTGCAGAACGCGCTGCGCGTGGTGGGCAAGCAGTTGGGGTCGGCGCGGATCGTGCTGGTCGGCGCGGGTGCGGCCGGCACCGCGGTGCTCAAGACCTTGCTGCACGCCGGTGCTGATGACGTCGTGGTGTGCGACGTCGAGGGCATCGTGCACGCCGAACGACCGAACTTGCACCCGTCCCTGGCCTGGACCGCCGCCCGGACCAACCGGGCCCGGCTGACCGGGTCGCTGCGCGACGCCCTGCCGGGAGCCGACGTGTTCATCGGCGTCTCGGCGCCCGACCTGATCGGCGCCGACGACGTCGCCCAGATGGCCGACGACGCCATCGTGTTCGCGCTGGCCAACCCCGAACCCGAAATCGACCCCGCCCTGGCCCGCCGGCACGCCCGGGTCGTCGCGACCGGACGATCGGACCATCCCAACCAGATCAACAACGTGCTGGCCTTCCCCGGCATCTTCCGCGGACTGCTCGACGCCCAGAGCCGAGGAATCGACATGGACGTCCTGGTCGCCGCCGCCGACGCCATCGCCGACACGGTCCAACCGGACGAGCTCGGCCCCAACTACGTGATCCCCAGCGTCTTCCACCCCGACGTCCACGAACGCGTCGCCGCCGCCGTCCGGCGGGCCGTCGAACAGCGCTGAGCACGGCGGTCCGCCGCTACGATGCAGCAATGGCCCTGCTGCGAGCCTCGGACGCGGACCGCGACGCGTGCATCGAGACGCTCAACGCGGCCTTCGCCGACGGCCGCCTGACCGACGCCGAGCGCACCCTGCGGGTGGGTCGTGCGCTGACGGCCGTGACGAGACGTGACCTGGCGGGCCTCCTTGGTGACCTGGAGCCGCGACCGGCGCCCGCGAGCTCCTCCGTGGCGGACCCGGCCGGCGACCGTCGGACGCGCGGACTCCTCCTCGTGGTACTCGCCGCCGTCGTCCTCGTGGGCTTCGCTATCGCGGGAGTGCTCAGCGCGGGAACGTCTGAGGGTGAGGCCGGTGGCCCGGCCGAGACCGTCGATGTCGTCGACCCGGTGGCCTCGCCGGCGGCGTCGGAACTGCACACCGTCGATGGATACCGCACGTTCGTCGAGGCGGTGCGCGAGAAGTTCGGCTCCTCGACGGTCGTCGAAGCCGTGCTCTATCCCGACTACGCCAGCGTCACCGTGCCGGTCGACGGTAGTCCCAACCGCGTCGAGCGGTGGTACTACCGCACCGGCTTCGACGACAACACCGTGCAGCGCAGCACCCGCTCGAGCTCGGAGCAGGTCGACGTCGACCTGGCCGACGTCGACGCCGCCCGACTGGTCGAGCACCTGGTCGAGGCACCCAAGGCGCTGAACGTGGCCGACTCGACCAACCGGTACGCCATCATCGGACGACAGCCCGCCGGCGCCGACGTGGGGTACGCGATCTATGTGTCCAACGAGTACAGCGAGAGCGGCTACTGGCGGTTCACGCTCGACGGTCGCGAGCAGGACCGCAGACCCTTCGCGACATTCGAGGGTCAGTCGTAGTTGGGGTTGTTGTGGCTCGGCAGGTTGATGTTGATGTCCTGGCCCTCGCCGAGGAAGAACAGCACGGCCAGGCGCAGGAACTCATCGAACGTCCAGTAGCCGGGCGGCGCCCACGGCATGTACGACATGCCTTCACGGAACGCCACGAACGGCGGCCAGCCCATCGAGACGAACGCGTCCATGGCCGGTTCGCGGGGGACGGCGATCCAGTCGGCGATCTGGTTGCCCAAGGTGTAGCGGGCGAACGCGTGCATCATCGGCTTGGTCATCCCCTGGTCGTACTCGGCCGCCAGGTTCATCAGCTCTTTCGACAGCTGCTTGCCCTCGTAGGTCGGCGCCAGGATCGGATCGACGATGTAGGTCGACTGGGTGTTGGCCGTGGCCCACGTCGCCGGGATGTACTGGTTCTCAACGCCGAGCATGTGGGCGGTGATCTGCCACAGGTGCAAGAAGGCGTCCGCCTCGGCGCTGGTCATCTTGATCTTCCACGCCTTGATCTTGTTGTAGGCGAACGTGGCCAGGCTGTGCCAGGTGACCATGATGTCGGCCTGGCTGATCGGGATGGTCTCGTCGGCGGCTCCCTGCCAGTGGTTCGACTGGGGAAGCAGGTGGCGGACGGCGGCGTGGACCAGGCGGGTCTTGATGCAGGTCACGATCATGCTGCCGCTTCCCGCGTAGGCGTCCTGCTCGCCGATGTCGTAGCCCAGGGTCGCGGTCTTGGCGATGCGGTCCTTCATGTCGGCGCCACCGGCGGAGTAGTAGACGGCACGCGCTTCTCGCGGGATCGCGCAGCTCATCATCCCGCTGCCCATGCCGTAGAGGACGCCGAGGTACAGCCGCTTCCTGGTGTAGAAGTCGAAGGCCTTGGCCAGCTTGGCTTGATCGACCCAGGAGGGGAGCTGGCGTGCCTGCTCGATGAAGTCGTGCAGGTCGGCCGGCAGGCCGACGGGGAGCGGTTGGTCGTTGCGGGTCCAGTTCTCCAGCAGCGAGTTGACCAGGTCGACCTGGCCGTTGGCGTACAGCGACGCGACGATCGTGTCGGCCTGTGGGTCCCAGACCCATGCCGGATCCGCGCCGTTGCCCGAACCGGCCACCGATCCGGTCGAGGACCAGTCCCAGGCCGCCGCGGGGGAGACGATGCCGAGCGCGCCGAGGGCACCGGCTCCGGCGCCGACGAGAAGGGTTCGCCGCTTGATGTCACTGACCATGGGAGCACCTGTCTGATACGTTGATACAGAAGTTGTATCGTTGTATCACGAGTGTGGCGTGGGTCATAAGCACCGATGCGGGACACTGGGTTCGACGAGAGCGTCCAAGGAGGTGCGATGACCGAGGCGACCACCGAGCAGCACGGCATCCTCGCCCGCGCCTTCTTGGAGGCTGCCGACGGCGCAGCTCCCGACCGGGCGAATGCCGCGATCCTCGACGCCGCTCGAGAGCTGTTCCTCACCCAAGGCGTGCAACGCACCACGATGGAGGACGTCGCCCGCCGTGCCGGCCTGTCGCGCATCACCGTCTACCGACGGATGGACTCCAAGGACGCCTTGCTCGAACAGGTGGTCCTCGGTGAGTTCCGTCGCTACTTCGACGACTTCCTGATCGACATCCAGGGCGCCGACACGGTCGAGGAGCGTGCGGTCCGCGGGTTCGTGGGTTCGTTGCGATCGGCCCGGAACAATCCTCTGATCGGCCACTTGTGGATGGAGGGCGCGGCAGTTGCGCCCACGATCATGGGCGAGGGCGCCCGAACCCTCCAGCTGGTGCGGTTGTTCGTCTCCGGACAGCTGCGGCGCGAGCAGCAAGCCGGGGCCGTCGACGCGCGAGTCGACGTCGACGAGGTCGCCGAGATCTGGGTGCGCCTGTGTGCGTCGTTCCTCCTGGCGCCCGAAGGCGGTCTGATCGATGTCCACGACGACGAGGCGCTCGCCCGCATTGCCCGCCGTTACCTGGTGCCGATGCTGAAGGTGATCGAGTGAGCGAGGCCCCCGGTCGTGGCTGGCTGGGCCGTGCCGACGATGCGGTCGCCGGCCCGGTCACCGCCTATCTGCGTCGGCGCGACGTGGCCTAGAGGCGATCGACCTGATCGCCCAGGCCGAGGCACTGGTCGTTCACCGACGCGCTGGAATGGGCGCCGACCCAGATGCTCACGACGCGTTCGGCCTGATCGGCCGCAGGATCGTGTGGCATCCACTCGGCCAGCCAGCCTGCGATCGCTCGCGGCAGGCCACCGTGGTCGATCCGATGAACCGTGACGCGTGCCGGCTTCGGCAGGGGCGCGATGACGGCCTCGGGGCACGCCTCGATGAAGACCTGGCCGTAGGCGTCGGCCGGCAGCACCGACAGCACGGTGCTGATCGCCGGTAGGTCCTCAGGGCCTCCGGCGATCAGCGCGTGCTCGATGGGCGTACGGCGACGATGTGACCTCACGCAAGTGAGTATAGCCTTACCTATCCTCAGTCACGCGAGGTGCGTCTCGTGGATCAGGACGCGACGTGCGCCTGAAGCAGCCAGCGATCCTTGGTCAGCGTCTGCTCGATGGCAATGGCGATGTCCTGGCTGCTCAGGTCGACGTCGTCCAGGCCGGCGACGGCGGCCCGCACGGTCACGAGTGCCGCGTCGAGCTGGCCCACGACAGCGGCGACAGTCTGCTCCCAGCCGTGGAAACCGTCGGCCAGCTGCGGCAGGCTGGCCTGCTCGGCGACCGTCTCGATGCGGGCGTCGACCGGCAGGCCGAGGGCGACGATGCGCTCGGCTGCGGTGTCCGCGGCTTCCTGTGCATGGTCGACCACGTCGTCGAGCAGCTCGTGGATGCCGGCGAAGCTGGCGCCGCGCACGTGCCAGTGCGCTTGCTTGCCGTTGACGACAAGGGCCTGCAGATCGCGCACGACGGGCGAAAGGAACTGTGCCACCCCGGTCGCGATCTCCGAAGTCGTGGACAGGTCGGACGGTGTCGTGATCTCAGTGGCTTCGGTGGCCATGGTGATACTCCCTCTCTAGGTGTGGGTGGGGCTCTCACTATCCATTTTCCCTGAAATTTCAGGCATTTCAATGTAGATCAGGCTTGCCAAACCGAGGTGAGGCACGCCTGTGCGACCGTGGTCACGGGACCGTCAACTATCTGATCACTCATGTGTTCAGATAATCTCGGTGCGTGCTCGGGTTCAGACAGACGCCGCGGGAGCTGCGCGACACCTTCACGTTGCTGGGACAGTCCAGCGCCGTGGCCAACATCGTCATGCAGCTGTCGCTGCCTCCGGTCGGGGAGGGCGTCAGCGAGAGCCGGGTCGTCTCGGGCAGTCCGCGCCGTCGACCCATCAAGCGCGGTCGCACGACGCTGCAGTACCTGGCGCTGGCGGTCATGGGCACCGACGACGACCGCGATGCCATGCGCGAGGCCGTCGCCGAGGTGCACCGCGCTGTCGTGTCCACCCCGACGAGCCCCGTGCGCTACAGCGGCAACGCACGTGACCTGCAGCTGTGGGTCGCCGCGTGCTTGTTCCGCTACTACCTGGACCAGTACACGTTCGAGTTCGGCCCGCTGGCCGAACCCGACCTCGACGTCCTGGTTCGTGCGGGTGCACCGTTGGCGACCGGCGTCCAGGTCAAGGCCGACGACTGGCCGCAGTCGTGGGCGCAGTACCAGGCCTACTGGAACTCGATGCTGCCCCGGCTGTCGATCTCGCCGGAGGTGCATCGCGACTTCGAGACGCTGGCCGATCTGAGCTTCCTGGCCGAGTCGTGGGGCATCATCGGCCGCATCGTCAGCGCGGTCCTCGGGCGGCCGTACCACTGGTTCACCCGGGCCAGCACGCCACAACATTTTCGCGACCTGATGGGGTGGTCCTGGACTGCCGTGGACCAGAAGCGGTTCGAGCGGATCCTCGCGCTGCTCGCCCTGGCCGACCGGTTCGTGAACCCGTGGTCGACCAGCATCGTCTATCGCCTGTACATCTGGGGATTTCGCGTTCGGCGCAGGCTCGGTCGACCCGTGCTGGGCCGGCTGCGGGTCAGCGACCGGATGATCCGCGACGGCGGCGGGAAGAGGCGGTCCGCACGGCGTTGATGGTCCGGCCCCATGCCATCTGGGTCGCGGGTCCGAGCTGACCCGTGCGCACCACGTCGCGGCTGAGCATCGCGGTCGCCAACGCCTTGGAACGTCTGGAGGCGCGGCTGACGTGGCCGCTGTCGAACGGTGGCTGCGGGTCGTACTCGAGGCCGAGCTGCACCGCCCGAGCACGTTCCTCGCCACCGATCTG
>Ga0180217_1000236_pt1 | contig 104156 bp, 95 predicted proteins | sample eDN3rd37CBELigOP_FD_128521 | JGI IMG/M metagenome (GOLD analysis project Ga0180217, IMG submission 128521) | Enriched Organic Plus compost microbial communities from Emeryville, California, USA - eDNA 3rd pass 37_C BE-Lig OP (version 2) (version 2) ... | reverse complement strand
ACCATCGGGATCACCGGCCCAAGGCCGGTGATGACGTGGAAGAGGCGGCGGCGAACGGCCGGATGAGCGCCGCGCCTTCACTGATCGAGATCACCGGCACAAGGCCGGTGATGACGCGGGGAGAAGCTGCTTGCACAGCCCTCATCCTGAGGAGATCCCGTCAGGGACCGTCTCGAAGGGCGAGGGCGTCTCCAGAGAGCACTGGATCATCCTTCGAGACGCAGCTTCGCTGCCCCTCAGGATGAGGGCAGAAGGCAAACCATCGTCATCACCGGCACGAGGCCGGTGATGACAACGAGAGGACAGTGACGCTGCTTAGCCGGCCGCCTGCTTGATATCCGGCGTCTCGCCGCGGGTCTTCCAGAGGCTCCAGCCCACGCCGGCGGCGAGGATGGCGAAGGTGACGCCCAGCGAAATCGGGGCCGGGATCTTGGCGAGGCCCAGCATGTCGGCCACGAAGATCTTGGAGCCGATGAAGATCAGCACGAAGGCCAGCGCGTATTTCAGGTAGTGGAAGCGATGCACCATCGCGGCGAGCGCGAAGTAGAGCGCGCGAAGCCCCAGGATCGCGAAGATGTTCGACGTGTAGACGATGAACGGATCGGTGGTGATGGCGAAGATCGCCGGAACCGAGTCCACCGCGAAGATCACGTCGGCGATCTCCACGAGCACCAGCGCCATGAAAAGCGGCGTCAGGAACCACGCGGGCCTGCCGGTCTTCGGGTGCTCCTTCTTCACGAAGAAGCGCTCGCCATGATGCTCGTCGGTGACGTTGAAGCGACGGCGCATGAAGCCGATCACCGGGTTCTTGGCGATGTCGTATTCCTTGTCGGAGAAGACGAGCATCTTCACGCCCGTGCCGATGAGGAATGCGGCGAAGAGGTAGAGCACCCAGGAGAATTGCGAGATCACGGCGGCGCCGAAGCCGATCATGAGCGCGCGCAGCACGATCACGCCGAGGATGCCCCAGAACAGCACGCGGTGCTGATAGAGGCGCGGCACGGCGAAGAAGGAGAAGATCATGGCGATGACGAACACGTTGTCCATCGCCAGGGCTTTCTCGACCGCAAAGCCCGTGAGGTAATTCATGCTCGCCACAGGGCCGAGCTGCCACCACACGAAGCCGCCGAAGGCGACGCCGAGGGTGATGTAGAAGGCGCTCATGAGAAGACTCTCGCGCACGCCGATCTCTTTGTGCTTGCGGTGAAGCACGCCCAGATCGAGCACGAGGAGAGCGATGACGGTGGAGAAGAAGGCAAGCCACATCCATGCGGGCGTGCCGAGCCAGCTAAGGCTTAAGATTTCGAGCATTTGACCGAACCCAGTGTTGAACCAATATCGGTTCCGACATCACAGGCGTTCACTCGCCTGCCAGAGGGGCCCGGTCACCGACAGCGTTCAACATGGTGAGGGGGCGGAGAGCCGTCAAGGGGCCCGGGAACAGAGAAGCGCCGCTCACTTTTTCGTCAGAGGGGAGTTTGAATCGGGCAGGGGCAGGATGCAGGCTTGACCCTTCCCTCCAATCTGGTGGCATGATCGGCCGCAAGGCAACTCAAGCCATTCCGGTTCGTTCAAGAAGCCGGACGAGGACAGTGAAGGTAGAGGTAATGGTGTTCGAACATTGGTCGGCGCGGTGGGTCGGGGGGATTCTGGCCGTCGCCGTCATGTGGCTCGGCGCTGCGGCCGCGCAGGCGCAGACGCCGGTGCGGTTCTCCCTCGACTGGCGCTGGGAGGGCCCGGCCGCTCCCTTCGCCGTGGCGCTCGACAAGGGCTACTTCAAGGACGAGGGGCTCGACGTGACGATCGAGCCGGCGACAGGCTCCCGCGAGCCGATCTCGCGCCTGGCCGCCGGGAGCCACGATGCGGGCATCGGCGACGTGAACTCCCTGGTGCGCTTTCGCGCCGAGAACCCGGACGCGAATATCCGGGCCGTCATGATGCTCCACAACCGTCCGCCCTTCGCGATCACCGGGCGCAAGAGCCGCGGCATCACCAAGGAACTGTCGAGCCTGCAGGGCAAGAAGTTCGGCGCGCCCGCCGCCGACGCCGCCTTCGCGCAATGGCCGATCCTCAAGGCGCTCCACAAGATCGACGATGAGGGCATGAAGTTCGAGAATGTGGGCTTTCCCGTGCGCGAGCCGATGCTGGCGCAGGGCGAGGTCGATGCGGTGTTCGGCTTCGCTCCGACCTCCTATGTCAACCTGACCTCGCGCGGCGTCCCGTCCGACGACATCGTCGTGCTGCTCATGAGCGATTACGGCCTCGACCTCTACGGCAACGCCGTCCTCGTGTCGCAAAAGTTCGCACAGGAGCATCCGGAGGCCGTGAAGGGCCTCCTGCGCGCCATCATGAAGGGCGTGCAGGACACGGTGAAGGATCCGTCGGCTGCGGTGGATGCGATCATCAAGCGCAACGACATCGCCCGCAAGGACGTGGAGCTGGAGCGCCTGAAGATGACGCTCGATCAGAACATGATCACGCCATGGGTGAAGGAGAACGGCTTCGGCGGCATCGACAGGGAGCGCTTCGCGAAGGCGCTCGACCAGATCGGGCTCGCCTTCGAGTTCAAGCAGAAGCCGGCCGTCGAGGCCATCTTCACGGACGAGTTCCTGCCCCCGGCCGATCAGCGGAAGGTGAACTGAGACCGTTTCGTTCGCCTAACGACGCAGCGAGAGCGGATTGTCGGCGAGCGCCGCCGCGTCCGGCCGGTCGATGGCGGGCTTGCCGAGGAAGGCGTTCCAGAGCGTCTCGACGGTTTCGCGTTCCAGATCGTCGACGATGAAGACGATGCGGCTGCGCCGGTCCTCGCTCGGCCAGCGGGGCAGGACGGCGGGCACGTGGATCACGTGCTGCACGCCGTGGATCACCACCGGATGGTCCGGGTCCTCCGCCAGCGCCACGAGCCCCTTGACCCGCAGGAGCTTGGAACCTTGCGACGAGCGCAGCAGATCGAGGAACATGTCCAGCGTGCCCTGGCGGATCGGCTGATCGCTCGTGAGGCAGAAGGCGCGGATGCGCTCGTCATGCCGGTTCACGTCGTGGTGGTGATGGTGGTGATCGTGGTCGCCATGGTGGTGATGGGCATGCTGGTGGGCGTGGCTCTCGCGCTCGGCCTTCTCCACCGCTTCCGTTTTCAGCCATTCGGCCACGTCGCCGATCTTGCCGTCGAGGCCGAAGAGGCCGCCGGCGACGATCTCGCCCACCGGCGCGTCGGCATGGAGGAGCGCGGCGCCGGGATTGAGCGCATGGAGCCGCTCCTCCAGCGCGGAGAGGGCCGTCGGGTCGGCCACGAGATCCGTCTTCGCCAGAACGATCCGCTCTGCGACGGCGACCTGCTTCACCGCCTCGCGATGGGCGTCGAGGGTCTGTGCGCCATTGACCGCGTCGACCACCGTCACCACGCCCTCCACCGCATAGCGCAGCGACAGATACGGATGGTAGAGCACGGCATGGAGGATCGGCGCGGGATCCGCCAGCCCCGTGGTCTCGATGACCACGCGCCTGAAGGGCAGGATGCGGTCGTTGTCCCGCTTGCGCAGGAGATCCTCGAGGGTCGCGATGAGATCGCCCCGCACGGTGCAGCACAGGCAGCCGGCCGAGAGCAGCACCATGCCCTCATCGACGGTCTCCACCAGCAGGTGGTCGAGGCCGATCTCGCCGAACTCGTTCATGATCACCACCGTGTCCTCAAGGGCGGGATCCTTCAGCATCCGGTTGAGCAGGGTGGTCTTTCCCGCTCCGAGGAAGCCGGTGAGGATCGTCAGCGGAATCGGCGCAGGCGGGGTCATGGGTGCATTCGTCATGGCGTTCAATCCGCAACCGGAACCAGGGTCACGCCCTTCAGGCGGCGCTGCTCCAGAAGAACGTTGGCGATGATGGCCGTCAGCACAAGGGTGCCGCCCGCGACCTGCAGGGGAGACAGGCTCTCCTCGAGGATGACGGCCGAGGAGAGGGACGCGACCACCGGCTCGATGCAGAAGACGATGCCGGCCGCAACCGCCGAGATGCGGCCCAGCGCGAGGAACTGCAGCACGAAACCGGCGACGTAGCCGCCGATGGTCATGGCGACGGCGAAGGCGGCGACGGTGAGGGTCGAGGGCGGCGCGAGCTGGCCGGTCGCGAGGCTGATGAGGACCGCGGTCGGCAGGATGATCAGCTGAACCCAGAACACCTTGGCCACCACGCCCGTCCGGGGGCAGCGCGCCGCGGCGAAGAACTGGATCGCCGTGGCGATGCTGGCGGCGAAGGCGAGGGCGAGGCCGCGCCAGTCGAGATCGGAGAAGGCCGGTCCCACCACGAGGCAGACGCCGAGCGTCGCCACCGCGACGACGCCGACGAGCGCGGGCGTCAAGGGCGTTCTCTCCACGAAGGGGCTCGCGAGGACGATGATGACCGGATAGGTGTAGAAGACGACCGCGGCGACCGTTACCGGAATATAGGCGACCGACGAGAGGTAGCAGATGCCCTGGACGGCGCTGGCGATGCCGAGCAGGAGCAGCGTGCCCCGCTCCTCCCGCGCCATGGCGAGCGAGCGCCGCGCGATCACCGCCACCGCCGCCACGAGCGCCAGCATCAGGAAGACGCGGTAGACCACGATGGCCGGGCCGCTCGCGCCCGCGAAGGACGCCATGCGCGCGAAGACGATGTTGAAGCCGTAGCAGGAGGCGGCGCCGATGGCGAGAAGCAGGCCGGTGCCGTGGGAGGAGCGCGTCATGGCGGATGCGGTTCTTCAGAAGAGGGACACGCACCGTTCGCGCGGTTTCAGGGCGAAAGCAAGTGCTCCTGTCGCGCGCCTCTCATGCAAACGCCCGGCCAAGAGCATCGGACGGGAAAAGTGGACCTGCACTTTTCCCGTCCGATGCTCGCTTCTTGAGTGAGCGCATCGTGCGCAAAACCGGATCCGCTTTTCACTGACGTGGCCCTTACGGGCCGCGAGCGCGGCCCGCTGGGTTCGCACGATGCGCCCGGGCCGGGCGCTGTCGGGATCCGTCTTGCGAAAAAGGTCAGTTGGCCGTCGATTTCGACTTCGAGGAGGCTTCGGCCTTCTGCGCCTTCGACTTGGCGGCAGGCTTGTCGCTGGAGGCCTTGCTGCCGGAGACCGGCTTCACGCTGACGCTGGTGCGGCCCTTCTGCTTGCCCTTGCCGTCGTCATCCGAATCCTTTGTCGAAGCCTTGGAAGCAGCCTTCTTGGAGGTCTTCTTCTTGGAGGTCTTCTTCTTCTTCTCCTGGCGGGCCTTCTCGGCGGCTTCCTCGGCCGCGGCCTGGGCCGCCAGCTCGGCTTCGGACGGCGGGTTCAGGCCGATCCAGACGCGCTCCGGCTGCACGGCGGCGCGGGGGCCGAGAACCGTGCGCACGGGCTTCTGGGTCTCGCCGGCGAAGGCCATGACGTCGGAGGAGAAGAGATTCGGGATGTTCGAATTCTCCTCGGCCACCACGGGGGTCTCCTCTTCCTGAGGCATCGGACCGCGACGGTCGCAGATCACCGAACGCATGTCCGGCGGCGTGGTGTTGGACGAGGTGGGCAGGGCGGAGAGCTCGGGGTTGGTGAAGTTCACCTTGCTGTTGAAGCCGCGGTCGAAGAGCTCCGCGGCCTTCATGGTGCGTTCGTTGGCGGAGGGGGCGCCGAGCACCACGGTGATGAGATGGCGGCCGTTGCGCGAGGCGCTCGCCACCACGTTGAAGCCGGACGAGCAGATGAAGCCCGTCTTCATGCCGTCGGCGCCCGGATAGCGGCCGATCAGGCCGTTGGTGTTGCGCATGATGCGGCGTCCGAACTGCACGGCGCCGATATCGAACAGGTGCCGGTGCTCCGGGAACTCCGTCAGCAGCGCGCGGGCCAGGATCGCCATGTCGCGGGCGGTGGTCTGGTTGCGCTCGTCGGGCAGGCCGTGCGGATTGGCGAAATGGCTGCTCGTCATGCCCAGACGCTGGGCCTCGGCGTTCATGAGCGCCGCGAAGCCGTCGATGGAGCCGCCGATGTTCTCGGCGATCGTGGCGGCGATGTCGTTGGCCGACTTCACCATCATGATCTTGAGGGCATTGTCGAGGCGGATCTGGGTGCCCGGCTTGAAGCCCATCTTGGAGGGCGGCAGCGCGGCCGCGCCTTCCGTCACCGTGAGCAGGGTCTCCATGCTCAGCTCGCCGCGCTTCACCTTGGCGAGGGCGATGTAGGTCGTCATCAGCTTGGTGATGGAGGCCGGATACCACGGATCGGTCGCCCGCTCCGCATGCAGGACGCGGCCCGATTCGACCTCGACCACGAGGGCAGGGCCGCCGGCGGCCCAGGCCTGGCCGCCCAGGAGGGCGACGACGGCAAAGGCTGTCATGCGGAGGGCACGGCTAACGTTCATACGGAACGACTCCTTGAACTTGTACAACGGTCGGAGAGGGGATCTGGAACCCGGCTTGGCAGCTGGGTCTTGTTTTTAGTCCCGAACCTTGGCCATGGCTAGGTAAGGGCTTCGCATCGCAACCCGGTCTGCTCTTTGAACTGAACTCCGTGGCAAGAGAGTGGCAAGAGATGCGCACCCCTATAAAGAGCCGGACATGGCTCCCGGTTTCCTGTGTACGATGCACGATTGCCGCTACCAGGCTGAAATGTTAGTAAGAATCATTTCATCTGGGGGGTGAATCATGAGTACCGCGCAGGCAATTCCCGGGGACGCGTCAAGAAAACACGCCTTTCGCTCGCTTCAGATCGGCGATCCGGCTCCCTGGTTCACTCAGAATTCTTCCACCAATCCCCATTTCAAGTTCGATACGGCGGCGGGCCGCTATCTGGTCCTGTGCTTTTATGGCACAGGCTCCGACGAGATCGGGCGCGCGGCCCTCCACGCCTTTCAGGACAAGCACCGGTCGCTGTTCGACGACGACAAGATCGCCGTTTTCGGCGTGAGCTCCGATCCGACGGACCTCTCGGAAGGGCGGGCACGCCAGATCATTCCGGGCGTCCGGCATTTCTGGGATTTCGACGGAACGGTGGGGCGCCTCTACGGCGCTCTCCCGCAGGACATCGAGCCCGGCCAGACGCAGGTTCCCGCGCGGCGCTTCTGGATGGTGCTGAACCCCACGCTGCGCGTACGCGCCATTTTCCCGTTCACCGGGAACGAGAGCGATCATGACCAAGTGGCCGCCTATCTGCGCGCCCTCCCGCCGGTCGACCGATATGCGGGCTTCGAGATTCCCGCGCCCATCATCATCGTTCCGGACGTGTTCGAGCCGGCGCTCTGCCGTCATCTGATCTCCCTCTACGAGCAGAACGGGGGCGAGGAATCCGGCTTCATGCGCGAGGTCGACGGCAAGACGATCGCCACCCACGACCGCAACCACAAGAGCCGCAAGGATTTCACGATCGCGGATCCCGAGCTGATCGCCCAGCTCCAGCGGCGCATCATCCGCCGCATCAATCCCGAGATCGAGCGGGTGCATTTCTTCAAGCCGACCCGCATGGAGCGCTACATCGTCTCCTGCTATGCGGCCGAGGATGGCGGGCATTTCCGCGCGCACCGGGACAACACCACCAAGGGCACGGCGCATCGCCGCTTCGCGGTATCCATCAATCTCAACGACGATTTCGAGGGCGGCGAGGTGAGCTTCCCGGAATACGGATCGCGCAGCTACAAGGCCCCGCTCGGCGGCGCCGTCATCTTCTCGACGCCGCTGCTGCACGCCGTGTCCCGGGTCACGAAGGGCCGCCGCTACGCCTTCCTGCCCTTCCTCTATGACGAGGAGGCGGCCAAGGTCCGCGAAGCCAACAATGCCTATCTCGGCGAGGGCGAGGGCGGCTACAAGGCCTGATCGTTCAGGGACGAGGCCAGCGGCAGGATGATGTCGCGGGTGAGCGGGGCGAGCTTCCGCTCGCCGGACCTATGGGGATCCACCCAGGCGAGCTCGGCGATTTCGGCCCGACAGGCGATCTCGCCCTCGATGCGGATCTCGTAGGCGCTGGCCCGTACCCGCTCGCCGGGCTCGTTGGCCGCAGGGGCTTCAAAGATCCCGAGCGGCCGGATCGAATCCGCGATGATGGCACAGCCCAGCTCTTCCCGGATCTCCCGGGCCAGCGCCGCCGAATCGCTTTCGTTCGGCTCGCGCTTGCCGCCCGGCTGCATGAAGCTCTCGGTGCCGTTCTTGCGAACGAGGAGCACGCGGCCGCGCTCGTCGCGAATGAGGGCCGTGACGATCTCGATCACCGCTCGCCCGCCTTGATCCATTTTTCGACCTTCGGCGGCTCATAGGCGCGGATGGCCTCGATCAGCGTTCCGGGCTCGTCCCGCACGATCAGCATGGCGCGATGCACGGGCTTCACGAAGCCGCGCTCCACCACGTCGTCGAGAAAACCGGCGAGCTTGTCGTAGAAGCCGGCGACATTGAGCAGGGCGCAGGGCTTCTTGTGATAGCCGAGCTGCGCCCAGGTCCAGACCTCGAACAGCTCCTCGAAGGTGCCGAGGCCGCCGGGGAGCGCGATGAAGCCGTCGGAGAGCTCGGCCATCAGCGCCTTGCGCTCGTGCATGGAGCCGACCACGCGCAGGTCGCTCAGGGAGCCATGCGCGATTTCCTTGTCGACGAGCGCCTGCGGCATCACGCCCGTCACGCGGCCGCCCGCGGCCAGGGCGGAATCCGCCACCGCGCCCATGAGGCCGACCGAGGCGCCGCCATAGACGAGTTCGATGCCGTTTCGCGCCAGGGTTTCACCCAGAAGGCGGGCGCTGGCCATGTAGATGGGATCCTGGCCCGCACTCGAGCCGCAGAAGACGCAAAGGCGCATGAGAGGTCGTCCCGTGATTCGTGTCGCTCGCCTCCATGGAGATCGAACGGGCCGCGATGACAAGTGCCGATGCGATGGACAGGCTTCGACGAAGGGCCGCTTGCCGAAAGCCCGGAAGCATTCCACCTTAAGGCGAGCAATGTTCGTGTGGAGATTCCAATGACTGCCTGCATCGTCGGCTGGGCGCATACCCCTTTCGGCAAGCTCGACGCGGAAACCGTCGAGAGCCTCATCGTCCGCGTCGCCAACGAGGCGCTGGAGCATGCCGGCATCGGCGCCGAAGACGTGGACGAGGTGGTGCTCGGCCATTTCAACGGCGGGTTCTCGCCCCAGGATTTCACGGCTGCCCTCGTCTTCCAGGCGAACGACAAGTTCCGCTTCAAGCCGGCGACCCGCGTCGAGAATGCCTGCGCGACCGGCTCGGCGGCGGTGCATCAGGCGATCAAGACCATCGAGGCCAAACGCGCGAAGACCGTCCTCGTCGTCGGCGTCGAGCAGATGACCCGCACGCCGGGGCCGGAGATCGGCAACATCCTGCTCAAGTGCTCCTACGTGCCCGAGGACGGCGAGACGCCGGCGGGCTTCGCGGGCGTGTTCGGCAAGATCGCGGGCCAGTACTTCCAGCGCTACGGCGACCAGTCGGACGCGCTGGCGCTGATCGCCGCCAAGAACCACAGGAACGGCGTGGAGAATCCCTATGCGCAGATGCGCAAGGATCTCGGCTTCGAGTTCTGCCGCGCCGAGAGCGAGAAGAATCCCTTCGTGGCCGGTCCCCTGAAGCGCACCGATTGCTCCCTCGTCTCGGACGGCGCGGCCGCGCTGGTGATCGCGGACACGGAGACGGCGCTGCGCATGCGCCGCGCGGTGGCGTTCCGCGCCACGGCCCATGCGCAGGATTTCCTGCCCATGTCGAAGCGCGACATCGTCCAGTTCGAGGGCTGCGAGGTGGCCTGGCAGCGGGCGCTCGCCCAGGCCGGGATCGAACTTTCGGATCTCTCCTTCGTCGAAACCCACGACTGCTTCACCATTGCCGAGCTGATCGAATACGAGGCGATGGGGCTCACGCCGCGCGGGCAGGGCGCGGTGGCGATCAAGGAGGGCTGGACCAACCGTGACGGCAGGCTGCCGGTGAACCCCTCGGGCGGCCTCAAGGCGAAGGGCCACCCCATCGGCGCGACGGGCGTCTCCATGCATGCGCTGTCCGCCATGCAGCTCTGCGAGGAGGCCGGCGGCATCCAGGTGAGAAACCCGAGGCTCGGCGGCATCTTCAACATGGGCGGCGCGGCCGTGGCCAATTACGTGAGCGTGCTCGAGCGCATCAAGTAAGGGGGCGATCAACCCCCAGCCCTCACTCTGAGTCTGCTCGTTAAGCGCTACATTCTTCCCCTCCCCCTTGTGGGGAGGGGTAGGGGTAGGGGTGGGGGTGTGAGCGATAGCCTATTCAGGTCCGGCGCCAACACCCCCCTCTCCAACTCTCCCCCACAAGGGGGGAGAGGGCTGCACAGCGCTTAACGAGCAGCCTCTCAGAACGAGGGTAGAGGGCAAACAAGCGTCATCACCGGCACAAGGCCGGTGATGACGGGGAAAGGGCTGAGAAAGCGTGGAGGCGGTGACGTTAGCGGTCGCCTCTCGCGGCGGGACGTGCTATTCCCCAGGCGCCTTGGCGTGAACGGCCAGGGCGTGCAGGCCTCTGTCGAAAGCCTCCTTCAGGATGTCGTTCACGAGGCGGTGACGCTCGACCCGGCTCTTGCCGATGAAGGCGTCCGATACGATATGTACCCTGAAGTGAGTTTCTCCCCCCTCCCGCCATCCGCCATGACCGCGATGCTGTTCCGACTCGTCCGTGACGGTCAGTTGGGACGGGTGCAGGCGCTCCTGCAGGGTTTGTGTGATCCAGTCTGTCAGGGTCATGCGCGTGGTCAACCTTTTTGAACGGGTCTGCGGCGAAAAGCTCTTCGGCCTTGGCTCAGGGCCTCGCCCCCCTCATAATGCTTGAATCATGGATCTCAACTCGCCTCTTTTCGACCGTATCCGGATCAAGCCTTCCGCCGATGAACCGCGGGAGGCCAAGGGACCTGCCTGCGAGCATCCCGGCTGCAAAGCGGCGGGCGAATACCGGGCGCCCAAGGGCCGGGACCGGGAGGGCCAGTACTGGCGGTTCTGCCTGGAGCACGTGCGCGCCTACAACGCGTCCTACAACTACTTTTCCGGCATGTCCGATTCGGCCGTCGCGGCCTACCAGAAGGACGCGGTCATCGGCCATCGCCCCACCTGGGCCATGGGCGTGAACACCTCCGGCGAGGGCGCGGCCAAGACCCAGGATACCCGCGACTGGGCCTATTTCGATCCCTTGGGAATCCTGAGGGGCGAGGATTTCACGCAGGCCCGCGGCCGCAGGTCGGCGCCGGAGCCCGCGCGTCCCCGCTACACGGGCGCGGTGCGCCGGGCGCTGGACATCCTGGGCCTCGACGAGACCGCCGACGGGCCCGCCATCAAGGCCCAGTACAAGGCCCTGGTGAAGCGCTTCCACCCCGACGCCAATGGGGGCGACCGCTCCTTCGAGGAGCGGCTGCGCGACATCATCAAGGCGCATGACACCCTCAAGAGCGCTGGGCTCTGCTGAAAGGCGCAGTGGTTTCTGCAACCCCCGACGGCGTTTAGGAAATTGCGCCCCATCGCCATGGGGTTTAAGAAGCCATGGCAAGTTTTGAAAACCGATTATCCGACCGAGAGGCCCCTATGACGGCACAAACCGATACAACGACCCGCCTGCCGGACATGAAAGTGTCCGTGCGACAGGTCTTCGGCATCGACTCGGATCTGGAAGTTCCGGCCTTCTCCCAGACCGAAGAGCATGTGCCTGATCTCGATCCGGATTACCTGTTCGACCGCGAGACGACCCTGGCGATTCTGGCGGGCTTCGCCCGCAACCGCCGCGTGATGATCACCGGCTATCACGGCACGGGCAAGTCGACCCATATCGAGCAGGTGGCCGCCCGCCTCAACTGGCCCTGCGTGCGCGTGAACCTTGACAGCCACGTGTCGCGCATCGACCTCGTCGGCAAGGACGCCATCGTGCTCCAGGAGGGCAAGCAGGTCACCGCCTTCCAGGACGGCATTCTTCCCTGGGCGCTCCAGAACAACGTGGCGCTCGTCTTCGACGAGTACGATGCGGGCCGTCCGGACGTGATGTTCGTGATCCAGCGCGTGCTGGAGCAGTCGGGCAAGCTTACGCTGCTCGACCAGAAGCGCGTGATCCGTCCTCACCCCGCCTTCCGCCTGTTCGCCACCGCCAACACGGTGGGCCTGGGCGACACGTCGGGCCTCTATCACGGCACGCAGCAGATCAACCAGGGCCAGATGGACCGCTGGTCGATCGTCACCACGCTCAACTACCTGCCGCACGACAAGGAGGTGGACATCGTCCTCTCCAAGGCCAAGCATTACCAGGACAGCTCGGAGGGCCGTGACATCGTCAACAAGATGGTGCGCGTGGCCGATCTCACCCGCAGCGCCTTCATGAACGGCGATCTCTCCACCGTCATGAGCCCGCGCACGGTGATCACCTGGGCCGAGAACGCCGAGATCTTCGGCGATACGGGTTTCGCCTTCCGCGTCACCTTCCTCAACAAGTGCGACGAGCTCGAGCGTGCGCTGGTCGCCGAGTTCTATCAGCGCTCCTTCGGCAAGGAACTGCCGGAAAGCGCCGTGAACATGGTGCTCTCGTAAGGCGTCGTCCCGGACGCGCCGGGCGCGATCCGGGATCGTTTGGGAGCTTCGCTGGTTAAAGCGATCCCGGCTCTTCGCTAAGCTCCGGCCGGGATGACGGATGAAGGAAAGCGATGTCCATCTCGAACCGCAAGCCAGGCGAGAAGAAGGAAGCGCCGACGGAGCCATTGAAGCGCTCCATCGCCGGCGCCATGAAGGCCATCGCCCGCAAGCCCGATCTCGAGGTCGCCTTCGCCTCGGACCGGCCCGTGCTCATGGGCCAGGAGAAGGCGCGCCTGCCGGAGCCGCCGCGCAAGCTCACCTCGCAGGACGTGGCGATCCTGCGCGGCAACGCGGACGCCATGGCGCTGCGGCTCGCCTGTCACGATGCCTCGCTTCACCGCAAGCTCGCGCCCGAGGGGCACGCCGCCCGCGCCATCTTCGACGCCGTCGAGCAGGCACGCGTGGAATCCATCGGCTCGCGCCGCATGGCCGGCATTTCCTCCAACATCTCCGCGATGCTGGAGGACCGCTATCATCGCGGCGGCAAGTACGAAGAGATCACCGACCGCGCCGATGCGCCGCTCGAGGATGCGCTGGCGCTCATGGTGCGCGAGCGCCTCACCGGCGAGAAGCCGCCGCAGGCGGCCGAGAAGATCGTCGAGCTCTGGCGCGACTTCATCGAGGAGCGCGCCGGCAAGAACCTTGACGGCCTGCTCAAGAACATCGACAGCCAGCGCGATTTCGCGCGCGGCATCCGCGAGATGCTTTCCTCCCTCGACATGGCCGAGGATGCGGCCTTCGAAGAGGATGAGGACGAGAACGAGGAAGACAACGAATCCGAGCAGCAGGAGCAGCAGGGCGAGGGCGAATCCGAACAGGAGAGCCAGGGCGAGCGCGCGGAATCCGAGGTCAGCGAGGATTCGAGCGATGAACTCGAGGACGGCGCGACGGAAGACGCCGACGGCCCGTCCGGCGAGCTGCCCGAGGAGGCCGAAGAGGCCGATTCGGACGAAGCCGGCGAATCCTGGCGCCCGCCGTCCCGCCCCAACGAGCATCGCGGCCCCGACTACAAGGCCTATACCTCGAAGTTCGACGAGATCATCCATGCGGAGGATCTCTGCGACGCCGACGAGCTGACGCGCCTTCGCGCCTATCTCGACAAGCAGCTCGCGCATCTGCAGGGCGTGGTGGGCCGTCTCGCCAACCGCCTGCAGCGCCGCCTGATGGCGCAGCAGAACCGTTCCTGGGAGTTCGATCTGGAGGAGGGAACGCTCGATCCCGCGCGCCTGCCGCGCGTGGTCATGGACCCGTTCCAACCCTTGAGCTTCAAGCAGGAGCAGGACACCAAGTTCCGCGACACCGTGGTGACGCTGCTGCTCGACAATTCCGGCTCCATGCGCGGCCGGCCGATCACGGTGGCCGCCACCTGCGCCGACATCCTCGCGCGCACCCTCGAGCGCTGCGGCGTGAAGGTCGAGATCCTCGGCTTCACCACCCGCGCGTGGAAGGGCGGACAGGCCCGCGAGACCTGGCTGCAGAACGGCAAGCCCGCCAATCCGGGCCGCCTCAACGATCTGCGCCACATCATCTACAAGTCGGCCGATGCGCCCTGGCGGCGCGCGCGCAAGAATCTCGGCCTGATGATGCGCGAGGGCCTGCTCAAGGAGAACATCGACGGCGAGGCGCTCGACTGGGCGCACAAGCGCCTGCTCGGCCGGCCCGAGCAGCGGCGCATCCTGATGGTGATCTCGGACGGCGCGCCGGTGGACGACTCGACGCTCTCGGTCAATCCCGGCAATTATCTCGAGCGGCACCTGCGCTACATCATCGAGGAGATCGAGACCCGCTCGCCGGTCGAGCTCATCGCCATCGGCATCGGTCACGACGTGACGCGCTATTACCGCCGCGCGGTGACGATCGTCGATGCGGAGGAACTCGGCGGCGTGATGACCGAAAAGCTCGCGGAGCTGTTCGAGGAGAACGCGCAGCCCGTGGTGCGCGGCGCGGCGCCTCGCCGCCGGGCTTACGCGTGAGGCTCACGCGCCGAAATTTCCTCGTCGGCGGCGCGCTTGCCGCCGGCGCCGCCGGCGCGATCGGCACCGCGCTGGCCCAGCGCCCGCAGGCCTTCGCCCGAGCGACGCCGATCAGGGTCTCGGCGCAGCCGATCAGCCGCCTCTCGGCCACGGATCCCGACCGCACGCGCTTCGGATCGCTCCTCTTCCGCTCCGGCCTCGACCTGAAATCGGACGTCTCCGCCTTCGGCGGCTTCTCCGGGCTCTGGCGCTCGCCCAAGGGTGACGAGATCGTGGCTCTCGCCGATAACGCGCAGGTGCTGAAAGCCCGCGTCGAGATGTCGGACGGACGCCTGTCCGGTCTCTCCCATGCGGTCCTGGCGCCGCTTCTCCTGAGCAGCGGTCAGCTCGCCCGCCGCTCGCGCTATTACGATACGGAAAGCCTCGCGATCGCAGGGGCAGCGGCTTTCGTCGGCGTCGAGCGCAATCATGCGGTCATCCGCTACGAGCGCAGCCGGGATGGCGCCCTCGTCGCGGGCGTGCCGATCAAGGCGCCGCAGGAACTGAGGGATCTCTCGAACAACGGAGGGCTCGAAGCGCTCGCCCTGGCCCCGCGGCGATCGAGCCTCGCGGGCGCCCTCGTCGGTCTGTCGGAGGGCGGCAAGGGCTTCATCCTCACCGGATCGCGGCAGGGCATGTTCACCATCGCGCTCCGCGGCGGCTTCGACGTGACCGATATGGCCTTCCTCGACAACGGGGACGCGTTGATCCTGGAACGCCGCTTCTCGATCTTCGGCGGCTTCGGCTGCCGCCTGCGGCGCATCGCGGCCTCCGCCATCCGGGCGGGCGCGACGGGCGTGGATGGCGAGGCGGTCTATGAGAGCGACGCCTCGCACCGGATCGACAACATGGAGGGGATCAGCCTGCACCGGGAGGGCGGCGAGACCGTCGTGACGCTGATCTCCGACAACAATTTCAACACGAATCTCCAGCGTACCCTGCTCCTGGAATTCTCCCTTTCGGCGTAAGGCGACGCGGGATATCCCCTGCCTTCGAAGCGGGCAATTGCGCCTTTTCTCATCATGGCCTGCCCGTCCTCACCTCCAAGTAGGTCTTGCGGTCCCAGGTTTTGGGCAACTAAGCTTCGCGTTCAGGGATGTGACGCAAATCTTTGCATCATGTGACCATAGGTGAGGCGGCAGACCTGGTGACGGCACGAGCGATCTTCGACGAGATGAACGGCCTCAACGGCGAGAGCCGGGAGGCCTATCGGGTTCTGCGGGAATGGCTGGCCTCCGTTCCGCCGCAGCTTCTCGAGCATCGCCGCGAGGAGGCGGAGCTCTTCTTCCGGCGGGTCGGCATCACTTTCGCGGTCTACGGCAATGCGGAGGCCGAGGAGCGGCTCATTCCGTTCGACATCATCCCGCGCATTCTCTCAGGAAACGAGTGGAGCCGGCTCTCGCAGGGACTCGAGCAGCGCGTGCGCGCGCTCAACATGTTCCTGAAGGACATCTATGGGCCGCGCGAGATTCTGCGCGCCGGAATCATCCCGCCGGAGCTCGTCTATCACAATCCCTATTACCGGCCGCAGATGCAGGGGCTTTCGCTCAACAGCGACATCTACGTGCAGGTCGCCGGGATCGACATCGTCCGCGTGGACGACCAGGATTTCTACGTTCTCGAAGACAACCTTCGCACGCCGTCCGGCGTCTCCTACATGCTGGAGAACCGCGAGGTCATGATGCGGCTGTTCCCGGATCTGGTGGCGCTGCAGCGGATCCGCCCCATCGACAATTACGTCAACGAACTTCTGGGGACCCTCAAATCCGTCGCGCCGGGGAGCTCTCCCTGGGAGCCCACCGTGGTCCTGCTCACGCCCGGCTCGCTCAACTCCGCCTATTACGAGCACAGCTTCCTGGCCGACCGGATGGGCGTGGAGCTGGTGGAGGGGCGCGATCTCTTCGTGCGCGACGAGGTCGTCTACATGCGCACGACCGAAGGCCCGAAGCGCGTCGACGTGATCTACAGCCGCATCGATGACGACTTCCTCGATCCGCTGGTGTTCCGGCCCGACTCGGCCCTGGGCGTGCCGGGGCTGATCGCCGCCTATCGCGCCGGGAATGTCGCCATCGCCAACGCGCCCGGCACGGGCGTTGCCGACGACAAGGCCATGTACTCCTACGTGCCCGACATCGTGCGCTTCTACATGGGCGAGGAGCCGATCCTGAAGAACGTGCCGACCTGGCGCTGCCGCGAGAAGGAAGCCCTGGCCCATGTGCTCGACAATCTTCACGAGCTCGTGGTGAAGGAGGTCAACGGGTCAGGCGGCTATGGCATGCTGGTGGGGCCTCATGCGACAGCGGAAGCCCGCGAGCATTTCCGTGCCCGCATCCTCGCCGCGCCCGACAACTACATCGCGCAGCCGACGCTCGCCCTGTCCACGAGTCCCGTCTTCACGGAGAAGGGCCTCGCGCCGCGGCACGTGGATCTTCGCCCCTTCGTGCTGAGCGGCCGCGACGGCGTGAAGATGGTGCCGGGCGGATTGACCCGCGTCGCGCTGACGGAAGGCTCTCTGGTGGTCAATTCGAGCCAGGGCGGCGGCACGAAAGACACCTGGGTGCTCAGCGAATGAGGGTGAGGTCCGTTTCCATGAGCGTGGAGTTCCTGCCGTGCTGAGCCGCGACGCAGACAGCCTCTACTGGCTTTCCCGCTACGTGGAGCGGGCCGAGAACACCGCGCGCATTCTCGACGTCGCCTATCGCATGGCGTCGATGCCGATTTCCTATCACGGCGAAGCGACGAACGAATGGGAATCGGCGCTAATCTCCGCCGGCGGAATCGATCAGTTCCGCGTGGTCCATGGAGACGCGACGCCCGAGAAGGTGATCGAGTTCCTGGCTTTCTCCGAGGACAATCCCTCGAGCATCCAGTGCTGCTTCAACACCGCGCGGCAGAATGCCCGCTCCGTGCGGTCCGCGCTCACGTCCGAGATGTGGGAATCCATCAACTCCGCCTGGCTCGACCTTCGCCGCTACAGGGCCAGGTCGATCAAGGTGGAAGACCTGCCGCGCTTCCTCAATCTCGTGAAGGAAGCTTCCCTGCGCTATGACGGCTCGGCCATGCGCACCATGCTGCGCAACGATGCCTATTGGTTCTCGCGCCTCGGCGTCTATATCGAGCGCGCCGACAACACGGCACGGGTGCTCGACGTGAAATACCACGTGCTCCTGCCGAAGGATGCGGAGGTCGGCGGCGGCATCGATTATTACCAATGGGCGGCCATTCTCCGGTCCGTCTCGGCGCTGGTGAGCTACCAATGGGTCTATCACCAGAACCTGCGGCCCTGGCTGGTGGCGGACCTCCTGATCCTGCGCGAGGAGATGCCGCGCTCGCTCGCCGCCTGCTACAGCCTGTTGTCCCGGCATCTCGACGACATCGCGCAGCGCTATGGAATGTCGGGGCCCGCGCAGCGTCAGGCCCGCTCCATCCATGCGCGTCTCGTGAACCGGACGATCGACGACATCTTCCAGCACGGGCTGCACGAGTTCCTGCAGGATTTCATCGCCGAGAACAATCGGCTCGGTCTCGCCATCTCGCAGCAATATCTGAGTTGAACGTATGCGCATCCGCATCACGCACGAGACCGTCTACACTTACGACGCGCCCGCCAAGTCCGCGATCCAGCTGCTGCGGCTGACGCCGCGCGGGCATGAGGGGCAGACGGTTCTGTCCTGGAACATCGACGTGGATCACGAGGCGAAGCTGCTGCGGCGGGAGGATTGCTACGGCAACATCGCCCACAGCCTCTACGTGGCCGGACCCGTGAGCCAGATCACGTTGACGGTTGCGGGCGAGATCGAGACCACGGACACGGCCGGCGTGATCAGGGGCGGGGTCGAGCGCTTCCCCGACCTGTTCTATTTAAGGGAAACGCCGCTCACCCGGGACGATGCGGCCATCCGCGATTTCGCCGATGAGATCGCGCGCAGCGCCTCCGATCCCCTCGATCAGGCGCACGCCCTGACCCGGGCGATCTACGAGCGCCTGCGCTTCGACACGGATGCGACCCATGCGGCGACCACCGCCGCCGAGGCCTTCACCGCCGGGCATGGGGTCTGCCAGGACTTCACCCATGTGTTCCTGGCCGCCGCCCGGCATCTTCGCATCCCCGCGCGCTACGTCTCGGGCTATCTCCACAAGCCCGGAGAGACGGCGCAGGAGGCCGGCCATGCCTGGGCAGAGGCCTTCATCCCGGATCTCGGCTGGGTAAGCTTCGACCCCGCCAACGGAATGTCCGCAACGGAACACTACGTCCGTCTGGCCATCGGGCTCGATTATCTTGATGCGGCTCCCGTGCGAGGCAGCTATTACGGTCTCTCCCGTGAGGCGCTCGACGTTCGTCTGAGGATCGAAAGCGCCCGTCAGTCACAGGCGTGAGATGACCGTCAAGACGCAGCTCGACCAGAAGGCCCCAGGGGGAGCACCCATGACGTATTGTGTTGGAATTCTCGTCCGCGACGGCTTCGTGATGATCGCGGATACGCGCACCAACGCGGGCGTCGACAACATCGCGACCTTCCGCAAGCTGCACCTGTTCGAAAAGCCGGGCGAAAGGCTCGTCGCCCTGGCGACGGCGGGCAACCTGTCGGCGAGCCAGTCCGTCATGTCCCTGCTGTCCGACGGCGTCGAGAATCCGGAGACGGGCGAGGTCGAGACGCTCATGACCGTGCCCAGCATGTTCAAGGCCGCCCAGCTCGTCGGCCGCGCCATCCGCCAGGTCTATGCCATCGACGGCGTGGAGATGGAAAAGCGCGGCATGAGCTTCGACCTGACCATGCTGCTCGCGGGCCAGATCGGGCAGGGGCGGATGCGCCTCTATCAGGTCTATGCGGCGGGCAACGCCATCGAATCGACCGTGGATACGCCCTTCCTGCAGATCGGCGAGCCGAAATACGGCAAGCCGATTCTCGACCGGGCGATTTCCTACGAGACGGAGCTGGTGGAGGCCCTCAAGCTCGGCCTCATCTCCATGGACTCGACCCTGAAATCCAATCTCGGCGTCGGCCTGCCCATCGACATCGTGGTGGCCAAGCGGGATGCGCTCGAGGCCCAGATCTCCTACCGCATCCAGGAGGACGAGCCCTATTTCCGGGATCTGCGCGAACGCTGGTCCGCCGCCTTGCGCGCGGCCCATCAGGCCATTCCCCATCCGCCATACGCGGACAAGGTGCTCTAGACTCCGCCCGACGATTTCGAGGGAGCGCAGCCTGGCCGCTTGCCACCTGCCAGGCTTTGAGGCAACCATCAGGACATGAAGACGCCATCGATCCTGCTGGCCGCTGGCCTGTTCCTGACGAGTGCCGCCGTCTCCGCCGGCGCCGCCCCCATGCTGCTGGTCGATGCGTCATCCGGCGCCGTCCTGGCCGCCCAGGAGGCCACCCGGTCCTGGCATCCGGCTTCGCTGACCAAGCTGATGACGGCGCATCTCGCCCTCATGGCCGTCCAGTCGGGCAGGATCAGCCTGGAGACATCCGTCGTCCTGGGCCCGCGGGCCGTGGCCCAGCCTCCGAGCAAGCTGGGCGTTCCCGCGGGGACGTCCCTTCGCCTGGAGGACGCCCTCACCGTGATGATGGTCAAGAGCGCCAACGACGTGGCGGTCGCCGTCGCGGAGGCCGTCGGCGGCAGCGAAGCGGCCTTCGTGGCGGCGATGAACGCGGAAGCCCGGCGCCTCGGCATGACCGGGACGCGCTTCGTCAACGCCAACGGCCTGCACGACAATCGCCAGGTGACCACCGCCAGGGACATGGCGGTCCTCATGCTCAATGTCCTGCACTACCACTCGGCCCATGCGGACCTGTTCCGGACGCCGGCGATCACGGTCGATGGCCGGACGCTGAAGAACACCAACAAGCTGATCGAGGATTATGCCGCCCTCGAGGCGACCAAGACGGGATATGTGTGCGCTTCCGGCTTCAACGTGGCGGCCTCGGCCGTCCGTGGGGGCCGGCGCGTCGTCGCCGTGGTCCTCGGGTCGCCCAGCGCGGCGGCGCGGACCCAGCTCACGAAGGAACTCCTCGACGCCGGCCTTTCAGGATCCGCTGCTCCGATCGGCGATCTCAACATGCTGAAGGTCGCGTCTCCGGCTCCGGCGACCGATCTGCGCCGGCTCAAATGCGGTCGTCGGCAGGCGCCGGTCGTCGCGGGCGTGTCCGCCGCGACCGGAGATGCCGGCCGCACGGCCGCCCCGCGGCGTCGCGATTGACGGAAGGGGATGCTCCGGCCGCTCAGGCCGCCTGATGGTGGTGCTTCGCCTCGTAGCGCATGAGCCGCAGGATCGCGCCGTAGGGAGCGATCGCGATGGCGGCGAGCGAGAGCTTCACCAGATAATCGGCGACGGCGAGGTTCACCCACGGCAGCGCGATGCATTCGTCCGCGATGCCGGCCTGGGCCAGCGCATCGGTGATCGTGAGCCCGAGGCCCGGCACGACGCCGCAATAGAAGGCGAACGAGAAGAAAATCGCCGTGTCGAGGCCCGACGAGATCACCGAGGACACGAAGGGCGGCATCCACCAGGCATGGCCGCGAAGGCGGGTGAAGATCCGGATGTCGAGCAGCTGCGCCACGAGGAAGGCCGAGCCCGAGGCGATGGCGATGCGCGGCGTCGCGAGATAGATGGACAGCAGAACCGCCAGCACGAAACCAGCATAGACGATGCGGCGCGCGCCCTTGGGGCCGAATCGGCGGTTCGAGAGATCGGTCACCAGGAAGGCGAAGGGATAGCTGAACGCACCCCAGGTCAGGTAATCGCCCAGGCCCAGATGGTGGAAGGGATACTGCACCAGAATGTTCGAGGAGAGGACGACGAGGGTCATCGCGAAGAGTGCGATGAGGAAGTCGCGGTGCTCAGTCTTGATCATGTACGGCCATCCTGGCGCATCGTGCGAACCCACGGGTCGCTGGCATCGCGCACGATGGGCTCTTCAATCAGCAAGAGCACCGGATGGGTCCGAAAAGGGCAGGTCCCCCTTTTCCGTCCGATGCCCGTGGGCGAATTCCGCCGCTGCGACAACGCAAAACGGGCGGCCGTGGGCCGCCCGCAGCGTGGAAAACGGTGGAGTCCGAGATCAGCTCGCGGCAGCGAGCTTCTTCTCGATCTCGCGCTTCACAGCGAGGGCGGTGGTCGACAGCTCGTCAGCCTTGGCCTTCGCGAGGAAGGCGTCGAGGCCGCCGCGGTGCTCGACGGAACGCAGAGCATGGGCGGACACGCGCAGGCGCACGGAGCGCTGCAGGGTCTCAGACTGGAGCGTGACGTTGCAGAGGTTCGGCAGGAACTTCCGCTTCGTCTTGCGGTTCGAGTGGCTCACGAGGTGGCCACTCAGCACGGCCTTGCCGGTCAGTTCGCAACGGCGCGACATGGGTTCAATCCTATTTCATAAGGGGTCGCGGCTCGATATCGCGGGTTTGCTTCAACGCAGATCCCGCGCGGCCGGACACCAGAAGTCCTTGGAAGGTGCAGGGCTATAGGCCGAAAAGAGGCCCCGCGTCAAGAATAGTGCGGGAGCGGAACTCGTTTTTTTGCGCCGCCTCGGTCATGATTTATTCGGATTCTCATGGCATGCAACGGAATAGACTAACGGGACAGCCCAAGAAAGCCTTCATGCGACGCATCGCTTCCGCCCTGTTAACCTTAACCGTCTTAGGTGCCGGCTCCCAGGCTCAGGCCCAGGCCGCCCAGACGCTCAAGGTGAACTACAATCTCTCTCTGGCAGGATTGCCGTTAGGGAAGGCCGATCTCGCTTCCACCTTCCGCGGCTCGAAATACGAGGTGCAGGGCAACGTGAAGCTCTCCGGCCTCGTGCGGCTGTTCACCGGCGGCAAGGGCGCCGGCACCGCCTCCGGTACGATCGCCGGGTCCCAGCTTCAGCCTCGGGGGTTCCTCGTCACCTCCAGCTCCTCCCGTGACGAGCGCACCGTCCGCATGGCGCTCGACGAACGCAATGTGATCATGGCCGAAGTCGTGCCGCCGGTGGAGCCGAAGGAGGACCGGGTGCCCGTGAAGGAGGCGCACAAGAAAGGGGTCGTCGATCCCTTGAGCGCGCTCATCATGCCGGCCGTGGCGTCAAAAAGCCTCACCGACGAGGCCAATTGCAACCGCACGCTCCCGGTCTTCGACGGAGCGGCGCGCCAGAACATCGTGCTCACCTATGCCGAGACGAGGAATGTGGATGTGCCGGGCTATTCCGGTCCCGTTCTCGTCTGCAATGCCCGCTGGGTGCCGATTTCCGGCCACCGCACGCATCGTCCCTCCACCAAGTTCATGCAGGAGAACAGGGACATGAATGTGTGGCTCGCGCCCGTGGAGGGCCAGCGCGTGCTCTTCCCGATCAAGGTGGCCGTGCGCACCATGATCGGCATGGGCGAGCTCGAGGCGGCGAGCTGGTCCCTCGAGAGCGATGGGAAGCCCGCCTCCGCGACAACGAGGCCCGGAAAGAAGGCGAGGGTCCCCATCCAGGCCGGAGCCGGACAGTAAGCCCTCAAAATCCTTGGAGAATTGCCACCGGGCCGTAGCGAAACCAGCCCGAGTTCCCATATGTAAGAGGAAGCCCGCCGCCGGAGATCGGGGCGGGACCTGCATCGTGAGAAGGCTGCCTGCATCGACTGACGCGGGAGCGTCTCGCTCCTCTCACCCGGGATCGTATCCGACATTACCCCGCATCCAGGCATGGTTCGCCGTTCCCTTCCTCCGCAAGTGCGCGCGCGCGGCGTCACCGCCGTGCTCGGGCCCACCAACACGGGCAAGACCCACCTCGCCATCGAGCGCATGCTCGGTCATGACAGCGGCATGATCGGCCTGCCGCTGCGTCTGCTCGCGCGCGAGGTCTATCAGAGGGTCGTCGAGAAGGCGGGGCCGCACAACGTCGCCCTGATCACGGGCGAGGAGAAGATCAAGCCGGACCGCCCGCGCTACTGGATCTCGACGGTCGAGGCCATGCCGCGCGATATCGACGCGTCCTTCGTGGCGATCGACGAGGTCCAGCTCGCGGCCGACCTCGACCGCGGCCATGTGTTCACCGACCGCCTCCTGAACCAGCGCGGGCGCGACGAGACCCTGCTCATCGGCTCCATGACCATGCGCCCGCTCATCGAGGCGCTGATCCCCGGGGTCCATGTGGTCACCCGGCCGCGCCTCTCGAAGCTCACCTTCGCGGGAGAAAAGAAGGTCTCGCGCCTGCCCCGCCGCACGGCCATCGTCGCCTTCTCGGCGGAGGAGGTCTACGGCATCGCCGAGCTCATCCGCCGCCAGAGCGGCGGGGCGGCGGTGGTCCTGGGCGCGCTCTCGCCCCGCACGCGCAATGCGCAGGTCGAGCTCTACCAGAACGGCGACGTGGATTACCTCATCGCCACGGACGCCATCGGCATGGGCCTCAATCTCGACGTGGACCATGTGGCCTTCGCCTCGGACAAGAAATTCGACGGCTTCCGCTTCCGCAAGCTCCACAATCCGGAGCTCGCCCAGATCGCGGGCCGCGCCGGCCGCTACATGCGCGACGGCACCTTCGGCTCCACCGGCCGCTGCCCGCCCTTCGACGCGGAGACGGTGGAGGCGCTCGAAAACCACACCTTCGATCCCGTGCGCATCCTGCAATGGCGCAACCCGGACCTTGATTTCTCGTCCCTCGGGCGCCTGCGCGATTCCCTGGGCGCCCAGCCCCGGGAGCACGGCCTCGTGCGCGCGCCCATGGGGGAGGACCTGGCGGCGCTGGAACTTCTGGCCCGCGACGACGACATCCAGGCCTTCGCGCGCACCAAATACGCGGTCGAGCGTCTCTGGCAGGTCTGCCAGGTGCCGGATTATCGCAAGGTTTCGCCCCAGACCCATGCGGATCTGGTCGGCCAGCTCTATCGCTTCCTCATGAAGGATGGGGCGGTCCCGGCGGACTGGTTCGCCCGCCATCTGTCGGCTTCGGACCGCACGGATGGCGATATCGACACCCTCTCCAACCGCATCGCCCAGGTGCGGACTTGGTCTTTTGTCGCAAACCGTCAGGACTGGTTGAAGGATCCTGAGCATTGGCAGGGTGTTGCGCGTCAGGTAGAGGACAAGCTATCGGATGCGCTTCATGAACGTCTCGCCCAACGATTCATCGACCGGCGGACGAGCGTTCTCATGCGGCGCTTGAGAGAGAACACGATGCTCGAAGCGGAAATTACGACCACCGGCGATGTCACCGTCGAGGGGCAACACATCGGCCACCTGCACGGCTTCCATTTCGTGCCTGATCCCCAGGCCGACACCACGGAAGCCAAAACCCTGCGCAATGCCGCCAGCAAGGCGCTGGCCGGCGAGATCGAGGCACGGGCCGACAGGTTCGCCGAGACGCCCGACGCCACGCTGGTGCTGTCGAACGACGGCACGATCCGCTGGCAGGGCGATCCCGTGGCGAAGCTCGAGGCCGGCGATAAGCTGTTCGAGCCGCGCGTGCGCATTCTCTCGGACGAGCACCTCACCGGTCCCGCCCGCGACAAGGTGGACAACCGCCTGCGCGCCTGGCTGAAGGCCTATGTGGTGCGCCTACTCGGTCCCGCGATCGATCTCGAGACCAATGCCGAGATCACCGGCATCGCCCGCGGCATCGCCTTCCAGATCGGCGAGTCCATCGGCGTGCTCGAGCGCGCCAAGGTCCTCAACGAGGTGCGCAGCCTCGACCAAGACGCCCGCGCGGCGCTCCGCAAGGCGGGCGTGCGCTTCGGCGCCTATCATCTTTATCTCCCGGCGCTCCTGAAGCCCGCGCCGCGCGTTCTCGCGACCCAGCTCTGGGCGCTCCAGAACGGCGGCCTCGAGCAGAAGGGCATCGACGAGATCGCCCATCTCGCCCAGTCGGGCCGCACCTCGATCCCGGTCGATCCGGAGATCGCGACCGGCCTCTATCGCGCCGCGGGCTTCCGCGTCTGCGGCGGCCGCGCCGTGCGCGTGGACATCCTGGAGCGTCTGGCCGACCTCATCCGTCCGGCCATCGCCTATCGTCCCGGCATCACCCCCGGCGAGCCGCCGGCCGGCGCCGCGGACGGCGACGGCTTCGTGCCGACGGTCGCGATGACCTCCCTCGTCGGCTGCGCGGGCGAGGATTTCGCCACCATCCTGAAATCGCTCGGCTACGTGATGGACCGTCGCCCCGGCCCGGCCATCACCGTGCCGCTGGTGCAGGCCGCTGCGACCGAGCCCACCGCCGCGGCTCCGGCCGAGGCGGCGCCCGCCGAGGGCCAGACCTCCGAACCTAAGGCCTCCGAGCCCCAGACCTCCGAGCCCCAAGCCGCTGCCGAGGAAGTTGGCGCGGTGGCCGTGGAAGCTCCCGACGCTTCGGTTCCGGCCGAGGCTGTCGAAGCCAGCGCCGCCGAGGCGGTGGCCTCTCCCGAGGGCCAGATGATGGCTCCGGCCGAGGCTGCCGCGGCAGAGCCCGCCCAGGCTGCTCCTGAAGCAGCTCCTGAAACCCCTGCCGAGCCCGAGATGGTCGAGGTCTGGCGCCAGCACCGCCGTCATCACGAGGGCGGGCAGGCCCGCCATGGCCGCGAGGCCCGCGGTCATCGGGGCGAGCGCGGCGAGCGCCGTCCGCGTCACGGCGAGGGCCAGGGTGTCGGCGAGCGCCCGCAGCGTGGGGATCGCCGCGAAGCCCAGGGGGAGGGCGGCCGTCAGCATCAGAACCGTCCGCCGCGCGGGCCCCGGCCCGACGATCGTCGCGGTCCGCGTCCCGACAAGCGCGCCGACAACCGCCGCGACGGTGGCCAGGAGCGCCGCGAGAAGCAGCCGGACCCGAACTCGCCCTTCGCCAAGCTGATGGCCCTCAAGGCCCAGCTCGAAGACAAGAAGTAAGGCCGAGCGAATGCGTGAGGACCGGCAGCGGCTCGACAAGTGGCTGTGGTTCGCACGCTTCGCCAAGACCCGGACGCTGGCCGCTAAGCTCGTCGCGAGCGGCTTCGTGCGGGTCAACGGCCAGCGCACCGACAACGCCGCCAAGGCCCTGGCCGTCGGCGACGTGGTCACAGTCGCCCTCGCCCGCACGACCCTGGTGGTGCGGGTGGAAGCCCTCGGCGAACGCCGGGGGCCTGCGCCGGAAGCAAGGCAGCTCTACGCCGATCTCAATGAAGGCGAGGGAACGCTTGTCAGCGAGCGCGACAAGGGCTAGAGCGGCAAAGTCCCACGTGCTCGTTTTTGGAACAGACCCCTGAAGGACCGTTCATGACCTACGTCGTCACTGAAAATTGCATCAAGTGCAAATACATGGACTGCGTCGAGGTGTGTCCGGTGGACTGTTTCTACGAGGGCGAGAACATGCTCGTCATCCATCCCGACGAGTGCATCGATTGCGGCGTCTGCGAGCCGGAATGCCCCGCCGAGGCCATCAAGCCCGATGCGGAGCCGGGCCTCGAGCAGTGGCTGAAGCTCAATGCGGACATGGCCAAGACCTGGCCCAATATCACGCAGAAGAAGGAGCCGCCGGCGGACGCCAAGGAATTCGACGGCGTCGCGGGCAAGTTCGAGGCTTACTTCTCGCCCAATCCCGGTGAGGGCGACTAGCGCATCGAACGACTGGCGCTTTCCGGCTGCGGGGCCGGTTCGCCGCCGGAGCATGAGCCTCCCCGGAACCGGGACGCCCGAAGGGGCCTGAGACCCGGCCGGGAACAGGGCTTCTTTACGCTACGCTTTGAAATATTTTTGCTTTTTCGGCCAGACTGTGATAGGGTCTGCAAATGCCGTCGCTTGCGCTCAAGCCGTGCACCGTCCCCCGCAGGTCGTCGGTTCACACACTGAAGCAATGATGCACGAAAACCTGGCCAAAGGGAGATCGAACCTGCCTTGGGTCCAGGGAGAGCGTTTTTGAGCTTCTGGCTTACATCAGGGAGTCGCGCGGAACTGTCAAGCTCCGTGACGGCTCATCTCATTCCTGTTCCCCTGGGGCCCTGCTCAGTGGAACCATCGCTCCCATGCTCGAAGAGCAGGGGACCATGCAAGGAGGCCTCTCTCGCATGACAACCGCCAAGAAGTCTGCCCCGCGCTTGGGTTTCAAATCCGGCGAAGCCATTGTTTATCCCGCCCACGGCGTCGGCCGCATCACGGCCATCGAGGAGCAGGAAATCGCCGGCTTCAAGCTGGAGCTGTACGTGGTCTCCTTCGACAAGGACAAGATGGTCCTTCGGGTCCCGACCGCGAAAGCTGCCAGCGTCGGCATGCGTAAGCTCGCCGACCCGGCCCTCGTGCAGAAGGCTCTGGACGTTCTGACGGGTCGTGCCCGCGTGAAGCGCACCATGTGGTCGCGCCGCGCCCAGGAATACGAGGCGAAGATCAATTCGGGCGACCTGATCGCCGTGACGGAGGTCGTGCGCGACCTGTACCGCTCCGAGGCCCAGCCCGAGCAGTCCTACAGCGAGCGTCAGCTTTATGAATCCGCCCTCGACCGGGTCGTGCGCGAAATTGCCGCTGTGAACAAGGTCACGGACACCGAGGCGCTCAAGCTCATCGAGCAGAGCCTTGCCAAGTCCCCGCGTCGCGCCAAGGGCGCCGAGGACGCCGAAGGGGACGACATGCAGGAGGAGGCCGCCTAACGGCCCTTCCGCTTCAATCTCGACCATTCCGAGAAGCCTGGCCCCGTGCCAGGCTTTTTCTTGGCCGGATGTCTTGTTTTCGCGGCTCCGGAATCTATTTCGCAAAACTTGGCCGTTGGGCGTGAACTTTTTCCCGCCTCGCTCGTTGTGTCTCTGCCAAGGAGGACACAATGGGAGAAATCTCAGGGGTTCGTCGTCGTTTCGTACGCGCGGCCATGAACGCGCCCTTTCTCGAGCGGGAAGAGGAGCACGAGCTGGCAGTGCGCTGGAAAGAGCACGGCGATGAAACAGCTCTTCATCAATTGACGGCCGCCCATATGCGCCTCGTGATCGCGCTGGCGGCCCGTTTTCGTCATTACGGCCTGCCGATGGCGGATCTCGTCCAGGAAGGCCACGTCGGTCTTCTCGAAGCCGCAGCCCGGTTCGAGCCGGAGCGCGAGGTCCGGTTCTCGACCTATGCGACCTGGTGGATCCGCGCCTCGGTGCAGGACTATATCCTTCGTAACTGGTCAATCGTGCGTGGCGGAACAAGTTCCGCTCAGAAGGCTCTTTTCTTCAACCTCCGGCGCCTGCGGGCCCGTCTGACACGGGGCGGCGAGGAGCGCATCTCCTCCGACGTTCACGAGAAGATCGCCGAGGCGATCGGCGTGTCCAAGGCGGACGTGGCGCTCATGGACGCCCGCCTCTCGGCTCCGGACACCTCCCTGAACGCGCCGGTGCTCGACGCCGATCCCGCCAATTCGGCGGAACGCGTGGAGTTTCTCGTCGATACGAGCCCGCTGCCGGACGAGAGCGTGAGCGACGTGATCGACACCGAGCGCCGGGTGCGCTGGCTCAAGCAGGCGCTCGAAGTGCTCAACGAGCGTGAGCTGCGCATCCTCCAGGCCCGCCGGCTCGACGACGAGCAGGTGACCCTCGAATTCCTCGGCGACCGCCTGGGAATCTCGAAGGAGCGTGTGCGCCAGATCGAGAACCGCGCCCTGGAGAAGCTCAAGCGCGCCCTGGTGGACAAGTATCCCCAGGCCGCGGGCGCCTTCGTCTGAGGATTTCGAGACCCTCGGAAAACAATTCAGGCGAGCCGGTCTCCGGCTCGCCTGAATGCTTTTGGGCCCGTCCGGCGGATTACTCGACGACGATCTTGTAGCGCTCGCCGGCCCGCAGGGGGCCGCTCCGCTCGAGGCCGTTGAGCAGCAGGAAGCGGTCGAGGGGCCGATCGATCGGCATCTGCGCGGCCATCGACTGCGCCGTGTCGCCCCGCTGGGCGGTGACGATCTTAAGCTTGAGCGGCCGGATGCGGCGGGCCTCGTCGGGCTGTACCTGGCGCACGCTGGCGAGCGTGCGCTGGAACATGTTCTCCAGCTCCGCGCCGCCGGTGCGGGAGGCCATGATCAGGCGGTAGGTGGTGTTGCCGATGCGGATGGCCGAGAGACGGAAGGTCCATTCCTTGCCGTTCGACAGGGCCGTCACCACGGGCAGGCCGTTGACCGTCGAGGGCACGAGGCTTCCCGTCTCGATCGTATCGGTCCAGGTGGAGCGCAAAACCTCTTCCAGGCTCTGGCCGGCGGGCGTCGAGGCCGCATCGAAGAGCAGGCGGCGCTCACCATCCCCGGACGAGCCGAGCACGGCCTGCGAGGTGTTCTCGAGGGTGAATCCCTCCGGCGCCTCGAAGGCGACGCCAAGGCGGGCATGGGTGAACCGGCGGCCCTTGACCACGCCGTCGCTCGGATCGTCGCCATAGGCCAGGCCGTCGAGCGCGGAGAGGTATTCGATCCTGTTCGTCTCGCCCATGCCGGGAGGGCCGGCGCGGCGCGCGGCCCGGAGGGCGCGCGAAATCCGCTCGCTGGTGCTGGGATGCGAGGCAACCCGGTCCGTTCCATTGTCTCGCGACGCGGAGCGGCCGAGCGCCGTGAGGAAGCGCGGCGCACCATAGGGATCGAAGCCGGCGCGGGCGAGCACGGTGATGCCGGTCTGGTCGGCCTCGAGCTCCTGCGACCGCGAGAAGCTCGCCAGCGTGGAGCGGGCCTGGTCCTGCACCACGGCCGCTTCCTGGGCGTTGTTCAGGACATCCTCCGCGACCCGCTCGATCAGCTGGGACCGGGCCTGCAGCTCGCTGCGCTGCGAAGCGTGGCGCAGGGTGACATGGGCGATCTCGTGCGAGAGCACGGCCGCCACCTCCGACGTGTCGTTCGCCAGGGCGAGGAGGCCCCGCGTCACGTAGAGGCGGCCGTTCGGCAGGGCGAAGGCGTTCACGACGGGCGAGTTGAGGATGGTGACGTGATAGGCCTCGTCCGGCCTGTCGGTGGCCATGACGAGCCGGTTGACCGCATCGTTGAGCAGGCGCTGGAGCTGGGGCGCGCGGCCCTCGCCCCCGAAGGCGGCAACCAGGCGGACGTGGTCGGCGTCCCTGTCGGGGCCGATCACACGTGGGGCATTGGCCGGAAATGATGCGTTGCCGAACCCGCTGCAGCCGGAGACCAGGCCGGCGATCATGAGGCCGGCGGCGATCCGGATTGTTCCTGTGTGACGTCTATCGCGCATGCTCGTTCATCGGGCTAAAGCATCGGACGGGACAAGTGGAAGCCACTTTGGGATCTCGTCCGGTGCTTCTTCTTTCATGAGAGCATCGTTGGGTGAGGACCCGGAGGGCCACGTCCGTGAAAACCGGATCCACCTTCCCGCACGATGCTCTAGCGTTTGTCTTCACGCCGCACGCCTTGAAGACGTCTGCCTTCGAGGCGTTCGATCATCTCCGGCAAATCAATGGTAAGGGCGGTGCCCTGCCAAGGCTGCAAAATGCCTCGGGCCCGAATGATATGGCCTTTCAGCGCCGCCGCCGAAAGGCCACGCTCGGCCATCAGCGTCCAGGTCTTTCTCGGAACGATGATCGTGAAATCGTCTGCCCATTGCCCCCCGAAATTCAGATAGGTTTTCTGCTTGCGGACACCGACGCTTCGCACCCGCCCTTCGACGATCACGAAGCTGCCGATCCGCTCCTTCAAGCGGTCGGCCTGGTCAACAGGAATGGGGTTATAGCGAGCCTCGGCCCAAAGACCAAGGCGTCGTTCGCGGGCCGTCTCCTCCAGGGCCAGAAGTTCCGGCTGGCAAAAGGCCGAATCGGGCCCGGCATCGACGATGGCGAGCCCCGCCTCCACGAGGCCATGGGCGAGGTCCAGGGATCCTGAGGGCCGCCGCGCCACGCGGGCGCGCACGGGCTGGCGGCCCCAGCGGTCCCGAACGCCCTGGGCTGTCACCAGAAGGGGCCGCCCGGCCTCGGCCCCGACCCATGCGAGGGCCCGCTGCCGCCAGGCCGAATCATCCGCCAGCCGGAGGCCCGCAAGCCGCGCGAGGCCCGTGGCGCCGAGCACGAGCCCGCCCTCGGGCGTCGTTCCCTCGAGCCTGTCCGGGTGCATCTCGCCCGCACAGCCGGGCTGTGGCCGGGTCGCCGGCCGCGGGCTCTCCTGAGCCGCCGCCGGGAGCAAAATGAAGGCAGCCCAGATTCCTGCCGCAACCCCGATCCGCATGGACGATCCATCTCCAGACCAGGATCATACGGATCGGAGCGTGTACGGCTAGGCTTCGGGACGCAACCCTAGCGCTTTTCCTGTGCGGGGCTGTGCTTCTGCGGCTTGTGGCCGCCCTGGCCACCCTCGTTGTGTTTGTTGTGATCGCGGCTTTCCTGATGGGACATGCCGCCCTGGCGCGAGGTGTCGGATCTGCCGCCCGTATTCGGATGGCTGCGGTGGCTGGAGCCCGTCATGACTTCTTCTCCTGCTGGCGCTTCTGGGCGCCGTTTCCGTCCTTGCCCTGCTGATGCTGCGTGCCCCGGATGTTGGAGCCGCCGTGGCCTTCCCGCGGGATTCCTTCGGGATTGGTGCGGGAGCCTGGAATGTTCTTGGTCATCGCGAATGTCCTGATCGTTCGTTGCCGGCGCCGGTCTCGTGCCCGAAAGGGGCGTTTCGAACCCGCGCCAATCGGGTCAATCACCCGCCTCTCCGATGGTTGCCGAGAGGGGGGCGGACGGATCGCCTCACCAGCGGATCACCAGAACCGTCTGGCTGCCGTTGCCGAGCTCGACCGCCTCGGTGCTCTCCGCCCTCCGGTTCTGCTGCTTGGCGTTCTCGACGACCTCGAACTCCTCCACATGGGCGGCGAAAGCCTCGTCCACTTCGGCGACGCAGAGCAGGGTATCGGGAGGAAGGTTTTCGACGACTTTGAGAAAATCGCGCAGGGTCTGAGCCATGGAATGCCTCCGGTTGCCTTCACCAAAGCAATCTCAGGGCGGTGAGTTCCGGCCCTCGTGGGGCTTCCTCGCGATCCGCCCTTCCTGCGGGACAGGGGAGGAGCCTCTCATGATCCGATGAGGGGCTGGACCTGAGGGGCGCAGGCGGTACGGGCAAGCCGAAAGGAGGGGCGCCTATGCTCAAACGGGCTAGGACAAGAACTCGCGCACCGTGCCGACGTTGTCACAGGCGATGAGCAACGACCTGAGCAAACCGCCGTCAGACCTGCACCGAGCGCCCGGCGCTGAACGGGCGGATCGGATGATCGTTCAGTCCCAGAAGCTGGTCGAGGATGCCCAGAAGGTCCTGAGGCAATCGCGGCGGCTGGTCGAGAGCAGCCGCCGGCTCAGAGAGGCGCCGCCAAAGGACTGATCCAAACCCCGCCGGGCCTGGAGCTGCCCGAAGCGAGAGGCCATTCCGAAGCCACCCTGCCGACTCCTCCGTGGGCCAGCCCTCTGCCGGACGCAACGGCGGACATTGATAGGAGCTGTCCCTGGCGCCGCAGAACCCAGGCGGCAGGGTCTGGAACAGCCCCGGGAAGCATGCTAAATCCCCTGATCTCAGCGGTCCCGTAGCTCAGCAGGACAGAGCAGCGGTTTCCTAAACCGAAGGTCGGAAGTTCGAGTCTTCCCGGGATCGCCAGTCTATCCAAGACAACCAAAGAGACAGTGGCTCCCAGCCGGTTACGGGCTCGGGGGGCGCTCAGACATGGGCCTGCGTCCACGCTACGGAATTTTATCTAGGGCGGATGAAGCCGGGCTGCATTCTTCAACACAACGACATTCCCACACGGCTGCCGAATTCCCCGGCTCTCCGTTCGGTGCGGCACATGCCGGTTCCGGCACCCAAATTGCAGCGCCGTTCCAACAGTTCCCCCAGCCGGGGCGGCTCCTATTGACCCGCAGCCTCTGGTATGTATTCTGGTCTGACCAAGGAAAGACTTATGACCGCTGATCTTGAAATCACGCGGCTTAGGGAGAACGGCGGGAAGGGCTTTGAGAAGGTGTTCGCCTTTTTGCGCGAACGTCTGCTTGATGGCACATTGCGCCCCGGCGACCGGCTCATCCCTGAGCGAGAGCTAGCTGCGCAGCTTGGCGTCAGCCGTCCGATCCTGCGCGAGGCCCTGCGGGCGCTGACGGTGCTCGGGGTCGTCGAGATCCGCGGCCGCGCGGGAACGATCGTGCGCCGGCCCGACCTTTCCGTTCTCAATGACTTCTTCACCTTCGCATTCGCTCAGCAGCCCGACATCATCGATGACGTGATGCAGGCCCGCATCGCCATCGAATGCCAGGCCATCCGCATGGCGGCGGAGAGGGCGAGCGTGTCGGATTTCGAGAAGCTCCAGAAGGCTCTCATCCGCATCGGCGAGACGATCGACGATCCGGATGCCGGCAGCGTGGCGGATTTCGAATTCCACCGGGCAGTCGTCGCCGCCGGAAAATCCGAGACGCTGATGGTCCTCTACGATTCCATGGCCGCCATCCTGATGCGCTCGCATCATGGTCGGCGCGAGCTTCTTCAGGTCTTCGACACCATGAAGACCTATCTCATCGAGGACCATCGCCGCGTGTTCGATTCCATCGTGGCGCGGGATCCCGAGCTCGCAGAAAAGGTGCTGCGAGAGCACTTTGCGATCGGCGACGACTTTCGCAGGCGCGCTGCCATCGGAGAGATGCCGCCGCGCAGAGCGAACTCATAGGACTTACCAGCGGGACCCATGATGAGTCAGAACGATCAAAAAGGCAGAGTTGGTTTCATCGGCCTCGGCACGATGGGCCACCACATGGCCCTGAACCTGCTGAAGGCAGGATACGCTGTCAGCGCCTATGATGTCCGGGCAGCGGCGGTCGATGACCTCGTCGCGCACGGCGCAGTGGCCGCCGGAAGTCCTGCCATGGCCGTGGAGGGCGCCGATATCGCGATCTCCATGGTTCCTGACACGCCTCAGGTGGAGGACATCATCTATGGCGAGGGCGGGCTGCTGGGAGCGCCGCCGCGAGGTCGTCTGATCGTCGACATGAGCACCATCTCGCCCGTGGCGGTCAGACGCATCCATGCCGATCTCAAGGCGGTGAATGTCGACTTCCTCGATGCCCCCGTCTCCGGTGGACCCATTGGAGCGAAAAATGCCGCGCTGTCGATCATGGTCGGCGGCGATGCCGAGGCGTTCTCGCGCGCCAGGCCTTACTTCGAGGCGATGGGCACCACCATCACGCATGTCGGCGCGAGCGGCGCCGGGCAAACGGCCAAACTCTGCAACCAGCTCGTCTGCGCCATCAACATCCAGGCGATCTGCGAGGCGCTGGCGCTTGGTCGGGCCGCAGGGGTCGATCTCGATCAACTTCGCAACGTGCTTCTTGGCGGCTCCGCGGCCTCGTGGATGCTCGACAAGCTCGGGCCCGCCATGATCGCGGGCGATGCATCCGCCGGCTTCCGGATCGATCTCATGCTCAAGGATCTGCGCCTCGTTCAGGAGCAGGCGCTGTCCCTCGCTGTCCCGCTGCCGGCCACGGCCCTGGCGACGAGCCAGTATCTGGAGGCGCGGGCTCACGGAGAGGGCGCGAACGGCAATCAGGCGCTGTTCCGGGTCTACGACCGCATGACAAACCAAGTGCGCAGCTGAAGGGGGTTCGGGAATGAACCTCAATCTGGATTTCGCGACAATTCTGGAGCGGTGGCCGAGCTTTCTCGACGGCGCGCTCCTCACGCTCCAGCTCTCCTTCATCGCGACCGTGATGGGCGCGGTGATCGGCGCGCTGGGCGCGATAGCGCGTCGCAGCAGCCACCCGATTCTCAACCGGATCGCCGGCATATACGTCGAGACCATTCGCAACACGCCGCTGCTGGTTCAGATCTTTCTCGTCTATTTCGGTCTGGCGAGCCTCGGTCTGAAGTTCTCGGCATTCACCGTTGCGGCCGTCGCTTTGACGATCAATGTCGGGGCGTACACGACGGAGATCATCCGGGCGGGCTTCGATTCCATTCCTCGGGGTCAGATTGAAGCGGCTGAAGGGCTGGCGCTCTCGCGGGCCCAGATCTACTGGCATGTGGTCCTGTGGCCCGCGGTCGAGAAGGTCTATCCTGCACTCACCAGCCAGTTCGTGTTGCTGATGCTCGCCTCCTCGGTGACGTCCCAGATATCGGCGGAAGAGCTCACGGCCGTGGCGAACTACATTCAGTCCGACACGTACCGCGCCTTTGAAACTTATATTCTCGTCGCGATCGCCTATGTCGCATTGTCGCTGATCATGCGGGCCGGCTTCTGGCTGCTGGGTCTCGCTCTGTTCCCGCGCCGCCGGCGCCTGGGCACGGCACTATAAGGAGGCGGCGGTGGGAGGCTCAATCAATGTCAATCACCTCATGTTCCTCGCACAGGGAGCGTTGTGGACGGTCGGTCTTTCGCTCATCGCGCTGATCGGTGGAGGGATTGCCGGTTTCATCATCGCGCTCTGCCGCATCGCACCGAACCGAGCGGTGCGCGTGGTCAGCGCGGGTTACATCCAGCTCATCCAGGGCACTCCGCTCCTGGTCATCATGTTCCTGACCTATTTCGGCTTGCCTGCCATCGGCATTCCGATCTCTCCGCTGGCTGCGGCAAGCGCCTCGCTGACGGTTTATGTCAGCGCGTATCTCGGTGAGATCTGGCGTGGCTGCATCGAGTCGGTTCCGCGCCCTCAGTGGGAAGCGGCGGAAGGCCTCGCACTCAGCCGCACGCAACGGATGTCGAAAGTGATCCTTCCTCAAGCCGTTCGGATCGCGACGCCGCCGACCGTCGGGTTCATGGTGCAGATCATCAAGAATACGTCACTTGCCTCGGTGGTCGGCTTCGTGGAACTCGCCAGGTCCGGACAGATCATCAACAACTCACTCTTTGAGCCATTCTTGATTTACGCCATCATCGCCGCTGTCTATTTCGCTCTTTGCTATCCGATCTCCCGTTTGAGTCGCCGGCTCGAACAGCGCACGGGCTTTGTTCGCCCGCAACTTGTGGAGGCCTGACATGCAGGTAATCCCCGTCGTGCAGGATGCGTCAGCCATGAAGCTCGATGCCCCGGTCGTTTCGCTCAAGAATGTCCACAAAAGCTTCGGCTCGCTGAAGGTCCTCAATGGCGTCAGCTTCGAGGTCGGCCGCGGCGAGGTTCTGGCCCTTATCGGTCGCAGCGGATCCGGCAAGAGCACGGCACTTCGCTGCATCGACCGTTTCGAAGTGATCGATAGCGGTGAAATCGAGGTCTGCGGCCACCGTGTCAGCGATCCGAAGCTGAATCTCCGGGCGCTGCGCCAGGACGTGGGAATTGTCTTCCAAAGCTATAATCTCTTTCCCCATCTGACGATCGAAGAGAACATCATCCTCGCACCGTGCTCCGTGAAGGGCGTCGGAAAGGCCGAGGCAAAGGAACAGGCGAAGCAGGTTCTCGCCCAGGTGGGTTTGGAGGATAAGCTTCATCAATATCCCGAACAGCTATCCGGCGGTCAGCAGCAGCGTGCGGCAATTGCCCGTTCGCTCGCGATGAGGCCGAAGGTGATGCTGTTCGACGAGGTGACATCGGCGCTCGACCCGGAACTGACGGGCGAGGTGCTCAAGGTCATCGAGGCACTTGCTGCGGCTGGCATGACCATGGTGATGGTCACGCACGAGATGGGATTCGCCAGAGGCATTGCTGACAAAGTGGTGTTCATGCATCGCGGGAAGGTTCACGAGACCGGCTCCGCGGACATCCTCACTTCGCCAGGAACGCCCGAACTTGCCCAGTTCGTCGGAACGGGGCTTTGATCCGGACATACAACGATAGAGATCTAAGGGAGAGAACGACATGATGAAACGGACATTCCTTGCCGCTGCCATGGCCACGGTCTGCATGACGGCCGTCGGCGCGACGGCTGCGAAGGCGGACCTGCTCGAAGACATCATGAAGGCAAAGAAGATCCGGATCGCCACCGATCTTGCGATTCCGCCGTCCGGCATGATGGACGCGAACCTCAAGCCGACAGGCTCCGACGTCGAGACCGCGCAGCTGCTGGCGAAGGATTGGGGCCTCGAGCTCGAGTTCGTTCAGACCACCGGCGCCACCCGAATCCCCAACGTGCAGACCGGCAAGGCTGACATCATCATCTCGACGCTGTCGGTGACTCCCGAGCGCGCCAAGGTGATCGACTTCACGAAGCCCTATGCCGCCCTGAAGTCCTCCGTCGGCTGCCTCAAGTCCGTCGATGTGAAGGGTTGGGACGACCTCAAGGGCAAGGCGATTGCGGTGTCCCGTGGCACGACCCAGGATACGGCGCTGTCCAACATGAAGGACCGCAACCTGCAGATCTCCCGGTATGAGGACGACGCCACGATGGTGACGGCCGCCGTCTCGGGCCAGGCCGATTGCGTTGCGACCTCCGACACCATCATCAACCAGATCGGTGTGAAGAATGCGAGCCGCCCCTTCGAGCCGAAGATCCTGATTCAGAATTTCGACCTCGCGATCGGTGTTCGCAAGGGCGAAGAGGCGCTGGTTCAGAAGCTCAACGAATGGATCGCCACCAACCTGAAGAACGGCAAGCTGAACGCCATCTACAAGAAGTTCCACGGCAGCGAGCTGCCGGAGGAGATGCGCAGCTAACCGCATGACATCCGGGTGGTGTTCTCTCGGGGACACCACCCATTCGAACTCCCAAACAGAGGATACTTTCAATGCGTCTCGTAATCGGGTCGGATCACGCCGGCTGGAGCCTCAAGAAGACGGTTGTGGAGCATGCCCGCTCCCTCGGACATGAGGTCGTGGACGTCGGCTCCTATGATGAGAATCCGGTCGATTTTCCAGATATTGCCCGTGAGCTGACCCGGAGGATCACGTCCGGCGAGGCTGACCGCGGCATCATGGTCTGCGGCACCGGAGTCGGGGCGTCGATCGCCGCCAACAAGGTCAAGGGAATCCGCGCCGCTGTGTGCCATGACATCCACTCGGCCCATCAGGCGGTGGAGCACGACGATGTGAACGTCATGTGCATCGGGGCCAAGATCGTCGGCCCCTGGTTGGCCGAGGACCTCATTTCATCCTATCTTTCCGCGACCTTCTCCACGGACGAGGATTGCCGCCGCCGCGTCGAGAAGCTGCACGCGATGGATGCAGAAGGCTGAGGCATCTGAACACGGGCGAATGGGCGACCAGCATGATCATCATCTTCGGATCGATAAATATTGATTTGGTCGCCCGTGTCGACGCGATCCCGCGCCCGGGTGAGACCGTCCTGTCGCCGCGGTATGACACCCTGTTCGGAGGAAAGGGCGCGAACCAGGCCGTGGCCGCCGCGCGTGTATCCGAGCCGGGACGGGTCTCCATGGCGGCCTCTATCGGCGATGATGCATTCGGTCAGGCTGCACGTGACAATCTGGAGCGCAACGGGGTTCTGGTCGATCTCGTCGTCGCTTGTCCGGTGCCAACCGGCTGTGCCTTCATCACCGTCGACCAGCGTGGCGAGAACGCGATTACGGTCGCAAGTGGCGCGAACGCGGTCATCTCCGATCGCGCCGTTCCTGCCTCGGCCATCGATGCCTCCACCACCGCCATCTTCCAAATGGAGGTTCCTTTCGCAGCATCCCTCAGCGTTGCCCGCCGGGTCTGCGCAGCGGGCGGACGGGTCATCTGGAATTTTGCGCCGGCGCCCACGACGTTCTCTGCGAATGATCTTACCGACCTGATCAAGACGACCCATGTCTTCGTCGTGAATGAACACGAAGCCCTGACCGCAGCAGGGATTCTCGGGTGCAGGACGGACGATATCGAGGAGGCGGGAGACTACCTGTCGCGGACAGGGGGCAATGTCTGTGTCATCACGGCGGGCGCGCGCGGCGCCTTCGTGTTCCATCCGGACGGAGCAAGAGACTTCGCCAAAGCCGATCCCATTCAGCCGGTCGATACCACTGGCGCAGGCGATACCTTTGTCGGCATTCTTGCGAGTGGCCTCGACGAGGGGCGATCCTTCGAGGACGCATTGGCCCGCGCGGTCCGCGGCGCCTCGATGTCCTGCCTGGCGCACGGGGCCCAGTCAGGAATGCCATCGCGCCAGCAACTCGATGGGTCCGTCGCGGGCAGGGCGCCGAACTGAGTTGCTCCGATATGTCCCGTGGGGTGGTGCGAGGGCCGGCCATGCGGCTCCACGCCCATGTCGTACAACCTGCATGAGTTGTAACAGCGGTGCAGCCGGGGATTGCCTCACTGCAGGTCGGCGGCTCTCGCCTTCCCGAGATCCTCGGCTAAGCTTCAGAACCGCACACCCGTTTCCGCTCCAATGGTGCCGCCGACCGCGCGCTGTTCGCGAATGAGGCCGAAGTTCAGACAGCCGGGCCGCGTCTCCAGATATCCGCTCACCTCTCGCTATTGGCCGGTCCGGCCGTGAGGGAACGAAGCTGCGCTGAATCGATTGTGCCAACAGCGAAGCTATGATCAGGCCCGGAGCCTGACCCAACACGGCTGTGCGGCACAGGCGATGGCGCAACTCTTCACACCGGCAGCGACCACCGCATTCAGAGTGGCGATCGTGCTCCTTGGCGTCGGCATCGTGGCGGCGGGCGCCACGGCCTATGTCTGGGCACGTGCGGACAGCACCTGGAAGGTCGGCAAGCCGGCGCCCCAGCCAGTCCCCTTCCGGCACGATCTGCACAGCGGATCCCTGAAGATCGATTGCCGCTATTGCCATTCCACCGTTGAGCGCGCGGCCGATGCCGGCATGCCCTCCGCCCAGACATGCATGTCGTGCCATTCCCAGGTGTGGGTGGGCGCGAGCGTCCTCGATCCGGTCCGCACCAGCTTCACCCTCGGGCAGCCGCTCGAATGGACCTCGGTCCACCGCCTCCCGGACTATGCCTATTTCCACCATGCCGCCCACGTCACCAAGGGCGTGGCCTGCGAGACCTGCCACGGCCGGGTGGACCAGATGCCCCGGACGGTGAAGGCGCAGACCCTGTCCATGGGGTGGTGCCTGGATTGCCATCGCGACCCGGTGCCCAAGCTTCGTCCGCGAGAGGCCGTGTTCACCATGGGCTACGAGGCGCATGGCGGCGACCTGCCGGATGATATCCGTGAATTTTATCGCGAGGCCTCCCGGCGCCTCACCAGCTGCAACACGTGCCACCGGTAGATGCGATGAGTGAGGATGCGCCGTTCGATCTCGATGCCCTGGCGGCCCGCCTCGCGGCGGAGGACGGCCCGAGGCTCTGGCGCAGCCTGGAGGAGCTGGCCGACCGACCCGAGCTGCGCCGCCTCATGGAGGCCGAGTTCCCGGACGTTTTCGAGGCATCCTCCGTCGACCGTCGGACGCTGCTGCGGCTGATGAGCGCTTCCCTGGCGCTCGGAGGGCTCGCCGCCTGCAACGGGGGCGATGCCGGTTCGCATGCGCCGCTGCTGTCGCAGAGCCGGAACATGCCCGGCTACACGCCGGGTGTGCCGGTCACGATCGCCACGTCCCTTCCGCTGAACGGCTTCGGGCGCGGCGTCCTCGTGAAGTCGCAGGAGGGCCGCCCCATCAAGATCGAGGGAAACCCGCTTCATCCGGCGAGCCTCGGCGCGACGGACGTGTTCGCGCAGGCCGAGATCCTGTCTCTCTACGATCCCGACCGGTCCGACACGCCGCTTCAGGACGGCTCTCCACGACGCTGGGAGGAGCTCACGCGTTTCATCCGCCCCGTGCGCAACGAACTCGTAGTAGGCGAGGGACGAGGATTGCATATCCTGATGGCGCCGACCTCGTCGCCGACCCTGCACAGGCTCATCTCCTACACGCGGGAGCTGTTTCCGCATGCGCAATGGCACGTGTTCACGCCGATCGACGATGATGCCCGGCGGGCCGCCGTTCTGGACGGGTTCGGCCGCGATCTCGATTTCGTCTACGACCTGACGCAGGCCGACACGATCGTGACGCTCGGCGGTGATCTCTTCGCGGAGGAGCCGGGTCATCTGCGCTATGCCGCCGATTACCAGAAGCGGCGGCGCATGCGGGACAGGGAGCTTCCGCGCCTCTTCGCCATCGAGACGAGGCCCAGTCTCGTCGGCGCGCGCGCCGATGAGCGGATCGTCCTTCGCCCGCGGGATGTCGATGCGTTCGTTCGGGGCCTTGCCGCATCGCTCGAAGCAGGCGTTGCGCCTGCACCGGATGTGCATCCCTCCGTCCCCCGGTTGGCGGAGCTGCTGCGCCGTGCCGGCCCGCGCTGCCTCGTCGTCGCCGGGCGGGAAATGCCATCCGAAGTGCATGCCCTCGCCCTCGCCATCAATACAAGGCTCGGCGCCTTCGGCACGACGATCCGCGCCATAGAGCCGGTGCGGCCCATCATCGACGGGGCGCAAACGCTGCACGATCTGGCAAAGGCCATCGAAGCGGATCAGGTGTCCCATTTGCTCGTTCTGGGAGGCAATCCGGCCTACACCGCTCCGGCCGATCTCGATCTGCCTTCGCTCATCCGGCGCGTGCCTCACTCGCTTCATCTCGGGCAGCACCGCGACGAGACCGCCTCGGTCTGCCGCTGGCATGTTCCCGAAACCCATCCCCTGGAGAGCTGGGGCGATCTGCGGGCCTTCGACGGAACGGTCGGCTTGCGGCAGCCCGCGACGATGCCGCTGAAGCCGGCCTTGAGCGCCGAGGAATTCCTCGGCCTGATGGCCGGGCAGACCGTGGATGGCCAGGGCCTGGTTCAGGCGACATGGCGCGAGGTCTGGGGCGAGGGCTTCGAGGCGCGCTGGGCGCGTTCCCTCGAAGATGGCGTGGTCGATGGTTCGGCGCTGCCCTCCATCGACATAGCTTGGCGTTCCGACTGGCGACCGGAACCCGCTGCTCCGGTTTCATCGGGCGGCATCGATGTGGTGTTCGCGCCCGATCCGTCCGTGTGGGACGGTTCCTATGCGAATAACGGCTGGCTGCAGGAGCTGCCGAAGCCGCTGACGAAACAGGTCTGGGGCAACGCGGCGCTGATCGCTCCCGAGACCGCGGACATCTTCGGCATATCGTCGGGCGATGCGATTGATCTTACCGTCGAGGGCCGCGTCATCCGCGCGCCCGTCTGGGTCATGCCGGGCCATGCGCCGGCAGCCGTGACGCTGACTCTCGGCTATGGACGCCAGCAGGCCGGCCGCATCGGAAATCAGATCGGCTTCGATGCCTATGCGGTTCGCCCGTCGCGTCGGCCATGGATCGCCACCGGCGAGATCAAGGTCGCCGGCCAGCGCATCCCGCTCATCTCCACGCAGCATCACCACGCGCTGCAGGGACGCGACATCATCCGCGTCGTCGCGCCGGGACAGGACACGCCGCAGGATTCCGACGACAGGCCGTCGCTCTATCCGGAATGGCCCTATGAGGAGCATGCCTGGGGCATGGCGATCGATCTCGATGCCTGCATCGGCTGCAACGCCTGCGTGATCGCGTGCCAGGCCGAGAACAACATCGCGGTCGTCGGCCCGGAGGAGGTGGCGAAGGGGCGCGAGATGCACTGGCTGCGGGTCGACCGCTATCACAGCGGGGAACCCGCCGACCCGAGCACCTATTTCCAGCCCGTTCCCTGCATGCATTGCGAGAAGGCGCCCTGCGAGGTGGTCTGCCCGGTGAATGCCACGGTGCATTCCTCAGAAGGGCTCAACGACATGGTCTATAACCGCTGCATCGGCACGCGGACCTGCTCGAACAACTGTCCCTACAAGGTGCGGCGCTTCAATTTCCTGGACTACCAGGGAACGGACTACACGCCATCGGCCGACGCCATGAATCCGCAGGTGACGGTCCGGGATCGCGGGGTGATGGAGAAGTGCACCTATTGCGTTCAACGCATCGGCGCGGCCCGCGCGGGCGCTCGCGTCGAGGACAGGCGATTGCGCGACGGCGAGGTCATGACCGCGTGCCAGCAGGCCTGCCCGACGCAGGCCATCGTCTTCGGCGACGTCAACGATCCCGACAGCGCCGTGAGCCGTCTCAAGAAGGATCGGCGCAGCTACGCGCTGCTCGGCGATCTGAACACGCAGCCGCGAACCACCTATCTGGCCCGCATCGAGATTCCTGCGGAGGAGGGATAGCCCATGAGCAGCGTCGCGCAGTCCAGCACGAGCCCTGTTGCGGATGTCGCGCTCTCCCGCCGCTTCGGATCGATGTGGTGGATCGCGCTCCTCGCATCCGGCGCGCTCGTCCTGCTGCTCGGCTATACGCTGATCTCGGTCGCGCTCCTGGGAGTCGGCGTCTGGGGCGTCAACATCCCCTTCGTCTGGGGATTCGATCTGATCAATTACGCGTGGTGGATCGGCATCGCCAATGGCGCGAGCCTGTTCGCGGCCATTCTGGTCCTGCGTCGGCATGATCTGCGGACCTCCGTCAACCGTTTCGCCGAAGGCGTCGCGTTCTTTGCCGTCATCTGCGCGGGCATTTTCCCGATCGTCCATCTCGGGCGCCCCTGGCTGTTCTACTGGACCTTCCCCTATCCGGCGACGTTCCAGGTATGGCCGCAGTTCCGCAGCACGCTGACATGGGATTTCTGGGCCATCAGCACGCATGTCGTCGTCACGAGCCTGCTCTGGTATGTGGGCCTCATTCCGGATCTCGCGACTTTGCGTGATCGCGCCCGGCGAAGGACGGTGAAGCGGATCTATGGAATCCTCGCACTCGGCTGGCGTGGTTCCGTCATTCACTGGGCCTATCATCAGCGCGCCTACCGTCTTGTCGCCATTCTCGTGCTGCCCCTGATCCTCGTCATGCAGAGCACCGTGGCTTTCGAGTTCGCGGTCACCCTGGTGCCGGACTGGCACGAGACACGCCAGCCGCTTCATTTCGTCGCCACGGGCCTCGCACAGGGCCTGTCGATCGTTCTTCTCGTCGCCATGCTGCTGCGCTGGGGCCTGCGGCTGGGGCGGTACATCGACGAGGAGGACATCGATCTTCTCGGCAGGCTCGTTCTCGCGAGCGCCCTCGTCTCGGGCTATCTCTATCTCGACGAGTTCATCTCCGCCCTGCTGGCGGATGGCCTGACGCGGGAAGCCACCATCAGCCGCATGACCGGAAGCGAGGCCGGGCTCTACTGGACCGCGATCGTCTACAGCGTCGTCATTCCGCAACTCTTCTGGATGAAGGCGGCGCGTCAGAGCACCGTCGCCGGCGTCTTCGTCGGGTTCTCCATCGGCGTCGGCATCTGGTTCGACCGCTTCTCGATCATCGTCGGCGGTCTCCAGACGGATTACCTGCCCTCCATCGAACGCACCTACAGCCCGACGCTCGTCGAGACGGGGCTGTTCCTGGGCACCATCGGGCTGTTCACCGCGCTCCTGCTCCTCTTCGTCCGGTTCCTGCCGGTGGTCTCCATGTTCGAGACGCGCCACGACGAGCATCAGGAGAAATCCTCATGACACAGCGTCTTTATGGCATCATGGCCGAGTTCAGGACGCCTCGCGCCTTGACGGAAGCCGTCAGGGCCGCGCAGCGTTCCGGCTTCACGAAGATCGATGCGTTCAGTCCCTTTCCGCTCACCGATCTCGCCAGGGAGCTTGGAGTTCGCACGACCGTCATTCCGTGGATCGCGCTCGTTGCAGCCCTGATAGGGGCGGCGCTGCAATACGGGTCCCAGTACTGGATGAACGTCGTCGATTATCCGCTGAATGTCGGAGGTCGCCCGCTGAACAGCTGGCCCGCCTTCATTCCATCCACGCTGATCGTCGCCATTCTCTGGGCGGGCGCCGCAACCTTGCTGGGCCTGCTTCTGATCCTCCGTCTGCCACGCCTGCATCATCCGGTCTTTGCGGTGCCCGATTTCGCGCGGGTTTCGGAGGACCGCTTCTTTCTCTGCATCCTGAGCAGCGATCCGCTCTTCGATCCCGATTCGTCGCGCCGGTTCCTCGAAACGCTGTCGCCGGAAGCGGTGCGGGAGGTGCCGGCATGCGGGTAGCGCTCGGAATCGTCAGTCTTGCGCTGCTGACGGGCTGCGATTCCGGCACCGAGCAGCGGGACGCCGTCGCGTCGACCCGCACGGTCCAGCGGCCCTATGTGTCCGTTCCGCCGGGCGTCGTTTCGAGAGGAGCCGCAGCGCAGGAAGCCGCGCTCGCGCCGCCGGGACCGCCCGTCACGCCGGACCTGTTCGCCAGAGGCGAAGAGCGCTTCCGCGCCTTCTGCTCGCCCTGCCATGGAGCGAGCGGTCGCGGTGACGGAACGGTGGTCGCGCGAGGCTTTCCGCCTCCGCCCTCCTATCACGAGGAGCGTGTGAAGGCGCTCACGCCCGAGCAGATCGTCCGGGTGATCACCGAGGGCAGGGGACGGATGTTCTCCTATGCGGACCGCGTCCTGCCGGAGGATCGCTGGGCCATCGCCCATTACGTCAAGCGACTGCAGGCGGAAGGCAATGCCTCGGCGGACCAGGAAGGGGCGCTCCCATGAACCCTGTGGAGGCTCTCTATGTCGCTTTCGTCGCGCTCGCCGGAATTTCGATGGGCAGCCTGGTCGTGCTGATGATCGGCCATCTCATGAACGAGGATTGGCTGGCTCCGATCCGGGGAGAAGTCGAAGCCGCCGCGTTGACGATTCCGCTGCTCATCGCCCTGGGAATCCCGCTTGCTTTCGGGATGGAGCATCTCTTCCCCTGGGTCGGGTCGAGGAGCGACTTGCCGCTGGTGCGGGCCGCGTATCTGAGCCCGGCTTTCTTCCTGATGAGAAGCGTCCTGTACCTGCTCGTCTGCGCCGGGATGGCGTTCTGGCTGATCCGCACCCGCAATGTACGCCGCGCCAGCGCGATCGGCCTGGCTCTTCTGACGCCGGTCATGAGCTTCGCGGCCTATGATTGGGTGCTCTCGCGTGAGCCGCATTGGTGGTCGAGCCTGTTCGGCTTCGCCTTCGGGCTTGCCCAGGTCCTCGCCGCATTGGCCGGTGCCATCCTCGTGAACTTTCTCAAGCCGGACCCTGCCTCGCCGACGCGCATGGCAAGCCTGGAGCGCGCTCTGCTGACCGCCGCGCTCCTGACGGTCTGGACGTGGTTCGCGCAGTTCATCATCGTCTGGCTCGCCAATCTGCCGCAGGGCGCAGGATGGTATCTGAGACGCGCCGAGTCCTGGGATCAGGGGCTTGTCCTGGCGTCCTACCTGTTGATGCTCGCGGCGGTCGTGGTGCTGCTCCCGTCCGGCGTGAGCCGCGCCGCCATGATCGCGGGCAGCGCGCTCGTGCTCCTGTATCACGGAACCCATATGCTCTGGATCCTTCAGCCGAGAGGAATCGCCTCGTGGCTGGATTGGGGGCTCATCGCCGGCGCCATCTTTGTCTGGATCGCGGTCTTCGTTGCGGTCATGAGAGTGCGCCCGAGCTACAGCGAGGAGGCCTTGGCCGAGCCCTGAGCGATTCTCTAGCCGCCGGGTTCGGAATTCAGGAGCTTCGTGGGAACGATGCGGCGCGTGCGTGAATCCGTTTCGGAAGCAGGGGGCAATGAATCGGGAACATCGACCAGCCTTTCCTCGGATCCGCGAAGCGGAAGGGGAGGATCGTTCGGGTAGACCTGCACGCCATCGCTTCCCAACGAATAGAGATAGGCGGCCATGTGCCGGGCCTGCGCCTCCGTGATGCCCATCGACGGCATGCCGGTCTGGGGCTTGATGGCCACCGGGTCCATCAGCCACGCGATCAGGTTGCGCGGCGTGTTCGGCAGAAAGCCCGCCAGGAGGTGCTGCTGCGCGTAGTCCTCGAGCCGTGGCCCGACCTTTCCCCGCGCTCCACGGATTCCTTCGATCCAGTGACATGTGCCGCAGCCATAGGACTGGATGAGCATGCGTCCCTGTTCAGGCTCCCCACCGGCGATGGTCACGCCCGCGGCCTGTTCCTGCGTGTCGCTGCATGCGCAAAGGCCGAGAAAGGCAGAAGCGACGAGCAACCGGCTGAGAGCGTGCTGGATCATGGCTGCTGTTTCAGAAGGTCCGGTGGAGCAACCGTCAACGGCCTTCTCCGTTCCCGTCCGGCGGGCGTCAGAAGCCGAAGCGCCATGATCAGTCCGGCCATGAGATAGATCGCGCACATGGGCAGGGACATGATGGCGCCTGCCAGCTGCTGGTCCTCCAGAGCCGTGAGGCCCCAGTTCCCAGTGTCAGGGGCGTGATAGAGCGCCTCGCGCGCGAAGCTGAGAAGAGCGCTCAGGAGGCCGCTCTGCAGCAGCGTGATGAAGCAGGCGATAAGCGCGGCCGCCGCGGCCTCGCGCCCCGAATGGGCCTTGATGACGGCGCGCCAGAACAGGAGAGCCGTGCCGAAGAACAGGACATGCTCCAGCCAGTGGAGCCGCTCGGATGCGAGAGCGGCATCGAAGAGCGTGGGGCTGTGCCAGATCCACAGGGTCGCCATATGGATCAGCGATGCCGGGACCGGTCTTGCGAGGGGAGCAAGGGCCGACAGGATGGATCGCGTCCTGCTGCGCGCCATGCCGCGCCTCCACGTCGCGGGAAAAGCCCAGAGCCACGCGACCTCGGGCTTGCCGAGCACGAGAAGCGGGGGAGCGACCGCGATGAGCAGAATGTGCTGGACCATATGGGCCGACAGGAGAGGCTTGGAGAGCGCTTCCAGCGGAGAGAGGAGCGCAAGCGCCAGTAGGATCGTTCCCGCGGCGAAGCAGGATATCGGGCCCGCTCCGAAACCGGGGGGAAACCGCCCGAGGACACGGCGCAATCGCCATGCGCCCCGGGCAAACAGAAGACTCGACGCGACAAGAGGGGCGGCGATCAGAGGATCTGTCTGCCAGGCATGCCAGAGGTCCTCGGGCCCGTGAGGTGCGACGCCGTGCGCCAGGGAGGATCGTCCGGGCAGGAGAGCGCCCAGCACGACGAGGAGACCCAAAGCCGCCGTCGCGAGCTTGCTGCGGAGTGCTTCAAGGGAACCAAGTCTCACGGCCAAGCTTTTCTGTTCAACGCACGCAAGACCCATGTAGGGCAGATGAATCTTGAAGCGACATGGAATGGCCTTCATGAGGCGCTGCGCAGCTTTGCCGGGCGTGCGGCGGTCCTGTTCTGCGCGGTTCCTCTTCTCGGGTGCAGCGGCGTGCAATCGGCTCTCGATCCCGCCGGAGGCGATGCGCTCAGGATCTACTGGCTGGCCGTCATCATGACAGTGGGCGGCACTCTCATCTTCTTCGCCGTCACCGGGCTTCTGCTCTATGCCGTCTTCGCTCCGCCGCAGCGCCGGGAATGGCTCGGCACGCGCCGAACGATCATCTGCGGCGGGCTGGCCTTTCCGATCATCACCCTGTCCGCGCTGCTGCCCTACGGCCTCATCGTCATGCGGGACACCGACGTGCCGAAGCCGGGCGCGCTCCCCATCGAAGTGATCGGCGAGCAATATTGGTGGCGGGTCAGGTATCTCGCGGACGGCGATCGGCCGGAATTCTCGACCGCCAACGAACTCGTCGTTCCCGTCGGCCGCCCGATCGCCGTGTCGGTGACGGCGGCCGACGTGATTCACAGCTTCTGGATTCCGAATTTCGGCGGCAAGATCGACATGATCCCGGGCCGCATCAACAGCCTCAACTTCACGGCGGAGCGGCCCGGCATCTATCGCGGCGTCTGCGCGGAGTTCTGCGGCGACCAGCATGCCCGCATGGCATTCGACGTGGTGGCCCTGGACGCGGCGGGTTTCGAGGCTTGGCGCCGGGAGCAGGCGAATCCCGCTCGGGAGCCCGCGACTCCCGAACTCGAACGCGGCCGCCAGCTGTTCCGTGCCGGCGGATGCGGGTCCTGTCATGCGGTGCGTGGCACCGAGGCCAACGGGCAGTTCGGGCCCGACCTGACCCATGTGGGCAGCCGCCGCACGATCGGGGCGGGTCAGTTCCCGAACAATGTCGGGACGCTGGCCGGCTGGATCGCCAACACGCAGCATATCAAGCCGGGAGTCCGCATGCCCTCCTACGGCTCGTTGACCGGAGAGGAGTTGAGGGCCTTGGCCGGATATCTGGAGAGCTTGCGATGAATGCACCCGAGCGCCCCGGATTCTCCGGTCAGCAGAGTGTCGAGCTTCCCAATCCGCTGCCGCGCCCGGAGGGCGAGTTCGAGCGGCTGAAGGAGGCCTGGAAGGCCCCGCGCGGCATCAGCTTCATCACTGCCGTCAACAATACCTATGTGGGCCTGTGGTATGTCGGCACGGCCTTCCTGTTCTTCATCCTGGCGGGCATCCTCGCGCTCATCATGCGGGCGCAGCTCGCTGCCCCGGAAGGCGATCTCGTCGGCCACGATCTCTACAACCAGCTCTTCACCATGCACGGCACGGTGATGATGTTCCTCTTCGCCGTTCCGGCTGTGGAGGCGGCCAGCGTCTATCTGCTGCCGAACATGCAGGCGGCGCGCGACCTGCCGTTCCCGCGGCTCTCGGCCTATGCCTTCTGGGCGTATTTCGTCGGCGGGATCGTCTTCCTCTGCACGATCTTCTTCGGCCTTGCGCCGAATGGCGGCTGGTTCATGTATCCGCCCCTGACGGGATCGAAGTACTCGCCCGCGGACAATGCGGATTGGTGGCTTCTCGGAATCGGCTTCATCGAGATCTCGGCCATCGCCGGCGCCATCGAGATCATCGTGGGCGTGATGAAGACGCGCGCGGTCGGGATGAGCCTCGACAAGCTGCCGATCTATTCCTGGGCCATGCTGGTCTTCGCGATCATGATCGTCATCGGGTTCCCGGCGATCATCCTCGGCACGCTGCTGCTCGAACTGGAGCGCGCCTTCGACTGGCCGTTCTTCATCGCGGAGCGGGGAGGGGACCCGCTGCTGTGGCAGCACCTGTTCTGGTTCTTCGGCCATCCGGAGGTCTACATCATCTTCCTGCCGGCGACAGGCATGGTCTCGATGATCGTGCCTGCGATGGCGCAGACGCCCCTCGTCGGCTACCGCCTGATCATTCTCGCTCTCATTGCCACGGGCTTTCTCTCCTTCGGCCTGTGGGTGCACCACATGTTCGCGACGGGCCTGCCGAAGATGTCCTTAAGCTTCTTCTCGGCGGCCAGCACCGCCGTTGCGGTGCCGAGCGGAATTCAGGTCTTCGCCTGGATCGCCACCATCGCGTCAGGGTGCATGAAGCTGACGACGCCTTCGCTCTTCATCATCGGCTTCCTCTTCATCTTCACCCTCGGCGGCCTCACCGGTGTCATGGTGGCGATGGCTCCCTTCGACTGGCAGGCGCATGACAGCTACTTCGTCGTGGCGCATCTTCACTATGTGCTGATCGGCGGCATGGTGTTCCCGCTTTTCGCCGCCTTCTATTACTGGATGCCGGCCGCCAGCAAATATCCGCTGTCCGAGACCCTCGGGCGCTGGGTCTTCGGTCTCATGTTCCTCGGCATGAACGTGACCTTCCTGCCGATGCACATCACCGGCCTCATCGGCATGCCGCGGCGCGTCTATACCTATCCGGTCGGCATGGGCTGGGACGCACTCAACCTCGTCTCCACCATCGGTGCCTTCATGATCGCCGCCGGCGTCGCGATCTTCCTTTACGATTTCGCGCGCAAGTTCCGGTTCGCATCGGAAGACAATGCGGGTAACGTCTGGAACGCGAGCACGCTCGAGTGGCTGCCGAACGGCAATTACGCGACGCGAAGCATCCCGTCCGTCACCAGCCGCGATCCCCTCTGGGACCAGCCGAACCTGTCGCAGGACGTGGAGGAGGGGCGCTACTATCTTCCGGGAACGGTCACGGGCGGCCGCGAGGCGCTGGTGACGAGTCCCTTCGATGCGCGGCCGCAATATATCCTCCAGATTCCGGGACCGGGATGGCAGCCCGTCTTGGCCGCCGTATTCACGGCCGCCTTCTTCCTGCTTCTCACCGTGAAGTTCGTTTTCGCGTCCGTCATCTGCGGCGTGCTGGCGGTCGCCTGCGTGATCTGGTGGCTCTGGGAGACCGATCCCGGCCCGGTCCGCCCGCCCGCGGATATCGGCGGCGGCATCGTGGTGCCGGTCTATGCCACCGGCTCGGTGAATCATTCCTGGTGGGCGATGGTCGTCCTCATGGTGGTCGCAGGCATGGTCTTCACCTGCCTGATCTTCTCCTACCTGTTCCTCTGGCTCGTGAACCCGTCGGCCTGGCCGCCGCAGGATGTGAATATTCCCGATGAGGTCCGGCCATCGCTGGCAGCGGGTCTCTATGTCCTCAGCGCGGTCCTGCTCGCGCGTGCGAGCGCTCTCTTGAGAGGGGACGACCGCCGGAGCCCGCGTTCAGTCCCCGTCCTGATCGGCGTCGCGCTGCTTCCACTCGCGGGTGCTGCCGTGACGGATCTCTGGTCCCAGTGGCGGATGGGCTTCAGCCCGTCCGCCCATGCCTATGGGGCCGCCGTCTACGCCATCCTCTGCTTCCAGACCTTCTTCGTCCTGACGTCGCTCATCATGGGGGTCTACACCATCGCCCGGTGGCTCGCCGGCAGGCTCGACAGCGTGCGCCGCGTGACCTTCGATAATACCATGCTGTTCTGGTACTACACCGTGGGGCAGGGCCTGGTGGCGCTCCTGGTCGTTCACGGCTTCCCGCGGCTGACCGGAGGGGTCTAGCATGACCGGGCAGCGGACATTGCAGGTTGTTCTGACGCTCGGCGGGCTGATCGCCTGGGCGGTGCAGTTCACGGTCATCTACGGAGTGACATCGACCCTGTGCGGCCGGGGCTGGGCCGATGCGACGCTGCTCGGCATGGGCGTCGTCCAGGCAACGATCCTCGTCGCAACTCTCGTAACCCTGGCGGCCACCGGTCTCCTGCTGCTCGCCTCGCTGCGCATGGTCCGGCAGCAGAGCGGTCAGGCCGCCTCGGCGACGGATGATTTCCTGAGCCGTGTCGGTGTTCTGATGAACGGCCTCTCGCTCGTCATCATCCTCTGGCATGGCGTACCGGCCTTCATTCTTCCGGCCTGCGCCTAGGCATGACGAGGATGTTTCTACGATGTTCAACTGGCAGGAACTGTTCGTCCCGGTGCATCCCGTCCCCGAGATCATTCTTCGCGGGACGCTCACCTATCTCATCCTGTTCCTGATCCTGAGGTTCTTCCTCAAGCGGCAATCGGGCGTGCTCGGCATCGCGGATCTGCTCGTCATCGTCCTCATCGCCGATGCGGCGCAGAACGCGATGGCCAACGAGTACAAGTCGATTACCGAGGGCGCGATCTTGGTGCTCACCATCGTCTTCTGGAACTACGCGGTCGATTGGCTCGGATTCCGCTTCCCCGCGTTTCAGCGCCTGACGCGGCCGCCGCCGCTCCTGCTGATCAAGGACGGCCAGATGATCTTTCGCAACATGCGCCAGGAGATGATCACGACCGAAGAGCTGAACAGTCAGCTGCGCCAGCAGGGCGTCGAACACTGCTCCGAGGTGAAAAGCGCCTATATCGAGGGAGATGGACGGATCAGCGTCATCCGGAACGACAAGGCGGAAACCGGCCAGAACGATCCTCCTGCTAAGGGGGCGACCTGAGCCTCGTGCAACCATGCCGGTGCGACGGGGTTTCTAGGGTTCAACCCAGACAGGAGCCGGCCATGGCGGACACCGTCGCAGATTTCATCTGGCAACGCTTGCAATCATGGGGCGCTCGCCGCGTCTACGGTTATCCGGGCGATGGGATCGGAGGCCTGATCAGCGCCCTTGCGCGCACCGAAGGCGCCATCGATTTCGTTCAGGTGCGGCATGAGGAGATGGCGGGCCTCATGGCCTGTGCCGATGCCAAGTTCACGGGCGAGGTCGGCATCTGCCTCGCCACCTCCGGCCCGGGCGCCATCCATCTGCTGAACGGCCTCTATGACGCGAAGCTCGACCATCAGCCGGTTCTGGCGATCGTTGGACAGCAGGCCCGGACGGTCATCGGGGCGCATTACCAGCAGGACCTCGATCTGCAATCCCTCTTCAAGGACGTGGCCGGGGCCTATGTGGAGACGGCGTTCACTCCAGAGCAGGTCCGGCATCTCGTCGACCGCGCCTACCGCATTGCCAAAGGGGAGCGCCGGGTCACCTGCATCATTCTTCCCAACGATCTTCAGATCGCCGCGATGGAGCAGCCGGCGCGCGAGCACGCCATGACCCATTCCGGAGTTGGCATCGAGATGTCGCAGACCATCCCCGATCCCGCCGCCCTAGCGCGGGCGGCGGAGGTCCTCAATGCGGGCGAGCGTGTCGCGATCCTCGTGGGCGCGGGCGCACTGAACGCCACCGACGAGGTGGTGGCTGTCGCGGAACGGCTCGGCGCTGGCGTTGCGAAGGCCCTGCTCGGCAAGGCGGCCGTGCCTGACGATCTGCCGTTCTGCACGGGATCGATCGGCCTTCTCGGGACGAAGGCCGGTTGGGATCTCATGCAGGATTGCGACACGCTGCTGATGGTCGGCACGGGATTTCCCTACACGGAGTTCCTGCCGAAGGAGGGACAGGCGCGGGGCGTGCAGATCGACCGCGATCCGGGCATGCTGGGGCTGCGCTATCCGATGGAGGTGAACCTCCTCGGCGATTCCGCCGCGACGCTTGAGGCTCTTCTGCCGCTGCTCGATGAAAAGACGGATCGGTCCTGGCGAGAGACGATCGAGGCGAATGTCGCGTCCTCGCATGAAGAGCTTCGCGGGATGGCCCTTGCGCCCGCTGATCCGATCAATCCTCAGCGAGTCGCCTTCGAACTTTCCAGCCGCCTGCCCGATCATTGCATCGTGACGGCAGACAGCGGCACCACGACGGTCTGGTATGCGCGAAATCTCAGCTTCCGACGCGGCATGATGGGATCGGTCTCAGGCACCCTCGCGACCATGGGATGCGCCGTGCCCTATGCGATCGCGGCGAAGTTCGCCTATCCCGACCGTCCGGTCATCGCGCTCGCCGGGGATGGCGCCATGCAGATGAACGGCATGGCCGAACTCGTCACCATCTCGAAATATTGGGAGCGCTGGGCCGATCCCCGCCTGATCGTCATGGCGCTGAACAACCGTGACCTCGCCTATGTCACCTGGGAGGAGCGCGTTCAGACCGGCGATCCGAAATGGGAACCGTCCCAGAAACTCCCCGATGTGCCTTATGCCGAGTTCGCGCGCTCCATCGGCCTCGACGGTCTTCGCGTGGAAGATCCGGATCAGGTCGGGCCCGCATGGGACAGGGCTCTCGCCGCCGACAGGCCATTCGTGCTCGACATGGTGACGGATCCCAACGTGCCGCCCCTGCCGTCCCACATCACCTTGGAGCAGGCGCGTCACTTCATGGGGGCGCTCGCCAAGGGCGATCCGGATTCCGGCAGCGTGGTGGTCAATACGGCCCGGCAGATCGTCGGATCGATCCTGCCTTCCAAGAAGTGACGCAGGTCGCTCCGAGAAAGCCAAGACGTATCGGATGAGCTTCGAGGGAGGGCTACATCTCGCTGAAATGCCGCAGCATGCGCGCGGGATCCGGTTCGAGGCCCGTAAAGAGGCGGAACGCGCCGACGGCCTGGAAGACGGCCATGCCGCCTCCGGACAGGGTGCGGCAGCCGCGTGCGCGCGCCTCGCGGAGCAGTTCGGTCTCGAGCGGAAAATAAACGATGTCGGCGACCCACAGGGTCGGACGCAGCAGGTCGGACGGAATGGGCATGCCGGGATATCTCGCCATGCCGAGAGGCGTCGTGTTGACCATTCCGTCGGCACTGGCGATTGCATCAGCCACCATTGCGCTGGCCGAAGCGCGGCGCTCGCCGAACCGCTCGCACAGGGCGTCGGCGAGGCTCTGCGCCCGCGCTTCGTTCGTGTCGATGATCGTGACCTCACGCGCTCCCAAGGTCAGCAATGCGTGAGCCACGGCCGCGCCCGCACCGCCCGCTCCGAACTGCACGATGCGGTCGATCTTCACATCCGGCAATTCCCGCCGGAAGCTTTCGGCAAAGCCCCACCAATCCGTATTGTGTCCGACGCGGCGGCCATCCTTGAGCACGACAGTGTTGACGGCTCCGAGCGCAGCCGCATCGGGCGATAATTCGTCGAGCAGGGGGATCACGGCCTGCTTGCAGGGATGGGTGACATTGAGCCCTGCGAAGCCCAGGCGCTGCGCTGCGGTCACGATCTCGGGCAGCGCATCCACGTCGAGGCCGAGCACCTCCAGGTCGATGAGCTTGTAGATATAGCGAAGCCCTTGTTCGGCGCCCTCCCGTTCATGCAGTGCCGGCGTTCGCGAGGCCTGAATGCCGGTTCCGACCAGACCCACGAGCACCGAAGGGCAGCGCGCCAGCCCCGCGGCTTCTTCGGAGCGGGGCAGGGAACTGGACGAAGGATCGCGTGCCATGGGAGTCATGCCCCTGCGGTCGAAGGGCCGATCATGTCGAGCATCGCCCGTACGGCGACGGGATAGCCGTTGGTGCCGAGGCCCGCGATCACGGCCGTCGCCACGGGAGAGACATAGGATCTGTGGTAGATCGGCTCACGCTTATGGATGTTCGAGATGTGCAGTTCGATGATCGGCCCGGGAAACATCTTCAGGGCATCCATGATGGCCATGGAGGTGAAGGTGAACGCCGCGGGATTGATGATGATTCCGCTGCCTTCGTCGATGGCCTCGTGCACCCACTCGATGACCTCGTACTCGCGGTTGGATTGCCGGAAGACGAGCGGGTGACCGGACGCGGCCTCCCGGCATAGCGCCTCGACTTCGGCCAGGGTCGTGCGCCCGTAGATCTCGGGTTCCCGGGTCCCGAGGCGGTTGAGATTGGGGCCGTTGAGAACGTAGATCGGCTTGCTCATGAGCGTTTATCTCTAAAATGGGAGCAGGCTCAGCCCTGGTAGCCGAAGAGGCGCGGCAGCCAGAGCACGGTTTCGGGCACGAAGGTGAGGATGGCCAGCGCAACGATCATGGCGAAGAGGAACGGCAGCGTGTCGCGCACGATGTGGCGCAACGGCTCTCCGGAGATGCTCGCCATGATGAACAGCAGCAATCCGTAAGGCGGCGTGATCAGGCCGATCATGATGTTGACCACCACCACCACGCCGAAATGCACGAGGTCGATGCCGAGGGCCTGAGCGGTCGGGACGAAGACCGGCACCACGATCAGCAGGATCGCCGTTCCCTCCAGCACACAGCCCAGGAGCAGCAGCAGGACGTTCACGAGGATGAGAAAGCCGACCGGCGAAAGATCCCATGCCGCCAGCAGAGTCTTCAGGCCCTCGGGAATGTTCTCGATGGTGACGACGTAGTTGAACACGAGCGCACCGGCGATCAGCATGCCGATGGAGGTTGTCGTCCGGGCGCTGACCGCCAGCGAATGGTAGAAGTCGCGCCAGCCGACGCTGCGGTAGAGACCTGCCGAAATGAGAAGAGCATAGGCCGCGGCGACAGCGGCGGCCTCAGTGGGTGTCATGACGCCGCTGTAGATGCCGCCGAGCAGGACGACGGGCATCATGAGGGAGGGAAAGGCGTCCCACGTGATGCGCGGCAGCTTGCGCAGGGGAACAGGTTTCTCGACGGGGAAATTCCTGCGCCGGGCCGTGATCGCCACGATGATCATCTGGCTCAGGGCCATGAGCAGGCCGGGCACGACGCCGCCGAGGAAGAGATAGCCGATGGAAGCGTCGGAGACGAGCGCGTAGAGCACCATCGGGATTGAGGGCGGGATGATCGGTCCGATCACGGACGAGACCGCCGTGACAGCGGCTGCATAGCTCGGCGTGTAGCGGCCGTCGCGCGTCATCATGACCTGCATCATGCGCCCCGTGCCGGCGGCATCGGCGATGGCCGAGCCGGACATGCCGGCGAAGATGATGCTCTGCAGGATGTTCACATGGGCAAGACCGCCGCGGAAGCGCCCGACCAGGGCGTTGCAGAAGGTCATGAGCCGCTCCGTCATGCTGCCGATATTCATGAATTCGGCGGCGAGGATGAACAGCGGGACCGAGAGAATGATGTAGTTGGAATACATGCCGTTGAGCAGCTGCTCGGCGGCCGTTCCCATGTCCTGGCCTGCCAGGAGCAGGTACAGGATCGAGCCTGCGATCATCGAGTGGCCGATCGGCAGTCCGAGAAAGGCGAGGATCGTGATCGCAACGAGAGACAGCGAGAAGGGGCTTGCCAGGTTCATACGCCGGAGCTCGCCTTGGTGGGATCAAACTCTTCCGGCGCCACGCCGCGCAGCGCCTGCCATGACAGCCAGATGTAGCGGATGATAGTGGCAACGGCGAAGACGATGTAGATGGAGAACAGCCAGTCGAACCGGATTTTGAGATAACTCGTCCTTTCCACCTTCATGAAGGTGACGTAATCGACGACGGCCGGCAGTGAAATGACGTACAGAGCGATCAGCGCAATGCCCGAGACGAGCGCCATGAGGCGGCGGGGGCCTGGACCGACCGCGCCATAGAGAATGTCGAAGCGGATTTCCTCGCGCTCGCGGACAACGAAGGAAGCTCCCCACAGGACCAGCCAGATCCAGAGGATCACGCTGATCTCGTGCGTCCATCCGATCGGCAGTCCGAGGAGATAGCGGAAGGCGATCTGCAGGAGGAAGGCCAGGAACATCGCAGCCAGCATGACGACGGCGACGTTCTCCGCGCGCCGCGCAAGCCAGGAGCCGACGACTCTCAGCGATCGATTCATGAAAGCAGCTCCCTTGATGGCAAAGGCCAGGACCCTGACACGAAGGCGGCCGCCGGAGAAACTCCCCGGCGGCCGACAACGCGAGCCTTACATCGCGTTGATCTTGTCCAGCATGCCGGGCGGCCAGCTCTTCGCCAGATCCGAGGCGAGATACTTCTTCTGGGCATATTCGCGGAAGGCGTTCAGGTCAGGCGTATAGATCTCGAGGCCCTTCTCCTTGAAGAAGGACGCGAGCTCCGATTCCTGCTTCAGATGCTCCTGCGTGCTCCACTCGATCGCCTTGTCGGCGGCAGCCTGGAAGGCCGCCTGCTTCTCCGGCGACATGGCATCCCAGACCTTGTTCGAAACGACAAGGAGATCGAAGCCCACGAGATGGGAGGTGAGAGCGATCTGCGACATGACCTCGTAGAACTTCATGTTCTGCACGTTCGGCAGGGGATTGTCCTGCCCATCGATCGCGCCCGTCTGAAGCCCGGTATAGACCTCCGCATAGGCCATCGGCGTGGGATTCGCGCCGAGAGACTGGCCGAGGAACTGCCATGCATCGCCGCCGGGCATGCGCAGCTTGATGCCGGCGAGGTCTTCAGGTTTGTTGATCTTCTTGTTCGTCTTCAGTCCCACGTGACGGGCGCCGAAATAGGTCGGGCCGAGAATGTGGATGCCGAGCTTGTCGGAGGCCATCTTCTTGAGCTCTTGGCCGACGTCGCTCGCAAAAACCTTCTTCAGGTGATCCGCATCACGGAAGAGATAGGCGGAGGTGACGATGGACCATGCCGGAATCTGGTTCGAGATGTCCTGGGGGGCGATGTTGCCCATTTCCAGATTCCCGCGCTGAATGGCGACGAGCTCGGTGCCCTGCTTGTACAGGGTGCCGCCGTAATAGGGCTGAAGGTTGAAGCCCTGAGCTTTTATTTCCTCGCCGAACCGCTTCATCATCTCGGCACGGATGTCCTGCTCCGAGAACACGGCGGAGAATCTCAAAGGTGTGGGGTTCTGTGCGGTGGCCGGCCCGGCAATGCCGAAGGCCAAAAGGGCCGCGCCTGCGGCCATGAGGGTGCGCCGCTTGATCTCGAGTGCCATGGTTCCTCTCCTTCAGGTTGTCGCGCATTGTTCTGCGTCTTTGGGGGAACTATCCGTCCCGAGGCCGCCAGAATCAATAGGCATTTCGAGGATCATCTGATATTTTGCATTTCAGCATATATTTCAGGATCTGCCAGGGCGGTTCGCGCCGGCCGGAGGCAGGATGGTGGTCCATGAGCATCGAGCTGGTAGCGGCATCCATTGCGGATCGTGCCTATGAGCGCATCCGGGCCGACATCGTGTTCGGCCGCCTCGCGCCGGGGCTGCGGCTGCGGCTGGACCGGCTGGCGGGTGACTACGGAACGAGTGTCAGCACCCTGCGGGAAATCCTGAGCCGCCTCTCGTCGGAGGGGCTCGTCGTGGCCGAGGGCCAGCGAGGGTTCCGGGTCGCCCCCGTTTCACCTGCCGGGTTTGAGGATGTCGCCGCGATGCGGCTGCTGCTCGAGACCTACGCGCTGCCGCTCTCGTTCGCGGCCGGCGATCTCGAATGGGAGAGCCGCGTCGTGGCCGCCCATCACAAGCTCGCCTTCATGGAACGGCGGATACTGGCCGGCGACCAGTCGGTGACAGAGCTCTGGAAGCGCTATGACCGCGAGTTTCATCAATGTCTCATCGATGCCTGCGGCTCCCAGACTCTGCTCGACCTCTATGGTGGCGTCTTCGATCAGTATCTCCGCTACCAGATGGTCGCGGTGGTCTTTCGAGGAGAGGTCGCGGCAAGAGAGCATAGGACGCTCCTGGATTGCGCACTCGATCGGGATGCCGATCGGGCCTGCCGCGTGCTGACCGAGCACGTGAACGGATGCGTGGCCCATACCCTGGAGCGCGGAGCGCTGGCATGAGCGAGGACATCTCGGTGATCCCCCAGCCTTCCACCGTCGGCGAGAGCGCCTATCGGAAGATCCGGGCCGACATCATCTTCGGCCGCCTGCCGCCGGGCAGCAAGCTGAAGCTCGAAGGGTTGAAGGCCGAGTACGGCGCAAGCGTCAGCACGCTCCGCGAGACCCTGAACCGACTTCACTCCGAACGGCTGGTGGTTGCCGAGGGGCAGAAGGGATTCGAGGTCGCGCCGGTCTCCATCGCGAATCTGAGAGAGATCGCGGCGCTCCGGCAGCTTCTCGAATGCCGGGCGCTGGAGCAGTCCTTCAGGGCCGGCGACATGGAATGGGAGGGCCGCGTCGTCGCCGCCCACCATCGCCTCGCCCGGATGGAGGAGCGGATGGCGCAGGGCGATCGCTCGCAGACCGAGGAGTGGAAGCGCTACGACTGGCAGTTCCATCAGGCGCTCATCTCCGCCTGCGGTTCGAAGATGCTGATCGATAATCACGCCGCCGTCTTCGACAAGTACCTGCGCTATCAGATGATCGCCCTGAGCTATCGCGGCGACATCGCCGCCCGCGAGCATGTCGAGCTGCTGGAATGCGCGCTGGCGCGGGATTCGGCGCGCGCCTGCGAAGTGCTCACCCGTCATGTCGCGGGCGGAGTCGAGCATGCGCTCGCAACCGGAACGATCAGTTGAGACGGAAGAATCGGGCAAAGGAGCCGCCAGGCTCCTGCCGGGAACAGGAACGGATCGACGACATGCGCACCGCCATTGCCACCGTCTGCCTGAGCGGCACCTTCCCGGAGAAGATCGAGGCGATTGCTGCCGCGCAGTTCAAGGGCGTGGAGATCTTCGAGAACGATCTTCTTTCCTTCAACGGCACGCCCGCCGATGCACGGCGCATGATCGAGGGGCTCGGACTCGAGACGATCACCTTCCAGCCGTTCCGCGATTTCGAAGGCATGCCCGAGCCGCAGCGGTCGAAGGTGTTCGCCCGGGCCGAACGCAAGTTCGACGTGATGGAGGAACTCGGCTGCGACCTCCTGATGGTCTGCAGCAATGTCTCGCCGGATTCCCTTGGCGGGATTGAGCGGGCCGCCGCGGATTTCCACGAACTCGGCGAGCGCGCGGCCAAGCGCGGCATGCGCGTTGCCTTCGAGGCGCTCTCCTGGGGGCGGCACATTCATGACTACCGCGACGCGTGGGAGGTCGTGCGCCGGGCGAACCATCCGGCCGTCGGCCTGGTGCTCGATTCCTTCCATGTGCTGGCCCGCGGGACGGATCTGTCAGCGATCCGCTCCATTCCGCCGGACAGGATCTTCCTCGTGCAGATGGCGGATGCGCCGAGGCTCGACATGGATTACCTGTCCTGGAGCCGCCATTACCGCTGCTTTCCAGGGCAGGGCGATCTGCCCATCGACGAATTCATGGACGCGCTCGGCGCGACAGGATTTGACGGGCTCCTGTCCCTCGAGATCTTCAACGATCGCTTCCGTGCAGGTTCCGCGCGCAGTGTCGCCATCGACGGACAACGCTCGCTCGTCGTGATGCTCGACGAGCTACGCCAGCGCATGGGGGCGGCTCTGCCCGATCATTCCGTCCTTCCTCCCAAAGCCGTATGCTCAGGGGTCGAGTTCGTCGAGTTCGCCGTGGACGAGCGCAGCGCAGCGGGCTTCGAGACGCTTCTGTCCCATCTCGGATTCCAGAAGGCCGGCCGCCACCGCTCCAAGGCCGTCACACGCTGGCGGCAGGGCGACATCAATATCGTCGTGAATGCGGACAAGGAGGGGTTCGCCCATTCCTTCAACATCATGCATGGCACCTCGGTCTGTGCCATGGCGCTGCGGGTCGACGATGCGGCCGGAACCGTGAACCGGGCCGTCACCCTCCTGGACCAGCCCTTCCAGCAGCCTGTCGGACCCGGCGAGATGAACATTCCCGCGGTTCGGGGCCTCGGCGGCGGTCTCCGGTATTTCGTCGATCGGAAGACCGGGCTCGACCGGCTGTGGGATGTCGATTTCGAAGCGACCGATGTCAGCGACTTCACCGGAGCCGGATTGCTCTCGGTCGACCACGTCTCCCAATCCATGCATTACGAGGAGATGCTGACTTGGCTCCTGTTCTATACCTCGCTTCTTCAGGTGAGAAAGACCCCGGTTCAGACCGTGATCGATCCGGGCGGCGTGGTGCAGAGCCAGGCCATAGAGACGCCTGACGGCTCGCTGCGTCTCGTTCTCAATTCCTCACAAAGCCATCGGACCCTGTCCTCACGCTTCCTGAGCGAGCTGTTCGGGTCAGGGGTCCAGCACATCGCGCTTTCCACCAACGACATCCTGGCGACCGTGCAGCGATTGACGGCGAACGGCATCGATCTCCTGCCGATCCCTGAGAACTATTACGACGATCTGGAGGTTAGGACGGACCTCTCCATGGACGATGTGGAGAAATTGCGCGCCCATAACATTCTCTATGATCGCGAGGGCGGAGCCGAGTATTTCCAGGTCTACACGAAGACGCTCGAGGGAGGGTTCTTCTTCGAGATCGTGGAGCGGCGCGACTATCAGGGATATGGCGCCGTGAACGCGCCGATCCGCCTTGCAGCGCAGACGCGCCTGATGACGGATCCGGCGCCTCCGGGCCTATGATCTCCTGTGTCTCAAAGCCGGCTTGCGACCTCGCGTGCGATGGCGAGCGACGACGTCAGACCGGGGCTCTCGATGCCGAAGAGATTGACGAGGCCCGGGACGCCGTGAGCCTCCACGTCCTGGATCTGGAAGTCCGCGGCAGGTTCGCCGGGCTTTGCGAGCTTGGGCCTGATGCCTGAATAGCCCGGAACCAGCGAGCCCCGGGGCAGATCGGGCCAGTAGTCCCGGATGGCTTCCTCGAAAGCGTGCCGGCGATCCGGTCCGACGTGATAATCGAGCGTCTCGACCCATTCCGTGTCGGGTCCGAAGCGCGCCTGACCCGCCATGTCGAGGGTGAGATGGACGCCCAGGCCATGCGCGTGAGGAGCCGGATAGATCAGGCGCGAGAAGGGCGCGCGTCCTGGAAGCATGAAGTAGCTGCCCTTGCAGTAGCGCGTCTCCGGAATCGCGTCTGCGGACAGGCCGGAAATCGTCCGTGCGACCTTTGATGCATGAAGACCCGCGGCATTCACCAGAATCCGGCAGCCGATCTCCATGGGTTCGTCTCCGCCGCATCGGACGACGAATCCGTTGTCGGTGCGCTCGGCGCCGACGAAGGGCGTGCGGAAGGCGAAGAGGGCGCCGGCGTTCTCCGCGTCTCCCTGCAGAGCGAGCATGAAGGCATGGCTGTCGATGATTCCGGTCGAGGGCGACCACATGGCGCCGACCGTCCTGAGGGCTGGCTCCATCGCGCGCGCCTGGTTCGCGGCGATCATCTCCAGATCATCGGCGCCGTTGGCGCGTCCCCGGGCTGCCAGGGCCTCCACGGCAGCCAGCTCCGCTTCGCTGGATGCGGTCAGAATCTTCCCGCATCGCCGATGGGGGATGCCGCGCTCGGCACAATAGGCATAGAGCGCATGCCGGCCTTCGATGCAGAGGCGCGCCTTCAGGCTGCCGGGCTCGTAATAGATGCCCGCATGGATCACCTCGCTGTTGCGCGAGGATGTTTCCATGCCAATGCCGGTTGCACCTTCCAGCACCAGGACCGAGAGGTCCTGCAATGCCAGCTCGCGCGCGATGGCAAGGCCTACGACGCCCGCGCCAACGACGATTGCATCAAAGTGGTCCATATGAAAGCAGCTCCGAACGGCGATTCGCCCAGGACGCGGAACCTTGCACACGAATCGCTCGCTTGCCACGTCGAAACGGGTGGCTGGAGCGTGCTGGGGGGATCTTGAAGCGCTAGCCGGGTTTCAGAGGAGGTGATCGGCGCGGGGCCCCGAAAAGGACACCGCTCCGATCTCAGCAATGCCCTGTGTCATCCGGTCCGGGATGTGCCAAACCGCACCGCCCGTGCGAGTTCGAGCATGCAGGGTGCCTCGGATGAAGTAACAGCCACATGTCGGAGGTCGGCCGAGCGTCGGGATGACAGAATCGTAACGTGGCCTTAAGCCTCCAGTGGCCATGAGACGCTTAAGCTCAGGTTCATTCTTCCTGCTGATGTCGAGTGGAGCATTGCCGATGATGTCGAGTCGGAAACCCGTGACCGGTGTTATGCCCGCGGCCGTGATTCATGCCCTCGGAGAAATCAAGGACGCCGTGCGTGAACTGCGTCGCTCGGCGCCGGACAGTGTTCTCATCAGCCTCGCGGAGCAGAAGATCGGCAGGCTTGAAAGCGATCACGGATCGCGTGGAGACGTCTCGCGCATGAGGGAGCGCACCGCACGGGAGACGTGAGCAGCCGTGCCTGTTCAGCGTTCGCCGCTGGAATGAAGATGCGCCCGGTGCAAGACATGGCCGAGCATGTCCTCCACCAGGGCAGGCCCTGCGAGCACAACCAGCAGCAGCGCGAAGGGGAGCGAGAAGAGAAAGCCGAGATGGCTGAAGCCGATGGCACCCGTCACCCCGCCGATGAAGAACGAGCTGAGAAGCATGACGAGCAGGCGCAGCTTCGCGCGGTCCGCAAGGACCATCCCGTCGATGTGGCGGTTGCGGTTCCAGTAGACGAGCTTGCCGAGTTCGATGCCGATGTCGGTCACGATTCCGGTCACGTGGGTCGTGCGCATGCGCGCGCCGGAGATTTTCGTCACCGTGGCGTTCTGCAGGCCCATGATGAAGCAGAGGAGCGGGATGGCCCCCCCGGCGAAGCTCGGCGAGGGATGCGCCATCCAGCCGAGCGTCCCGAAAACGCAGAGAAGCGCCGCCTCGACCATCAGGGGCATGGCGTAGCGGCTGCCCAGCCGATGCCGCCGTCCCCAGTTGATGAGCATGGCTGAGCTCGCCGCGCCGGCTACGAAGGGGACGAAGGCCGCAAGGCCAAGGCCCACGAGGGTGAGGCTGCCGAGCGCCAGATTGTCCGCCATGGACGAGAAGACGCCGGACATGTGAGAGGTGTATTGCCCCACGGCCAGGAAGCCGCCTGCGTTGATCGCGCCTGCGATGAATGTCAGCGCCATGCCGAGCAGGATATCCCCTGCGCCGGTGCGCTCGGAGGCGGCGATCGCCTTCACGGATCTCAGCGTGCGGGCAGCGATGACCTTGTGCTTCCTGGATGTCGAACGTGGGTTCATGAGGCGGAGCTTACTGTGCGGACATGGCCGGGTCCATCGGCCGAAAGGCCGCTCGAAGGAGATCCGAGCGGCCTTGCGAGGCTATTGTACGAGGCCGTTCGAGGCGGAGGCGCGGCGCTCCGTCTGCGGGAATCGGAGCGGGGTGACGATCTCGACCTCTCCGACCGGCTCCGCCAGGGAGCTGCCGCCGACGAAGACCTGGATAGCCCCAGCCTCCACCACATAGCTGCCGTCGTCGAGATGAAAGCCGAGAGCCTCCAGGGGCACGCGCAGGGTGACGCGCTTCGTCTCGCCCGGATCGAGGCTGATCTTCTCGAACGCCTTTAACTCGCGCAGAGGACGGCTGCGGCTTGCGACCGGATCGCGGGTGTAGAGCTGCACCACTTCCTGGCCCGCCCGTGAGCCCTTGTTCGTCACGCTGACCGACACGTCCAGGCTTTGGCCGGCTTCGAGCCTCCTGTGCGCGATCGACGCATCGGAATAGGCGAACTGCGTGTAGCTGAGCCCCCAGCCGAAGGAAAAAAGCGGCGCGATATCCTCATCGATATAATGCAGCGTGAAGCGGTTGTCCGGAATCGTCGGCCGGCTCGATGGCAGGCGGTTGTAGTACATCGGCAGCTGCCCGGTGGCGCGCGGCCAGGTGACCGGAAGCTTGCCGCTCGGGCTGACATCGCCGAACAGCACGTCGGCCACGGCATTGCCGCCTTCCGTCCCCGGATACCAGGCCATGAGGATCGAGGGGATGCGCTCCGCGATGGATCCCAGCACCTGCGGGCGGCCGCCCATGATCACGAGGGCGATGGGCTTGCCGGTGGCCGCGAGCGCCTCCAGAACCTCGGTCTGCCTGCCGCTGAGCTCGAGATGCGCGCGCGAGGCGGCTTCGCCCGAAAGCTCCTGGGGCTCCCCGAACACGGCGATCACGATGTCGGCCTTCCCTGCAGCCTCGATCGCCGCCGGCAGCTGCTCCGTCGAACGGCACATCAGGTCGCAGGCCGGCGCATGGTTCACGGTGATCCCGGCGGATTGCGCGCGCCGGCGGATGCCTTCCAGGATCGAGACGCTGTCCTCCTGGTGGCCGCGCGCGGCATGCGGTCCCATCTGGTCGTGCGGCGCGTCGGCGAGCGGCCCGATCACCGCGATCGAGCGCGTGCCGGATTTGACGGGCAGAACGTCCTTGTCGTTCTTCAGGAGCACGAGGGTCTCGCGGGCGACCTCGCGCGCGGCTTTGCGGGACTCCGGCGAGGGGAAGCCGGCTTCCGTGCGGCTGGGGTCGATGGCGGGCTGGTCGAACAGGCCAAGGCGGATCTTGGTACGCAGGATCCGGCGCACGGACTCGTCGATCACGCTTTCCGGCACGCGTCCCGCGCGCACCTCGTCGGGCAGGTGCTTGATGTAGAGCTCGCCCATCATGTCCATGTCGACACCCGCGAGAATGGCCTTGCGGGCGGCCTCGGCCCCGTCGGCGGCGACGCCGTGATTGATGAGCTCGCCGATGCCGACCCAGTCGGAGGTCACGAAACCGGTAAAGCCCCATTGCTTGCGCAGCACATCGGTCAGAAGCCAGGGGTTCGCCGTGGAGGGCTCCCCATTGAGGGCGTTGAAGGCCGCCATGAAGCTCGCCGTTCCGGCCTCCACCGCCGCGCGGAAGGGGGGCAGGTAGGTATCGTACATCTCCGCGCGCGGAATGTAGGTGGTGTCGTAGTCGCGCCCGCCCTGGGGCGCGCCGTAGCCGGCGAAATGCTTCGCGGCGGCGGCAAGCCCACCCCTGCGGAAGCCCTCCACCCGCGCGGCGGTGAGCACGGAGCCGAGATAGGGATCCTCTCCGAACCCCTCGACGATGCGGCCCCATCGGCTGTCGCGCGACAGATCCGCCATGGGGGCAAAGGTCCAGTTCACGCCCACATGGGAGGCCTCTTTCGCAGCCCATTCCGCCGCGAAGGCCGAGAGGCGCGGGCTGAAGGCGGCCGCCTCGCCCAGGGGGAGGGGGAACTGGGTACGGAAACCATGCAGCACATCGAGGCCGAAGAGCAGCGGGATCTTGAGGCGCGATTGCTGGACGAGCGCCTGAGCGCGGGCGACGTCCTGGGCGTTGTTGAAGTTCAGCACCGCTCCGGCCTTGCCCTCCGAGATATCCTCCCAGCGCAGGGTCGGGCCGTGGGAGATCAGGTTCAGCTGGCCGACTTTCTCCTCCAGGGTCATCTGCCCGATGAGCTCGTTCACCCGGCGCTCGACCGCCTCATCGACCGCGCCCTGTGCAGCGGCTCCGCTCAAAGGGAGACCCGACATGGTCAGGGCAAAAAGAAGGCAGAGGACATAAGAAAGCCGCACATTCGTCTCCTTAGTCAGGCAAGGAAATGGTCTGGCGAGCGACCGCTGGCTTGCCATTCCCGGGTGCTACACAAGATAGCGTCCGGAAGTGGCGTCTTGCGGACGCCAGGTCAATGGATTTGTGACAATCGCGAGCAACCCGTGCCGGCGACTCTGAGGGTATCCTTTCTCTTTCTGTCCAGCGCCCTGATCCTGTCGGGGCTGGCGCTGGCGGGGGCTGCCTATGCCCGCGATGCCGAGATCCTCGTGGTGGCCCTGGCCTTCTTCCTGTCCATCGCCGCCGGCGCTCCGATCCTGATCGGGCGCCAGCTCCGAAACACCGTCGACGAACAGGAGCCGGTTCTCGAGGACGTCGCTCCTTTCGAGGCTGTCCCGATCGAGCACGCTGCCGAGCCCGTGGGCTTCCAGCTGTCCGAGGAACAGCCTTCCCCGTCCGAGGATCAGGAGGCTTTGCGCCGGGATCAGAAGGTCCAGGCCCTCAACCGCCTGCGGGATGGGATCACCCACGATCTCAACAACAAGCTCATGGTGATCAGCGCCAATATCGACGCGGTGGCGCGGCAGATGAAGGACCAGCCGTCGATCCAGCGCAAATTGCTGTCGGCTCTGGTGGCCTCCGACCAAGCGGCGCAGCTGATCGCCAAATCCGCAGCCTTCGCGCGGCAGAGCAAGCCGAAGATCCAGTATCTCGACCTGTCCGAGCGAATCGGCTCGGTCGCGGCGCTCATGGGGCGCTCGCTTCTGCGCGACACGGTGGAGTTGCGCGTCGAGGTCGACGAGGAGCTCTGGCCCGTGGAGGCCGATCCGGACGATCTCGAGACGGCGATCATCACCTTGAGCGCCTATGTACGGGATGCCATGGCACAGGGTGGTGCGATCTCGCTGGAGGCACGGAACGCCAATATCGAGAAGGGCGCCCTGTCGAACCTGGAGATCGAGGGCGATTTCGTTCAGCTGACCATCCGCAGCATGGCCGGCGACGAGCCGCAGCACGTCGCTGTCGCCACCGAACCGGCCTTCACGCTGCAGGACATCGACGTCTCGTCCTGGCTTCGCCTGAACCGCAGCCTGCACTTCCTGCAGAGCATCGGCGGCGCCTCGCAGGTCTTGCGGGACGGGGCGGACGTGGCGATCACGGTCTATCTTCCCCGGGCGCAGGCGGCGGCGCTGCTGCCCTATGGCGGACTTGTGGGTGACGAGGCCCCGAGCGCGGAGGTGAAGCAGAACGCGGAGGTTCTCATCGTCGATGACGAACTCGACGTTGCGCTTGCCCTGCAATCGACTCTGGAAGAGTTCGGCTATGTCACCAGCATCGCGACCGATGCCATGCAGGCTCTCAAGAACCTGGAGACGCGCAGGCCCGCTCTGGTGCTGACGGATGTCTCCATGTCAGGCGCCATGAACGGCGTCATGCTCGCCCGTGAGGTGCGGCAGATCTTTCCCAACCTTCCGGTGCTCCTGATCACCGGAAACCCGATCGCGGTGGAGGGCGCCGGCGAATTCCCGCTTCTGCAGAAGCCCATCATCAGCCGTGATCTTCATGCCGCGATCCAGCGGCATCTGGTGCCGAAGGAGGATATCGGCAAGGTCATTCCATTCCCACGCAGCACGAAGCGCGTCAGCTAGATCACGAGGGACGGACCGCAGCCGGCATGGGGGCGGCCACTTCCCTGGCCGCCTGTGCGAGCGCGGCGAAGAGCCGTTGCTGCGGCTTCTTCCAGATCAGAAGTTCGGGATGCCATTGCACGCCAAGCAGGAACGGCGCTCCATCGCACTCGATCGCCTGCACGATCCCGATCTCGTCCCGCGCGGCGATCCGCAGCCCCTCGCCGAGCCGATCGACGGATTGATGGTGCAATGCATTCACCCGGCAGGGATTGCAGTTCAGGATGCGGTCGAGGCGCGTGCCGGGTTCGATGGACACGCGCTTCTTCGGCAGCACCGTGCGCATCTTCGGGGCCTGCACATAGACCTCGTAGATGTCGGTGTGCAGGGTGCCTCCGAGCGCGACATTGATCATCTGCGATCCCCGGCAGATCCCGAGCACGGGAAGCTGGCGGGGCAGGGCGGCCCTCAGGAGCGACAGCTCCATCTCGTCCCTGTCGGGATCGATGCGCACGTCGGGCAGGACCCTCCCGCCATAGATCTCCGCACCGATATCGTCCCCGCCGCCGATGACGAGGCCCTGCAGCGGTTCCTCAGGCAGGGGCTCTCCCGCGACGAGCCTGACGGCCCGCGCGCCTGCGCGCCACAAGGCTAGACGGTGCATCAGGTAGTTGCGCCAGCCGCCGCGTTTCGACGTGGTGACACCGATCAGGGGGCTCGTCATGGGCGTACGACCTGCTCCACCACGTTGGCCCAGCTCTTGTCCTCGCCCTGAAAGGCAAGATAGGTGCTGCCCACCTTGTCCAGCGTCTCGCGGTCGGCTGCGAGCCGCTCGACGGCAACCCATCGGTTCCAGTCCGGCGCGATGCTCCAGCCGCGGTCGCTCACGCGCGCATCGGGCAGGCGGTAATGAAACGTCGGGCGCCCGTTGATCTTCTCGTTCGGCAGCACGGCGCGGACGCGGTCGCAGTCGAGATGGTGCAGGAGAGGCAAAAGGTCGAGATCGCGGTTGCGGGTGGGATTGGCGGACAGATAGTCGTCGATGAAGCGCGGAATGTCGGGCCAGTAGTCGGGTGAGACGATCCGGCGGACATACTCCGTCGGGAATGGATCGGCGAATCCGAGAAGGTTGCGTGTGCGGTCAGGGGAAACCTCCCGGCGCAGCCAGGGGTTCAGGAGCACGAAGCTCTTCATGTGAGCCGCGAGTGTCCTCGCGTCCTGGCGCGGAACCTCCGGGTTGAAGTGCAGGCCGAAGGCATAGAGGGCCGCGTCCTGCGTGCCCTTCGCGCCGAGCTTTCGCAGGATGTCGAGGACCCGATCCAGATCCGGAAGCCGGTTGATCGGCATCGGTGCCGTGACCAGTTCGCAGGGCACCAGATAGCTCGCGGCAAAGCCGAAGAGGGCCGCGATCTTGGGCAGAACGCCTTTCCGGCTGCCGTATCCCTTGCCCGGATGCAGGATCCGGCTGTCGAGTTCCACCGTCAGCTCTCCGATGGCGGAGTCCTTCAGGACGAAGGAATGCGGATCGACCTCGATGAGCCGGCCACCCAGCGCCTCCTGCAGGGCCTGCACCGTTTCCTCGGCGGAGGGGCCGACGAACTCGATCTCCACCCCGACGGTACGCACCTCGCCTTGCTCGTTGTGGACGACGGGTGGTTCGAGGAAATCGATTGGGGTGAGGAGCGCCTTTTGCGCCATCGAAAGCTCCGGCAGCCCGAGGAAACGTGGGCGGGGAGTGAACGGTCGCGCTGTGCCTGAGTTCCGTGTGCGCTTTCTCCTCCTCTTTTCTGGGTTACGGTGTGGCTTTTGCGGCTTCCTTTCGGTAAAAGCCCGCCATCATGAGCGTGAAAATTGCGACATTCGACAAATCCGCCTGGATGGCGGAATTGCAGGCGACGTTGTCCTTGGGCTGGCCGCTGGTTCTGACGAACGTGGCCCAGAATGCCCTGATGACCACGGATGTCATCCTCATGGGCTGGCTGGGCTCCAGTGCGCTGGCCGCGGGAGCGCTCGGCACGAATCTCTATTTCGCGTTCCTCATCTTCGGCATCGGCCTCATGAGCGCGGTCTCGCCCCTGGTCGCCGAGGAACTCGGCCGGAGGCGCCATTCCGTGCGCGAAGTGCGCCGTACGGTGCGACAGGGGTTCTGGGCCGCCGTGACGGTGGCGGTGCCGATCTGGATCGTGTCGTGGAACGGCGAGATCATTCTGCTCGCCATGGGACAGGAGCCTTTGCTGGCCCATGAGGCGGGGCAATATATCCGCGCCCTGCAATGGAGCCTGCTGCCGTTCCTGCTCTATCTGGTGCTCCGCTCGTTCCTGGCTGCGCTGGAGCGGCCAGGCTGGCCACTCATCATCGGCCTCATCGCGGTGCCGGTGAATTGGGGCGCGGCGTATTGTTTCATGTTCGGCAAGCTCGGCATGCCAGAGCTGGGACTCATCGGCGCCGGCGTCGGCACGGTGGTGTCGAGCACCTTCCTGTTCCTGGCACTCGCTCTCGTCATCGTTCTCGATCCGAAGCTGCGGCGCTATCATATCTTCGGCCGCTTCTGGCGCCCCGACTGGCCGCGCTACCGCACCATCTGGCGCATCGGCGTGCCGATCGGCCTGACCGTCGCCTTCGAGGTGACGATCTTCAACGCGGCGGCTCTGCTCATGGGACGCATCGGCGCCAACGAGCTGGCAGCGCATGCTATCGCGCTGCAGATCGCCTCCTTCTGCTTCATGGTGCCGTTCGGGCTGAGCCAGGCGGCGACGGTGCGGGTGGGCCGGGCCTATGGCGCGCAGGACGCGCCCGGCGTGACGCGTGCTGGCTGGACGGCCTTTGCCCTCGCCGGGGGCTTCATGGTCGTGACGGCCTCCCTCATGTTGTTCGCCCCGCGCCTGCTGCTGAGCGCCTTCCTCGATCTGGGCGACCCCAAGAACGCGCCGGTGATCGGCTTTGCCATCTCGTTCCTCGTGATGGCGGCGATCTTCCAGCTGGCCGATGCCTCGCAGGCCGTGGGAGCTGGCATGCTGCGCGGCCTGCAGGATACGCGCGTGCCGATGATCTACGCGGCGATCGGCTATTGGGGCATCGGCCTGCCGCTCGGCGTCGTGCTGGCCTTCGGCACGCCCCTGCGCGGCATCGGCATCTGGATCGGCCTGGCAACGGGCCTTGCGGTCGTGGCGTCCCTCATGCTCTGGCGCTGGTTCCACCGCGACAGGCTCGGCCTCGTGACGGCGGTGCCGCGGGATGTTCAGGAGGCCTTCGCGAGCTGACGGATCAGGCGCGAGAGGTCCACGGGAGCGAATTGCGTGCCCTCGTGGGTGACGCGCACCTCCTCCACCGTGATCCGTCGCCACTGAGCGAGAAGGGCGAGCGCCTCCTGCACCATTTCCTCCGGAGCGGAGGCGCCCGCCGTCAAGCCGATCACCGCCGCTCCCTCGATGAAGGACAGCGTCAGGTCCTTCGGGTCCTGCATCAGAAGGGCAGGCCGGCCTTCATCCTGGGCGACCTCACAGAGACGGTTCGTGTTCGATGAGTTGCGCGCACCGCAGACGATGATGCGTTCGGCGCGCTTCATGATCACGCGCACGGCACGCTGGCGGTTCTGCGTCGCATAGCAGATCGTCTTGATGTCCGGTCCCTGGATGGCCGGAAAGCGCTCCGTCAAGGCGGCGATGATGTCCCGGGTGTCGTCGACGGACAGGGTCGTCTGGGTGATGTAGGCGATGCGCTCCGGATCGCTCACGCTCAGCATCCTCACCTCGTCCACGCTCTCGATCACATGGACCACACCGTCGATCTGGCCGATCGTGCCCTCGACCTCCACATGGCCGCGATGGCCGACGACGATGATCTCGCGGCCGGCCTTCGCATGGCGCTGCCCCTCCAGATGGACCCGGCGCACGAGAGGGCAGGTGGCATCCAGCACGGCGAGGCGGCGAGCGGCGGCCTCGCGTTCCACGTCCCGTGAGACGCCGTGGGCGCTGAAGATGGCCACCGCCCCGTCCGGAATCTCTGAGACCTCTTCGACGAAGACGGCGCCCTTCCGCTTCAGGGCATCCACCACGCGCCCGTTATGCACGATCTCATGACGCACATAGACGGGACGATCCGTCTGCTCGAGCGCATCGTCGACCGCGCGAATGGCGCGCTCGACGCCTGCACAGAAGCCGCGCGGCGCCGCCAGCAGAACGGTGAGGGGAGGACGGTCCCGGATCATGCGGCGTCCTCCCGTCGATGAGAACTGGATCGTGCGTGCGACGCACCGGACGGTGGCGCATTCTGAAGCGCGAGAACCGCTTCTTCGCCGGACATGACGGCGCTCTCGATCGTGGCCGGCAACGTGCCGATCCAGTCGCCCGCCAGCGCGAGATTCGCGAGCGGACGCACGGGGGGCTGCGGGAGAGGCAGGGCGGCCTGACGAATCGTCGCGCGCTTTTCCTTGACCACATGAGCCTCTGGCAGGTCGTCAGCAGACGCAGCGAGTCCAAGTTCGCGGAGAACGGGCGCGATTTCGCGCCAGACGGAGGCGGCGATTTCAGTCGTGCTCGCCTGCATCATCGCATCGGCGGCGGAGATGGTGACGCTCACATGCTCCCGCCGCACGAGAACCCATTGCGACAGCGCTCCCAGAAGGCCGCTGAAGCGCGGCTTCTCGAAGCCAGGCAGGCGGAAGTGAACGTTGAGAATCGCTTCGAAGCGCTGCGGCACAGGAAGTCGCGGCAGGAGCCGTCCGATTTCATAGGGCGGCAAAGCCAGGATCACCTGATCCTCTGGGCCGAGGGCGACGGTGCGGTCCGTCAGGCTCAAGCCGATGGCGCGTTCGCCATGGGTGACGAGATGACGCAAGCGCTGACCAGCGAGAAGCGGAACGCCCCGCGCCTGCAAGGTTTCGACCGCAGGCTGGATAAGGTCGTCGCTCAAGCCGTTCCGGGCGACGAGCAGCCGGCCTGCGCGCGGCCACAGCAGACGCCGCAGGACAGGGGCCAGACGCTTGGCCGAGGCGATGGCCGGCGGAGTGTTGAGGACAGCCATCGTCAAAGGGCTGATGAAGCTGTCCATGATGGGTCTGTCGCCGATGATGGACGCGACTGCGCAGTCCTGCGACGGAAAGGCGAGACGCATCATGCACGAAAGGTCCGCGATCCCAAGGCCGATGGGCCGGCGGGACGGTCGGAGCCAGGACCAGGGTGACAGGCCGATCCTTCGCATCGCGCCTGTGCGCAGATCATAGACAGGAAGTCCTTGTCGCTCCGGCTCGATCCATCGGTCGCGCGCATTCACGGCTTTGAGGAGCCTCACGGTGTGCCAATTCGCGGCAAACAGGACATGGGTGCCGTTGTCATGCGCGAACCCGTCGGGCGGCTGCACGGTTCGGCATCGTCCACCGGGGCGGGGCGAGGCCTCATAGAGAACAGCTTCTCCGCCTTCGCGCGTGACAGCGAGGGCTGCGCTCAGGCCGGCGATTCCGGCACCAACGATGTGGGTGCGCCTGGTCGTCATGCGGGCCTCATGGCGCGGGTGAGAAGATGGAGCTTGTCCGCCGCCGTGAGCGTGAGCCTGCCCTGCCTCATGCCCCAGCCCCGGCTGATGAGGCGGTCGAGGACGCGACGGTAATTCTCCATCATCAGGACGGCAGGCTTCAGCGCCGCCTGATCGAGCCGCCGCAGCGCCTCGTCCGCAGCCGAAAAACCTGCGCGCGCTTCCTCCGCCAGGATCTCGCAGAGGCGCGCAAATCGCGGGTCGGCGACGAGAGCGGCCGCCGGTGCGTCGCTCAGGCCGAGTTGGGTCAGGCGGGAGAGCGGAACATAGATCCGTTCGTTGGCGGCATCCTCGTCCACATCGCGCAGGATGTTCACGAGCTGCAGCGTGTGTCCGAGATCCATGGCGAAGGCGCGAGCTGCCGGCACACCGAAGATATGAACCGAGAGGGTGCCGACCGAGCCGGCCACCCGGCGGCTGTAGAGCCTGAGATCGTCCTCGGTCGCCAGGCGGACCCGCTCTGCACTGTCGGTTTCCATGCCGTCGAGAAGCGCGTGAAACTCGTCATGCGGCAGCTTGAACAGGCTCGACGCACGGGCAAGCTCCCGACCGATCGGCGTTTCGGGCGCACGGTGAAGACGGTCGATTTCCTGCCTCCAGGCGCGCAGGGCACGGATCTTCTCGAAGGCCGGAGACGCGCCGTCGGCGATGTCGTCCACGGTGCGACAGAAGGCATAAACCGCATGGATGGCGCGCCGGCGCTCATGATTCAGGCTCTGCATCCCGATCCGGAAGGACGAGCCTGAGCGGCGCACGGCTGTGGCCGTGATCCGTGCGTCGCCATTCATGGGCTTGAACACGAGACCCGGCAGCCCCGTCAGAAATGCGCGGACCATATCGATCCGGCTCACAGCGACGCGAGCGGTAACCGGATCGGTGCGGCGCAGCAGCAGGCTCAGGCGGTCGGCGAGCGCGATGGTGGCGAGGCTCTGAGCACGCAGCCGCCTGCTTTGCAGGCGCTCCGGCAGGACTCGCGCCCGATCGATCAACTCGTCCACGCGGTCGAGCAGAGCGTCGAGCACAGGGCGACGCGCAGATTGCTGCGCAGGTTCGAAGAATGCCTTCTCCCCACCGACGAGCATCGTCCATTGCAAGGGGATATAGATTCGTCCGAGGCGCTCGAGGTCGTCAGCGCAATCCTGCAGGTGGTTGAGGATCTGCAGAGCCGTGCAGAGCGCGTCGGATGGAGCATGGGCGGGCGCGCGTTCTCCATGCAGATCCAGCAGGAAGCGTCCCACCGGGTTGGCCGAAAACCGGCAGTAATCGATCAGATCCGCCCAATCGCTGATACGGGTCCGGATCGCGTCCTGCCTGAAGGCGCGCATCATCTCCCGTGCGTGCTGAATGCCGGTCCTGCGCCTGCGGTCCGCCTGATGAAGTCGCGCGGCTTCGGGGACTTTCGGATCGCCGGCGACGAGCGCCTGTTCGAGCGTATCGAGGCGCATCAGCTTTTCGGCGGCGCTCAGCTCATCTGAGTCAGCGATATCGTCGGCAGCGCGGACGAAGGCGTAAAAGGCCAGGACAGCCTCTCGATGCTCGGGAGAGAGGACCAGCGACGCAACGGGGAAGTTCTCGTCTCCGGGTTTTTTGCCAGGTCTATCGGGTTCAAGTCTTGCGCGCATGATCGTGGCTCACCCCGTTGGATAAAGCCTGCCCTTCCATCCAATCCGCCCCGTTCCGCCGATCCGCAGGAGGACGCTCCATTGGATGGCGAGGCTCGTGAGGATCGTGAAGGGATGGAGGAGGATCGAGAGAGGATTTTCGCGCGTGGCGATGGTCACCATGGCACGGGTCGCAAGCGACACAAGGGCGGCGCACAGGACGGGCCAGCCGGGCGCGAGCGGCAGAAGAGCGAAGGGCGCGACATGCCCGCCCAGGAGCAGCAGCGTCCAGATCGGCAGCGCAGTCGGTTTCGCCATGCCTTCATGGGCATTCTTGGCAAATCCGTTCCAGGCGTCATCGAGGCGCGTGTACATGCGGCAGGAAGCAATGCTTTCCCCAGGCAGGAGGTCCGTCATGTATCCCTTGCTCCGGAAGAGCCGTGCGAGCTGAATGCCGTCGTGAATCAGGGAGCGGATCGACGCATGGCCGCCTGTCGTCCGATACGCCTCCCGTTCCACGAGCATGAGCTGGCCGCAGGCAGCGCCGAAGCCGGGATGTGTCGAGGATCGCATCATCCAGATCGGCAGATAGCCGAGAAGAACCAGGTTGATGGCCGGAACGGTGAGCCACTCTCCCGGCGTCTTCATCACCTGCCGCGGAACGGCGCTGACGAGTTTTGAGGGCGTCGCCTGAGCATGGCCCGCGAGGAGAGCCGCCGCCTGAGGATGCAGCCTCACATCGGCATCGACGAACAGGAAATGCGTGCCGCGCGCATGCTGCGCGAGATGGTGGCAGGCATGCACCTTGCCGGTCCATCCCGGCGCAAGGGGCGGAGCGTCGAGCAGGCGAACGCGCGCATCGCGGGAGGCGATATCCCGAACGATGTCGGCGGTCGCGTCCGTCGAGCCATCGTTCATCACCAGAACCTCGATCCCGACGTCGCGGCTTGCGAGGGCGGCCTCGACGGCGGGGCCGATATTCGTGGCTTCGTTGCGGGCAGGAATGAGAATGGAGACGAGCGTTCCTTCCCGTGGCTGCGAGCGGGGCGTTCGCGCCAGGGTGACGAGATTGGCCAGGGCCAGTCCCGCCGGCAGGGCCGCAAGCGCGAGGAAAACCCAGCCCAGCACCGTCATGGCTGATGACCCTCATGCGAGGGGTCGAAGGGATGCCCGCGCAGGGCAGATGCGAGCCTTCGCCAGGCATCGTAGATTCCGCCGACTCCCGCCCGGCCTTCGATCACGGCGCAAAAGCGGGCGGGATCGCGCGTTTTCACATCTTCGCTCAACCGGTCGAGGATTGAAGCGAGCTCCTCGTCGAGGCGCTGGAGCCGGGCGTCTCGCGGATGATCGAGCAGATCCTTGCCCGGCATCGGTTTCCCGAACGCGATGAATGCCTCCGCGCCCCGCTCCAGCCAGAAGCCGTATTCGATGCCGAGCGGTATGACGAGGCAGTCCGGCACGACTTCGACGAGATGCGCGATCCCCGGTTTGAGGCCGAGCGGCCGCTCGCGCACATCGGCGAAGCGGCCCTGGGCCGTGATCCAGAGGGCGCGATCGGGAGAGGCGAGGATGTCTGCGCCCGTTCTCATGAAACCCGCCGCGCCGCGGGCGCTGTGCAGGTCGACGCCGAATGCGCCGATGCGGCCGAAGATCCGATAGCGCGTCAGCATCTCGGCATCGATGGGGGCATAACTCTCGTAATTCGGGAAGAAGCGGTCGGCGGCGAGAATGTAGACGGCGGCGTCCCACCAGGACGGATGGTTCGAATAGACGATGACCGGGCCGCTGCGGGGAACCGCTGGAATGCCCCATGCCGCGACGCGCAGAGCGTTCATGTGCCGGATGAAGTATCGGCGGAACACGGACACCATGAAGCGGTGAAGCGTTGCAGAGCGGCGCGCAACCGGGGAGGGGCCCGTCAGGCGGGAGCGTCTCGGATCTCCTGCGTTGCTTCGGTCCTGCTTCAAGATGCGTTCCGTAAGTCTTGCGTTTTGAGATCCGTGTCGAGGGCGTCTGCCGCGATCCAGCCGGACATCATCACCATCGGCATGCCAGGACCCGGATGCGCTGCGCCTCCCGCGAGATAGAGTCCGCCCACTTGGCGGCTGCGATTGCCCGGCTTGAAGGCCCCCATGAACCTGCCGTGGCTCGCCAGACCGTAGATGGCGCCGTTCAGCACCTTGTAGCGATCATGGATATCCTGCGGCGTGAGATGGCGCTCGACGACGATGCGCTCCTCGATATCGTGCATGCCCGCCGTTCGTTTGAGCTTGTCGAGGATGACCTGCCGGTAGGCCGGAAACATCTGCTGCCAGTCATGATGCGGTCTCAGATAGGGCGTGTGAACCAGCACATAGAGCGCTTCTCCGCCCTCCGGCGCGACGCTCGGGTCGGTCGAGGACGGCGCCGCGAGATAGCAGGTCGGGTCCGGTGCGGGCTCTCCCTGGCGATAGATCGCATCGAACTCCTCTTCAGGATCGCGCGAGAACACGAAGTCATGATGGAGGATGTGATCATATCGTTTGCGCAGGCCGAGATAGAGCACCACGCCGGAACAGGCAGGCTCGAAATCCTTGCGGGCGTAGTGCTCGCCCACCTCGCCGCCCACGAGCTCGCGATAGGTGCGGATGGCGTCCATGTTGGAGATGACGCTGTCATACGCCACCGTCGCGCCGTCGGCGAGCACGAGGCCTTTCACCGTGCCGTTCTCGATGTGCAGGGAGGCGACGTCCGAAGCCAGGATGAAGGTGGTGCCCAGGTCCGTGGCGAGTCTCACCAGCGCATCCGCCACCGCGCGCGTGCCGCCCATGGGATACCACACGCCGTCCGCAGCCTGCATATGCGCGATGGCGCAGAGCACGGCGGGCGAGCCGTAGGGAGACGAGCCCACATATTGCGTGAAGTGATCGAGCATCTGCGCCAGGCGCTCGTCCTTCACCTTCGACCGGATGGTACCCGCGACGGAGGAGCCCATGCGCAGGGACAGCACGTCCCTCAAGGTGGCGGGATTCATGTTGGCGCGGATATCGATGGTGTCGAACAGATCCTCCACGGGCTTCCAGAAGAAGAAGCGCTCGGAGATGTCGTGGAGATGCGCCGAGATGTCCTGGAAGCGCCTGTAGCCTTCGCCGGCCCGTGTCCCGGGCGCGAAACGGTCCATGGCTTCGGCCATGGCGGCGACATTCTCCTGCAGGTCGATCTGCGAGCCATCGTCGAAGAAGCAGCGCCATTGCGGATCGAGTCGCACGAGCTCGAGATAGTCGCCCATGCGGCGTCCGGCTTCTGCGAAGATTCGCTCCAGGACGCGGGGTACGGTGAGGATCGTCGGTCCCATGTCAAAGCGAAAGCCGCCGTCATGCAGCACGGCCGCCTTGCCGCCGAGCCAGGTGTTCTTGTCGTAAAGCGTGACCTTGTGACCGCGTGCAGCCGCCACGCAGGCTGCGGCCAAGCCTCCCAGACCGCCGCCGATCACGGCGATGGAACTTTCTCGAACGCTCACGAAAGTCCTCCTGCATGGCGTTCAGGCGATTTCGCACCGCTGACGCCCCGTTGGTTGTAGGAAGCAGCCGGTCCGCTTCAAGCGCGCACCTCACACGATGGCTTCTCCAGCCGTGGTGGGTTCCGGCTCCGGATCCTGCGCGCCGGCTCGCCGACGCGCACGATCTTCCAGCAGGAGACGCGCGGTGATTCGTGCACCCTCGTAGATGACCGGCAGTCCGCTGCCGGGATGCGTGCCGCCGCCCACCAGATAGACATTGCGGCCGAACCGGTTGTGGGGCCGGAAGTAGAGCATCTGGCCAAGATTATGGGCGAGATTGAAGGTGGCGCCTTCGTAAACCGAAAATTCATCCTGCCAGCTGCGTGGTGTGACCATGCGCTCGAAGCGGATGCGTTTCTCGATGTCTCGGAGGCCCAGGAGCTTCAGCCGTTCGAGCGCGATCCTGCGATAGCGCGGCGCCTCCTGTGCCCAGTCGATGTCGCAGCGCAGGTTCGGAACCGGCACGAGAACGTAAAGGCTCGTATGCCCTGCGGGAGCAAGGCTCGGGTCGGTGGCCCCGCCGTGCTGCACATAGATCGAAGGCTCGTCGGACAGAACGCCTTGGGTGATCTCGCGAATATTGCGCTCGTAGTCGCGCGCCAGGAGGATGGTGTGATGGGAAAGATCGCCCACCTCGCCCTCGATGCCGAGATACAACATGAAGGTGGAGCACGAGAGCTTGGCGCGATCGAGCTTCCGGTTCTTCCAGCGAGGGCGCATGGGCTCCGGCACGAGGCGGCGCATGGCGTGGCCGAAATCCCCGTTCACCACGATGGAGCCCGCACCAAAGCGTTCGCCGCCGGCTTCAACACCGACAGCCTCGCCGCGATCGTAGAGAATGCGATCGACCCGCGTGTTCAGACGGATCTCGACGCCCATCTTGCGGGCGACCCGGGCCATGGCCTCTGAAACAGCGCCGCACCCGCCGAGCGGGTGATACACGCCATGCTCGTATTCGAGGAACGAGAGGATCGTGAACAGGCTCGGACACTGGAACGGCGACATGCCGAGATATTTCGTTTGGAACGAAAAGGCGAGGCGCACACGCGGATCCGAGAAATAGCGCTTGAGATCGCTGTCCACGGTCGAGAACGGCCTCAATCGGGGAAGCGCCGCAAGCATGGCGGGGGAGACGAGATCGGCAGGGCTTGAGAAGGCCTGCTCGAGCACTGGCCGGAAAGCCTCGAGCTTCGCGCGGTTATCGTCGAGAAAACGCTGCACGTTGCTGGCATCGGCCGGCGCGAAACGGGCGATTTCCTGTTCGAGGCGCGGCGGATCGGCGGTGGCGCGAATCTCGCCTCTGCCTTCAAAAACGAGATGATATTGCGGATCGAGACGCTTGAGGGCGACATGGTCCTCCAGCCGCTCGCCGCAGGCCTCGAAGATATCCTTCAGAACGCGTGGATAGAGAAAGAACGTCGGGCCGATGTCGAACTTGTAGCCTCCCGGCGCCTGGATCGTTCGCGTGCGCCCGCCGACGGCTGATTCGCCTTCGAAGATCGTGACGGGTGTGCCTTCGCGCGCCAGCAGCATGGCACAGGCAAGCCCCCCGGGGCCGGCCCCGACGATGGCAACGCGCGACGACGAAGCACCCGACATGCCCGGCATTCCTTGTGCAAGCAGGACGACGAGACGCCCAGGAGCCTGCTCGAAATAGATCACGCTCGGCATGCGGCTAGAGGGGCCTCTCCCAAAGAGCAAAGTATTTGCCAATGGCGCAGAGAAAATGAAACCTTGTCTCAGATAGAATTGGCCTGATCCCTTTGCGTGCAGGCTATAACCGGCGCGAACGCGGGCTCCTCCAGCGATGAGTGGGCGGCTCAAAAAATCGAAGTGCCTTATTCTTGCCTTTTTAAAGTTGAGCTTCACTTCCAATTGAAACGGAAGGGGAGACGATTTTTGAAGAACATCCTCACCCGCGTGTCAGCGATCGCACCACTTCTATTCGTTGCGGCATGCAATACGACCGCCTCCAACGATCCCGCATCCACGGGGTCCATCTCACAAGCCGCCTTGGGCAAGGAACTCCAAAGAGGCACCGCCTCCTGGTATGGCCCAGGCTTCCACGGCCGTCGGACCGCGAGCGGAGAGCGGTTCAACTCCTCCGACATGACGGCGGCCCACCCTTCCCTGCCTTTCGGCACGCGACTGCGGGTCGTCAACGAATCGAATGGCCGCTCGGTCGTCGTTCGGATCAATGACCGCGGGCCCTATGCCCACCGACGGATCATCGATCTGGCCAAGGGGCCGGCTCAAGCCCTGGGTCTGACCTCCACGGGTGTCGGATATGTCTCCCTGCACCGCCTCGACTAGGATTTGCTTCCGACATTAGGCGCTTCTTAATTCCTGGCAGCGATTCTGGCTCCGATTCGGGACCAAGGGTTGCTTATATGGAATCGAGATCGTCTCAGCCGACGAATGTCATCCGCTTTCCGGGCGCGCGCTCGTCGGCCAATCCCCGCCGCGATCAGAAGAGCCTCATGGATGCGGTCTATGCCGCAGGCTCGCTGCCGATTGCTGCGGATGATCGAGCAGCCAAGGACCTCGCGACGAGGCTCAACATCTTCGGTTTCGTCGTCATCGATGAAGTCCAAAGCGACGGCACGGCGCGCCGTCTGCGCCCCTCCGAGGCGTTCCAGGCGAGCACGTTGCGCCCCTGGCGCGTCTCTAAGCCCTCAAGTCGGTATCGGGTCGATGACCAATGGCCCGAGACGGACCGGGATCTCTTCGCTGCGCTTCTAGCCTGACCGCTCAGGCCTCGCCTTTCTCTTTGCCTGAACTATCTCCTGCCGCACAGCTGAGAATTTCATCTTCGCTGGCGCTGAATTTTCGTGTGCGGGACAAAGGCAATGCATCTGGTGCAGATTCTTCTGCCGCTGGCCGATGACGCAGGCCGCCGGTTCCACGGGCAGGCCTATGGTCGTGTCCGGACGGAATTGGCCGAGCGCTTCGGCGGCATTACGAGTTTCACCCGCGCACCGGCGGAGGGCGTCTGGAAAGAGGGCGGCCGTACCACCCATGACGATATCGTGGTGTTCGAGGTCATGGCCCGCGAAATCGATCACGCCTGGTGGGAGAAATACCGTGCCGAGCTGGAGCGCCGCTTCCAGCAGGAAACCATCGTCGTCCGCGCCATCAAGGTGGAAATGCTTTAGCGGCGGAACCCGGACCTTCCTGCTTCGCTTGTCGTGTCACAGAACGGAGCAGTGCCATGTCGAAACCTCTCGTCGTGTCCATTCCCCATAACCTTGGCAAGGCGGAGGCCCTGCGCAGGCTTCAGGGCGGAATGAGCGGACTGAAATCGCAGTTCGGCGACAAGATTGCCTCCATCGACGAAAGCTGGACCGGTGACCGGATGGATTTTCGCGTCGGCGCCATGGGACAGACCGTCAGCGGCAATGTCCAGGTGATGGAGGAGCAGGTTCGCGTGGAAGTGCAGTTGCCGTGGTTGCTGGCCGTGATTGCGGACAAGGCAAAGACCTTCATCCAAAAGCAGGGAACCCTGATGCTGGAGAAGAAGTGATGCGGCTGTACATCATGAATAGTCGTTCATGAACATGAATGCAGATGGAACCAAATAGCACCGACTGCGTTAACTAGACGATTGCGCCCGCGCCCCTTCGCCAGAGCGCTTCACTTAAGACATCGCATTATTCGCCCCGGACCGTGATTTTCCGTCCGACCGTGACAACACAACTGCACTTGAGGATCGCGCTATGCATGAGCGTTTGATGACGCAGTCGCATGCCTTCCGTTCGCCATCTCCGGCCCATTCAGAAAAGCCTCTCCTCGTCTGCTTCTCCCATCTTCGTTGGAACTTCGTCTGGCAGCGACCGCAACATCTGCTCAGCCGCGCAGTCAAGCATTACGATGTGCTCTTTGTCGAAGAACCCATTTTCCAGGCCGGCATCAAGCCGCACTTGGACGTCAGCACCCGCCCGCAGGGTGTGACTGTTGCCGTGCCCATGCTCCCCGAGGGGCTCTCTTCCGAAGACGTGGTCGTAGAGCAGCATGACCTCATCGAAACACTGATCGGGCGCGAGGCCAGCGGCCCGCGCGTGTTCTGGTACTACACACCGATGGCTATGGCATTCAGCAGTGACCTCGAGTGCGATCTGTGCGTCTACGACAACATGGATGAATTGTCCCTGTTTCGCGGCGCCTCGCAGCATCTGCTCGATCTCGAGAACGCGCTCTTCTCGCGCTGCGACCTCGTTTTTACCGGTGGCATGAGCCTTTACGAGGCCAAGAAGAACCGCCACCGCAGCGTGCATGGTTTCCCATCATCCATCGACTTTCACCACTTCTCTCAGGCCCGCTCGATCCACCAGGATCCCGAGGATCAGGCGCAGATTCCTCATCCTCGCCTCGGCTTCTTCGGCGTCGTCGACGAGCGGATGGATATCGACCTGCTGTCGCAGGTCGCCGATCTGCGCCCCGACTGGCAGTTTGTCATGATCGGGCCGGTGGTCAAGATCGACCCCGCCACCTTGCCGCAGCGGCCAAACATTCATTGGCTCGGTGGTCGGGACTACAAGGAACTGCCGCATTACCTCTCCGGCTGGGACGTAGGCTTCATGAATTTCGCGCTCAACGAGTCGACGAAGTTCATCAGCCCCACGAAGACGCCGGAATTTCTCGCGGCCGGGGTCCCGGTCATCTCGACGCCCATCAACGATGTCGTGAAGCCCTATGGGGAAAAGGGCCTTGTTGAGATCGCCCGGACTGCCGACGAGGTGGTTGCCAAGGTCGAAACCATTCTGGCTCGCCCCAAGGATGCTTGGCTGGCAAAGGTCGACAAGCACTTGTCGCAGGGTTCCTGGGACAAGACATGGGCATCGATGCACAAGCTCATGCTCGATGCCACCGGAGTCGCGACGGTGGATCGTCCCGCCGCTGCCTCTCTTCCGATCTATGCCACCACCCCTGCGGAGTGACCTGAATGTATGACTGGCTTATTGTCGGGGCCGGCTTTGCGGGTTCTGTTCTGGCTGAACGTCTTGCCAACGAGCGCAATGACCGTGTCCTTCTCATCGACCGCCGCAACCATATCGGCGGGAATGCCTATGATCGCTACGACGATGAGGGGCTCCTGATTCATCAGTACGGCCCCCATATTTTCCACACGAATTCGAAGCAGATCTTCGATTACCTCTCCCGTTTCACCGAATGGCGCTTCTACGAGCACAGGGTGCTGGCCGAAGTGGATGGCATGCAGGTGCCGATCCCGATCAATCTCGACACAGTCAACAAACTGTATGGGCTGAACCTCACCTCGGAGCAGTTGCAGGATTGGTTTGCACAGCGCGCCGAGAAGATCGGAGAGATCCGGACCTCCGAGGATGTCGTGGTCTCCACGGTGGGACGTGAACTCTATGAAAAGTTCTTCCGCGGCTATACGCGCAAGCAATGGGGGCTCGACCCGTCGGAGCTCGACAAATCGGTCACCTCGCGCGTTCCGACCCGCACGAACCGGGACGACCGCTATTTTACGGACGAGTTCCAGTTCATGCCGAAGCACGGCTATACCCGGATGTTCGAGAAGATGGTCAGCCATCCGAACATCCACGTCATGACCCACGCCGACTACGACGACGTGAAGCACATCGTACCGCATCGGCGCGTCATCTATACGGGTCCGATCGACGAGTACTTCAGCTTCCAGTTCGGCAAGCTGCCATATCGCTCCCTGCGCTTCGAGCATGTCACCCTCGACAAGCCCTGGCACCAGTCGGTGGGCGTGGTGAACTATCCGCAGACGAACGATTTTACCCGCGTGACGGAATACAAGCATCTCACCGGGCAGGAGCACTCCAAGACCGCACTGACCTACGAGTATCCATCCGCCGAAGGCGATCCCTACTATCCAATCCCGAAGCCTGAGAATCAGGAGCTCTTCAAGAAGTACGAGCGCCTGGCTCTCGCGACACCCGATGTGTGGTTCGTCGGCCGCCTTGCCACCTACCGCTATTACAACATGGATCAGATCGTCGGTCAGGCACTTGCCACCTTCCGGCGCATCAACGAGTCGTTGCCAACGGGCGCTGACACGTCGATCGTCAGGGCGATGCCCTCATCGGCAGCCCTGGTCTCATGAGGGATGACATTCATCGAACGATCCGTGCTGAGCAACATTTCTACGATTCTGATTAAGTGGCTCGGAGTTGAGTGATGAAGCGACCTCTGGAGCTTTGGGGCGGTATTGAATGCACCATCGCGCGCGTTGGCGATGATTACCGCGACCAGAGCCTGGAGACCGGGTACAGCAACCGCATCGAGGATCTCGACCGCATTGCCGAACTCGGTATCCGGACGCTGCGCCATCCGGTTCTCTGGGAGACGATCTCTTCCGAGAGCCCGGACCGCGCGGACTTCACATGGCATGACGAGCGGATCACGAGGCTCAGGGATCTCGGCATCCGCCCCATTGCCGGCCTGTGCCATCATGGCAGCGGCCCCCGCTATACCCATATGCTCGATCCGGCCTGGCCGGAGCTTCTGGCGCGCCATGCCGCCAATGTCGCCGAGCGCTATCCGCATATCGAGCTCTATACGCCGGTCAACGAGCCGCTGACCACGGCCCGGTTCTCCGGCCTCTACGGCCACTGGTACCCGCATGGCACGAGCTATGAGGCTTTCCTCAAGATCCTCGTGAACGAATGCAAGGCCACCGTCCTGTCCATGCGAGCCATCCGCAGGGTGCGCCCGGATGCCCAGCTCGTCCAGACGGACGACATGGGCAAGACCTTCTCGACGCCCTTGCTGGCCTATCAGGCCGAGCACGAGAACGAGCGGCGGTTCCTGGGCTTCGATCTCCTCTGCGGCATGGTGGATCGGGATCACCCCTGGTGGCGGATACTGCTCGATCACGGCGTCAGCGAGGCGGATCTCGAACTGCTCCTCGAAGCCGATGCCGCACCCGACATCATCGGCATCAATCATTATCTGACGAGCGAGCGGTACCTCGACGAGAACGTGAAGCGCTACCCTCAGCATCATTGGGGTGGCAATGGCCGTCACACCTATGCCGATGCCGAGGCCGTGCGCATGCCGCTGCCCGCAGAGGATCTCGGCCCCGCGGCCCGGCTCCGGGAGGTCTGGGAGCGCTACAGGCGGCCTGTGGCCGTCACCGAGGCCCATCACGGCAGTTCGCGCGACGATCAGCTGCGCTGGCTCATCGAGGTGTGGAACGACGTCAACACCTTGCGCGATGAAGGAGCCGACATCCGGGCGGTGACCGTGTGGTCCCTGTTCGGCGCGGTGGACTGGAATTCCCTCCTCACGCAGAGGAACGGGTTCTACGAGGCGGGCCCGTTCGACGTGCGCGCGCCGGAGCCGCGTCGGACCGCCCTGGCCCATGCGGCGGAGGCCTTGGCGAAGACCGGCAGCTACGATCATCCGGTTCTCGATCGCGCAGGCTGGTGGAAGCGCGATATTCGCTTCTACAAACGTCCTGCGAAACAGTCCCGCTCCTGCTGGCTTGCGGACGAGCCGCGCCAGCTTCTGATTACCGGCGCAACGGGGACCCTGGGCAGGGCCTTCTCACGGCTTGCGGAGTTCCGCGGCCTCAATCACGTTCTGCTCTCGCGCAGCGACATGGACATCGCCGATGCGGATAGCGTGAGGGAGGCCCTGCGCTGCCACAGGCCATGGGCCGTCATCAACACTGCAGGCTATGTACGTGTGTCCGAGGCCGAGAACGATGCGGAGGCGTGTTTTCGCGAGAATGCTCTGGGGGCGGAGGTGCTCGCGAAGGCCTGCGCGGAAAGAGGCGTTCCGCTCGTCACCTTCTCGTCCGACCTTGTCTTCGACGGTACGCTCGACAGGCCTTACGTGGAAAGCGACGAAGTCAATCCCACGACGGTCTACGGAGCGAGCAAGGCAGAGGCCGAGCAGCGGGTCCTGGCGGAACACGACAAGGCCCTCATTATCCGCACGAGCGCCTTCTTCGGCCCCTGGGACCACTACAATTTCGTCTGGTCGATCCTCAATACCCTGAGCAAGGGGGAGGGCGTAGAGGCGAGCGTCGACGTCGTGTCGCCGACCTATGTGCCGGACCTCGTCAATACCTCCCTCGATCTTCTCATCGATGGAGGAACCGGAATCTGGCACATGGCCAATATCGGGGAAGTCTCATGGCGGGATCTCGCCGCGCGGGCGGCCGAGAAGGCAGGCTTCGATCCGGACCTTGTGACCGGCGCCGGCGACCTGCCGGTTCTCAGGACAGCTTTGTCGACGGAGCGCGGAGTCCTGATGCCTCGCCTCGAGAGCGCGCTTGATCGCTTCTTCATCGACAGCGAAGTGGAGTGGTCGGAGGAGACACTCAACGTGGCCGCCGAGTAGTCGCCTTTCAGGATACGAAATGGGAACGGCGCGGATCTCTCCGCGCCGTTTGCTGTTTCAGCCGTGCGGTCCGATCACGCGGCGGCTTCCGCGGCGCGCACGGCTTCTTCAAGACGTGCGGCACGGGACTCGACCGCCAGTTCAACGAGCGCATCCGTCAGGATGGTCGCCGTCGGATCGGCAAGCGGTGCGTCGCGCAGCAGGCGCATCGTCGAGGTGACCAGGCGCCCGCGCCCGTAGGAGCGCTCGACGCCCAGCGCGACCGGCTTGTGGATCCAGCCGACCACGAGACCGGCGAAGACGCGGGCCTGGAAGTCCAGCAGGTTGCAGCCGGAGATCACGTATTCCGGCAGCACGCGATCCATGGTTTCGTCGAGCAGCGGGCCCGACGGGAAGCGGGAGAAGTGACCCGAACGACGCAGCCATCCGAACGACGAGGCCCAATCGCCCGACCAGAGGGTACCATGGCGTGGCTGCACCTTCACCGCCTGCCAGTGCGGGAAGAACGGATAGAGGCTCATGTCCTCTTCCGGCAGCAGCAGGAGCTTGGCGCCGGCGCGCACGTGGTCCGCGATTTGCTTGTTGTGCGTGCGGGCGACCACGAGCGTCGATTCCTCGAAAGCCCGGGCGATCGTGTAGCCCAACGCGCGGAAACGCTCGCGAATGTCCTCATCCGGCGACCACACCAGTTCGCGCGCATGCACGGGTCGTGTGCGCTTCGGATGGACGGCGATGTCGTGGTGGTTCTGCGCGATGACACGGCCGTCGGAGGCGCGGATCGTCATGCTGATGCGCCGAAGCGATGGCTCATCGATTTCGGGGACCTGCAACTCGACGCGGCCGAGATCGACCACCGCCGGTGCTTCGATACGCGGCAGGTCGATGCTTTGCGTTTCGTTGCAGAGACTGATTTCAAGTTTACAGTCTTCAAGAGCCGGGCCCGCGCCATGTGACACGGCGAGTTCCAGAAGCACCGTCTCGCCCGCCCAATAGGAGGCGCGTTCCCATTTCGGTACGATCACCGTATCCGAGTTGATGATGTGGAACAGCTCGTGAAACACGCGCGGATTCCGGCGCATGTCGAGGAGCCCGTTCGATTCCCAATGGCAATCGTGCAGTTCGGTGATTACGTAGCCGGCGAGGTTGGGCTTCCGGCGCATGGCTTCGATCTCGTACTTGAGCGCGCGGAACTGCTGCCATTGCGCGGCGATCACGAAGCGGCGCAGGTCGCCGAACACGCGATCCAGGCTCCAGTCCGAGAAACGGTTCTCGACGCCGTGGGCATACATCACGCCCTCGCCCCAGTCGTGACCCGTCTCGAACCACCAGGGTTCCTCGCCCTTGGAATTGCGGAGGTCCTTGGGATAGGGCAGGCCCCAGTTGCCGAACTCGGAGCACATGAGCGGTTCGCGGCCAGTGATCACCGCATCGCCATGGGGCGAGTAGAGCCAGGAGGCGCGGTTCGAGAGTTCGTCCACGAACTGGTCCCACTGCGCCCGGTGATCCGGGTAGGCGGCATAGAAGTGATAATCCGCAATGTCGGATTCCACATGGAAGCTCGGGGCGAGCGGCGAGTTGTCGACGACGAGGCGCGTCGGGTCGTAGGCCTTCAGCCATGCGAACGTGCGCTTGAGCCAGTCGCGGTGGTCCGCGTCATTGACGAGGTCGACGCCCCAGTTCTCGTTGATGATCGTCCAGATGATGATGGAAGGGTGGTTGCAGTCGCGGTCGACGATGCCTTTCAGGAGCTTTTCCTTGCGGCCGCGGGAGCGGTCGGTGGCCATGCCGCCGTTCGGAAGCTCGGTCCAGATCAGCATGCCCATGCGGTCCGCCACTTCGTAATAGCGCGGATCAGCCGCCTTGATGTGGCAGCGCAGGCAGTTGAGGCCGAGCTCCTTCGCCTTTCGGAACTGGTCTTCGAGGAACTCCACGGACGGCACGGTGCAGATCGTGTCCGGGTAGTAGTCCTGATCGAGAGCCGCGCGGAGATAAATCGGCTCGCCGTTGAGGTAGAACATCCCGTTTCGCGTCTCGATGGTTCGAAAGCCGAAATTGTCGGCGATCTCGTCCTTCACCTCGCCGTCACGCACGAGCTGCAGGCGAATGCGGTAGAGGTTCGGATGATCAGTGGACCATGGCTGCACGTCTGCGATGGTCAGCTCGAAGGGCATGCTGGTGACGCCGACCTGGGTCTCGTGCGTCTCCTCCAGAACGACCTGCCCGGAAGGATCCGTGATGGAGATGCGGATCTGCGTGGCATCCGTGAGCGGGCGGGCGAAGAACACGCCCGATGTCACGCGGCCCGTCGCGAGATGGGGCACGAGGCGCACTCGGTTCATGTGGTCGGGAATGCGGCGTTCCAGGTAGACCGATTGCCAGATTCCGGAGAGCGGACCGTACCAACTCTGCTTGCCGAAGGGGATTTCGGCGAACGGCGAATCCGGGAACTCGGCCGGGTTGTCCGTCGGCGAGTCGACGCGAACCTTGATCTCGTTCGCCCCCGGCTTGAGATGGGGCGTCACATCGAACGAGAAGGGCAGGAACCCTCCCTCGTTATGCCCGACCGCTTCGCCGTTGATGAAGACCTTCGTGTTGTGGAAGACGGCGCCGAAGCGGATCCAGATGCTGTCGTGCAGCCACGCTTCGTCGATCTCGACCGTCTTGCGATAGATGCCGATTCCCGCCCGCATCCGCAGGTCCGAGAACTGAGCCTGCCAGGGACTTGGCACCACGATCTCGCGAACCTCAGCCGGGCCCGACAGGCGATCGTCGGCGACGTGCAAAAATTCCCAAGTCCCGTCCAGGCTGATGCGATTGTCCTGCATGATTTCTCCTTGAATCAGCGATTACCCAAGGGCGCCCAAGACGGCGAAAAAATGGCTGCGGACGGGGAGACGAATGCCCAGCCATGGGGTGCGACAATCGATGCTTCCAAGCTCGCCCGAACCATCGGTCCTCATCCCTGACACTGATGTGTGGCCCGTCACGAACAACGGCGGAGCGCAGCATTGGATCCAGCGGGGAGGGATGCGACCGGAGGGCGGAAGCGACAAGAGGAAACGCCCGCGAACTTGGCAGGAACCGCCCCTCGCATCTGGCGTTGCCCTCACAACGCCGAGCCTTGCTGCTCGCCCGGTATCCCTGCTTTGTAAGAGGCTTCAGATGGCTCAACAGATTCCCGACGATCGCGCCCGCCAGGGTGCTTCCGGCCGCCCGGTTCTGGGCGTTCTCATCGGCTCGCTCCTGCTGCTCGCGATCGCGGTCGGCAGCTATCTGATCTGGGCCGGGGCGCAGTCGCCCGACGATCCCGGCACGGATGCCGCCCGCTCCGAAGCGACCGGCTCGACGACCGGCTCGTCCGATTCCAATCCCACCAACCGGATCTCGCCCGCCAATCCAGCCTATCCGGCCCCGGACGCTCAGCCTTCGGCCAATCCGACTCCGAACCAGTAGACGATCAAGTTGTTCGGAAAAGCCTGGATGGCGGGCCTGTCCAGGCTTTTTTGTTGCTCTCCGCCTGCCCGGCGGCGAGTTTTCGCCTTATTGATTCGCGAAGGAACCCGCCCGTTAGGGAACGCGATAGGGCAGACTGAATGATCGGGATTGGACTGAAGCGGCTTGTTTCGGCTGCAATCGTTGCGTGCGGCCTGGTCTCGGGAGGCTTGTCCCTGGCCCAGGAGGGCCAGACGCCAGCCCCGGCGCAGCCTGAGACGCAGCAGGCTCCTGCCGCCCCACCGCCGGCATCACCGCAGGCTCCCGAGGCGCCCGCCAGCAATGTTTCGGCGGAAACCAGGGCGGCGCGGGCCAAGCTTGAGGGCTTCAAAGCGGATCTCGACCAGAAGGAGCTGGCCCTGCAGGGGCGTGCGCATTCCGATGCGGAGCTGCAGAACCTGCGTCAGCAGATCGAGCCCATCATCGCCGAGATCCGCAAGGTGATCGACGAGCAGACGCCTCGCCTCGAAGCCAGCCGCCAGCGCCTGTCCCAGCTCGGACCGAAGCCCGCGAGCGGTCAGCCCGAGGAAAGTCCCGATGTGGCGCAGGATCGCGCCGAGCGCGAGGCGGCTGTTGCCGAGCTCGACGAGACTCAGCGTCTCGGGCGCGCCCTGCTGGTTCAGGCGGAGCAGCTGAGCGCCCAGATCGGAGACCTGCGGCGTACGGCATTCATGCGTGCGCATTTCGAGCAGACCGACGGAATTCTCAGCCCCACGCTCTGGATGAACGTGGTTCAGGCGATTCCGCGCGAGCTGAGAGCCCAGCGGATCGTGCTGGGCGATGCCCTTGATCAGATCCAGCGGAGAGCGACGCTCGGCGTTCTCCTGGTTCTCGGCTTGGCGATTGGTGTGGCGATCGCGCTTTATATCGGCCGTCGCTCGATCGCCCCGCGTCTCGTGCGGCGCGACCCGGCCATCACCGACCCCCACCGGCGCAGTCGTCTGCTGGCCGCTCTCGGCGTACTCGTTCTCGGCGCGGGCCCCGCCATCGCGGGAAGCTGGATCGTCTGGGTCGCCTTCGATTCGGCGGATGTCGTTTCGCCCCGCCTGGAGGAAGTGGTGCGCTCGATCCTCGGAGGCCTGGCCTTCATCGCCTTCGTGCGCGCGCTCATCGATGCCATTCTTGCACCGGGCCACACCTCCTGGCGCCTGATCCCCGTCAGGGACGCCTCCGCCGCGCGCATCATGGGCTTCTCCGTGACCCTTGCGACCGTAATGGTGATCGGCAAGGTGATCGAGGCCTTCAATAAGGCCATCGCCGCGGCTCTGCCGATCACAGTGATCACCCGGGCCGTGTTCGCGCTCGTGATGGCGCTGCTCTTCGCCGAACTGCTGCGCCGGTTCGCAGCGCGCGAGAGCCAGGACGAGGCCTGTCTCGGCCCTTATGTGCCGCAGGATGTCGATATCGGCGGCCCATTGAGGAGCCTCGGCTGGATCGTGGTCGCCGTCGTCATCGGAGGCGTGCTGAGCGGCTACACGGCTCTCGCCTCCTTCGTGGTCGAGCAGGCGGTGTCGATCTCCACCGTGATCGCAATGCTGATCCTCTGCATTGCGCTTGCCGACGAGTTCATTGCCGGGTCTCTCCGCAGTCAGAGCAGACTCGTCACGGCGCTTCAGGCCAATACCGGTATTCGCCGGCGCTCTCTGGAGCAGATTGGCGTCCTCATGAGCGGTGTGGCGCGGCTGATTCTCATCATCGTCGCCATTCTTCTGGTTCTTCTGCCCTGGGGCGTCGAGTCGACGGATGTCACCAGCTCGCTGCGTGCCCTGTTCTTCGGCTTCAATGTCGGCGATGTCACGATCTCGCTTTCCTCGATCCTGATCGCGGCGCTGCTCTTCGCGGCGGGATTTACCATCACGCGCGTTATCCAGCGCTGGCTCGACAACACCTTCCTGCCGGCGACCGATCTCGATGCGGGTCTGCGCAACTCGATCCGCACGGCGGCAGGTTATGTGGGCATCATCACCGCGGGCGTGGTGGCCTTCACCTATCTGGGGCTGAGCCTCGAGCGCCTGACCATCGTAGCCGGCGCCCTGTCGGTGGGTATCGGTTTCGGCCTGCAATCCATCGTCAACAATTTCATCTCCGGCCTCATCCTGCTGTGGGAGCGTCCGATCCGCGTGGGCGATCTCGTGGTGGTCGGTGACGGTGAGGGCTATGTGCGCCGGATCAACGTGCGCTCCACGGAGATCCAGACCTTCGACCGCTCGACCTTGATCGTTCCCAATTCCAATCTGATCTCCGGGATCGTGCGGAACCGGGTGCGCAACGACCGCGTCGGCCGCGTGCTCGTTTCGGTTCCCGTGCCGCGGACGACCGATCCCGACCTGATCGCGGACATCATGCGCCGTGCCGCGCTGGCGCACCGGGAGGTGATGAGCGAGCCGAGCCCGCGCGTTGTCTTCAAGAAGGTGACGGAAAACACCATCGACTTCGATCTCGTCTGCTTCGTCGACGACATCGATGCGGCGGGCCGCGTGTCGAGCGACATCTATTTCGAGATCTTCCGGGGCCTGCGGAAGGCGGGCATCGGTGTACCTGCACCTGCGGCAGCTCCCGAGCCGAAGGACGATGAGGAGAAGGCGGACGAATCCCAAAAGAAGGGCGATGAGGATGAAACCTTAACCCTTCTCAAGCATAAGTCTCCGGCATGAAAACTCTTCTCTGCTCGACCTTCGCGGCCCTCGTGCTGGTGGGATGCCAGTCCGGTCAGCCAAGCCGCTCGCAAATGCCGAGCTTCTACGCGTCGATGGCCAATGCCGGCGCCGTGGTGGATGGAGCAATGGCGCGCGACATGATCGGCGCCTATCGCCGCAACAATGGATTGGGACCTCTGATCCTCGATCCTGAACTGCAGATGGCCGCGCAGGCGGAAGCGGATGCCATGGCCGCGGCAGATAGACCGAGCTCTGCCGATGCCTTCAAGAGCCGACTGGGTGCGTCCGGATACTCGTCTCCTGCTGCCAATCTCTCGGCCGGGTACCACACGCTTGCGGAAGCGTTTTCCGGTTGGCGGGAGAGCCCGCAGCACAACCGCGTGCTGCTCGACCCCAATGCCGCGCGGATCGGCATCGCAACCGCTTATACGCCCAACTCCAAGTACAAGGTCTATTGGGCCCTGGCGGTCGCGGCAGACAAGCGCTGAACCTGAGCTTGGCCTCGACCTTGGTCTTCTTGGCGCAGGCTGGAACCGAAAAGGAAGCGTAGCTCTTTAGCCTTAACGCCAGTGTCGGCGTAAAAGAGTGCGTTTTCAAAGGCGATGCCGGATTTCGATCCCAAGTTGGGCAAGCAGATGCCTCCGCCGCCTGCGACCGGGAGCAGCCAGGAGGTTCAGCCCGGTCAGGAGCAGACCCTCGCCAAGCAGGCGGCCCGTGCTGCCGCGCATCAAACGGGCGAGAGCCCGATCCCTGCACAGGAGCCTGCTCCCAGCATCGGGCATGAACTTTTCCACCTGTTCCGGGATATGTTCCGGAAGCGGAAAGGCTGGCCGATGCTGCGGCTGGCGATCGCCATCGTCGCCGTCCTCGTTGGAAACATGATCGGGCAGGTGAGGCTGAACCAGTGGAACGGCGCGTTCTTCGATGCCGTGGAAAAGCGCGATACGTCAGCCTTCTTCCATCAGCTCCTCGTCTTCCTCTTCATCGTGGCCGCGCTTCTCGCCTGCGTGGTGGCGCAAACCTGGCTTCAGGAGAGGCTCAAGATCCGCTTGAGGCAGCGTCTCACGCAGATCCTGCTCGATCTCTGGCTCAGGCCCAATCGCGCTTATCAGCTCGGCTTCATGGGGGAGGCCAGTGCGCAACCCGACCAGCGCCTGCAGGAGGATTGCCGGCTTTTCTCGGAACTATCGACCGAGCTCGGCGTGGGCATGCTGCAGGCTTTCCTGCTGCTCGTAAGCTTCATCGGCGTCCTGTGGACCTTGTCCGGAACGACGACCTTCGTCATCCAGGGCAACGAGATCTCGATTCCCGGCTACATGGTGTGGGTGGCCATCGGCTATGCGGGCATCGGTTCCGGCCTCACCTGGCTCGTCGGGCGCCCCATGATCCGGCTCAACACGTTGCGCTATGCGCGGGAGGCCGATCTTCGCTTCGCCCTGGTGCGGGTGAACGAGAGTGCCGAGAGCGTGTCCCTCTACAACGGTGAGGCTGACGAGCGGCGCAATCTCGATGAGTTCGTCGAGGCTGTCCTCAGGGCGACGCGCCGCCTCTCGGGCGGTCTGGCTCGCCTGACCTGGATCACCTCCGGCTATGGATGGCTTGCCATCGTGGTGCCGATCCTTGCCGCTGCGCCGGGCTATTTCAGCGGGCGGCTGTCCTTCGGCGGCATGATGATGGTGGTCGGCGCCTTCAATCAGGTGCAGGCGGCCCTGCGCTACTTCGTCGACAACTTTCCAAAGATCGCCGACTGGCGCTCGGCGGTCCTGCGCGTTGCCACCTTCCGTCAGGCAGCCGTCGATCTGGACGAAGTCACCGCGGAGAACGGCCAGATCTGCATCGAGCCTCACCCGAAAGGCTGGCTCAGCTTCGAGGGGCTCTCGATCTCGCTCAACGACGGCAGCATTCTCATCGAGGACGCGACCGCCGAGATCCAGCCGGGCGAGCGCGTGCTGATCATGGGCGAATCCGGTGCGGGCAAGAGCACATTGTTCAGGGCACTGTCGGGCCTCTGGCCCTGGGGCTCCGGAACCATTCGCATTCCTCCCGGGAACGAGATGATGTTCCTTCCGCAGCGCCCCTATCTTCCGCTTGGCACGCTTCGGGCAGCGCTCAGCTATCCGGCTTCGCCCGACACCTTCGGCGAGGAAGACGTCCATGCTGCCCTGGAGCGCTGCGGTCTTGGCGAGTTCGTGGACATGCTCGACAGGCACGAGCGCTGGGACAGGACCCTGTCGCTCGGCCAGCAGCAGCGCGTGGCCTTCGCGCGCGTGGTCCTGCACAAGCCGCGCTGGATTTTCATGGATGAGGCGACCTCCGCCCTCGATGAGGAGAACCAGGCCTCCATGCTCTCCCTGTTCGAGGACGAGCTGAAGGGCGCAACGGTGATGTCGATCGGGCACAGGCCGGGACTGGAGGAGTTTCACTCGCGCACCCTCCACATCCGCAAGACGGAAGAAGGGGCGATCCTTCTGGCGAAGCCCAGGATTCAACGGACGGCCGCGCCCCGCAAGAAATGGATGGGCGGGCTTCGCAAGCGCCTCGGGAAGCTCAAGCCAAGCAAGATGTGAGGGCCCATGTCTGCGAGCCTTGGCGCTGCGCACGAACAGGAACACGAAACTCCCCATGTCACGCGGAGTTCTCAAGAAGAGCTCCGCCAAGCTGACAGGTCGAACCCATGCGGCTGATCAGGCTTTACATCCGCGTTCTGGGTCAGCTCGGGTCCGACCTGAGGGTCGGCGCGCTTCTGGCCCTGGCAAATGTGGCGCTTGCCATCTCGGCCTTCGCCGAGCCGATCCTGTTCGGCCGCATCATCGACGTCCTCACGAGGGCGCAAATCCCCAATTCACCGCCCGTCACCTTCTCGGTGCTGATGCCGCTGATCGTTGCCTGGGTCGCCTTCGGCCTGTTCTCCATCGGCGCCGGCGCGCTCGTGGCCCTGCATGCGGACCGCCTGGCCCATCGCAGGCGCCTTGCCGTCATCGCCAGCTACTTCGAGCATGTTCTGGAGCTGCCGCTCGCCTTTCACACCTCCACCCATTCCGGCCGGGTTCTCAAGGTGATGCTGGAGGGCTCGGGCGGCATGTCCTGGCTCTGGCTCGGCTTCTTCCGTGAGCATCTCGCCGCCCTGGTCGCCCTGGTGGTTCTGTTGCCGCTGACCGTGTTCCTCAACTGGCGCTTGGGGCTTCTCCTCGTCGCGCTGGTGGCCGTCTTTGCGGTCCTCACGGCCGTCGTGCTGAGAAAAACCGAAACTCTCCAGGGTTCCGTCGAACGCTATCACTCGAGTCTCGCCGAGCATGCTTCGGATGCCCTCGGCAATGTACCGGTGATCCAGTCCTTCACCCGTATCGAGGCCGAAAGCCGTTCCTTACGCACCATCACGCAGCAATTGCTGCAGGCGCAGAATCCGGTTCTGTCCTGGTGGGCCATCGCGTCCGTGGCGTCGCGGGCATCCGCCACGATCACCGTCACCGCCATCTTCCTTCTGGGAACATGGCTGCATCTCGTCGGCTTCGCCTCGATCGGCGAGATCGTCACGTTCATGAACATGGCGACGATGCTGATCGGGCGGCTGGAGCAGGCTGTGAGCTTCATCAACCAGCTCTTCATGCAGGCGCCGAAACTGCAGGAATTCTTCGAAATTATCGACACGACGCCCGCCGTTCACGATCGCACCAACGCCAGGAATGTCGGTCGCTTCAAGGGCGAGGTCGCGTTCGAGAATGTCAGCTTTTCCTATGACGGAAAGCGAGCGGCCGTGCAGGACGTTTCGTTCATGATCCAGCCCGGGGAGACTGTTGCGCTGGTGGGGGCGACCGGCTCGGGGAAATCGACGACCCTCGGCCTGCTTCATCGCGCCTTCGATCCGCAATCCGGCTGCATCCGCATCGACGGCAGCGACATTCGTGATGTGACGCTCGCATCGCTCCGGCGCAATATCGGCGTGGTTTTCCAGGAGCCGATGCTGTTTGCCCGCACGATCCGCGAGAACCTGCAGGTTGGCCGCCCCGAGGCGACGGATGCGGAAATGATGAAGGCCCTGGAGCGCGCCCAGGCCCTCGAGTTCATCACCCGTCAGGCCGAGGGTCTGGACACCGTCATCGGCGAGCGCGGCCGCTCCCTGTCAGGCGGCGAGCGCCAACGTCTGTCGATTGCGCGCGCGCTGTTGAAGAACCCGCCGATCCTCATTCTCGACGAGGCCACGAGCGCGCTCGATGCCGCGACCGAGCGAAAGCTGCAGAAGGCCCTCGACGAGGTCATGGTCGGTCGCACGACCTTCGTCATCGCCCATCGCCTTGCCACCATTCGAAACGCCAACCGCATCCTCGTATTCGATCAGGGCCGTGTGATCGAGACCGGCACCTTCGACGAACTCGTGGCGAGGGGCGGACGTTTCGCGGAACTCGCCCGGGCGCAGTTCATGGCGGCGGAAGAGCCCAGCGTGCCTGTCGCGCCGGAAATTGTTGCCGCGCAGGCATAGGCCGCATCATCGGAGGTCGAGGAGGGCGAATTATTGCAAGCCATCAGCGCCGATACGCCCGGCATTTGCCTGCAGGCCAACGGAATCACGCTCCACTGCATCGAGGCCGGGCCGAAGGAGGGTCCGCTCGTCATCCTGCTGCACGGTTTTCCCGAGTTCTGGTGGGGCTGGCGCCATCACATCGAGCCGCTGGCCGAAGCAGGCTTTCGCGTCCTCGTTCCCGACCAGCGCGGCTACAATCTCAGCGACAGGCCAGAGGGCCGAGGAGCTTACGATCTCGACACGTTGGCCAAGGATGTGATCGGGCTCAGTGACGCTCTCGGGTACGACAGGTGCTCTCTTGTCGGCCATGACTGGGGCGGCCTCGTAGCCTGGTGGACCGCATCACTATACCCAGGCCGCATTGAACGGCTCGCCGTACTCAACGCACCCCATCCCGCCATCGCCGGCTCCTATCTGCGCCGGCATCCGAGCCAGATGCTGAGAAGCTCCTATATCGGCTTCTTTCAGGTGCCCTTTCTGCCCGAGGCGATGCTGTCCGCAGGCAGGTATCGGGCCCTCAAACGCACGCTCCTGCGCACGAGTCGCGCCGGCACTTTCTCCGAACAGGACCTGGCGGAATACGAGAAGGCATGGGCGCGAAAGGGTGCGCTCACGGCCATGGTGAACTGGTATCGGGCGCTGCTGCTCCGGCCTCGGAGCCGCTCCGCAGGGAGGCTCTCCATGCCTGTGCTGGCACTCTGGGGCATGCGCGACCAGTTTCTGGAATACGGCCTCTGCGAAGAGAGCCTTGCCCTGTGCGATCATCCGGAGGTGAAGCCGTTCGAGGGTGCCTCGCACTGGCTGCATCTGGAGGAAGCCGATCGCGTGAACGATGCACTTCTCGGCTTCCTGCAAGTCTAGCGCGTCAGCTTTCCTTACGCACGGGCTGCAGCGGCATGATCCTGAGGACCGTGATGCGGTTGCGCGACTTGCGCAGGACCTGGAACTTATAGCCGTGGAAGGTGAAGATCTGGCCCGTGTCGGGAATGGTCTGTGCCTCGTGGATGACGAGGCCCGCGATGGTGGTCGCTTCGTCGTCCGGCAGATTCCAGTCCATGGCGCGGTTGAGGTCGCGGATCGGCACCGAGCCGTCCACGTTCACCGACCCGTTGGGCTGGGGCCGCACGCCCTGCACGGAGAGATCGTGCTCGTCCTTGATGTCGCCGACGATCTCCTCGAGGATGTCTTCGAGGGTGACGAGGCCCATCACCTCGCCGTATTCGTCGACGACGAGGGCGAAGTGCGTCTTCTTGGCGAGGAACGCCTTGAGCTGGTCGCGCAGGGACGTGGTGTCCGGCACGAACCAGCTCTCCAGCGCGATGGCTTCCACCCTCAGCTTGCTCGCATCGCCGCCCACCGCATCGAGGGCGCGCAGCAGGTCCTTGGCGTGCAGCACGCCGACGATGTTCTCCTGGCTTTCGCGCCAGAGCGGCATGCGCGTATAGGGCGAGGAGAGCACCTCGCGCACGATCTCTTCGGAGGAGAGGTCGGCATTGATGGTCCGCATCTTCGTGCGGTGAACCATCACTTCCGAGACGGTGAGGTCTTCGAGATCGAGGAGTCCGCCGAGCATGTCGCGCTCGATCTTCGCGACGCCGCCCTCTTTGTGCAGCAGATTGACCTGCCCGCGGATTTCCTCCGAGGCGGACAGGATGAGCGTGTTCTCGCCGATCCGGATGCCGAAGGGGCGCAGCATCAGGCGCACGATGCGCTCGATGGTGATGGCCAGCGGGCCGAGCAGCGCCACGATCCACGACATCGGCCGCGAAAGGAACAGCGAGACGGTGTCGGGCGATGAGATGGCGACGGTCTTCGGCAGCACTTCCGCGAAGACGATCACCAGCACCGACATGATCGCGGTCGCATAGAGCGCGCCCCCGTCGCCGAAGATCGCGACGAGCACGCTGGTGGCGAAGGCCGAGACGCCGATATTGACGATGTTGTTGCCGATGAGAACTGTGCCGATGAAGCGCTCGCGCATCTCGAGCAGCCGGTTCACCAGGCGGGCGCGCCTGTCGCCGCCCTTTTCCAGCATCAGCATGCGGGCGCGGGACGCCGCCGTGAAGGCCGTCTCGCCCGCCGAGAAGAAGGCGGAGCACAGAAGGCAGACGATGACGACGAGAGCCGCCAGCCAGAGGTCGCCGGAAGAGGATTCCTCGATCATGATCGCGATGCGCTGATTTCACCCGTGAGGAAGGCGCGGACCTTCTCGGCCTCGATACCGGGGGCGACGAAGCTCTGGCCGATGCCTCGGGTCAGGATGAAGGTAAGGGAGCCCGCCTTCACTTTCTTGTCCTGCGCCATGGCGTCGAGCAACTCGTCCACCGTTCCGCATCCGCCCGGAACGTGGGACAGCCGCGTGGGAAGCCCGACGCTCGCCAGATGCGCCTCCACGCGCTCCGCGTCGGCCAGCGGGCAGAGGCCCAGTTCGGCGGAGAAGCGGTAGGCCAGCACGAGGCCGATGGCGACGCCCTCGCCATGGACGAGGCGGGTGGAATCGTAGCGCGTGATCCGCTCCAGCGCATGGCCGAAGGTGTGGCCGAGATTGAGCAGCGCACGGTCTCCCGTCTCGTGCTCGTCGCGCACCACCACCGCGGCCTTGGCGCGGCAGCTCTGCGCGACCGCCTCGTCGCGCTCGGGGCCGCCGGCGAAGATGCCCTGCCAGTTCGCCTCGCACCAGGAGAAGAAGCGTGCGTCGTCGATGAGGCCGTATTTTGCCACCTCCGCATAGCCCGCGCGCATCTCGCGCAGAGGCAGCGTGTCGAGGAGCGCCGTGTCGGCGAGCACCAGGCTCGGCTGATGAAAGGCGCCGACGAGGTTCTTGCCGTGGCGTGAATTGATGCCGGTCTTGCCGCCGACGGAGGAATCGACCTGCGCGAGCAGGGTGGTCGGCACCTGGACGAAGCGCACGCCCCGGCGCACCACGGCGGCGGCGAAGCCCGCGAGATCACCGATCACGCCGCCGCCCAGGGCGACGACGAGATCCCCGCGCTCGATCTTCGCAGCCAGCACCGCGTCGCAGACCTGCTCGAGGCTGGCATAGGATTTCGTCGCCTCGCCGGGAGGCAGGGTGATGAGGGAGCTGCGCAATCCGTTGGCTTCGAGCGATCGGCCGAGCGCCTGCGCATAGAGCAGGCCCACATGCTCGTCGGTCACGATGGCGGCGGCGCGGGCGCCGAGGGCCGCGATGCGCCCGCCCGCCGTCCCGATCAGGCCGCGCCCGACGAGGATGTCGTAGGCCCGGTCGCCGAGAGGGACCGGAACCGTGATCGCCGTCCCGGCGGGGCCTTGCGCGGCTGCGGTGCTCATTCGGCGTTTCCCTGCTTTTCCTTGTCGAACCAGTGGCCCAGGGCCTTGATGATGTCGGTCACCACGCGGTCGTGCGGCGCCTCGTGCGAATCGATGGTGAGATCCGCAAGCGCATAGACCGGGTGCCGGATCTCCATGAGGCGGCGCATGGTTCCCTCGGGGTCCGGATTGCGCAGGAGGGGGCGCGTGTCGCGCTTGAGGACCCGGCGCATGAGCACGTCGAGATCCGCCTTCAGCCAGATCGAAATGCCGTGCTCGGCGATGTTCCGGCGGGTCTCCTCGTTCATGAAGGCGCCGCCGCCGGTGGCCAGCACGATGGGGCCTTCCTGGAGGAGGCGGGCGATGACCCGGCGCTCCCCGTCCCGGAAATGCTCCTCGCCATGGATCGCGAAGATATCGGGAATCGTCATGCCCGCCGCCGCCTCGATCTCGTGATCGGCGTCGCGGAAGGGCAGCTTGAGCGTCTGGGCCAACCGACGGCCCACCGTGCTCTTGCCGGCGCCCATGAGTCCGACGAGCACGATCGACCGCGTGCCGAGCTGACGGCTGATGGGATGGCCGCGCCGGCTGCGTTCATGGGGCCCGCCAGCTTCATCGAGCGGATTGAAGCGGCTGATATTGTTCATACGTGTGTCCTAGCACGGGGCTCCCGCTCTGTCATAGAGCGCTTGTGCGGGTGGAATGTGGACGCCTAACCTTAGGTTAGGTCTTGCCTTCGAGGCCTATGCATGGTTCTAGCGAAGGAACGCTCAAAGAGGCCGCCTTGCCCACATTGTTCAGGTTTCTCCTCGTTGTCGCCGTTCTCGCGGGCCTCGGCTTTGCCGCCATGTTCGCGCTGGCGACCTTCGTCGATCCCGATCCGCGTGAGATCACGGTGCCGGTTCCGATCCAGCGCAATCCTTCCTCCTCATGACCGGCGCGCGCCAGGCCAGCCTGTTCCTGGACATGCTCGCTGCCGAGCGCGGCGCCTCCAAGAACACGCTCGAGGCCTACCGGCGCGATCTCGAGGATTATCTCAGTTTCCTCGCCGAGGCCGGGGCCCGGCCCGACAATGCCTCCGCCGGAACGATTCGCGGCTTCATGGCGAGCCTGGAGGAACGGGGCCTGAAGGCTTCCTCGGCCGCCCGCAGGCTCTCCGCCGTCCGGCAATTCCACAAGTTTCTTTACGTGGAGGGCCATGCGCCCGCCGACCCCACGGCGGCGGTCTCGGCTCCCAAGAGGGGGAGGGCGCTGCCCAAGGTTCTCTCGGTCGATCAGGTGGATCGCCTGCTGCAGATGGCCCATGGGGCCGCTGCCCGCCCCGAGGCCTCCCGGCCCGAACGGCTCAAGGCCGCCCGCATGGCCTGCCTGCTGGAGCTTCTCTACGCCACGGGCCTGCGCGTCTCCGAGCTGATCTCGCTCCCGCGCAGCGCGGCCAAGACCCGCGACCGCTTCCTCGTGGTCCGGGGGAAGGGCGCGAAGGAGCGTCTCGTGCCGCTGACGGAGGCCGCCCGGGACGCAGCCCGCGCCTATCTCGCCCTGCTCGAGGAGCAGGGAAGGGCCGTCGGCCCCTGGCTTTTCCCGGCCGACAGCGAGAGCGGCCACCTCACCCGCCAGGCCTTTGCACGCGAGTTGAAGGCGGTCGCGGCGGCTGCGGGGTTGCGGGCCGATATGGTCAGCCCCCACGTGCTGCGCCACGCCTTCGCGAGCCATCTGCTCCAGAACGGCGCGGACCTGCGCGTGGTGCAGGAGCTTCTCGGCCATTCCGACATCTCGACCACGCAGATCTATACCCACGTGCTGGACGAGCGCCTCAAAAGCATGGTGCGCGACCTGCACCCGCTCTCGTCGGCGGAGGGGTGAGGTCCGTCACCGCGGGCCCGGTGCCGCTGATCCCGCTTTGGAGAGGCGCGGCGCTTATCCGATCGGGATGGCCGGGACAAACCCGGCCATGACGGGAGAGGGACACCGTGAGACGGCCTCTCAGGATGAAGGCTGTGGGGTGCTCCAGTTCCCCCGCGTCATCACCGGCCTTGGGCCGGTGATCTCGATTGGTGAGGCGCGGCGCTCATCCGGTCGTTCGTCGCCGCCTCTTCCACGTCATGACCGGTCTTGGGCCGGTGATCTCGATTATGTGGGGCGCGGCGCTTGTCTGCATCGGGATGGCCGGGACAAGCCCGGCCATGACGTGGTGAGGTGTGAGGCTGGCCACTGCTCCCCGGTTGCTCCGCCGTTCGCATGAGCGCATCTCTCGCAATGTCGCATCTCTCGTGATGT